>QWCV01000093.1_pt1 | contig 109137 bp, 100 predicted proteins | sample 1972621 | NCBI WGS metagenome assembly QWCV01 (sample SAMN09866699, study PRJNA288562) | Human gut metagenome isolate pre2_stool, whole genome shotgun sequencing... | isolation source: gut | host: Homo sapiens | place: USA: California | reverse complement strand
CCGGAGGCGGCACAAAAGCGTTTCGATCAATACCGCCGCTGCACTGCCGCCTGCTGTGAGCAGTTCCGGAAGGGCACGGCCATCACGCAGCTGATCGCAGCGTGAGCTCCAACACAAGCTGGAAAGGAAGCAATGCTATGAACAAATTAGCCATCGTATACTGGAGCGGTACCGGCAACACGGAGACCATGGCCAACTGCATCGCAGACGGCGCCAGGGAGTCCGGTGCGGAGGTCGCCATGCTGCCCCCTGGGGAGTTCTCTGCCACCCGGTTTTCTGAATTTGGTGTCGTGGCCTTCGGCTGCCCCGCCATGGGCGCCGAGCAGCTGGAGGAGGACGAAGTGGAACCCATGTTCGCCGGATTGGAGGGCTCTCTGGGCGGAAAGAAGATCGCCCTGTTCGGTTCCTACGGCTGGGGCGACGGCCAATGGATGCGGGAGTGGTGCAGCCGCTGCGAGGCGGCGGGCGCTAACCTGTATGACGAAGCGGGCCTGATCGCCAATGATTCTCCCAATGAAGAGGCCCGAGAGGCCTGCCGGGAGTTGGGCCGCAAGCTGGCGGCCTGGTAACATTTGCTCATCAAAGATCTTTCTTTGATACTTATCTCCTTTTTTCCCCTCAACATGGCCCTCGCGCGGTGTGCCTGCCGCGCGGGGGCCGACTCCTTTTTCACGGCTTTCAAATTTTTCCGAAAAAGGGCTTGACAGCCATGGTTAGCCATGGTAAACTACAAAACCGAAAGAAGGTTAGTAAAAGCTAACCGCAGAACAGATCCAAGTGGAAGAAGTGTCTTGCAGAGGAGGGAGGTTTTATGATGCCTCTGACAATGGCCCGGCCGGGAGAGACTGTTACGATCCGCAAGATCACCGGCAGGGATGAGGTCCGGCAGCATCTGGCGGAGCTGGGATTCGTGGTGAACAGTGATGTCACGGTGGTCAGCCAGCTGGCCGGCAATCTGATCCTGCAGGTGAAGGACAGCCGGGTGGCATTGGACAAGACCATGGCGAACCGGATCATGATTTGAGAGCAGAGTAGGAGGAAGAATATGAAGAGCCTGAAAGATGTCAAGGTGGGGGAGACCGCCACAGTGGTCAAACTCCACGGAGAGGGCGCTACCAAGCGCCGGATCATGGATATGGGCATTACCAAGGGCGTGGAGATCCACGTCCGCAAGGTTGCGCCTCTGGGCGATCCGATGGAGCTGAATGTGCGGGGCTATGAGCTCAGTGTGCGGAAGGCCGACGCGGAGAAGATCGAGGTCTCTTAAAGAGGGGACTGCGTCCCCCTTTACGCTCCGGCAGACCTGCGGTCTGCCTCCACTATTCCCCCTCACCAGTGACGTTGGTCACTGGTGTGTGCGCCCCAGGGACGCACGGGTCGGGGGATTTTCGGCAGGTACACGCCCTGCCGAAAATGATTTCATTTTGTTCTTTCGCCACTGGCGAAAGAACCGGGGAAGCCGGAGGTTTCCCCTGGCCCCCCTTTCCCGGATGATGCGGGGACGGTGGAAATATCAATGGCGGCTGTTGCCGCTGTTTTTCAGGATGAAAGTTAGCATAAACTAACACTTTGGAAGGAGAGAACGATGGACATGAAGATCGCACTGGCCGGCAATCCGAACTGCGGCAAGACTACGCTGTTCAACGACTTGACCGGCTCCAACCAGTACGTGGGCAACTGGCCCGGCGTCACAGTGGAAAAGAAGGAGGGCCGGCTGAAGGGACGCAAGGATATCGTCATCCAGGACCTGCCCGGCATTTACTCCCTGTCCCCCTATACACTGGAGGAAGTGGTGGCCCGGAACTATCTGGTGAAGGAGAAGCCCGACGCCATTTTGAACATCGTGGACGGCACCAATATCGAGCGGAACCTGTACCTGACCACCCAGCTGATCGAACTGGGCCTGCCCGTGGTAGTGGCGGTGAACATGATGGACCTGGTCCGCAGAAACGGCGACCAGATCGACGCCAGGAAGCTGAGTGACGCCCTGGGCTGCCAGGTGGTGGAGATCAGCGCCCTGAAGGGCGAGGGCGGCGTGGAGGCTGCGGAGCTGGCTGCCAAGATGGCCCAGCAGAAGCGCGCCGCTGAACTGCCCCACGTGTTCACGGGCAGCGTGGAGCACGCCATCGCCCACATCGAGGAGTCCATCCAGGGTATGGTGGACGACCGATATCTCCGCTGGTACGCGGTGAAGGTCTTTGAGCGGGATGAGAAGGTCCTGGCGGACCTGAACCTGAGCACAGACCTCCGGGCCCACCTGGAGGACCACATCGTGGACTGCGAGAAGGAGCTGGATGACGACGCGGAGAGCATCATCACCAACCAGCGGTATGCGTACATCAACGATCTGGTGACGAAGGCCGTCAAGAAGAAGGGCGAGAAACATCGCCTCTCCACCTCCGACAAGATCGACCAGATCGTCACCAACCGGATCCTGGCCCTGCCCATCTTCGCCGTGGTGATGTTCGCGGTGTATTGGATCGCCATGGGTCCCTTCGGCACCTTCCTGACGGACTGGACCAACGATGTGCTGGGCACTGCCTGGCTGGTGGAGATCCCCCGTGCCGCCCTGGAGGGCTGGGGCGTCAACGAAGTGGTCGTGGGCCTGATCTGCGACGGTGCCCTGGCCGGTGTCGGCGCGGTGCTGGGCTTCGTGCCCCAGATGCTGGTGCTGTTCCTGATGCTGGCCATTCTGGAGGACATCGGCTACATGGCGCGAATCGCCTTCATCATGGACCGGATCTTCCGGAAGTTCGGCCTCTCCGGCAAGAGTTTCATCCCCATGCTGGTGGGCACCGGCTGCGGTGTCCCCGGCGTCATGGCCTCTCGGACCATTGAGAACGAACGGGACCGCCGCATGACGGTCATGACCACCTGCTTCATCCCCTGCGGCGCTAAGATGCCCATCATCGGCCTGATCGCCGGCGCCCTGTTCGGTGGCTCCGGCCTGGTGGCCGCATCCGCTTACTTCATCGGTGTGGCGGCCATCGTCATCTCCGGTATCATCCTGAAAAAGACCAAGATGTTCGCCGGCGACCCGGCGCCCTTCGTCATGGAGCTGCCTGCTTACCACATCCCCTCCGTGGGCAACGTACTGCGGGCCACCTGGGAGCGGGGCTGGTCCTTCATCAAGCGGGCCGGCACGGTGATCCTGGCCTCCTCTATCATCCTGTGGTTCCTCCAGGGCTTCGGCTGGGAGAACGGCGCCTTCGGCCTGGTGGAGGACATGAATAACTCCGTCTTGGCCGCTATCGGCAGTGCCGTGGCCTTCATTTTCGCGCCCCTGGGCTTCGGCAACTGGCGGGCCACTGTGGCCGTGGTCACGGGCCTGATCGCCAAGGAGAACGTAGTGGCCACCTTCGGCGTGCTGTACAACTTCGCTGGGGAGCTCAGTGAGAACGGCGACGAGATTTGGGCTCTGGTGGCACAGGACTACACCGCCATTTCCGCCTACTCCTTTATGATCTTCAACCTGCTGTGCGCCCCCTGTTTCGCGGCCATGGGCGCCATCAAGCGGGAGATGAACAACGCCAAGTGGACCGCCTTTGCCATCGGCTATATGTGCGTGTTCGCCTATGTGGTCTCCCTGATTGTCTATCAGATCGGCGGCCTCATCACCGGCGAGGTCTCCTTCGGCATCGGCACTGTGGTGGCCGTGGTCCTGGTTGTGGGCATTGTGTACCTGCTGTTCCGTAAGAACAAGTACGAGGACGAGCGGCTGACCATCCGCTCGGTGGATGCCGCCGGACGCCGCGCCGCCCTGAAATAAGAAAGGAAGCAGCCAATGAACGCACCCACTATCATCGCGGCCCTCATCGTCCTGGTGGTCTTTGCGGCCATCGTAGGCAAGGGCATCTACAACCGGCGTCACGGAAAGGGCGGCTGCTCCTGCGGCGGCGACTGCGGGGCCTGCGGCGGATGCCACTGCGGAAATACCCGTCATTCCTGACGAGCGGAAGCCCGGCCCCACCGGGCGGAAGGAGGCGTTCCATTTCATGGAACTGAGCCAAGCGCATCTGCGGTATCTGTTGGCCATTGGCGAGCTGTCCCAGGGAAAGGCGGCGGTCAGCTCCACCCAGGTGGCCCGGGTCCTCCAGGTGTCCCGCCCCTCCGTCACCCGGATGCTGGCTGTCCTGGCGGAAAAGGACCTGGTGACCAAGGAACGCTACGGCAAGATCACCCTGACGGAGACGGGGGCGGCCCTGGCCCATCAGCTGCAAGCGGGCCTCCGGGACCTGGAGCGGCGGCTGCCGGCCCTGGGCCTGGACCTGGACCGGGAAGAGACCGCCGCCGTGGCGGGGGCCCTGGCCTCAGTCCTGCCGGAGCACTGTCTCCGAAAGCTCTGCACGACCGAATCCGGCGGGACAATGGGATGTGCCACGCCTTAAAAAAGCAGTCCTGCGGCTTTTGCCGCAGGACTGCCTCTTTTCTTGAGCATAGAACTATAAAAGAGATATGATATATTTTGAGAAGACCCGGGGCCATTGGGCCGCCAGGTCCTTTTGTTTCCTATCCTTTATCTTCACGCTCTATTCCAGTCTCTGTACCGCGGCTCCCAGCACGCCGTCGCCGATGTAGACGCTCAACGTACCATCCAGCTCGCCGCTCCAGATGTGGTCGTAGTTTGGCAGGGCGGTGGTGAGCTTGCCCTGCAGAATCTCCATCTCCGCCGGAGCGCCGCCGTTGGCCACCGCCAGATTGTACCGCGCCGCGCCGTTGTGGGACTGCGTCACCAGCTCGATGAGCTTGCGGATCACCAGGTTCCGGCCCCGGACCTTGGCAATGGACTGGAGCTGCCCGTCGGCGGCGAAGGTGATGAGGGGCTTGATCTGGAGCATGGTGCCCGCCATGGCCGTCACCTTGCCGATGCGGCCGCCTTTCTGCAGATACTCCAGCGTGTCCACGGAGAAAAAGGGGAAGGTGTTCTGGATCAACCAGGGCACCCGGCGCTCTGTCAGTGTCTGCCAGTCCATCCCCTGCCGCAGCTCCTCTGCCAGCTGGAGGATCATCATACCGGTGCCCAGAGACCCGCTGACGGAGTCATACACCCGAATGGTCAGGTCCCTCCGCTCCTCCGCCAGCAGCCGCACCATGTTGTAGGTGCCGGATAGGCCGCCGGAGAGCATCAGGGCGATGACCCCGTCATACCCCGCCGCGGCGATGGCGTCAAAGGCGTCCGAAATGTCCTGAGCGGCGGGCAGGGAGGTCTGAGGCAGCTCTCCGGACCGCAGCCGGGCATAGATGTCGGCGGCGTGGATGTCCACGCCGTCCCGGTACTCTCCGTCTTTGCACAGGATCCGCAGGGGCACGACAAAGACCTGGTTTTCCGCCGCCAGTTGAGGGGAGAGGTCCGCACAGGAATCCGTGAGCAGGGCGATTTTTTGGGGTGTCATGGTCACATCTCCAAACCTTTCTCTCATGCAGGGCCGGCAGACCTGTCCGCCGGATCGGATGATATGGTGTGCCCATTCCGTCACACCATATCAATATAACCTAGTATATGGAATGCTACCGTAAAAATCAAGAGGAAAATCCCCGTAGGGGGAACAGGAAGCCCGTTCCTGTCTACTGGTGAAATTTTGTGGCGAGAGGACTTGCCAAAGGCGGCGGATTTCCGGTATGATAAAACACAGGATCTGAAAGGGAGGAAAGACCGTGCCGCTGGATGTGAAGGCCGCTGTGGCGGATGCACTGCTGGAGCTCATTCGCCGGAAGGATGCAGACAAGATCACCGTGAAGGACCTGGTGGAGGTCTGTGGGATCTCCCGTCAGACGTTTTACTACCACTTCAAGGACATTGTGGATGTGGTGGAGTGGGCGGCTCAGCAGGGAGTCCAGCGGCTGGTGCGCGAGAGCCTGAACGCCGCCACCCCCCAGGAGGCCCTGGGCGTCTTCGTGGATTTTGCCGTAGAATCCCAGCCCCTGGTTCAGCGGCTGCTGAACTCCCAGCGGCGGGAGGCCATAGAGCGGATCATGGTGGACGCCACCCGTACATACCTGGCGGACAGCCTGCGGGAGCGGCGGGGAACGCCCGCCCTCCGGGCCGGGGACTGGAAGATTGCCCTGGATTTCTATGCCTATGGGATGACCGGACTGCTGCTGGAGAACTGCCGCCAGCGGGATCTGGACCGGCAGGAGCTGGCGGATCAGCTGTTCCGCCTGCTGTCCGGCGAGATGGTCCGCCCTCCGGAAACCTGACAGATGTGCCCGCGTGTCAAAGAGCTTGACACGCGGGCATTTTTGTCAGGACAGACAGCCTCCTCTGCCAGTGGCGCGCACGGAGCGGACGTGATATAACCACAGCAAGAGAGCGGATACAGCGCAGTGACCGGAAAGGAGTGCGCGCATGGAATTGAGAGATGGAATGTTTGCCGTGAAGCTCTGCGAGCTGGAGCATCAGTACGGCCTGCTGAGAAGCCGCCTGGAGCTGTGCCAGGGGGCGGACCACGAGAAGATCCGGCACCTGCTGGCGGACGTGCTGGATGACTATCGGGAAAACGCCCTGCTGCTGGAGCAGAGCGCGGAGGGCTGCCGCTCCCCGGCAGTGGCGGAGCTGGCGGGCGTCCAGCGGGACTACTCCAAACGGATGGAGGAGCTGCTGCGGGACAGGCTGCCCCGCCTGATGCACGGGGAAGAGGACCCGCAGGAGGAGCGGGCGGAGGCGGCGGCCCTTTTCGCGGAGTACGCCATCGACTTCGCGGCCCAGGGCGTGCGCAGCGCCCTGCTGGCGGCCCTGGCCGCCATGGACCAACAGATGAACTGTGAGGAACAACAAGGAAAGGAACATCCCGTATGAAAGAAGTCAGACCCCCGAAACGGCCCTTGATTTTTTACTACTGCGTGGCCATGCTGATTCTGCTGCTGTTCAACTTCCTGGCCATGCCCTGGATGGCCCGCCAGCAGATCCAGGAGGTGGATTACGGCACCTTCATGGACATGGCGGAAAACCAGGATCTGGGCCAAGTGGAGATCCAGGAGCAGGAGAACCAGATCGTCTTTACCAACAAGGATGAGACCGCCGTCTACTCCACCGGCATGATCCCGGATCCGGACCTGAAACAGATGCTGAAGGACTCCGGCGCGGAGTTCTCCGGCCAAGTCATCCAGCAGACGGATCCCATCCTCAGCTTTCTGCTGACCTGGATCCTGCCCATCGTCATCTTTGTTGCCCTGGGGCAGTATCTCTCCCGGCGCATGATGAAGAACATGGGCGGCCCCAACGCCATGGCCTTCGGCAAGTCCAACGCCAAGGTGTATGTCAAGTCCTCTGAGGGCATCAAATTCTCCGACGTGGCCGGAGAGGACGAGGCCAAGGACAATCTCAAGGAGATCGTGGAGTACCTCCACGACCCAAAGAAGTATCAGGAGATCGGCGCCACCATGCCCAAGGGCATTCTGCTGGTAGGCCCTCCCGGCACCGGCAAGACCATGCTGGCCAAGGCCGTGGCAGGCGAGGCCAACGTGCCCTTCTTCTCCATCTCCGGCTCCGACTTCGTGGAAATGTTCGTGGGCATGGGCGCCAGCAAGGTGCGGGACCTGTTCAAGCAGGCCAAGGAGAAGGCCCCCTGCATCGTGTTCATCGACGAGATCGACGCCATCGGCCAGAAGCGGAATTCCGGCGCCTATGGCGGAAACGACGAGCGGGAGCAGACCCTGAACCAGCTGCTGACCGAGATGGACGGCTTTGAGGGCAATACCGGCGTCATCATCCTGGCGGCCACCAACCGGCCGGAGTCCCTGGACCCCGCCCTGACCCGGCCCGGCCGGTTTGACCGGCGGGTGCCGGTGGAGCTGCCGGACCTACAGGGCCGGGAGGATATTCTGAAGGTCCACGCCAAGAAGATCAAGGTGGCGGAGGACGTGGATTGGGGCAAGGTGGCCCGAATGGCATCCGGCGCCAGCGGCGCAGAGCTGGCCAACATCGTCAACGAGGCGGCGCTGCGGGCTGTCCGGGACGGCCGCCGCTTTGCTGCCCAGGCAGATCTGGAAGAGAGCATCGAGGTGGTCATCGCAGGCTACCAGAAGAAGAACGCCATCCTGACAGACCAGGAGAAGAAGGTGGTGGCCTACCACGAGATCGGCCACGCTTTGGTCGCGGCCAAGCAGACCAATTCCGCCCCTGTACAGAAGATCACCATCGTGCCCCGGACCTCCGGCGCCCTGGGCTACACCATGCAGGTGGAGGAGGGCAACCACTACCTGATGAGCCAGGAGGAGCTGGAGAACAAGATCGCCACGCTTACCGGCGGCCGGGCGGCGGAAGAGCTGGTCTTCCACTCCGCCTCCACCGGCGCCTCCAATGACATCGAGCAGGCCACCAAGCTGGCCCGGGCCATGATTACCCGGTACGGCATGAGCCCTGACTTTGACATGGTGGCCCTGGAGACAGTGCAAAATCAGTACTTGGGGGGCGACGCCTCCCTGGCCTGCTCCGCCGAGACTGCGGCGGAGATCGACCGGCAGGTGGTGGAGCTGGTGAAGCGCCAGCACGAAAAGGCCAACCGAATCCTCTCGGAGAACCGGGAGAAGCTGGACGAGCTGGCCCGGTATCTGTACGAAAAGGAGACGATTACCGGTGACGAGTTCATGGAGATCCTGAATCAGTGAGCATCCGATCCGTAAATCAGAAAAGAGGAGGCGCCCTTCGGCGCCTCCTCTTTTGCTGCCGTCTCACAGCCCCAGGCCGTAGATGCGGTTGGCGTTGTCAAAGAACACCGGCTCCCAGTGTGTCTCCGGCACCAGCCGGCGGATAAAGCCGATATATTCTCCCAGGTTGACAATGGGCCAGTCGGTCCCGAACATCACCTTGTCCCAGCACTGGATGGCCGTCAGCCAGGTGCGCAGCAGGAACACGTAGCCCGCCTGCTCCCGGAAATAGGCGTCCAGGTCCACCCGCCCCTCCAGAAGGCCGGACAGGTCGGCGGCCACATTGGGATTTTTCTCCACCACTGCCGCCGCGGCCTCCAGAAAGGGGTTGCCGAAGTGGCACATGACGAACTGGGTATCCGGATGGTCTGCCGCCACCTCATCCAGGGCCAGGGGGTGGCAGTATTTCAGATGGGCCCGGGAGAAGGCGGTCAGCCCCATGTGAACGGCCACCGGCTTACCGTAACGGGCTGCCAGGCGGTAGATGGGCTGGTACATGGGGTCCGACAGAGCGATCTTGTTGTACCCGGGGTACAGCTTCACGCCGCAGCAGTTGTCCCGCCGCAGGTGCGCCTCCACCCGGTCCGCCAGGTCCGGGATCACCCGGCTCCCGTCCTCCAGCAGGCTGCTGTCCAGGCCCACGCAGTAGTGGAACAGGTCTGTGGGGTAGTCGTGCCGCCGGAGCTCCAGACTGTGATTTCCCATCACCACGCCGTGGGCAATGTGCAGTTCTCCATAGACCTCCCGCAGATGGTCTACGTTGTTGTGATGGCCCACCTGCCGGGCCATCTCCTCGGCAGAATCTTCCGAAAACAGGTGCAGGTGGGCGTCGATGATCTTCATACCCGCAGTTCTCCTTCCAGTTCGCCCCGGTATCCAGCGGAGCGGCGATTTTTCAACACCGCTATTATAACAGAGTTTGCCGCCTTCGCAACCCCCGTATGAAAACGGTTCCCGAAAAAAGCACAGAGGTCAGTGACCTCTGTGCTTTTCCTTTCGACGCGCCTGCCGCAGCTGGAACTTCCGCGCTTCCTCCGCCTCCCGCTGTTGGCGGGTGCGGGCGAGACGGGCCTGCTTCCCCTGCTCCTGTTGGAGCTTCAGGGCCTGCTGGGCCTTGGTGCCGATCCCTGCGGCCTGGGTCATCCGCCGGGCCTCCCGCTGGCGCCGCTTGGGGCTTTTGGGAGGGGGCAGATGCTCTGTCCCTGGCCGGGGCGGGCTGAATCGCAGCGTCCGCCAGTGTTCCAGAAGATAGGCGTAGACCGCCTGGTCCCGGGGCTCCGCGCCGAAGACGATCCGGCAGACGGAGTACTCCGTGCCGTCCTCCCGCTCGTACAGGCCGATCCAGAAGGGATCGTCGAACAGGATGGTGAGCCTGCTTGTGCCCATGCGTGTGTCCTCCTTTAAAGGTCTCGCACAAAGAACGGACAACCAAGGAGGCAGGTTACTGACGGCACATGGGCCGCTCCCGGACTACCAACCGGGACGTGTTTTTATCTTTGCGCTATCAGCATACCACAGCGGGCGCGGGATGGCAAGGCCGGGAGACAAAGCGTCCCTTTTCCCATCAGCCGCGGCGGTCGTATGATATGATAAAAGGGACCGAAACAAGCTGTAAGATTTGATCGCAAACCTTGTGTATATCAGTGAAGGGGTAAATAAGAAGCGAGGTGAAAGCCGATGGATGACACAACAATCGTCCAGTTATACTGGGATCGAGATGAGCGGGCCATCCCCGCCACATCCGGCAAATATGGAAACTACTGTAACTCGATCGCCTGGAACATCCTGGGCAATCGGGAAGACGCCGAAGAATGCGTCAATGATACCTATCTGTGTGCATGGACCTCTATGCCGCCCCACAGGCCCAGGGTTCTGTCCGCATTCCTGGGGAAGCTCACGAGAAACTTGTCCCTGAACCGATACAAGCATCATACCGCGGAGAAACGAGGCGGCGGAGAGGCCCCGGCTGTGCTGGATGAAATTGCGGAGCTCGTATCCGACACGGACAACGTGGAGCGGGCAGTGGACCGCAGGGAACTTGTAAGGGCGATCGACACTTTTTTGGAGAGGCTTCCAGCGGATAAGAGGCGCATTTTTGTCTGCCGGTACTGGTATTTCGATCCGGTTTCCAAGATCGCGTCCCGGTTTGGAATGACGGAGAACCATGTATCCGTAACGCTGAATCGCCTCCGGCTGAAATTACACAACTATCTTCAGGAAAGGGGCTTTGACCTATGAAAAGAGAGGAATTTTGCGAAGTCCTCGGTGACATCAATGAGAACTATGTGAAAGAGGCCGGAGCAAATCCCAAAGCCGAGAAGCGGAGGCGGTTTAAGTGGAAAGTGATCGCGGCCTGTTTATGCCTGCTGCTTGCGGCGCCGCTGACCGTATTCGCCATGGATACCATTCAGTATCATGCGGCAGTGGATTATCTGCGTTCCCTCGGGATCCCCGTTGAAGATCTGAGCGACTACTCCCGCACGGAAATCAAAGAGGCCGTGAAAACGATGGATGCGGGAGAAAGCAGCCTGCTGACGGAAGAAATTCTGAACCTGCTGCCAGATAGCGGAGAACCGATACAAAGGCCAACACAGGTGACATCAGAACAGGTCAGGGAATTGACACCGACCATGACGCGAGAAGAGGTCCTTTCATTTTTGGGCGATACCCAGGACATCGGTTCCGGCATTTACATATATATTTATAAAGTAGACGGAGAAGCACTGCTGCGGATCCCGTTTGCAAGTGATGAAGCGCAGCTGGGGGTCACAGGAGAAGAACTATTAAAGACCTTATCCCCGTAAGGGCGCAGGAAGGGCTGATGCGGAAACGTCCCGTTATTTCCCTCCCAAAAAGGGCGGCCCCTACGACCGCCAGGGGAGCGCGCAGAAGGAGGGAAACCAGCGGAACACTGGTGTCGCAAATACTGAGAGCGCCGCAGCGCGAGACAGAAAAACAGAGGCAGATCGAGGGCGTCCTTACACCCTGATTTTGGTCGGCACTTCGCCGCGGGAATCAACTGCCAAGTCTCTGCGGCACTCCGCCGCGCCCGCCGGGATGCCATCGTAAACCCGCAGGCACCCTCTCATGCCGCCCCCATACAGCAACTTTGCATGCACGTGCCGGAGCGCGACAAAAGGCGTTCTTTTGGAATGTGCATTGGGACAAGCCGTCATCGCGGCTGAATCCCCCCATGTGGGACCCATAAAAAAGCGGCTGGCCTTCCGTCCAGCCGCCTCGTATTTTCTGGCAGGAAAAATCTCTCAGCTCCGCTGATTCCCCGAATTGGTGGTGTCCTTCAGCAGCACGTCATGGGCTCCGCCCTCCACAATGGAGACGGAGGACACCAGGGTCAACTTGGCCTTCTCCCGCAGTTCCGGGATGGTCAGCGCGCCGCAGTTGCACATGGTGGACCGCACCTTGGAAAGGGTGGTGGCCATGCCGTCCGACAGCTTGCCGGCATAGGGCACGTAGGAGTCCACGCCCTCCTCGAAGGAGAGCTTGGCCGCTCCGCCCAGGTCGTACCGCTGCCAGTTCCGGGCCCGGGCGCTGCCCTCGCCCCAGTACTCCTTCATATAGCTGCCGCCGATCAGCACCTTGCTGGTGGGGGACTCGTCGAACCGGGAGAAATACCGCCCCAGCATACAGAAGTCCGCGCCCATGGCCAGGGCCAGGGTGATGTGGTAGTCCTGGACAATGCCGCCGTCGGCACAGATGGGCACGTAGACGCCGGTCTCGGCAAAATACCGGTCCCGCTCTGCCGCCACATCGATGACCGCCGTGGCCTGGCCCCGGCCGATGCCCTTGGTCTCCCGGGTGATGCAGATGGAGCCGCCGCCGATGCCCACCTTCACGAAGTCGGCGCCGCAATCCGCCAGGAAGCGGAAGCCCTCGCCATCCACCACGTTGCCGGCGCCCACCTTCACGGTGTCGCCATAGCGGGAGCGGATCCAGGCCAGGGTCCGCTTCTGCCACTCGGAGTAGCCCTCGGAGGAGTCGATCACCAGCACGTCCGCGCCGGCCTCCACCAGGGCGGGCACCCGTTCCTCATAGTCCCGGGAGTTGATGCCGGCGCCCACCACATACCGCTTCTGACTGTCCAGCAGCTCCAGGGGGTTGCCCTTGTGGGAGTCGTAGTCCTTCCGGAACACGAAGCTCACCAGATGCCCGCCGGCGGAGACGATGGGCAGGGCGTTGAGCTTGTGGTCCCAGATGATATCATTGGCGGCCTTCAGGCTGGTGCCCTCCGGGGCGGAGACGATTTTCTCCGCCGGGGTCATGAATTCGCTGACCGGGGTGGCCGGGTCCATGCGGCTCACCCGGTAGTCCCGGCTGGTGACGAGGCCCAGCAGCTTTCCGGTGCCGGTGCCGTCATCCGTGACCGCCATGGTGGAGTGGCCGGTCCGTTCCTTCAAGGCCAGCACGTCCGCCAGCGTGTCCCCCAGGCGGAGATTGGAGTCGCTGATGACAAAGCCCGCCTTGTAGTTCTTCACCCTCCGTACCATCTCCGCCTGCTGCTCGATGGGCTGGGAGACATAGATGAAGGCGATGCCGCCCTCCTTCGCCAGGGCGATGCCCATCTGCTCTCCGGATACCGCCTGCATGACGGCGGAGACCATGGGCACGTTCATGGTGAGAGCGGGCTCCTCCCCCCGCCGGTACTTCACCACCGGGGTCTTGAGGGAGACGTTTGCGGGAATGCACTCCGCGGAGGAGTAGCCGGGCACCAGCAGGTACTCACTGAAGGTACGGGAGGGCTCGGAGAAAAAATAAGCCATAGGGCCACCTCATTTCATCAGATTTCAAGTGGAAGCTGGATTTACAGGTCCAGCTGGAAAAACAGTGTGGACTCCACAGGGCTGTCGTTGTAGCAGGGGATCTCGTAAAATCCCAGCTGCCGGTAGAGGCGGACGGCATCCTCCAGAACCGGCAGGGTGTCCAGCAGCATACAGCGGTAGCCGATCTGCCGCGCGTCCTCTATGATCCGGCGGATCAGCTGCCGGGCAAGCCCCCGGCCCCGGTACTGCGGCTGGACGTACAGGCGCTTCATTTCGCATCGCTCGCCGTCCAGCCGCCGCAGGGCGATACAGCCCACCGCCCGCCCGTCCACCCGGGCCAGGTACAGCCGTCCGTCCGGCGGGGCGTACTTGGCGGCGGGGGCGCGCAGCTCGTCCGCATAGTGCTGGATGTCCAGATAGATTTGAAAAGCTGGGTCGTGCGTCACCAGCATGGCGGTGTACGCCTCAAACAGGGCCCGAACGTCTGAGAGGGCATTATAGGCCGGTTCGATCACAACGGTTGAATCCATATTCAAGAACCTCCCGGCGGATGTTTCAGATATGATACCCGGTTCCGGCCGGTCTGTCAACCGTTAGAGAGAAAAATAGTCCTTTGCGGCATCGAACAGGCCAAGATCGTAATTCCCCGGGATATTTCGGTACAGGCAGGGCCCCACCCGCTCGGCGTGCCCCATCTTGCCGAAGACCCGGCCGTCGGGTGAGGTGATGCCCTCTACCGACCAGACGGAGCCGTTGGGGTTGCCGTCGATATCCATGGTGGGATGGCCGTCCAGGTCTACGTACTGGGTGGCGATCTGGCCGTTTTCCGCCAGCTGTGCCAAGAGATCCGGCGGGCAGAGGAACCGCCCTTCCCCGTGGGAGATGGGGACGCTGACGATGTCCCCCACCTGGACCTTGGTCAGCCAGGGGGACCGGTTGGAGGCCACCCGGGTCCGGACGATCCGGGACTGGTGGCGGCCGATGACATTGTAAGTCAGCGTGGGGCAGGCGGCATCTGTGTCCCGGATTTCTCCGAAGGGCACCAGCCCCAGCTTGATGAGGGCCTGGAAGCCGTTGCAGATGCCCAGGACGAGGCCATCCCGGTTTTGCAGCAGGTCCATCACCGCGTCTGCGGCCTGGGGGGACCGGAGAAAGGCGGTGATGAACTTGCCGGAGCCGTCGGGCTCGTCGCCGCCGGAGAAGCCGCCGGGCAGGAAGAGGATCTGACTGCTCCGGGCTGCCTGGGCAAACCGGGCGGCGGATGCCGCCACATGGTCCGGCGTCTGATTATTCAGCACCAGGATCTGCGGCTCCAGGCCAGCCCGTAGCGCCGCCCGGGCGCTGTCGTACTCGCAGTTGGTGCCGGGAAACACAGGAATCAGCACCTTTGGCTTTGCCGTACCTGTCCGGGGAGCGGCGCGGGAGAAGGCCGGGGCCTCCAGTACCGGCACCGGCGCAGGATCGGCAGGGACTCGGCTGGGGTATACATCCTCCAGCACGGACTCGTTCAGGGAGAGCAGCTCGTCGATGGGGACGCTGTCAGCGCCGGTGGTGAGGACCGGCTCCGCCGTGGTGGTGCCCAGCCTGACGGCGCAGAGGAGGTCTGTGTCCTCCGTCAGCTCCGCCACAATGGCGCCAGGGCACGGCAGGTCCCAGGCGATCTCACGCCCATCGGCCTGAAAGCCGATGGAGTTACCGAAGGACATCTGCATAATCCCCTCGGCGATGCCGTGCTCCACCGCCCAGGCGGAGCACACCCTGCCCGCCCGGCAAAGCTGGTGGAAGGTCTCCCAGGCTTCCCTCTGGCTCTGGGCGCCGCTGTTGGCGGGAGCAAAGAGGTACACCGGATGTCCCGCCTCCTTGAACTCGGGGGAGAGCACCTCCCCGGCCCGGATGGGGGCGATGGCAAAGGAGATGAGGGTGGGGGGCACGTCCAGATCGTTGAAGGTGCCAGACATGGAGTCCTTGCCGCCGATGGCCGCCGCGCCGAAGTCCAGCTGGGCGTCCAGAGCCCCCAGCAGGGCGGCGAAGGGCTTGCCCCAGCGTGCGGGGTCCTCCCGGAGCTTTTCAAAGAACTCCTGGAGGGTGAGGTAGGCCCTTCGATAGTCTGCCCCGGCGGCCACCAGCTTGGCAAGGGAGGTGACCACACCGTTATAGGCCCCCCGGTAGGGGTCCGCCGCCATAGCCTCCGGGTCGAAGCCCCAGGCCATAACGCTGGCCTGGTCCGTCTCCTGCCCCGGCAGCACCGGCAGAAGGGCGGCCATCACCTGGGCGGGGGTTCTCTGATTTCTGCCGCCGAAGGGCATCAACACGCTGCCACAGCCGATGGTGGAATCGAACCGCTCCGCCAGCCCTCTGCGGGAGGCGGACGCCAGACTGGAGGCTATGGAGCGGAGGGAGGAGTTTTCGGCATCCTGGGAGACCGGGGACGCGGGAATGGGGGCAGGAACGGCCGCCCGGGCGTGCTTCACGGCGCCGTTGGTGTTCAGGAAGTTCCGGCTCAGGTCCACAATGGTCCTGCCCCGCCAGCGCATCACCATCCGGGGGGACGCCGTCACCACCGCCACGGGGTACGCTTCCAGATTCTCCGCCTCCGCGGCGGCGATGAATCGGTCTGCGTTTGACCGGGCCACCACCACTGCCATTCGCTCCTGGGACTCGGAGATGGCCAGCTCTGTGCCGTCCAGGCCGTCGTACTTCTTCCGCACTGCGTCCAGATCGATATCCAGGCCGTCCGCCAGCTCACCCACGGCCACGGATACGCCGCCTGCGCCGAAGTCGTTACACCGCTTGATGAGCCGGGTGACATTCCCATCCCGGAACAGCCGCTGGATCTTCCGCTCCTCCGGGGCGTTGCCCTTCTGGACCTCGCTGGCCATGGTGGTGAGAGACTGCCTGTTGTGGCTCTTGGAGGAGCCGGTGGCGCCGCCGATGCCGTCCCGGCCGGTGCGCCCCCCCAGCAGGATCACCACGTCCCCGGGCTGAGGCCGTTCGCGGACCACATTCTCCGCCGGGGCGGCGGCCACCACCACGCCGCACTCCAAATGCTTGGCGATGTAGCCGGGGTGATATACCTCGCTGACCAGCCCTGTGGCCAGGCCGATCTGGTTGCCGTAGGAGGAGTAGCCCGCCGCGGCGGTCTGGGCGAGCTTGCGCTGGGGCAGCTTGCCGGACAGGGTCTCCGCCACCGGCGTCCGGGGGTCGCCGCAGCCGGTGAGCCGCATGGCCTGGTGGACGTAGGCCCGGCCGGACAGGGGATCCCGGATGCAGCCGCCGATGCAGGTGGCCGCGCCGCCGAAGGGCTCGATCTCCGTGGGGTGGTTGTGGGTTTCGTTCTTGAACATCAGCAGCCAGTCCTGGGGCTTGCCGTTCACCTGGGCGGTGACATGGATGGAGCAGGCGTTGATCTCCTCACTCTCGTCAATTTCCGGCAGAAGCCCCCGTCGCTTCAGCACCTTGGCGCCGATGGTGGCGATATCCATGAGGGTCTGTGGCCGCTGGGCAGCTTTCTCCGGCCCATAGACCTCCTCCCGGGCGGCCAGATACCGGTTATAGGCGGCCTGGACCGCCGGATCGTTGATCTCCACGTGGTCCAGATGGGTGGAGAACGTGGTGTGGCGGCAGTGGTCGGACCAGTAGGTGTCCACCACCCGGATCTCCGTCAGGGTGGGGTCCCGGCGCTCCGTGTCCCGGAAGTATGCCTGGAGGAACGACAGGTCCTCCAGGTCCATGGCGAGACCCAGCCGCGCCAGCAGGGTATCCAGGCCCGCCCGGTCCAGGGCAGTGAAGCCCGTGACCGTTTCCACGTCTGCCGGGACGGCGGTCTCTGCCGCCAGCCGCTCCGGCAGGTCCAAAGACGCCTCCCGGCACTCCACGGGGTTGAGGACATACCGCTTCACCGCGTCCACATCCGCCGCCGTCAGGGGGCCGAAGAGCAGATAGATCCTGGCGGTGCGGACCGTGGGCCGCTCCTCCTGAGTCATCAGCTGAATACACTGGGCGGCGGAGTCCGCCCGCTGGTCGAACTGTCCCGGCAGGGGCTCCACGCCGAAGGCGATGCAGTCCCCGGCGGGCAGGGCTGCGGCAGTATCGTCCACCTGAGGCTCAGAGAACACTGTCCCCACCGCCCGGCGGAAGGCGGCCTCGTCCAGGCCCTCCACGTCATAGCGGTTCAGCAGGCGCAGGTCCTCCAAGGCGGAGACGCCCACCACGGTCTGCAGCTCGTGCAGCAGGCCCCGGGCCTCCTGCCGGAGCCCCGGCTTCTTTTCCACATAGATCCGTCTTACCATCGTATGACCTCCCGGCGCCGGTTGGGCGCTCATCAAAATATGCGTTTCAGTCCGCCAGAGCCGCCAGAGCCCGCTGGCCGATGTCATGGCGCAGGTATTTGCCGTCAAAGTCCACCGCCCTGGCGGCGGCGTAGGCGTCGTGCAAAGCCTGCCGCAAAGTGGGACCGGTGGCGGTGACGCCCAGTACCCGGCCGCCGCTGGTGACCAGCTGCCCATTCTCGTCCAGTCTGTCCCCGGCGTGGTAGATGGTCACGTTTCCCGGTGCCGACGCGGGCAGAGAGATGGGCTTACCCTTTTCGTAGTGCCCTGGATACCCGCCGGAGGCCAAGATCACACAGGCGGCGGAGGCGTGCCGCCACTCCACGGTGAGCGATCCCAGGGTCTCGCTTTCCACCGCCTGCATGACCGTCAGCAGGTCTGTTTTCAGCAGGGGCAGCACCACCTGGGTCTCCGGGTCCCCGAAGCGGCAGTTGTACTCGATGACCTTTGGCCCGTCCGGGGTCAGCATCAAACCGAAGTACAGGCAGCCCTTGAAGGGGCAGCTTTCCGCCCGCATGGCGGCCAGAGTGGGCAGGAAGATGGTGTCCATGCACACCCGGGCGATGTCCTCGGTGTAGCAGGGATTGGGAGCCACGGTGCCCATGCCGCCGGTGTTGGGGCCAGTATCTCCGTCCCCCGCCCGCTTGTGGTCCATGGAGGACACCATAGGGGCAATGGCGGTGCCGTCGGTGAAAGCCAGAACGCTGACCTCCGGACCAGTCAAAAACTCCTCGATCACCACCCGGCTGCCGGAGTCCCCGAAGGCCCGGTCCTCCATCATGGTCCTGACGGCATCCTCTGCCTCTTCATAGGACCGGGAGATCAGCACGCCCTTGCCCAGGGCCAGACCGTCCGCCTTGATGACGATGGGGAAGGAGGCGGTTTTCAAATAAGCGAGCGCCGCAGCGGGCGTATCGAACACCTCATATCGGGCAGTGGGAATGTGATATTTTTTCATCAGATCCTTGGCAAAGACCTTGCTGGACTCGATCCGGGCGGCTCTGGCGTCCGGCCCGAAGCAGGGGATGCCCGCGGCGTGGAGGGCGTCCACACACCCCAGAGCCAGAGGATCGTCCGGCGCCACCACCGCGAACCCCACGGCGTGGGAGACGGCGAAGTCCACAATAGCGCCGATGTCTGTGGCGCTGATCTGCGGCACACAAACGGCGTCAGCGGCGATGCCGCCGTTGCCCGGCAGGGCGTAAATCGTCTCCACCACCGGATTTTCTTTCAGTTTTTTGATGATGGCGTGCTCCCGGCCGCCGCCGCCTACTACGAGAAGATCCATCGAATCGTCCTCCTTGCTTCGTGTATAAAACAGTGTGAAGAGAGACCGGAGAAAACCGGACAGGCTTTCCCGGTTGATTTGCCATCGCAAATCAGAAAAGGAAACTTCATTGCCCCTATCCGGGCCCAGACTCGGCAGACCCGGCGGCAGGATGCCGGGCAGGCCCGCTTCTCTTCAAAGACGCTCAGTGGTGGAACAGCCGCATCCCTGTAAACGCCATCACCATGCCGTATTTGTTGGCTGTTTCAATGACATGGTCATCCCGGATGGAACCGCCGGGCTCAACAATGTACTGGACGCCGGATTTTCTCGCCCGCTCCACATTATCGCCAAAGGGGAAGAAGGCGTCGGAGCCGCATGTGACGCCGGTGAGGGCTGTGATCCAGGTTTTTTTCTCCTCCGCCGTCAGAGGATCGGGGCGCACGGCGAAGGTCTTCTGCCAGATGCCCTCCGCCAGCACGTCCTCATACTCGTCGGAGAGATATACATCGATGGCGTTATCCCGGTCCGGGCGGCGAATGTTCTCCACGAATTGCAGGCCCAGCACCTTGGGATGGTGGCGGAGCCACCAGGTGTCCGCCTTGGTGCCCGCCAGGCGGGTGCAGTGGATGCGGCTCTGCTGGCCCGCTCCCACGCCGATGGCCTGTCCGTCCTTCACGTAGCAGACGGAGTTGGACTGGGTGTATTTCAGGGTGATGAGGGCCACGATCATGTCCCGCTTGGCCGCTTCCGGCAGGTCCTTGTTCTCCGTGACAAGGTTGGTGAGGAGCGCCTCATTGATCTCAAAGTTGTTCCGCCCCTGTTGGAAGGTGACGCCGAACGCGTCCTTGTACTCCTGGGGGGCGGGGACGTAGTCCGGGTCGATCTGCACGACGTTGTAATTGCCCTTCTTCTTGGTTTTCAATATCTCCAGGGCTTCGTCGGTGTAGCCGGGGGCGATGATGCCGTCGGACACCTCATATTTCAGATACCGGGCAGTGGCGGCGTCGCACACATCGGAGAGGGCCGCCCAGTCCCCGTAGGAGCACAGCCGGTCCGCACCCCGGGCCCGGATGTAGGCACAGGCGATGGGGGAAAGGTCTGCGCCCTCCTCCACAAAGTACATCTGCCGCTCCACATCGCTGAGGGGGTTGCCCACGGCGGCCCCGGCGGGGGACACGTGCTTGAAGGACGCGGCGGCGGGCAGGCCGGTGGCTTCTTTCAGCTCCCGCACCAGCTGCCAGGCGTTCAGCGCGTCCAGAAAGTTGATGTATCCCGGCTTGCCGTTCAGCACCGTGAGGGGCAGGTCGGACCCGTCCCGCATGAAGATGCGGGCGGGCTTCTGGTTAGGATTGCAGCCGTATTTCAGTTCCAGTTCGTTCATGCCTGGGTCTCCTTTCCGGAATACTTGTTGACGATGCGCTGCTGGAAGTCCCGGGTCTCCAGGTCTGTGAAGCGGACGAAGAGGGAGATCCTGTTGGCCTCGTCCAGAGCGTCCCAAACGGCGCTGGCGAGGCTGTCAATGTCCCCTTCCACGGCCACCTGCTCCGGCTCTCCGGCAAAGGAGGGCAGGGGATCGCCGTCTCCGGCGTAGGTGTGGAGGAAGTGGCCGGTCCCCGGCTGGCCAGGATACTCGAAGGTCTGCCGCAGGCAGCGTCTGCCGGTCCCGTCGGCGGCTTTCAGGATGGACAGCTTGTAACTGCCGTTGGGCCCCAGCAGCCCGGAAATCCGCGGGGTCCAGTTGGGACCGTCCGGCTCGAATTCCCGCGTGCGGAGGGCCTGCTCCATGGGAAGGCCCTGCTTTAAAAACTCCAGGATGGTGTCCGTCTGGTCCCCGTTGGTGACGATGAGTCCCCGGCCCATCTGCCGTACCGGGTGGTAGATGATGAGGCTGGGGTCCTCCATCCTGGCGGGGTCCGCCGCCTGGGTACGGATGCCGTCCGGCTCCTCCGCGAAGACGCGGTTGCGGCTGTTGGCGCTGCGGCCCATGATGAAATAGACGGCTACGGACGACTTGCCGTCCGGCGTCATGCCCAGCACGATCCCACGGCCGGGATAGGGATTGCCCCGCAGCAGGGCACATAAATCCTGTTTCACAGATGCTCCTCCTTTTCCGTGGCGATGTGGGCGGCCAGCTGTTCTGCGGCCTGGGGCAGCAGCACCCACTCCGCCTGTTCCATGACCCGGCGCTGCAAGGTTTCCGGCGTGTCGCCGGGCAGGATGTCCACCGCTTTCTGCAGCAGGATGCGCCCCCCGTCCGGGATCTCGTTCACCAGATGGACGGTAGCGCCGGTGACCCTGACGCCACGGCGGAGGGCTGCCTCATGGACCTTCAGCCCGTAATACCCCTTCCCACAGAAGGCGGGGATCAGGGAGGGATGGACGTTGACGATCCGGTCCGGCCAGCGACGGACGAAGTCCGCGGACAGGATGGACAGGAACCCGGCCAGCACGACCAGATCCACCCGGTACTGCGTCAGCGCCTCCATCAGCGCCGCCTCAAACGGCTCCTGCCCCAGCTGCTTCCGGGACAGGGGAATGGCAGGCACGCCGCGGCGCTTTGCCCGCTCCAGAGCGTAGGCTTCGGGATTGCTGGAGAGGACCAGCACGATCTCCCCGTGGGGCAGGGCGCCTGCTTCCTGAGCGTTCAGCAGCGCCTCCAGGTTGGTGCCGCCGCCGGAGACCAGCACAGCGATACGGGCCTTGTTCAGCATAGGATCACCCGTTCCTCTCCGGAGATCACCTCACCTATCACATAGCCGGGGCAGCCGTGCTGGGCCAGGGCGGAGAGGGCCTGGTCCGCCGTGTCCCGGGAGACGATCACCGCCATGCCGACCCCCATGTTGAAGGTGTTGAACATGTCCCGCTCCGGGATGTGGCCGGTCTCCCGGAGCATTTTGAAGATGGGTGGCGTCCGGACGGCAGCCTTCTCAATTTTCACCGTCATCCCATCCGGCAGGCACCGGGGGATGTTCTCATAAAAGCCCCCGCCGGTGATGTGGCTGATGCCGTGGACCTCTGCCGCGTCGATGGCGGCCAGCACCGGCTTCACATAGATGCGGGTGGGGGTCAGCAGGGCCTCGCCCAGGCTCTCCCCCAGATCTTCACAGTAGACCGTCAGATTGGCATGCTCCACGTGAAAGACCTTCCGCACCAGGGAGAATCCGTTGGAGTGGAGGCCGGAGGAGGGCAAGGCCAGCACCACGTCCCCGGAGCGGACCCGGTCCGGGTCGATGATATCGCCCTTGTCCACGATGCCCACGGAAAAGCCCGCCAGGTCGTAGTCCTCCGGCGCCATGATGCCGGGGTGCTCGGCGGTCTCGCCGCCGATGAGGGCGCAGCCCGCCTGGACGCAGCCCTCTGCCACGCCGGAGACAATGGCGGCCACCTTCTCCGGCACATTCTTGCCGATGGCGATGTAGTCCAGAAAGAACAGGGGCTTTGCCCCGCAGCAGATGATGTCGTTGACGCACATGGCCACGCAGTCCACGCCCACGGTGTCGTGCCGGTCCAGCAGCTGGGCGATGCGGATTTTGGTGCCCACCCCATCGGTGCCGGACACCAGCACCGGCTCACGTATGCCGGTCAGGTCCGGGGCGAACAACCCGCCAAAGCCCCCAATGCCGGACACTACTCCGGGGATCCTGGTCCGGGCCACGTAGGGGGCCATCAGCTTCACACCGGCGTAGCCTGCGGTGATGTCCACGCCGGACTTCCGGTAGCTCTCCGAATAACTCTCCATATCAGGTCCTCTCCCTCTCACTGATCTTGCACTCGAATCGGTCTTTGCCGCCGTCCTGGGGCACGGCGGTGGGGTAGCCCCCGCCGAAGCAGGCGGTGCAGAAGCCGCACTGGGTATTGTCCGCCAGCTTCACCACATCCTGCAGGCTCAGATACCCCAGGGAATCCACACCGATGATCTTTGCGATCTCCTCCACCGAGTGGTTGTTGGCGATGAGCTTGCTGGGGTCATCGATGTCCGTACCGTAGTAGCAGGCGGCCACAAAGGGCGGCGCGCTGACCCGCATGTGGATCTCCTTCGCCCCGGCTTTCCGCAGCAGGTCGATGGTCCGGCGGCAGGTGGTGCCCCGGACGATGGAGTCGTCGATCAGCACCACCCGCTTGCCCTCCACCACGGAGCGGATGGGGTTCAGCTTGATATTGACCTCGTTTTCCCGCATGGCCTGAGTGGGGGAGATGAAGGTGCGGCCGATGTACTTGTTCTTGATGAACCCCATGCCGTAGGGGATACCGCTCTGCCGGGCGTAGCCCAGGGCGGCGTCCAGGCCGGAGTCCGGCACGCCGATGACGATGTCCGCCTGGACCGGGTGCTCCAGGGCCAGGAAGGCCCCGGCCCGCTGCCGTGCCACGTGGACGCTGGACCCGTCGATGACGGAGTCCGGCCGGGCGAAGTAGATGAACTCGAACACGCAGAGCCGCTTGGGGGCCTTGCCGCAGTGGCGGGTGTCGGACTTGACGCCGGACTTGTCCGCCACCACGATCTCCCCGGGCAGGATGTCCCGCTCGAACCGGGCGCCGATGGCGTCCAGGGCGCAGGACTCGGAGGCGAACACCACGCCCCCGTCCCGAAGTCGGCCCATGCACAGCGGCCGGAAGCCGTGGGGGTCCCGGACGGCGATGAGCTTGGTGGGGGAGGAGATCACCAGGGAGTAGGCCCCCTCGATCCGGTCCATGGCGGCGGAGACCGCCTCCTCGATGGAGGGGGCGCGCAAACGCTCCTGGACGATGATGTAGGCGATGACCTCGGAGTCCGTGGTGGTCTGGAAGATGGAGCCCTGGCTCTCCAGCTCCTGGCGCAATGCGTGGGAGTTGGTGAGGTTGCCGTTGTGGGCCAGGGCCATGCGGCCCTTGTAGTGGTTCACCAGGATGGGCTGGACGTTCCGCTTGTTGTCGGACCCGGTGGTGCCGTAGCGCACGTGGCCTACGGCGATGGTGCCCGTGCCCAGGGAGCGGAGCCGCTCCGCCGGAAACACCTCGTTCACCAGCCCCACATCCCGGTACGCGGTGAACACGCCATCATCGTTCACCGCGATGCCGGCGCTCTCTTGGCCCCGGTGCTGGAGGGCGTACAGGGCGTAATAGGCCAGGGGGGCCACATCCGTCGTCTCCGGCGCGTACACGCCGAACACGCCGCACTCCTCTTGGATGTGGCGGGCCGGGAGCACGGCGCTCAGCTCAGTCGGCATCATGGGCAAGCAGTCTCTGCATGACCTCGGCATAGGCGCCCTCCACGCCGCCCAGGTCCCGGCGGAAGCGGTCCTTGTCCAGCTTCTCATGGGTCTTTTCGTCCCAGAGGCGGCAGGTGTCGGGGCTGATCTCGTCCGCCAGAACGATCGTGCCGTCGGTCAGTCTGCCGAACTCCAGCTTGAAGTCCACCAGCGTGACGCCGCACTCTGCCCAGAAGGCCTTGAGAATGTCGTTGACGGCAAAGGCGTACTTCTTGATGGTCTCGATCTCCTCCGCTGTGGCCAGCTTCAGCGCCAGGGCGTGATAGCTGTTCAGCAGGGGATCTCCCAGTTCGTCGTTCTTGTAGGAGAACTCGATGGTGGGAGCGTCGAATACGATGCCCTCCTCCACACCGTACCGCTTGGCGAAGGACCCGGCAGAGAGGTTGCGGATGATAACCTCCAGCGGCACGATGGAGACCTTCTTCACCAGGGTCTCCCGCTCACTCAGCTCCTGAACGAAGTGGGTGGGAATGCCGGCCTTTTCGATCCGCCGCATCAGATGGTTGGTCATCTGGTTGTTGATGACGCCCTTGCCCGCAATGGTGCCCTTCTTCAGGCCGTTGAAGGCGGTGGCGTCGTCCTTGTAGTCCACGATGTAAAGTTCCGGGTCGTCGGTGCGGAAGACCTTCTTGGCCTTTCCCTCATAGAGCTGTTCCAGCTTCTGCATGGTGCGTTCGTCCTTTCTTTCTGTTGAGAGATTAGATATTTGAATAGGCAATTGATAAACCATTAGAAAAACGGAAGGGAAAGAGAAAATAGAAATGAGAAATCAGAAATCCGGCCGCGGGATGGCGCGGATACGGAACTTTGAGCCGTCCGGTCAGGACGGACTCCAGACTTTCCGATTCCTCATTTCCGATTTCTCACGATTTCAGGAGTTCCTCCTGGAGCTTGGCGTCCTTCTCGGCGATCTGCTCCGCCATCTTCCGCCGCTCCGCTTCCAGGCGCCGGGTCAGGGCCTCGTCCTCCACCGCCAGGATCTGGGCGGCCAGCACAGCAGCATTTTTCGCGCCGTTCAGTGCTACCGTAGCCACCGGGATGCCGCCGGGCATCTGGACTGTGGCCAGCAGGGCATCCAGTCCATCCAGGACGCCCCCCTTCATGGGAATGCCGATGACAGGCAGGGTGGTGTTGGCGGCAAAGGCCCCCGCCAGATGGGCAGCCATGCCGGCGGCGCAGATGACCACGCCGAATCCCCGCTCCCGGGCGGACTTGGCGAACTCAGCCGCCTGGGTCGGCGTCCGGTGGGCGCTGAGGATATGGGCCTCATAGGGGATGTCCAGGGCGTCCAGCTGGGTACAGGCCCCTTTGACCACGGGCCAGTCACTGTCGCTGCCCATGATGACGGCAACTTTTTTCATCGCAAGCGCTCCTTTCTGCGGCTCAGAGTTTTTTCCGCATGACGGTGTGGCGGAAGATGCCGTCCACAAAATACTCGCTGGAGCAGAACACGGGGCGTCCGTCGATGTCATAGTCCACCTCTTCCATGTTCAGCAGCGGCGTGCCCATGGGCACCTGGAAGATCTCCGCCAGGGCGGCATCCGCCGCGGCGGGCCGCACGTCTGTCAGATCCAGATAGGGATAGATGCCGCAGAACCGCTGGAGGAAGTGGAAGATGGGGAGCTTGAAGTCCTGGATGGTGTAATCCCCCTTGGCCAGGGCCTTTTCCACCACGTCCTCGCAGTAGATGGCGGGCCGGCCATCCGCGGTGCACAGCCGGGCGATGCGGATGATGGGGGTGTCCTCCGGAATGCGGAGCTGAGCGGCCACCTGGGCATCGGCAGTCCCATCGGAAACCCGGACAAAGGCCACCGCCGGCTCATGTCCGCTCTGGCGGATCATGTCCAGGAACTCTACCTCAATGTCCATGCGGGTCTGGACGTTCAGCACATGGCGGTTGATGATGGTGCCAACTCCGTGGCGGCGGGTGATGAAGCCCTCCCGCTCCAGAGAGGCCAGAATGTCCCGCAGCTGCGTGCGGCTGATCCCCAGCTTCTCTGCCAGGACACTCTCCCGGGGCAGGCGCTCGCAGCTGGCGTAGGCACCGTCCTTCATGTCGGCAAGCAGCTGAGAGCGGATGGTCTTGGTCTGGGCCGGCTGACCGCTCATAGTCACACCTCTTTCTGATTTCAAAATAGGTAATACCATAAAAGTCATACCTATTGTACCGGATTTTCTCCGGCGCCGCAACTGGCAGATTTGACAGATTCCGCCCTCCTTTTTTGCCCCGGCATATCCAGTCTGCTGTTGACGGCAGGACGCACGGGCCGGAGGCGTTTGTACGGCCGGATTTCGTGGGTTTTCACCGTGGACAACCGCCGGGGGGATGTTATAATGGAGTTGAACGAAAGAGGGAGGCGTTATCCGTGAAGATTGTGATCCTGGGTGCGGAGGCCCGTTACCGGGCCTATCAGCCCGCGATGCCCTTCATCCAGCAGCAGGAGCTGGTATTTCTGGACAAGGACAGCACGGAGGCAGAGATTCTGGCCGCCGGCGCTGATGCGGAGGTGCTGTTCGTGGATGCCATCACGGTGGTGTCCGCTGCTCTGATGGAACACATGCCCTGCCTGCGGCTGATTCACTCGGAGGGGGTGGCGTTTGACCGCATTGACCTCTCCGCCGCCCGGGAGCGGGGCATTTACGTCTGCAACAACAAGGGCTGCAACGCCGGGGCCGTGGCGGAGCAGACGGTCCTGCTGATACTGATGCTCCTGCGCCATGCCCTGGAGGGGGACGAGGCCGTCCGGGCGGGACGGCAGATGGAGATGAAAGAGCGGTGCATGGTGGAGGGGATCACGGAGCTCTCTGCCTGCAAGGTGGGCCTGGTGGGATTTGGAGACATTGCGCGAGCCGCGGCAGAGCGGCTGGTCCCCTTCGGCTGCGAGCTGTACTACTACACCAAGCACCGCCGCTTGCCGGAAGAGGAGAAAAAATACCACGTCACCTACCTGCCGTTGGAGGAGCTGGCGGAGAAGAGCGACATCGTCAGCCTCCACTGCGCTGTCACGGAGGAGACCCGGAATCTGGTGGATGCCGCTCTGCTGCGGCGGATGAAACCCACAGCGTACCTCATCAACACCGCCCGGGGAGACCTTGTGGACAACGAGGCCCTGCGGCAGGCCCTGCTGGAGGGGCGAATCGCCGGAGCGGGGTTGGACACGCTGTCCCCGGAGCCGGTGCCGGCGGGGCACCCCCTGACGGCGCTGCCGCCGGAGGTCCATCGGAAAGTGGTCCTGGCACCCCACCTGGGCGGCATTACAGAGGCATCCTTCCGTCGGGCCCATGCCCACATGTGGCGAAATGTGGAGCATTTGGCTGCGGGAGAGCGGCCGGACAACATCGTCAACGGCCTGTGATGCTCGCCGACGGTAAAAAATTCTGCCGGAGATGAAACAAAACCTGTGGAAAAATCGTCTAATTCCTATAAAGACCTATGGTAGAAGGACCATGTGCGGTTTGAAAGTCCTGCGCGCGGGTCGTGGGTCTGTATGCGGAAAACCCTCATGCGCCAACCGGCTTGCCTGTTCTCATGGCCCGCACGGCGCATGGAGTCAGGAAAAACAAAGAAGGGGAGCGTGACGCCGAATGAGACGTCGGATCTGGAGAGGTTGGATATTGTGCCTGTGCGCCTGCCTGCTGCTGTGCGGTGCCGCCAGCGGGACTGGAAGCACACCGCCGGACGCGGTGAGCCGCGGGGCCTTTGCAGACGCCCTGTATGACGCCCATGTGGCCCACGGCGGCGCTCCTGTGGTCAGCGAGGGCAGCTCCGCACCCTTCCGGGATGTGGGCTCCTGGTCCCCGTATTTCGAGGCGCTCTGTTGGGCCAAGGCCAGCGGCATCGCAGGGGGCTATGCAGGCGGTGCCTTCCGTCCTGCGGCGCCGGTGACCCGCCAGCAGGCGACGGTGATGCTGTACCGCTATGCCAAGACCACGGATCTGCCGCTGGAGAAGGGGAGCGACCGGGATCTGGCCGGATACCGGGACGCGGATACCATCCCAACCTGGAGTCGGGAGGCTGTCCAATGGGCCGTGCGGAACGGCCTGTGGTTCTCCGGCAGCGCCACGGAGCTGCAGGCGGCGGAGAACGTCTCCTGGGAGGAGCTGGCCGTTCTGACCCAGCGGCTGTTCCTGGGCGGGATGCCCGCGGCTGCCTTGTCTGCGGCGCCGGAGGGGCTGACGATGGAGCTGCAGCAATGCACTACCACCGGCGCGGTTGTGGTACTGCAAAATGCGGCGGAGGAGACCTTCTCCTATGGGGCGGACTACGGTCTCTATCGGCAGGTGAACGGCGGCTGGTATCAGATGAACAAGGAAATGGACACCATCGCCATTGCCTATGAGCTGGCCCCGGGAGAGAGCCGGAAGCTTACCCTCAGCTGGGGAGAGCTGGACTGGGGCGGCGTCCTGCCCGCCGGGACCTACTGCGTGGCGCAGGGCGGGCTGCTGGGAGAACAGCAGGTCACCGTCTCCGTCACCTTTGCCATCAAATAAACGCCAGGCGGCCGCCGAAAAACCGGCGGCCGCCTTTCCATTGGGTGAACGGTTTCTTGCGATCCCGCCCAGACCGAAAAATCTCCCCCTCTTCTGGAGGAGTGAAGAGAACAGCACAGGCCGCCGGGAACGCCCAGCGGCCTGTACGGATTCTTGAGAAGGTGGCCCGGCGTCAAACACAGAAGCGGCAGGCCGACAGGGCCGCCACAGCGCCGTCCGCGCAGGCGGTGGTCAGCTGGCGGACCTCCTTGGCGCGGAGATCCCCTGCCGCAAAGATGCCGGGAATCGGCGTCAGGCAGTCCTCCCCGGCGGCGATAAAGCCCGCTTCGTCCACCGGCACCCCCAGAGACCGGGCCAGCCGGCTCTCCGGCAGCAGACCCACCGCCTGGAACAGCGCAGAGACCGGCAGGTGGGAGACTTCTCCCACAGCGGTGTTCCGCAGGGTCAGGCCGGTGAGGCGTTCCGATCCCTCCAGGGCCTCCACCACGGTGGACCGCAGCAGCGTGAGGTTGGCGGTCTTCTCCGCCCGCTCCACCAGAATGGGATCCGCCCGGAAGTCCGACCGCCGGTGGATCACCGTCACATGGCGGCAGATGTCTGCCAGATACAGCGCATCCTGCAGGGCGGTGCTGCCGCCTCCGGCCACTGCCACATCCTGTCCGGCGTAAAAGGCTCCGTCGCACACAGCGCAGAAGGAGATGCCGGCCAGACGATCCTCGCCCGCAAGGCCCAGGGTCCGGCGCCGCATCCCGGCGGCCAGGATTACCGCCCCGGCGGTATAGGCACCGTAGTCGGTGACCACCCGGCTGGGCGTGCCGCTCTGGATCTCCAGCGCCTCCTCCAGTTCGATCCGGGTCCCCAGGGCCTCGGCCTGGCTGTACAGCCGCTCCGCCAGTTCAGCGCCGGACACGGCGGGCAGGCCCGGAAAGTTTTCCACCTTGGGAGAGGAGGCGATCTGCCCGCCGAAGCTCTCCCGTTCCAGCAGCAGAACGGACTTTCCTGCCCGGCGGGCGTAGACGGCGGCGGTGAGCCCGGCCGGGCCGCCGCCCACGATAATGATGTCGAAATACTGGTCCATAGATGTTCCTCTCTGATGACTGACAGAAGATAAGGGAGACTTCGCAGCCCCCCACATAGTAACCGCTGTACCGCGGGGGCTGCTCCGCAGAGACGGCATTTTGGAGCTCGGAAAAGGAGGGACGAGAGTCCCTCCTTTTTCGTTGTTTACACGCTCTGCGAAGTGGCGAATTTTTTGATGGTGGAGGCGTTCACCAGCTTCTCCACCTGCTCTCCGTGGCGGACGATCAGGGTGGGGGCCTGCTGGATACCGTACCGGGCCACCAGCTCCCGATGCTCGTTCACGTCCATCACCTGATAGGCGATGCCCGCCTTCTCCAGCTCCCGCTTGGCGATGCTGCAGTTGGGGCAGGTCTTGGTGGTGAAGAGGAACAGGCCGTCCTCGCCCCGCTCCGCCGGTGTGCTGGGCGCGGTGCCGGCTGCGGGCTCCGTCGCAGCATCCCGGTCGCAGAGGCGGCGGCCCTCCAGCCGGGAGTTTTCCACCTGGTACTCCTGCCGGTCCTTGAACTCCTGGACCTTGCCGTCGTTCCAGTTCTGGACAGGGCGGTAATAGCCGGTGATGCGGCTCCACACCTCGCAGGTCTTCCCACACTTGGGGCAGGTAAAGTGCTCGCCCGAGAGATAGCCGTGGTCCGGACAGATGGAGTAGGTGGGGGACATGGTGTAGTAGGGGAGCTTGAAATTCTCCGCGATCTTCCGCACCAAATTGGCAGCCGCCTTCCAATCCGGCAGCTTCTCACCCAAAAAGGCGTGGAACACAGTGCCGGAGGTGTACAGGGTCTGCAGGTCATCCTGGATGGCCAGGGCCTCGAAGATGTCGTTGGTGTAGCCCACCGGCAGGTGGGAGGAGTTGGTGTAATAAGGCGTGTCACCGGGGTTCTTGGCAGCGGTGATGATATCGGGATACAGTGCCACGTCATGCTTGGCCAGCCGGTAGGTGGTGGACTCGGCGGGGGTGGCCTCCAGGTTGTAGAGGTCGCCGTACTGCTCCTGATAGTCCATCAGCCGCTCCCGCATGTGGTTCAGCACATCCTTGGCAAAGGCCTGGGTCTCCGGATGGGTCAGGTCCTTCCGCAGCCACTTGGCGTTCAGGCCCACCTCGTTCATGCCGATGAGGCCGATGGTGGAGAAGTGGTTATCAAAGGTGCCCAGGTAGTATTTGGTGTAGGGGTACAATCCCGCATCCATCAGCTTGGTGATGACGGTGCGCTTCACCTTCAGGCTCCGGGCGGCGATGTCCATCATGTGGTCCAGCCGCTCATAGAACTCCTCCGGCGTCTGGGAGAGGTAGGCGATCCGGGGCAGATTGATAGTCACCACGCCCACGGACCCGGTGGACTCGCCGGAGCCGAAGTAGCCGCCGGACTTCTTCCGCAGCTCCCGCAGATCCAGCCGCAGGCGGCAGCACATGCTGCGCACGTCAGAAGGCTCCATGTCAGAGTTGATGTAGTTGGAGAAATAGGGGGTGCCGTACTTGGCGGTCATCTCGAACAGGAGGCGGTTGTTCTCCGTGTCGGACCAGTCAAAGTCGCGCGTGATGGAATAGGTGGGGATGGGATACTGGAAGCCCCGGCCGTCGGCGTCGCCCTCGGTCATGATCTCGATGAACGCCTTGTTCACCATATCCATTTCCTTCTTGCAGTCGCCGTAAGTGAAATCCTGCTCCTTGCCGCCTACGATGGCCGGCAGGTTCTCCAGGTCACGGGGCACGGTCCAGTCCAGGGTGATGTTGGAGAACGGCGCCTGGGTACCCCAGCGGGAGGGAGTGTTCACGCCGAACACAAAGGACTGGATACACTGTTTAACCTCTTTCTGGGAGAGGTTGTCCACTTTCACAAAGGGGGCCAGATAGGTGTCAAAGGAGCTAAACGCCTGGGCACCGGCCCACTCGTTCTGCATGATGCCCAGGAAGTTCACCATCTGGTTGCAGAGAGTGGAGAGGTGGCTGGCCGGGGTGGAGTTGATCTTGCCCGGGATACCCAGGCCCTGCTGGATCAGCTGCTTCAAACTCCAGCCGGCGCAGTAGCCGGTGAGCATGGAGAGGTCGTGGAGGTGGATGGCGCCGCTCTTGTGGGCGTCGGCAATCTCCTGGTCATAGATTTCAGAGAGCCAGTAGTTGGCGGTGATGGCGCCGGAGTTGGAGAGGATCAGGCCGCCCACGGAGTAGGTGACGGTGGAGTTCTCCTTCACCCGCCAGTCATTGATATGCAGGTAGTTGTCCACCAGCTCCTTGTAGTCCAGCATGGTGGAGTTCAGGTTGCGGATCTTCTCCCGCTGCTTGCGGTAGAGAATGTAGGCCTTGGCCACGTCGGCATAGCCTGCCTTGCTGAGAATGTCCTCCACGCTGTCCTGAATGTCTTCCACGGTGATCTTGCCGTCATGGATCTTATCCTGGTAATCCGCCGTGACCCTCAGGGCCAGGAGATCAATGATGTCCGGATTGTACTCCATGTGGGTGGCCTCAAAGGCCTTGGTGATGGCGGTGCTGATCTTGGAGATGTCGAAAGAGGCGATCTTTCCATCCCGCTTGACGACCTGATACATGAAACCCCTGCTTTCTCTATGATAAATTCAATTCCCTGCTCCTGACAAGTCAATGGGCGCTGACGCGCCCCGTATTTTCCATTCTACCACTTCTTGGGGGCTTGTCAATTAGAAATGCCACTATATCTTGTATGCATTTTCTGTGAAAACGCTGAATTTTTCCATATCTAGTCAATGCCGCGCAGCTCCACAGCTCCAAAGAACGGCCGGACCCGCTCCGCAAAGCCCTGCAGCTGCTCTGCTGTAAAGCCGTGATATCCCCGGCCGATCAGATTGCCGGAGTCCACAAAGTTCTGAAGATAGTACCGGGGTGCCCCTGCCAGCCAGGCGGCGATGGCGTCCAGGTCCTCCGGCCTGTGGAGCTCCCGCACCAGGGTGGTGCGGAACTCATAGTCCACGGTGCTTTTCCGCAGCAGACGGATGCTCTCCTCCACTGGGGCGGGGTTGAAGCCCGGTATGCCGACGGTTTCGGCATACCGCGCCGGAGCGTTTTTCACGTCCATGGCCACATAGTCCACAAGGCCCTGGTTCAGGATCTCCGCCAGCCGGGCAGGATCACAGCCGTTGGTATCCAGCTTCACGGCAAAGCCCAGTTCCCGCACCTTCCGCAGAAAATCCGCTGCGTCCGGCTGGAGCAGCGGCTCCCCGCCGGTGAGGACCACCCCGTCCAAAAGCCCCCGGCGGGAGGCCAGGAAGTCCAGCACCTCCTGCTCCGGGATCTCCGGCGTCTCCGCCAGCCGGGTCACCAGCAATGCGTTGTGGCAGAAGGGGCACCGCAGGTTGCAGCCGCCGGTGAACACCGTGGCCGCCAGCTTTCCCGGGTAGTCCACCATGGCCAGTTTCTGAAGTCCGTGAATGTGCATGGCCGGATCCCTCCATAAGCACAAGATGTTGCTATTCTAAACTGATTTTTCCACAAGAACAAGTGGTGGACGCAACAAAGACAAAAAAGTTCCCGGAGGCACAGCCTCCGGGAACGGGAAAGACGGGATTCAATTCTTGCGGAACCGGGAGAGGAAGTCCTGCGTCTCCTGTTTCTGGGGATTGCCGAAAACCTGCTCCGGCGTGCCCTCCTCGCAGATGACGCCCTGGTTCATGTACACCACATGGCTGCTGACGTCCCGGGCAAAGGCCATCTCATGAGTCACCACCAGCATGGTCATGCCCTCCTGGGCCAGGTCCTGCATGACGGAGAGGACTTCTCCCACCATCTCCGGGTCCAGGGCGGAGGTGGGTTCGTCGAACAGCAGCACCTCCGGCTCCATGGCCAGGGCCCGGGCAATGGCCACCCGCTGCTTCTGGCCGCCGGAGATCTGCCGGGGCTTGGCTTGGATGTAAGGCGCCATGCCCACCTTTTCCAGATACTCCATGGCCCGCTTCCGGGCGGTCTCCTTGTCCTTTTTCAGTACCTTGATCTGCCCGACCATGCAATTTTCCAGCACGGTCATGTTGTTGAACAGGTTGAAGGACTGGAACACCATGCCCACATGGGAGCGGTACTGGGGGGCATTGACCTTGGGACCGGTGACGTTCTGGCCGCGGTAGAGGATCTCGCCGCTGGTGGGGGTCTCCAGCAGGTTGATGCACCGCAGCAGGGTGCTCTTGCCGGAGCCGGAGGCACCAATGATGCTGGTGACATCGCCTTTTTTCACGGTGAAATCGATGTCCCGCAGCACTTCGTGGCTGCCGAAGGACTTGCTCAGATGCCGGATCTCTAAAATCATATCGTCCATGTTGTCAGCGATCTCCTCTCGTACGGCCGTGTTGCAATTCCTGACGGACCCGATCCCGGTGCTCTTTGCTCCGCTCATCGAAGGGAGTGCCCCGGTCCGGGTGGCTGTATGTGCCGGCGGCCATGGTCAGCGGATCTGTCTTTGCCAGTTCATAATCGCTGTTGCCGTCCATCCGCTTTTCGACCCAGTGCAGGATGAAGGAAGCGATCAGTGTCATCGTCAGGTAGCCAACCATCTCGATGGTGGCGGAGGGAAAATAGAGGTAGGTGGCACCCACCGCACCCCGATGGGCGGCAAAGAACTCCGTGAAGGAGATGATGAACATGACGGAGGAGTCCTTGATGTTGATGATCAGGTTATTGCCGATCTGAGGCATGATGTTGCGCAGGGCCTGCGGCAGGATGACGCTGGTCATGGTCTGCACATGCGTCATGCCGATGGCTTTGGCGCCCTCGGTCTGGCCGGGGTCGATGGAGATAATGCCGCCCCGGACGGACTCGGCCATATAGGCGCCGGTATTGATGGAGACCACCAGAATGGCCGCCATCCATACGCTGGGCCACTGGACCGCATTGCCCGTGAAGTAGGGCAGGCCGTAATAGATGAACACGGCCTGGAGCATCATGGGCGTGCCTCGGAAGACCTCCACATAGATCCGGACAATCACCCGGATCAGCTTAATGAAGAACCGTTTGACGGGAGGATCTGTCTTGGCGCAGGGGATGGTGTTGAGGATGCCACATACAAAGCCGATGATGCAACCGAGAAGCGTGGCCACCAGGGCCAGGATCAGGGTGTTCTGAATGCCGTTGAGATAGTCGTCACCATATTGTTCCCATAGCTTGGCAATATCGGCGCCGAGCTGTACCAGTCGTTCCATGGGGGACTTCCTTCCTTAATTTTATTATGAAATTGACCGCTCCGTTCTGAGGCGCATCGGAAGAGGGGCGCGGCTGCGCCCCTCTTCCGACATGCCCCAGAGCGGGAGATTCCTCCCGCTCCGGGGAAGGTCAGATGGTTCTGCCGGGCCTCAGCTCTCGCTGAGGGGCTGGATGGCAATGGCCTCATCCATCATGGCGTTGAAATCGTCCTCGGTCATGGTGGAGAGCACGCTGTCGATGGCGTCCTTCAGCTCGGCGTTCCCCTTTCTCACAGACACGCCGATGTTGATCTCGCCCTCATCCACTTCGAAGTTGTCGTCGGAGCCGGTGAAGTCCAGGAGCTTCATGTCGGGATAGGCGACCACGGCGCCCTTGGCGGTGGGCATATCCGTGCAGATGAAGTCCACGGTGCCGGTCTCCAGAGCCATCAGCATAGCAGGGGCGCTCTCGGCGGCGGGCTGGATCTTGGCGTCCTGGATCTGGGGCAACATGGAGTCATACCAGATAGTGGCGATCTGCGCGGTGCAGGAGCCGCCGGCCAGGTCGCTGATGCCAGCGGCACCGGCATAGGGGCTGTCGGCCTTGGTGACGCAGACGATGGAGGCGTAGTAGTAGGGGCCTGCGAAGTCCACCTGCTCCATCCGCTCGGCGGTCATGGACTGACCGGCAATCACCGCGTCATACACGCCGGACTGGACGCCGGGTACCAGGGAATCCCAGTCGGTGCGGACCACTTCCAGCTCCCAGCCGTTGGCCTCGCAGATCTGCTTGGCGATCATCACGTCGTAGCCGTTGGCGTAGGCGTCGGAGTCCTTGATGGGCACAGCGCCGTTGGAGTCGTCGCTCTGACTCCAGTTGTAAGGGGCGTAGGCGCACTCCATGGCGATGGTCAGCACGCCGTCCTCCACGCCGGAGGAGCCGGCGGTCTCCCCGCCTTCAGCGGTGGTGCCGGAATTGCCGGAGTCGGCAGTGTCGCCGGAGCTGCCGGTGCCGCCGCAGGCGGCCAGGGACGCTGTCATGGCCAGAGCCATCAGCAAGGTCAACAATCTCTTCATGTTTCTTCACCTTTCTCATCTCAAAAAAGATTCCGCGGCGGTCACAGACCTCCTCCGCGCCTGCCGCCTGCGGAGAGGAGAAAAAATGGACCGCTTTGTCAAGCGGTCCATGGAAAATACGGAAAGAAGCCCCCGGCAGGGACGATCCCGAACAGCCATTGATAGCGCTTCACAAAGGTTTGTGACAGTCCGGCAGGTATTCCCTGACGGCCCAGCACCAGAAGGACAGGCATCGTCCCGGCACTTCGGCGGCGGACCCTTCCCCGTCCGGCGGCTGCCTGGCCTTGCCGGAGCGGTACTGATGAACGCCGCGCCTCTATCTGAGCGATCCAATTTTGAAGGTATCCTATCACGTTCTCGAGGAGATGTCAACGCCCCTTCCCAGAAAAATGCCAAAAATCCCGCAGATTTGTGCAGATCATAGAAGAAAATGCCAAAACCGTTGCGCACTGTGGGGAAAATGTGGTATGATGCTCCCTGCACACACGGCGCAAGCGCCGGGAGAGGAGTGTGGAAGTATGATGCAGGCGGCGGAACTGGCGGTGCTGGACTGGCTCCAGGCCCATCTGCGCTGCGATTTTCTGGACGCGGTGATGCCGTGGATCAGCCGGATCTGCGACCATGGAGAGATTTGGATCCTGCTGGCGGCGGTGCTGCTGCTTCTGCGGAAGCACCGCTGGACAGGGATGTCCCTGTCCTTTGCGCTGATTCTGGATCTGATCTGCTGCAATATCGTTCTGAAACCCCTGGTCGGCCGGGTCCGGCCCTTCTTGGTGAATACCGCGGTGGAGCTGCTGACAGCACCCCCGGCGGACGCATCCTTTCCCTCGGGGCACACGGCGGCGTCCTTTGCGGCGGTGTTCGCCCTCCGGGCCTCCGGCAGCCCCCTGTGGAAGCCTGCCCTGGTACTGGCGGCTGGGATCGCCTTCTCCCGGCTGTACCTGTACGTCCACTGGCCCACCGACGTGCTGGGGGGCATTCTGGTGGGCGCCGCCGCAGGCTGGGCAGGCGCGCGGCTGGCAGACGCCCTCCGCCGCAGGCGGGAGCGGCTGGGCCGCAGGGCATAGCGGAAAAAACGGACCGGACGGCTTGCCGTCCGGTCCGTGCGGCTTCACGCGGCGTTCTCCCTGGCCTGAAGATATTTCTTCACAGCGAAGATGCCCGCCACCGCTGCCACGCCCAGTAGCGTCTCCGCCGCGTCGGTGTGGCTGACGATCATCTGCCGGACGATGGTGAACAGCAGCACGTCCACCACCGCGTCGGCGGTGTGCAGGGCCAGCATCTTCACGAACTCAATTCCCATCACCAGCAGCAGTGTGGCGGAGAGGAAATCCCCCAGGGCGAAGGCCTCTGGGGAGAGGAGCAGGGTCCGGCCAGTCTCCCGGAACAAAAATACCGCCCCGCAGACGATCACCAGCAGGATCACGGCGGCGATGAGCAGCTCCAAAGCACGGGCGGCCTTCAACAACAGGATGTGGGCGGGATGACGATTCATGGTGCCTCCTTGCGCCGCGGGACGGCAGAGTGAAGATAAGAATTAAAAGATAGGGGATAAGAGATGCACCTCTCCGGGAAGTATCTCTTAATCTTTTACCTGGGCCTTGGACTTGCAAAAGCGAAGAGCCCGTAAAAATGTAGGGGCGGCAATCTGCCGCCCGGCGGGAATGGTGTGGGGGCGTCGTGTTACCCCTCGTCGATGTCGAGGCTGCCGACGGGAGCCCCGGAGGGCAGAAATTTTTCGCCGTCGGATACTGTCAGGTACATAAAGCCTGTGGAATCCGCTGATTGGTACACCAGCGTACCGTCCTTGACGGCAAAGCGGTTGACGAATTTTTCATCGTCTGTGGTGAGGATCACGGTGTCTCCGTCCAGTTTCCAGGTGCCGAGCCCAAAATAGCTGCTCAGGGCTCCTTCGGAACAGCGCATACTTCCGTCACTGTTGAGGGCGATATAGAAATCGCTCCCAAACCCCTCTTTTTCGTAGATGTAGACCTGGTCGGCGAGGTCGCCGGCGGTTACCGCTGCCGGCTGGCCGGAACAGCCCGCCGCCATGAGAGTAAAGAGCAGGAGCAGGGCGGAAAACAGACGGCACTTCATCATGATGTAGCCCTCCTTTCCATGATCCGAAAACAGGACCGCCTCTCCATCAATCTATCACAGACGGCGGCCCATTGCAAGGCAAACCCGCCTTGCGTAAACGCCGGATTTGGGATATACTATATCTCTATGGAAAAATCAGCCTGCAGGCAGGAGGAACTCCCCATGAAGCTCATGGTCATCGACGGCAACAGCATCCTGAATCGGGCCTATTACGGCATCCGTCCTCTCACCACACGGGACGGGCTTTACACCCACGCCATCTTCGGATTTCTCACCACGCTCCTTCGACTGGAGGGGGAGGAGGCACCGGACGCGTTGTGCGTCACCTTCGACGTCCACGCTCCAACCTTCCGCCATCAGGCGTCGGAGGCCTACAAGGCCACCCGCAAGCCCATGCCGGAGGAGCTCCGGGTCCAGGTGCCGGTGCTGAAAGAGGTGCTGGACGCCCTGAACATTCCCCGTTATGAGCAGGAGGGCTGGGAGGCCGACGACCTGATCGGCACCATCTCCCGCAAGTGCGAGGCGGACGGCTGGGACTGCGTGGTGGTCACCGGCGACAAGGACAGCCTGCAGCTCATTACCGACCACACCATGGTGAAGCTGGTGTCCACCCGCATGGGGCAGACCACCACCAAGGATATGACGGAGACCGCCTTCCAAGAGCAGTACGGCTTCGCCCCCATCCACATGATCGACCTGAAGGCCCTGATGGGGGACAGCTCCGACAACATCCCCGGCGTCCCCGGCATCGGGGAGAAGACCGCCATGGCCCTGATCCAGCAGTACGAGAGCATCGACAACCTGTACGCCAAAATGCCGGACATCGAGGCCAAGCCTGCCGCCATCCGCAAGCTGGCGGAGGGGGAGGAGAGCGCCCGGGAGTCTTACTGGCTGGCCACCATCGTTACCGACGCGCCTCTGGACTTCCATCCCGAGGAGAACCTGTGCCGGAAGCCCGGCCCGGACGCCTACCCGCTGTTTTTGAAGCTGGAGTTCACCAAGCTGATCGAGAAGTTCGGCCTGTCCCCGGCGGAGCAGCCAGCGGCGGAAAGGGCGGACTTCACCATGACCGTGGAGCAGGTCACAGAGCCTGCTCAGACGGAGCGGCTGCTGGCCCTCTGGCGAGCGGCGGACCATGTATCGGTGCTGGCCCTGCCGGACCTGACGGGCCTCTCTGTGGTCTGCCGGACCGGGGCGGACACCGGCGTCACGGCGGAGCTGTTCTTCGACAAGTATCAGGGGGACTGGAACGCCCTTTTGAACGCCCTGTTCGCGGCGGACGTCCGCAAGGTCTCCCACAATGTCAAGGACCTGACGCGGACGCTGCTGGAAAACGGCCTGCGGGCGGAGGGCTTCGTCTTCGACACCGCCCTGGCTGCCTACCTGCTGGACGCCACGGCGGGAAGCTATGACCTTGCCCGCCTGTTCGTCGCCTATTTCAACGAGGAGCTGCCAAAGGCCCTCTACCTGGAACCGGACGCATTCTCCCTGCTGGGGGACGCCGCCGCGGCGGAGGCCAGCTTCGACAGCTACGCCGCCGCCGTGGACGCCCTGTACGGCGCCCTGGCGGAAAGACTGGCGGAGCGGGGCCAGATGGACCTGCTGCATGAGATCGAGATGCCCCTCTGCGCCGTGCTGGCGGAGATGGAGACCGCCGGATGCAGGGTAGACGCCAAGGCCCTCGGTGCTTTCGGGGATCTGCTGGCCCGGCGGAGCGCCGAGCTGGAACAGCAGATCTACGCCATGGCGGGGGAGGAATTCAACATCAACTCCCCCAAGCAGCTGGGGGAGATCCTCTTCGGCAAGCTGGGCCTGCCCCATGGCAAAAAGACCAAGACCGGCTGGTCCACCAACGCCGATGTGCTGGAAAAGCTCCGGTACGAGGCCCCCATCGTGGGGGCGGTGCTGGAGTATCGCCAGTACGCCAAGCTGAAATCCACCTATGCCGACGGCCTTTTGAAGGCCATGGACCCGGACGGCCGGGTGCGGACCAGCTTCCAGATGACGGTGACGGCCACGGGCCGCCTCTCCTCCACAGAGCCTAATCTCCAGAACATCCCCACCCGCACGGACCTGGGCAGCGAGATCCGGCGGATGTTCATCCCGGCGGAGGGCTGCGTCCTAGTGGACGCCGACTACTCCCAGATCGAGCTGCGGCTGCTGGCCCACATGGCTGGGGACGAGGCCATGATCGCCGCCTTCCGCTCCGGCGGGGACTTCCACGCGGAGACGGCGGCCAAGGTGTTCCACGTGGCGCCGGACCAGGTAACTCATGAGATGCGCCGCCAGGCCAAGGCAGTGAACTTCGGCATCGTCTACGGCATCTCCGCCTTCTCCCTGAGCCAGGACATCGGCGTGAGCGTGGCGGAGGCCAAGGCGTATATGGAGGCCTACTTCGCCACCTTCCCAGGCGTCCGGACGTATATGGACGCCATTGTGGAGCGGGCCAGGGAGCAGGGCTATGTGGAGACGCTGTTCCACCGGCGGCGGGACCTGCCGGAGCTGAAGTCCTCCAACTTCAACCTCCGTTCCTTCGGGGAGCGAGTGGCCCTGAACATGCCCATCCAGGGCACCGCGGCGGACATCATGAAGCTGGCTATGGTGGCGGTGCGGAAACGCCTGCGGCAGGAACTGCCGGAGGCCCGTCTGGTGCTGCAAGTCCACGACGAGCTGATCGTGGAGTGCCCGGAGGCCCAGGCGGAGACCGCCGCGGCGCTGCTGAAGGAGGAGATGGAGAACGTGGTGTCCCTCTCCGTCCCCCTAACGGCGGACGCCCACTGGGGCAGAAACTGGCTGGAGGCCAAGGGCTGATGGGATTTCAGAAGATCGACTACGCCGCGTGGCCCCGCCGTCCGTATTTTGAGCATTACCACCGGGACGTGCCCTGTTGGTACAGCATGACGGTGGACGTGGACATCTCCGCCCTGCTGCCCCGCCTGCGGGGGTCGGGACTCCGGTTCTATCCGTCGGTGATCCACGGCATCTCCCGGATGGTCAACGCGGACCCGGCCCTCCGCATGGCTATGGACGAGACGGGGGCCATCGGCGTCTACGACCGGGTGGACCCCACTTATACGATTTTTCACAAGGACGATGAGACCTTCTCCGTCCTCTGGACCGCCTACCAGCCGGATCTGCGGGCCTTCTGCCAGGACTGGGAGGCGGACCGGGCCCGCTATGGGGACATCCACACCTTTGAAGCCCGCCCGCCGGAGGCGGGACAGGGACTCTTCAACATCTCCGCCGTGCCCTGGGCCTCCTTCCGAAGTCTGCACCTGGAGCTGCCGGAGGCCAACGACTACCTGCTGCCCATCTTTACCCTGGGCCGCTACCGGAAGGAGAACGGCCGCACCCTGCTGCCCCTGGCCATGCAGGTCCACCACGGCGTCACGGACGGCTTTCACGTGGGGCGGTTCTTCAACCGCCTCCAGGCCTGGGCGGACAGTGCGCCGGAGATGGGCGCATGAAGCGCCTGTATATGATCGGCGGTCCTATGGGCGTGGGCAAGACCGCCGCCTGCCGCCAGCTGCAGCAGCTGCTGGACCGGAGCGTGTTCCTGGACGGGGACTGGTGCTGGGATGCCCACCCCTTCCAGGTGACGGAGGAGACCCGGGAGATGGTGCTGGAGAACATCTCTTTTCTCCTGAACAGCTTCCTCCGCTGCTCCGCCTATGACCATGTGATTTTCTGCTGGGTCCTGCACCGGCGGGAAATCTGGGAAGACCTGCTCCGCCGCCTGACGGAGCCGTATGTCCTGCGGGCCGTCTCCCTGGTCTGCACACCGGAGACCCTGCGGTCCCGGCTGGAGGGAGATATCCGCGCCGGAAAGCGAATACCGGATGTGTTGGACCGGAGCCTGGCCTACCTGCCGCTGTATGATGCCCTGGACATCCGGCACCTGGATGTGACGGCTTTGACGCCCCGGGAGACGGCGGAGTGCATCCGAAGGGAGGGCGGCGCATGAAGCGGCTGATCGTCCTGCTGGGCGTGGCTGGGGTGTCCCTGTCGGCGGTGTTTGTCCGGTGGTCCACGGCGCCGTCCCTGATCCTGGCGCTGTACCGGATGGCCTTTTCGGCGGCGCTGATGGCGGTCCCGGTACTGGCGGGACGAAGGCGGGAGCTGAAATCCCTGACCCGGCGGGACGTGCTGCTGTGCCTTGCCAGCGGCTTGTTTCTGGGCATCCACTTCGCGGCGTATTTTGGGGCCCTGCGGGCCACCTCCATCGCCTCGGCGGTGGTGCTGGTGGATACGGAGGTATTCTTTGTGGCAGCGGCCTCGGCGTTGTTTCTGGGGCAGCGGCTGCCCCGCCGGACCTGGCCCGCGGTCCTGCTTGCCTTTGCAGGCAGCGCGGTGGTGGCGCTGGCAGACAGCGCCGCCGGGACGAATGCGCTGCTGGGAGATTTGATTGCCCTGGCCGGCGCCGCCGCCATGGCGGTCTATACCATGATCGGAACGGTCTGCCGGCAGCGGCTCTCCACGTCAGTGTACACCTTTCTGGTGTATACGTCCGCCGCGGCCACGCTGCTGGCTGCGGCCCTGCTGAGCGGAACGCCGCTGGCCGGCTACGGTCCGGTGAACGGGCTGACGGCCCTGGGCATGGCGGTATGCTGCACCCTGCTGGGACACAATGTATTCAGCTGGGGGCTGAAATATCTGCCGCCGGCCTTCATCGCCACGGTCAAGCTGATGGAGCCGGTGTTCGCCTCTGTCTGGGGACTCCTGCTCTTTGGCGAGCGGCCGGGCTGGCTGACGGTTGCCGGAGGCGCGGCGGTCCTTCTGGGCGTGGGGCTGTATGCCCGTACCATCGGCGGGGATGCCGGAAAACGAGAGGAGAGAGAACCATGAGAGAACAGATGCACGTGCGCATCGTCCCCATGACCGGGGACCATCTGGACGAGGTGGCGGAGCTGGAACGGATCTGCTTCACCACCCCCTGGTCCCGGAACATGCTGGTGGAGGAGCTGCAGAACGACTGCGCCGCCTTCCTGGTGGCCCTGGATGACGAGGACCACGTGGCGGGCTACGCCGGCCTGCTGGTGGTGCTGGACGAGGGGTACATCACCAATGTGGCCGTGCGGCCGGAGTGCCGCCGCAACGGCATCGCCCAGAAGCTGCTGCAAGTGTTCCTGGACTTTGCCCAGGCCCACAAGCTGGCGTTTCTGACGCTGGAGGTCCGGGCCTCCAACTACGGGGCCATCGCCCTGTACGGCAGCCGGGGCTTCCGCAGCGTGGGCAGGCGGAAAAACTATTACGAGCATCCGAAGGAGGATGCCATCATCATGACAAAGGAGTTTACCGATGGAACTGAGGATCCCGACACTGGAGCAGCTGCGGACGGTCTATGACCGGGACCTGCGGACAGCATTTCCCGCAGCGGAGCTGAAGCCCCTGAAGAATATGGAGGAGATGTGGGCCGAGGGGCGGTACCGCCCCTGGTGCCTCTTTGACGGGGACGACATCGCCGGCGAGGCATTTTTATGGCTGGGCCACCCCGGCTGGGCCCTGCTGGACTATCTGTGCGTGGCCGCAGACCGCCGGAACGGCGGCCTGGGCTCCGTGATCCTGGAGAAGCTCCGGGAGGCGGAGCGGGGCAATGTGATCTTCGGAGAGAGTGAGATCCCTTGCTACGCCCCGGACCCGGCCATGGCAGAGCGGCGGCTGGGCTTCTATGCCCGCAACGGCGCCCGGATCGCCGGGTATGACACGGAGATGTTCGGCGTACCCTACAAGACCCTGTACTGGGCGGAGGGGAAAGTGGACGAGTCCGCCCTGATGGAGGAGCACCGCTTTGTCTATGCCAGTACCTTTGCGCCGGATAAATTCCGCAGATATGTCCGCATCCCCTTTGATCCAAATGGGACGCCGGGCGAGAGAGTATCCTGGCAGCAGTGACGGAAAAGAGAGGGACAGATCATGAAAATTTTGGCCTTTGAGTCCTCCTGCGACGAGACAGCGGTGGCCGTGGTGGAGGACGGGCGCACGGTCCTGTCCGATGCCATCGCCTCCCAGGCGGACCTCCACGCCCTGTACGGCGGCGTGGTGCCGGAGATCGCCTCCCGCAAGCATGTGGAGGCCATTGCCGCCCTGACGGACCAGGCTCTGCGGCAGGCGGGCTGTGAGAAGTCCGACATCGACGCGGTGGCAGTGACCTATGCCCCGGGGCTCATCGGCGCGGTGCTGGTGGGCCTCAGCTTCGCCAAGTCGGTGGCCTTTGCCCTGGGGGTGCCCCTGATCCCGGTGCACCACATCCGGGGCCACATCGCCGCCAATTACCTGGCCTTTCCGGAACTGGAGCCGCCCTTCCTGGCCCTGGCCATCTCCGGAGGCAACACAATGATCGTGGACGTCCGGGACTACACGGATATGGAGATCCTGGGCGCCACCCGGGATGACGCAGCAGGGGAGTGCTTCGACAAGGCGGCCCGGGTGCTGGGCCTGCCCTATCCCGGCGGCGCCCCCATGGACGCCCTGGCCCGGCAGTCCCCGGGCGGGGTGTACACCCTGCCTCACGCCCATGTGGACGGGGCAGAGCTGGACATGAGCTTCTCCGGCCTCAAGACGGCGGTGGTGAACCTGGCCCACCATGCTCAGCAGGTGGGGGAGTCTCTGGACCGGGCAGCGCTGGCTCGGGACTTCGCCCAGGCTGTCAGCGATACACTGGTGCCCCGGGCCATGGAGGCGGCAAAGCAGACTGGCCGCACCGTGCTTTGCGCCGCCGGCGGCGTAGCGGCCAACTCCGTCATCCGGGAGGATCTTCGTCGGGCCTGCGAGGCGGCAGACATCCGGTTATACCTGCCGCCGCTGAAACTCTGCGGCGACAACGGTGCCATGATCGGCGCCCAGGGGTATTATGAATATCTGGCAGGGCATACGGCTGGCATGGAGCTGAACGCCTATGCTACACGGGACATTGCAGACTGAATCAGGCGGCCGCGTCAGCGGCCGCCTGATTTATTGGAAAATGCATAACGAGCTTATGCAGGCTGCATCTGTAAAGCCAGATACCTTGCTTTTTGTGAAGGCGCAGCTCGGGTGGTCTTCATTTGCCGTTCACTTTTGGAAAAACAGGCAGGAGAGGCGGAGAACTTTTTGAAGGTAAAACATTATGTAAAGTTTAGGCGCTTTTTTGGGCGGTGGAAAAGCGCAAAAAGAGAAGATGGTAAATTTATACAATTTACAAAAAAATATTGAAAATAAATAGAAAATTCGCGTGTGGAAAATCATGTGGAAAATGTGAATAACTCTTTGTAAAAAGAAATTATCAAATAAATTATGTAAATGCTGAAAAGAACGGAAGACTGCAAAAAGAAGGGAGTCAACAGAAAATAATGACAGAATTTGTCGAAGTTTCTTGGGAAAATCACAACAGAATTTCCTGTTGTAATGGGCGGAATTCGGGGGAAAAGCGTAGGAAATAGGCTAATCGCCTGAAAATATTTTGAAGGAATTCCTTCAAAATACAAAATGTAATATACAGGAATTGCCATGCAGAGAGTGTGGCAGGAAATCAAAAGAATCTGTTGACGTCCGTCAAAAAATATGATAAAATATATCCTGTTCTGGATGTGCCTTTCCAAAAACACCATGTCATGAATTGATAAGCTAATGTAGCTCAGTCGGTAGAGCAGCTGATTCGTAATCAGCAGGTCGTGTGTTCGAGTCACATCATTAGCTCCAAAAGAAGCCCTGAGGTCCAACGGCCTTGAGGCTTCTCTTTTTCTGGAAATGTTGTATAACGGTGGTAATGTGGTAGCAACTGTCATTTTAGCTTGTGCATCTCCGGCTGGAGGCGGCCCGGATCGTTGTTATTGACGAGCGCAGAACCTGTGCTGCCTAAGGCATCTGCGCGCACTGGCGGCAGGCCGGGGCTGGTGAACGAGAACCCCGACCATGTGCGGCCTGCATACTGCCAGAGGGCCTCTCGGAGGGAGGATGCCCCTGTGAGCGGCTGGAGCAGAGAAATTCAAAACGCAAAGAGGAGACGGAAGACCGTGTGGCTTCCTTCGAGCGAAAGAGGGCCCCGGTGCGGAATCTGCACCGGGGCCCATGAGGTTCTCAATGTCCGTTTCGACCGGAAGCTCCACGGCTTTGCGCGTGCTTCCTGCCGCGCTCCGCCGGGAATCCATGCACCTTACTTATAATAAATTCCCAATAGCGCCTTGTGAGGCTCTGTGAATGCCCCCAGCCGGATCTCCATGCTGATCTCGAAGGCCCGGTCCCAGGGGAAGCTGTATCCCGTCAGCTCCACGCCGCCCCAGCCCCGCTCGGCATACTCCCGGGTGGAGGAAAGGGAAGAGATGAAGTTGCTCCGCTCCAGGTTTTCGATCACCGGGGCCACGGCCGCTGCCATGCCGGCCTCCAGCCGCTCCAGGATGGACACCCGGTCGATGTCCGGCATCCAGAAGTTGTCGGCATTGCCCGACAGGTCGTTCCGGACAAAGCTCAGAATGTCGTTGCGCACGATGTTCTTGTAGCAGAAGTCCTTCAGAATGCTGTCCGCCAAGGTCCGGAGAAATGCCTGTTCTGTGGCATCTGTTTGCTCACCGTGCTGGAGGAAGGCATACCGGGCCACACCATGGCTCAGGGCCGTGCCGGTGACGATGGCCATATCCAGAAAACCCGCATAGCTCAAAAGCCAGCCAAGCTCTGCCTGATCTGTCAGCGCCTTATGGAAGGCGGTCCCGTAGGTGCCGTTTCCCGCGTCGATGAGGATGGTAGGCAGCCCGGCAGCCCGGTTGTCGTTCAGACACTGGACCAGTGCGTTGATATACGTCTCCTGGGCTGCCGGGTCTGCCGGCTGGGTCAGCACCAGCATTGCCAGTTCCTCGCCGCCGGGTTCCGCCATCGTCAGGTCGAAAAAGTCGAAGTGCTCTGCCACGATGGCCTCCAGAGGCTGGTAGTCATAGGCGCAGGCAGGCCGGTCCTCAGTACCGCCGAAATACTGGACGGATACCGCGGCACCCTCCCAGCCCCACTCCTCCAGGCAGAGCTTCGTCACCGCCTTAAAGGCCAGGTCGTCCACACCGGAGAGCAGGGCGTCCCCTTGGCGCAGCTGCGCCCGGAGATAGGCGATCTCGTTTTTCTGGATGCTGTCCTCCTCCGAGGAGTCGTCGATGCCGATCAATACCCGGAACTGCCCGTCCGCCGTCTCCTCCAGAGCTTGGAACATGGCGTCGCTAAGCCGCAGCTTCCGCTCCCGGGAGGCCAGATAGTTCTCCACGGTTCCCTCCGGCAGCGGCTCCTCCGCCTCCACCGGGACGGGGGTTCCGTCCGCCCCCAGGGGGTAGTCCGCCACAATGTTCCCGATGGTCAGACCCGTGCCCTCCAGGTGGGGACGGGGTGCCATGCCGTAAGTCCGCAGGGCATTGTACTCGTTGAGGCCGAACCCGCCGTAGCCGGTGGTGGCCGCCAGCCGCATGACTGTGTCCAGCAACCAGATCCGGTTGTTCTCATCCGCTGCCAGCAGGTCGATCACCGCCGTCAGCAGCTCCGCTTCCACCAGTGTCTCTCCGGAGGAAAGCGTCACCGGGTTCTCCCCAGTCATAGCCCGGGAGCTGACCAGCCCGCCGGAGAGCAGCTGATCCAGGGACAGGATGTACCGGTCACACCCGGCGGCCTCCTGCTTAGCCACCCACTCGTACAGTGCTCCCCGGTCCCCGTACTGGGTCCCGTTCTCATTCGGGGGCTGGCCGTCCAGCCGGGTGCGGTACAGGTCCCGCTCCGGCATGGCCAACTCGTAGCCCAAGGATTCCGCCAGGTATACCACCCGCTCGGCGTTGTCTGGCCGGTCATCCAGAGGTACGTAGGCGATCACCGGCGCACCGGCCTGGGGGGTCTCCTGTTCCACAGGCTCCGTCCGCACCGGCCCGCACCCTGCCAGAAGCGTACAGGCCAGCGCCGCTGCCAACATCCGTCTTCTCATGGTATGTTCTCCTGTTTCCAGAAGAGCGGAGCCATCGGCTCCGCTCCATCTGTTCTGTCCTGCCCCACACTCTCGGGACGGGAAAAGGGGCAGGGGAAAACCTTCGGTTTTCCCCAGTTGATCTGCCTCCGGCAGCTCAAGAATCTGAAACCATTTTCGGCAGGATATGCGCCTGCCGAAAATACATGGACTCAGCCGCCTTGGGCGGCGTCTCCAGTGACCGCCGTGGTGGCTCGGAGGGGAGCCTGCTCCCCTCCGAATTCCCTCACAGTCCGAATGCTCCCAGGTCCAACCCACCGGTGGCCTGCTCGATGCTCTTGTCCATGGCCTCCCCGGCCTGGCGCAGGGCCTCATTTACAGCGGATACCACCAGGTCCTGGAGCATCTCCACATCCTCCGGGTCCACGGCCTCCGGTTTGATGGTAACGGCCAGCACTTCCTTTTTGCCGTTGACCTTGGCCTCTACCACGCCGCCTCCCACGCTGGCGGTGAACTCCTGGGCCTCTACGGCCTCCTGGGCCGCATTCACCTGCTCCTGCATCTGCTGGATGCGGGCCTGCATCTCCGCCTGGCGCTGAGCGCCGGTCATCTTCATGCTGCCGTTGGTAAATCCACGGCGTGCGCTGTATCCCATAACTGGTCTCTCCTTTGTATTACTTGATCTCGATATTATCGAACTGACTGCCGAATTTCAGCAGGTTCTGCAGATTTTCCCGGGGCGTGGCCTTGGGGGGCTCTCCCACCTGAAAGACCAGGCGCACCGTCACGCCGCCGCTGGCGGCTTCCTCCATCAGGGCATTTCGCACCCGGTCATTGTCCAGACGTCCCAAGGTAATGTCATCCGGGGCATAAACCGTCAGCAGGCCGCCCTCCAGAACACCTGTGCACATATCCAGAAACACCCGGTACATAGGCGGCAGGCGGCCCTTGCAACCCTCTGCCAGCGCCCGCCACCAACTGCCCCCCACAGCGGATGCCGCAGCAGGGGAGGGGGCGGCGGGCTGCGCCTCCGGTACGTCGAACACCCGCGCTCCGGGCTCCTCCGGCAGAGGCGGCTCCTCGGGAAGCGGAGGGCGCTCCTCCCGTGCCGGCGGTTCTTCCCGAGGCGGGGCATCCTCCGGCGCAGGTGCCGGGGGCGGTACGGGGCTGGAGGACGGCTTCACCGTGCCGCCGCTTTCTGCGGCGGCCGCCCGCAGAAGCTGCCCCCGTTGGGCACTGTCTTCCAGCCGCTGGACCCGGGCCTCCAGGGCCGTCAGGTCCCCAGAGAGGGACTCGTCGCACAGCCGCAGGAGGCAGAGCTCCGCATCCGTGCGGCGGTTGGAGCTGTAATAGAGGTCCGCCGTGGCCCTTTGCAGCGTAGTGGCCAGGTAGATCAGCCGGGTAGCGGGAATCTCCCTGCCCAGCCTGTCCAGCGTGGCGCTGTCATAGCCGCCGGAGAGCAGGGCTGCCCCCCCCTCCGGCGCTGTACGCCGCAGCAGCAGGTCCCGGACCAGCGTGCTGAGCTCACCCAGCACCGCGCCTACATCCTTGCCACCCTGGTACAGCTGGTCCAGCTGCAGCAGGGCGCCCTTGGCGTCCCGGCTCAGAATAAACTCCATCAGCTGGGCCGTCTGCAGGTTTCCCGCCAGGCCCAGCGCCTCCAGCACGGCCCGGCTGTCCACGGTCCCGCCTACGGCGGCACACTGGTCCAAAAGGCTCAGGCCGTCCCGCAGAGCGCCGTCCGCCAGACGGCTCAACAGCTCCGCGCCATCCGCCGTCAGGTCGATCTGCTCCTGTCCGGCCACATACAGCAGCCGCGCCGCGATGTCCTGAGGCGTGATGCGCTTGAAGGAAAACCGCTGGCACCTAGAGAGGATGGTGGCGGGCACCTTGTGGAGCTCCGTAGTGGCCAGAATGAACATCAGGTGCTCCGGCGGCTCCTCCAGAATCTTCAGCAGAGCATTGAAGGCCGGGGTGGAGAGCATGTGGACCTCGTCCACGATGTACACCCGCTTCTTCACATTGGCCGGGGCGTAGATGGCTTCGTCCCGCAAGGCCCGCACTTGGTCGACACCGTTGTTGGAGGCAGCGTCCAGCTCCAGTACATCCAGAAAACTGCCGTTTTCGATGCCCACGCAGGAGGGGCACTGGCAGCAGGGATCGCCGTCCATCGGGTGCTCGCAGTTGACGGCCTTGGCCAAGATTTTGGCACAGGTGGTCTTGCCGGTGCCCCGGGTGCCTGTGAAGAGGTACGCATGGGAGGTGCGGCCCTCCGCCACCTGCTTACGCAGAGTCTGGGTGATGTGGGACTGGCCGATGACATCCGAAAACGTTTTGGGCCGCCATTTGCGGTACAGGGCCTGATACAAGAAATCACCTCCAAGCGAAAAAAGTCCTCCGCATGCAGCTGCGGAACCGGCGCCCTCGCGGCACATGGAACATCCCGCTTAATGCTGCTCGGTTCCCCGCCTGACATGATTCGCGGGCATCCATTGCGCGAGACCGGCTCCGCAGCTGCATGCGGAGGACTGTAACGTTATAGCTTATTTATTTTACTATATCCTCTGCAAATTGGCAACAAAAAATTTTCCGCTTTCTGAAAAAAATAGTCTTTACAACAGAGAAAATTATGGTATAATATTATCTGCCGTTGCATGGCAGGGATGATGGACTCATAGTTCAACGGGGAGGGCGCTGCGTTTGCAGCCATATAAAACTACATCCCGCAGCGCTGGTTCTCTTCCCATTCACTAGTCTGGTTTTCCGTGATTTCTCCTCAAAACCGAATATCTCAAAAATCTGTTTTTCATAACTTTTTTGATTGAAAAATGGCCGATTTGGGCTCGTAGCTCAGCTGGGAGAGCGCTGCGTTCGCATCGCAGAGGTCGAGGGTTCGATCCCCTTCGAGTCCACCAAAATGAATGACCCCACCCGATTTGAACAGATAGTTGTCACTGTTCACGTCAGGTGGGGTCATCTTATGCCAGAAAGCCTTGCGCTGCAAGGCTTTCTGGTTTTTCTGTTTTTCGGAGTTATATCATCGGAAATCTGCAAACTGGGCAAAATCGAGGTACAAAACGCGTAAACAGCGAGATTCGAACCCCTGCTGACACACTCAGGTGTTTGCGGTTTTGAATGTCTCCTCTATCTGACGGGGTGTCCGATTTTTCAGCGTCCGATGCGGACGCTGATCGTTGTAAAATCCGATGTAAGAGGACAGGCCGCGCTGAAAATCAGCTTCAGATGTATAATCCTTCCGATACAGTTCTTCTCTTGATCTGTGTAGGTCATGGTGTTTGCTCCCTTCCTATGATATACATATCAGTGTATGGAGACAGCCTGGATGATCCGGTGCATCCACCCCTCTGTACTCCTGTGGAGCGCGGTCAGATATTTGAACTGTGCGGTAAACGGGTCTTTACTATGGGCGGGGGTAGCAGCCACGATATTCAGGGCGGCGTCCTGGAGACGGACGATCCCTGGTTCCTCCAGAAGTTCCATGTGCTCAACGCCAAAGGTGCGGCCTTTCGAATCAACCACCAGTCCTGGTGGAAAGAGGAACTGCCCAGCAAAGAAGAATATCTGGAAGCGCGGCGGAATCTAGGCGAGGCAGGTTGGAAAGTCGACTACATCATCACCCATTGCGCCCCTACCAGCATCCAGAATGAACTGCTCCGGGAAATGCCTAAGCCGGACGAGCTCACAGATTTCCAGGAGGAGGTGCTACAGCGATGCCGGTTCCAGTATCACTTCTTCGGGCATTACCATGGAGACGGAATCATCCAGAAACAATTCGTGCTGCTGTACGACAGATTCTGCGATTGAAATAGAGCAAGGGGGACGATGTGTGAACTCGTCCCCCTTGCTCTATTTCAATCTGCTAAACCAAGAGAGGTGAGTTTCAATATCGGCGCGATTTGAGCTATACAAAATAGACAGAAAATGGTATAATGCTAAAAATAGCGAATCGCATTGGGGGTGGCTGCAGTGTTTATTTACAACAAAGTGGGTCGAGTTCCTGCCACAGTGTATTTAGAGGACATTGCCAGCAAAGTGGAAGAAACCATCTTCTTTCAATAGAACAGTTTTTGAATTTGGAGAATTGAAACCAGAGGGCGGTAGAGAATGTGCCAATCCAATCTTTTCGCTATATTTTGTTTGCTGTGCGACTGGAACGCTTCGCAGGCCATGCCTTTTCAGTATTTTGCAGAGAGTGTTAACAAATGATTTTAGGAGGATAAAATGAGCATCATAATAAAATCTTTTTCGGTTCGCGATGATAATGGTCAAGATGGCGATATGTTCTAGTATGGAACTACATAATATTGGCATCGCACTATCTGGTGGAGGTATCCGGGCTACAATTTTTCACCTTGGCCTATTTAAGTGGCTGGCCGAGAACGAATTGCTGGAAGAAGTAAAACGGGTTTCCTCGGTTTCCGGTGCTAGCCTCTGTGTCGGCTTGATTTATTCACATAATGATTTGACATGGCCATCAAGCAAGACGTTCCTTTCCTCTGTCCTGCCCTCGATCGAGAGGGTTATATTGGCCAACGATATACAAATATCTGCCGTACTGCGACTCATCTGTTCCCCATACTACTGGAACAAAAAGCCCAACGTCATTGCGAAACAGTTGGAGCGCCAATGGGGAATACACGGGTCCTTAGCCGACCTCTCTGGGGATGTTATCTGGTATACCAACTGCACTACTTATGAAACAGGAAAGCGCTTCCGATTTTGCAAGAACAACATGGGCGATTACAAAATTGGGTATGTTGAGAATCCTGACATTCCTTTGTCCCTTGTCATGGCTGCATCAGCCGGATTCCCTATTTTGATAGGCCCTTATTGCTTGCCCACAAGTGAATATCAGTGGAGTCCCCCCAGATATTCCGATGTGGATTATTCTGCCCCCGATAAAATCATTCACTTATGGGACGGCGGCGTCTACGATAATTTGGGGCTGGAGTCAATATTTACACCGGAAAACGCAGGCACTTTGAAAGACGGCTTGGACTACATGATTGTCAGCAACGCCTCTGCGTCAATTGGCCCTTATCGACGTCATGCAGGCTTCACCTATTCTAATCTGAAGCGTTTGTTGGATATTTCTATGGATCAAGTCACATCCTTGCGGAACCGTATGGTGATGGATTTCATTAAACGGACCAACCAGGGAATGTATTTGAAAATAGGCGGTAGCGCGGAAAAGATTACTTCGGCCAGCAAATGCCCTGATGACTTGAGAACGCATTTATTGCAGGAATGCCTGTCAACCTCAGACTCAGAAAAAGCTATGAATTACAAAACGACCCTCCGGAAGCCCAAAGAATCCGATTACCGACTATTGCTGCGTCATGGATACGAAGTGGCAAACTGCACTTATCTTTGCTATCAAAAATAATCTTGGACCAAGAATATCTATTGGAAGAAAGGAGCCATTATGGGCCAGACAATTACATTTTTTCCAGAAGGCAACGCAGAATGCATCTTCCTCGAACTAGACAACGGAAAGCGGATGCTGATGGACTATGCAAATATGCACAGCAACGAGTCAAAGTATACGGATTTGACTGAATCGCTGAAGGACATCGATACGTTTGATGTCGTGATGTTTACCCACCCGCACGATGACCATGTCAAGGGGGCGGCGGACTTTTTCTGTTTTGACCATGCGGTAAAATACCAAACGGGGAAACGAGCCAAAATCAAGGAACTGTGGATATCCGCTGCGTTCCTCTTGGATGTCAACCTGTGTGAGGATGCACGGGTCATTCGGCAGGAGGCGCGCTATCGTCTAAAAGAATGTGGGGGGAAAGGGGTAAAAATCTTTGCCGCCCCAGGAGCTCTTGCCTCGTGGCTGGAAGAGAATGAATTGTCAACCGAAGAAAATGACTATCCGATTATCCATGCTGGGACTCTATTAGAAGGCCCACAGCATAACTTGGGTGACGAGATTTCCATCTTTGTTCATGCCCCATTTTCTGAAGATGCCGAGGATGTGGATAATCGCAATGACCCGTCCATCGTAATCCAGATTGCGCTTGAAAACGCAGACCAAACTACAAATCTGTTCATTACAGGGGACACCCCACATGATGTGCTCGACAAGATTGTGAAGCGCTCCGAATCTTCGGGAAATGCCGATAATTTGAAGTGGGACCTATATGATATACCGCACCACTGCAGCTATACAGGACTTTCTGATGAAAAGGGGGAAGACATCACAGAACCTTCGGAAGACATAAAACGTTTGCTTCAGGAATACGGCCAGGAGAACGCATTCCTTGTGGCATCGTGCCGCGCATTTTCTGATGTCGGAGACGGTGATACGCAACCGCCCCATGTCCAGGCAAAAAAGGCATATAGGAAATATTGCAAAAATGCCGACGGTTCTAGCAAAACTTTGCTTATAACATCGGAGTATGGCGGGAAAACGAATCCAAAACCTCTGCGATTCAAAATTGATCGTACGGGCATACGGGAAGACACGGGGTTCAATGCCGCATTCATTCATACTCCTGCGCCGCGGGCAGGGGGTTAACAATGGGAGCCTTTTTCAATTTGACAATGGAGGTGAAGACGCTCGTGGAAGAACACGAGCGTTTTCGCGCTTCTCTGAATGCCATAAGAAGTCATGATGATACGGTTTCCCGATGCGATGAACTTGAACTCGATTTTGAAGTGATTGGTTTGCCCCAGCATCGATTGATTCCTGTTCGGAACATCGAACCGATAACAATCTATATCAGTAATACAGAGACCCTTCCTGTTGTCACTGTTAGGGATGACTTCCCGATTGTTCCCCACCTAAATGTCCATGAGGATAACGTCCATAAATCTTTGTGTTACTCAGATTTGGGTTATCATGAAATACAGCACAAGCTGAATGGGCGTTTCTTGTTTACGTGCATTGAAAACTGGTTCCGAAAAACCTCCATGAATCAGCTTCATCGTCCGGACCAACCGTTAGAGCCATTTTTCCCGTATGTAAGTAACGTCATTGTTTGGAACGGACAGTTGGGGAAACCGTATTTTGACAAGTACATTGTAGAGGATCGTGAATTTGGAAAACTGATGTATCAATCCAGCGACGGGAATTACTTCGCAGTATTCTCCCTTCCTGTCCCTCCGGATTTTTCAAACTTAATACATAATATGCCCCAAACATTGTTGGAGTTGCTCTGTTCATTCAAAAACTGTGATACCATTCGAGCTTGGTTGACCGATCTTTTTACTATTGTACAAAATCCGCGAATTTATTATAGCTATTTTAGGCAAGAGAGGAATAAACTGCTTGCTTGTAAAGTCTTGATAAACCTAGCTATTCCAAAACAACGGATCAAAGAGGCTGAGATTGAAACCTTTGATTTGAGGTCTTTTGTTATTGACAATTCTTTAAAAGATATACTGACTGATTATGGATTTCACTTAAACGGAAGCAGAATAGGACTCAGTAAACATCCAGGCGGAAATGGTGCCAATATTGCTATCACCCCGTTTAATGTTCATCTGGCACAATCAAAGCGCGAATGCAGGTGGGCAAACCAAGTTGATGAAACTGACGGAGAAAAAATTTTTTCGCTTGTTGGCGTGGGGGCAATTGGATCGCATATTCTCAACAACTGTTTGCGGTCCGGGTATGGTAAATGGACGATTATCGATCATGATTATTTCTGGCCGCATAATATTGCGCGGCACGTGTTAACAAGCAACGATATCGGCTATTCTAAAGTAGAGTCATTGGAAAAAGTTGCGAACCACATCCAGTCTGATTCTGACCTCGTTGCTATTGCATCAGATGTTTTTGGCAAAGATAACTCTGTAAGTATGGCTTTTGGCCAATCAGATATCATATTGGATGCATCGGCATCCATTGCCGTTGAACGCCATCTTGCATTGGATGTTCAATCCGATGCGCGAAGAATTTCCTGCTTCTTGAACCCGCAAGGAACAGCAACAATCATGCTGCTTGAAAGCGCCGACAGGACGGCTCGGTTGGATTTGTTGGAAATGCAGTATTACCGGGAGCTGCTGAAGAATGAAAAGTACTCGGATCACATGTCATTACCAGAGACTATGATATATTCTGGGACATGCCGCAGCATTTCAAGCCGCATATCACAGGATAATGTTTCTCTAAGCGCAGCATTATGTTGCAAAGCAATCAAATTGCATACAAGTAATGCCGATGGGAAAATAATTATATGGACTCACGTCTCTGATTCTGTTGAAAAAGAGTCTTTTATGGCAGAGAAATGGATTACACGTGAATATAATGGTTGGCAAGTAGAGTTGTCATTATCGTTGCTTAATGAAATGCAGGCGGATCGAAGAAGAGCTTTACCTAACGAAACTGGTGGCGTTCTTATTGGAGCATATGATATAGCAAGAAAGCGTGTTTATGTTGTTTGCCAAGTGAAGGCACCAGATGATAGCATTTCCTCTCCAACTTCTTTTATCAGAGGCTGCGCTAATCTGCCTGAGCGTCTTGACGATATTTATAAGACTGCTTTAGACAATCTTACTTACATTGGCGAGTGGCACTCCCACCCCAGTGCCAATACTAAGAGAAGTGCGGACGATGTAAAGTTGCATAAAGCAATTGTCGACTATAATCGTGAGAATTGCCTCCCGGGTTGTATGATGATTCTCGGCTCCGATAATTTTAGCATCTTTATAGATGAATGAGCGGGCTGATAACTGAATTGGCGTAGATATTTTGGACTGAACACAAGCAGGAGTACCGAACAGTTTTCTTGGACTGTCTAATGCTCCTGCTTGTGCTTTATGGGAGAAAACCTTGAAATGACAGGCTTTCTCCCTTTCTATTTTCTGCTCTCCCGTTTGGCGTGAAGAGGACAAAAAGTGAAAATAGATAGACGAAAAATGAAAATTCCTCTGATTTGAACCCCAGTGTCCAGGTCAGCCTACCTGCTCTTTTCTCTGCGCATGGAGCGATTCGAACCTATCTGGAGTCTTGTAGTTGAGTGTACTGTGAGGACGCTTGGTGTTGTAGAAATCAATGTAATCAGCAATGCTTTCCGCAAACTGCCGCTGAGAATGGTACTGTCTCCGATAGATCTCCTCCCGTTTCATGGAGGCGAAGAAGGACTCGGCTACGGCATTGTCGTGTGGGCGCCCGGACTTGGAAAAGGACTGGATGACCTTGTTCATGCGAAGCAGTTTCCGAAAAGCGTTGGATGTATATTGCGAGCCCTGGTCACTGTGAAACGTCAGCTGCCGGGGCTCATTTCTATTCTGATATGCCTGCCGAAAGGTGGAAGTGACCAGGTAGGTGCTGTTCTTGGGTGATACCCTGTGGGCCACGACCTTTCGGGAAAACAGGTCAAGGATCGCGCAGACATAGAGGTAGTTGCCATCTACTTTGAAACAGGTGATGTCGCTGACCCAGACGCGGTTCGGTGCGTCTGCTTTGAACTGTCGCTGCAGGAGGTTTTGCTTTTTCAGTAGCCGTTCACGCTTCTGATGATCCTGCTTGGAATAGGTGGAAATGCTCTGCAAACCCATCTCCCGCATCAGTTCAGCCACGTACTTGGGTGAAGTCCGAACGCCCTGCTCCATCAGCACAGCGGCGTTTTTGTTTGCGCCAAATCTCTGCTGGCTTTCATCAAAAACTGTCTGGATATGTTCCTTCATTTCGGCTCTGCGTTTATCATAGGCTGTTACCTCTTTCCGCCGGAAGATATGGTTGTAAAAGGTCCCACGGGATACGCAGAGGACCTCGCATAAAGCATGGACGCTGTGCTGTCCATACAGTTTGGCGAGCTCTTGCAGCTTTTCCTGAAGTGGCGATGAGACTGTGCAGTTGACCTTCTGCAATATCTCGATCTTTTCCTCTAACTTCCGGAGTTTCTGTTTCAGTTTGATAAACTCCTGCTGGCTGACCGCATGACCGGAGTTTGTCGCGGTTACCATATATGGCTTGGTCCATGTGTAGAATGTACTTCTTGGTACGCCGGTGTCGGCGCAGATCGCGGCAACGGATTCGCCAGCGTGGTAGCGGGCGACCAAAGATTGCTTTGCTTCTGTGTTGTAGAACATGGGGTTGAATCCTCCTTTAAAGTCATAGTTTGTTTTATAGAAACAATAGAAATCGAGCGAACCTTGTAAGAATTTGCTTGCTGTGATATGATGAAAGAAAATAACGATGGAGTGACGGTTGATCATGGGTGGTCGTCTTGAATTTGTCGATTTGCAGCATGAACTGAAGGACAAGGGTATCGACTGGGATTTGCCTATTTGTTGCGATAGCCAAAAAAGCAACTACTCATTTCTGCGCGTACAGATGCGGGGGGATTTTTCGTTTCACCGCGAGAAGGGTGTTTGGATCGAAGACGCCGAGCACGACGAAAAATGCCTTCGTCTATTGCGCCTTGCAAAGAAACGATACTGTGATTTGGTTCTGTTTCCGGAGTATTGCATCTCCGAACAGGTGATTGTGAATATTATCGAAGACGAGTCCCTATGGCCCGAAAACCATAAACTCTGGGTCTTGCCGTGTCAGGGAATGGAAAAGGAAAAATTTGATTCATTGATCAAAAAGCTCTCAGACCTTGACGGCGTATTTCTGCTGGATACAGCCTGCAATTCCTGGGGGGTGCTCTCCAATCGCTTTGTCAACGCCCTGTTTTACTGCTTCCTTGCCTGTCGGGATGGTAAGCCCACCCTTTGTCTGGTTCCCCAACTGAAAACGCAGCCTATGGGAGACCGTAACTGCCTCTGCGAACAGGCAGGCATGACCATTGGAAATATGATATTCACGCTGGGAAATCGCCTCTTGACCTTGCTCTGTGCAGACTCCATGAATAACGAACTTACCTGGCAGGCATTGCAGAATGAAGGGCTGCAAATGTCCGGCCTCACCATCCTGCATCCTCAGTTGAACGGCCACCCGAAAGATGCGGTGTTCTCCCGTCTCCGCTGGGAATTATTCGAGCACGGAAAGGCCGGTACTTACATCACCTGCAACTGGGCGGCAGGTACCACACTATCTCGTTCTGGCCGTCAGGAGGCAGAAGAAACGCTCGCCCTGTCCTGGTCCTGCGTTTATCTAAAACACGCAGACGATATTTCGGAGAAATGGGAGAAAAAGACTTCCTTGCACAGAGAGAATGAACAACACGGATTATTTGGCGCCATCATGAAGCCAAAACGGACGGAAGTTTGGTTCAGCCAGTCTCAGGAGGAGGCCTTGGAGCTTATCGTGCCAAACTTTGACCAAGATGGCTATGGGAAGACGAGTGTGTCGGACGTCCATGCTCAGGTGCGCTGTTGCTATGACCAGGACACTCAGAGCTGGGTGGAACAGGCACCCTCCACCAAAACGCTCCAGCAGAGGATCGATCGGATCGCCAAAAAAAACCCAGCCCTCTACCAAAGCAGCTGTGACGTAGAGGATGCATACCGTTTCCCTCTGGATACCGAAGAACGATGGGATGCCGACCGGTTTTTTGCGTTGGCACTGGAAGCATTCCCAAACAATATCCTGGAGATCGATGAAACGGAAAACCTGAGCGCTTGGACGTTGCTTCTGGATGAGGAAGATCGAAAAAGCGCCGCCACTCAGTTCGACCATTTTTTGTATCTGATCGACATACTTCAGGGAGAACTGCCCGCTCAGTGTGCTCCATTAAAAGCTCCGCACAGCTTTTGCTACCAAACGAACAAATCCGGCAGGCCCAGCATCAATTTGCGGGCTGCGGAACAGGAGGCCCTGGTGGCCTATGCACAGACGCCGCACGAGGCCCGTCAGTACGCCAAATTTTTAAGAGATACAGAGTGCAACGGGGATGAAGATCTGCTCCGTCAGTTCATCCGCGTGTTTTATTTCGAGACGAAAGGACGTAGACTCGCTTGTGAACCTGTGCTGTCTGCCGAGATCACACAGGGGCGCGGTACGATCGTGAAAGGGGATATTACGGATGGCGGGATCGAATCTGATGCTTGAGGCCATTCTGTCCACAGGGCTTACAGCGGACCCTATTCAAAATTGGCGGGAGGATATTCCCTACGTTTGGGCAGAACAACAGTATGGAGATCCATCCAGGGCCTTTGCAAAGTATCTCTTTACCTACCATGAGACGGCAGAGCAATGGCGTACATGGAGTGAATGGGGGGATCACTTTGTTTCTGACGTGATCGAGCCGGTTTATTTCCGTCTGGCCAATGATATCAGCTGGAACATCTACTGGATCAGTGTCCTAAAAGAAGAGGAACTGAAAAAAGTAGATCCCAGGCAACGGATCGCCTTCACCAGCAATACAGAGTACACAAGGAACCTGCTTCTTTCTCTGGAGCATCTGTCAGACGCTATCCCGATTGGACGGATCACAGTGGATACTATGCAGGAGGAATTGCAACAGCCCGGCGATATCTGGCTGAAGCAGCTGGAGGATAAGGGCCTGGGCTTTTGCCTGGACGAGTATGCGAAAAGGAAACTGGATGCCTATTTGGCCGGAGAACCGGAAGAACAGAAGGCTGCAATTTCTTCAAGCGATGACGTGGCTGGTCAACGCCTTACTAAGGTATGTTCTGTTTTCATTCCTCAAGGATACCGCTCCCACTGCTACCAAAAAAATTGGAATATTCCGTTCCAAAAGGTCAATCTGCTCTATGGGTTCAACGGTTCTGGAAAAACCTCTCTGCTCTCAGCAATCGAGTTGGCTTTGACGGGAGAGGTTAGGAGCCTTCAGAGAGATGCTTTGCAATCAGATTCCATACACGCATATCCCATACTGTTAGCAGAGGTGGATGGACGATCGGTGGCACTCCCGCCACCCTTGAAGCCTGCAAAGAAGAAAGAACGAGAACAGCAGTTTTACAGAATGCGGGGGACCAATCGCACACAGCCCCAGTTACAAAACTTGTTCCACCGCCTCAATTATTTGTCGGCAGAGGAGACGTTCCTGTTTACGAGCGACCAGCCAAAACTGAAAGAGCTTTTTGCTAAGATCCTGTATGGACCAGAGATACAAGAGATGTGGCGAAATGTGCAGAGCTACAAGAGCAAATGCGCTGAACAGGCCGCAAAATACGAAGAAGAGGCGAAACGGCTGCAAATGCAGATCGATGCCCTCGTCATACCATCGGTGGATATCGAGTCCTTTAAGGCATATCTCACCGCATCCGGTCTGAACTTCGGACGGGATACGGAACCAGAGAAGATTCTGGTAGAAACCCAGAGGCTTCAGGCGGAATACGACAAGGTGATAAGTCTTGGCCCCGTTCCTTCCAGGGCACAACTGGCAAAAAAGCGAAGCATCCAGCAAGAGCAGCTCCCCGTCATGTTGAAAAATTGTGCGCAACTGAAAGAAAACGTCGCATTGCTCGAGGGGAAGGAACGTGACCTAATACGAGAAGTGGAGGAGCAGACAAAGCGGTGTAAAGATTCCGAAGAGACTGTTTCTTCTTTGCGTGCGCTGGAGCCCTTGGTAAAGCAACTGCAATTCCGCACAAATCATCTGGATTGGTTTAATGCGTACCAGGATCGTATCGAACAGATAAAGACACTTGAGACTACCTCCAATCGTTTACAACTGTTGAAAGAGGAGTACGGCGCTATTTTGGAGGTAGTAGTTGAGGCTACGCCCCAACAGCTCCAGGAGCAGATGCGGCAGATGCATCAGCAGCGGTCCAGTTTACAGAGGCGGCTGGATGATCTGGATGCTCAGATTGAAGAAAAGACGCTTGATCAGGCAAAACAGGCCACGCTCTTTTCCGCTTTGAGATCTGCGGGATTAGAGCTTTATCAAATGAATGCAACTCGCCATACCTGCCCTCTATGTGGAACGGAGGGGATCACAGAGCAGGTCCTTCGGGAACACTTGCAGCAAGAGTCGGCCTTGGTCGATCAGCAGTTGCAGGCACTTTATCAAGAAAAACAAAATGTTTCCGATGAATATGAGACCGTGAAATCCGCACTGAAACAGTTGGGAAACCAAAAAATTGCCGCAGAGGACTATCACGAGGCCTTGCGGAGGATCCATCTGGATTTCCCGAGCATTCAAAATATTGACGATCTCCAAAAGGCCATTAGCGACACAAAAAAGGATTGTTTCAAGGCGAAACATGGACTTGAGGAGATAGAGCGATATCTACTTGCGGAAAAGGAGCAGGTCTCTATTGGCGGGACGCTGGATGAAATTTTCAAAAGCCGGCAGAACTTTTTTGAGACGATCCCCTCCCAATTTGCCGAACGATTTGACCCGGAGGAAGCAGACGAAACGTTGATCACAACGTTTTCAGCTCTTTTGCAACATTGGGAGAATACGCGAGGAGAACTTACTACAGCCCTTTTGCAAAAGAAGTCCGAGTGGGAACGAGTCCAAAAAGAACTGCAACAAATCAGGCAGGATCATTGTCGAACAGAACAACAGTTGGAGCAGTTTCATGAAGAGACTGCGCGACTGGATCAATATTCTACCTTTTGGGATGCCGTGGGAGATGTAGCGGCAGACCAAGAACTGAACGGGGCAGCTATCCGTGTTCTTTGCGAAAATCTCCATCAGAAAGCACGTGAAATCACCGTATCCGCAAAAAATAAGGACAAAAAAGAGGCTTATCAGCGAGAAATTAATGATATCCGGACAAAGCTGGACCGTTGCGGGAAACTGCGCAATGAACTGGAATGTCTCCAGTCTCCAGACTTCTATGCAGATAAGTTTATCGGCCAAAACATCGAACAGATCAGCCGAATCTTTCTGGCCCTGCACTCCCCACAGGAATTTTCCAAGGTGGCTATTGATACGGATGGGCAGTTGGTCGCCTTTCGCAATGGAGAAAAGGTTTCTATCAACCATATGAGTACCGGGCAGCGTACCGCTCTGGTGATTTCTGTCTTTTTCTGGATGAATCTGGCAACGCCATTCGTTCCCAATTTTCTACTGTTGGATGAGCCGGTCGCAAATATTGACGATCTCAACGTGCTGGCTCTGATGGATTTCCTTCGGGAGATCGCAGTCACGCATCGGCGTCAGATTTTCTTTACAACCGCCAATCAAAATGTGGCAAAGCTTTTCCGCCGCAAGTTCAGCTTCCTGCTGGATGATTTTCAGGAGCTTCGGTTTTTCCGGGAAGAAGAACATAACCTGCAAATTACAAAACGAGTCTACGATCAAAGCAGGTTACTGGAAAATGAGGGGCTATAAAAATAATGTTATCTAATTGAGAGCCTAATTACGAGGTATACCCAGGAATTCTGAGACTGCTAATAATCAGAGCTTTGTACTCGCATCTTTTTTGTCAACACATGACAAAAGAAAATGCGACTTGTTTCGACAAGTCGCATTTTCTTTTGGGTTTCGCTCCCGTTGGTCGCTCCACCCTTCGGTGATTGAAATGCTCGGGCGAAGTGAATTCGCCCTGTGTCAAGGTTTTGCCTGTGGCAAAACGTCTGTACGGCGCAAAGGCGCCGCTGGCCAGAAGGCCGGTTGGATGCTTCTCAAGAAAAATTGCAAACGACCTGAGAGGATTTGGATTGTTACCCCTTGCCAAAACTAGAAATCGCTGCAGTTTTTACTGCGGCGATTTCTCATTGGATCGCCCCATCAGCTCTGCCGGTGGGGCGGCCCGTAAAAAGAGCTTTAATATCAAACATCGAGTGAAGTGAGCCGCTAACATGAACCTTCCGCTAATAGAAATCTGCTATTAGAACGGTGATTGCCCGTTTACGGGCTGTATGGCAAGTGATGCAAGCGGAATAAATTTCCATGTATCTTGAGACGCTTGCCGGTAATAGGCCCTTATAGGGCCTACGCAAGCCTCCGGCTTAACCGGCGGTTATGGCTTGACCACAGACGGATTTTGCTTTGATTATCGGAAGGATTCCTCGTACGGAGAATCCTCTTTTGTTTATTGCAGCGCAGATCATGGGGCCGCACTCTTCAGCATCCTGTCCAGTCCCCAATGGCTGGAATCTGCTCACAGACATGTGCCGGGGCGGCGGACTGTTCCAGCTTGACCTGGAAGGGACGTCAAGCCAGAGAAGAAGCTTTTTATAATTCCGGCAGTGCCCAGCGGCGGTTGGTGGAAGAGTGGCCTGCTGCTTTGGGATTCGGATCGCTGATAACGAATTTTCCGCTCACCGATGCGCAGTTTTCATGCCGCAAAGTCCGGACCCTCCCGCCGGAAGAACAACCGTCTGCCTTGGCGGCTGGCTCTTATAAGAAATACCATACGCCTCTTCCGCCGTGCGTATTGAGCCGTTTAGGGCGGCAGAGCGGTTTCTTCCCACGAAAAGCGGCTTTTGCCTTGCGGGACATACTGCGCTGCAAGGCGGCGGAAAGGGGTTCCCTTTGCCGGGACGCGAGAGAATAAAACAGCCCCCCTTCGGAATGCCCGAAGGGGGGCTGCGGATCTATCAGAGCTGCTTGACCGTGTAATACACCGCCAGGGCAAAGACCACTATGGCCAGGGCCCACATGGCGTAATAGGCGATGGTGCTGCTGAACAGGGCGATGGCCAGCGCCACGACGGACAGGCCGCAGGCCGCATAGATGGGCATGGGATCCGCGCCGGCAGTCAACACCTGAAGATTGCCCAGCTTGCCGCCATTCTTGTCCGCCTTGTTGGTGAGGAAAGCCGCTACGATCAGCACCACGATATAGACTACCGCAGCGATCCGGACATAGGTACCCAGGAAGATGCTGTCCAGCACCCGCCGGCAGACCCACAGGGCGATCAGGGAGGCACCCAGGATGGTCAGGGACCAGGAGCACTCCCGGTCGTACAGATTCCACAGAATGCCCAGCAGCATGACCACCGGAACCACCACGCACAGGAAGGTGAGAGCGGAGTCGTAGAAGGTGCGGATCATCCAGGCGGAGCCGCCCAGGAAAACGCCGGCGGCAAACACCGACCAGCCGATCCAGCGGCGCTTGGTTTGCTGGCGCCAGACGATGCCCAGGACCAGACCGATCACAGCCACTGCCGCACCCGCGGCCATCAGATAGGGCAGTGCGGCGTCGCATGCGAGAAGCTCATTGGCGGTGCCGTTCACATAGAAGCGGCGGATGACCAACAGATAGATCTCCGCCACGCAGCCGGCCAGAAAAAACTTGAGCGCGTTGTGCATGGGCTCGTTCCGCTTTACCGGCTTGGATTTACTGACAGGATTTTTGGACATATAGGACAACCTCCAGGGTGTTTGTTCCGAAAATAGCCGCGGGAAAACATGCGCTTCCGCTGGCATACTATGATAGTATAGCAGATATTTCGCGCCTTTGCAAGGGGAAGGAGCCAGACTTTTCCCTTTTTTCCAACAGGAGTCAGGATTGCCGGTTGAGATTTGCCCAGGGGCGTGGTATACTCCTCTATTATGAGAATTTTTGCGAAAAATACTGATGACAAGAGGAATTTGCTTATGAAACGTTTGGGCGCGCTGCTGGCGTCACTGCTGCTGGCGGGGAGCCTGACCGCCTGCGGCGGCACTGCAGCGCAGGAGATGCAGAGCGTACAGGTCTTTGCTATGGACACGGTGATGGGCCTGCGGGCCTGCGGCGGGGAGACGGAGGCGGCGCTTGCGGCGGCGGAAGACGAGATCTACCGCCTGGATGAGGCGCTCTCCCGCACCCGGGAGGACAGCGCAGTGTCCCGGTTGAACAGCGCGGCGGGGGGGACGCCGGTGGATGTGGGGGAGGAACTTCGCGACCTGATTGCCCGGGCCCTGGATTTCAGCGCTGCCACAGACGGGGCCTTTGACATCACCCTGGCGCCGGTGTCCTCTGCCTGGGGCTTTACGGAGGACACCTACCGGGTGCCGGAGGACGCTGAACTGGCGTTGCTGCTGCCCTGCGTGGGGGCGGAGCATGTCCACCTGGAGGAGGGGACTGCTGTCTCGCTGGACCAGGGCACCCAGATTGACCTGGGAGCCATTGCCAAGGGGTATGCCAGCGACCGGATGGCTGCGATTTACCAGGAGCACGGCATCACCCACGGCATCGTGGACCTGGGTGGGAACACCTGGGTCTGCGGCGGGAATCTGGAGGGAGAGCCCTGGCAGATCGGCATTCAGGACCCGGCTCGGTCCGCGGGGGCTTTGGCGGGGATCCTGGAGGCGTCGGACGCCTTTGCCGTCACCTCCGGCGGCTATCAGCGGTATTTTGAGGAAAATGGACAGGTCTATCACCATATCATTGATCCTGCCACCGGCCGCCCGGCGGAGAGCGGACTTACCTCCGTCACCGTGGTGGCGGATGGGGCCGCGGGCAACGGCACGATGTGCGACGCCCTCTCCACGGCCCTGTTCGTCATGGGGGAGGACCGGGCGCTGGAGCTCTGGCGCAGCGGCGTCTATGACTTTGACCTGATCTTGGTGACAGAGGACGGCCGGCTGCTGGCGACTGCAGGCATCGCGGACCGGTTCCGGCCGGACGATTCGGCGGGGTATGCGTATGAAATCGTCTCCTAAGCTGCGGCCAAACGGCTGGGATGCGTTGGCGGCGGCCGCTGTGCTGGCGCTGGCGGTGGCCTGCGCGGCTCTGTTCTGGACTGGGGGAGAGGAAATAGGCCCGCTGACGGCGGTAGTGTCTGCGAACGGCGAGCCGGTGGATCGGGTGGTGCTGGCGGACCTGTCGGGACCGGAGGAGCGGACCTATACGTCCAACGGCTACACCCTCCGGGTGGCCTTTGGGCCAGAGTCTGCCCAGGTGACGGTGTCCGACTGCCCCACCCAGGACTGCGTCCACATGGGGGAGATCACCCGCGGGGGACAGAGCATCGTGTGCCTGCCCGCCCGGATCGTCGTGCAGCTGGAGGGCGGCGCGGCGGCGGATGACGGCGTGGATCTGGTGATCGGATAAGGAGGCGCCATGAAACTGACGACGAGACAGTTGACGCTGTGCGCGGTGCTGACGGCCATGGCGCTGGCGCTCAGCTATCTGGAGAACTTCTTCCCCTTGTCCCTGGCCATCCCCATTCCGGGGATCAAGCTGGGACTGGCCAACATCGTGACGCTGTTCGCCCTGTACGCCCTGGGACCGGGGCAGGCGCTGCTGATCCTGCTGGCCCGGTGCCTGCTGGGGGCGGTCTTTGCAGGAAACATGAACGCGCTGATTTTTTCCCTGCTGGGGGGCGTGACGGCCATGGGGGTGATGATCGCCCTCTCCCGGCTGAAGCGCCTCTCCGTCTACGGAGTGTCTGTGGGCGGAGCAGCGGCCCACAACTGCGGCCAGGTGGCCGCAGCCGTGCTGACGCTGGGCAACACGGCGCCGCTGTACTACCTGCCGGTGCTGCTGGGGGTGTCCCTCTTTACCGGGGCATTGACGGGGCTGATCGCCGCCTGCCTGTTCCGGGCGCTGGCACATACAAGACTGTGGGGGGTGTGAGCGGATGGACAAGCGGGATCAGAGCAAAAAGGACGAGATCATCCTGCGGCAGCTGGAGGTGATCCGCTCTATGACGGAGCACAACCTCAGCCGCATGGGCGCGGACTTCTGGGGCACTCAGACACCGGAGAAGCATGTGCCTGCGGCTCCGTTGCCGGAGAAAGAAAAAAGGACCCCGCCGGCAGACGGCGGGGAGAAAAAGGCGCCAGAGGCGGCAGAACAGAAACAGGAAGACACCGCCAAAGCTCCCCCCAAAGAGAACATCGAGGATCTGCAGAAGGAGCTGGACAGCTATGTGGGCCTCAGTGCGGTGAAGCGGGAGGTGAAAGACCTCATCAATCTGGCGGCGGTGGAGCGTCTGCGCCGGCAGCACGGCCTGCCCACAGCGGACATGAGTCTCCACATGGTGTTTTCCGGCAATCCCGGCACGGGAAAGACCACCATCGCCCGGCTGATGGCCCGGGTCTACCACAGCCTGGGCATCTTGTCCAAGGGGCAGCTGGTGGAGGTAGACCGCAGCAGACTGGTGGCGGGCTACGTGGGACAGACAGCCATCAAGACCCGGAAGGTCATCGACTCCGCTCTGGGGGGTGTGCTGTTCATCGACGAGGCATACGCCCTCAACGGCGGCGGGGCCAACGACTTCGGCCAGGAGGCCATCGACACGCTGCTGAAGGCCATGGAGGACCACCGGGACGACCTGGTGGTGATCGTCGCGGGCTACGACGGGCTGATGGACGAGTTCATCCACTCCAATCCGGGACTGGAGTCCAGGTTCAACCGCTTCCTCCACTTTGCAGATTACACGGCGGAGGAACTGCTGGCCATCTTCCGGATGCAGTGTGAAAAAGGGTGCTACATTCTGGAGCCGGAGGCGGAGGCGCCGCTGCGCTCCCTGCTGGAAAGGCGGATGGCGGATGCGGCCTCCTTCGGCAACGCCCGGGGCGTGCGAAACCTGTTTGAGCAGATCCTGGTCCGGCAGGCGGGCCGTCTGGCGGGACAGGCGTCCGTCAACCGGGAGGACCTGACGCGGATCACCGCCGCAGATGTGGAGGCAGTGGGCCGGGCAAATGATTTGGAGGCGAAAGAGCGTTGAAGGTTTTGATCTTACATCCCAGCAGCCGATATGACCGGTATCTGCCCGATATTCCCGCTGCGGGGCGGATGGAGCTGGTGTTCACAGACCGGGAGGGGCCGGAGGAGCGCTGGCTGGCAGCCGGCGGCGATGCGGAGGCTTTGGTGGCCGCACCGGTGACGCCGGTGACAGAGGAACTGATCGCCCGGATGCCGCATCTCAAGCTGATCCACAGCGACGGGGTGGGCTACGACCGGATTGACCTGGCGGCGGCCCGGGAGCGGGGCATCTATGTGTGCAACTGCGCCGGGTGCAACGCAGGCCCCGTGGCGGAGCTGGCGGTGACGCTGATGAGCATGCTGCTGCACCGGACGCTGTGGGGAGACCGGATGGTGCGGGCCGGGCAGCAGCATGAGGCGGTGAACGAGCTGGCAGCCCATGTGCCGGAAGATCTGTCCACCTGCCGGGTGGGGCTGGTGGGCTTCGGCGCCATCGGCCAGGCTACGGCGCAGCGGCTGCGGGCCAACGGCAGCGAGGTGTTTTACTACGCCCGGCACCGGCAGGATCCGGCTGTGGAGGAGGCGTGCGGCGCCCGGTATCTGCCCCTGTACGAGCTGGCGGAGACCTGTGACATCATCAGCCTCCATCTGCCCGCCACGCCGGAGAGCACCCACCTGCTGGACCGGGCGTTCTTCGGCCGGATGCGGCCGGGGAGCTATCTGGTGAACACCGCTCGGGGCGCGGTGATCGACGATGCGGCCCTGTGCGAGGCTATCCGCTCCGGCCGTCTGGCGGGGGCGGCGCTGGACGCCTATGACCCGGAGCCTGTGACGGCGGAGCACCCGCTGGTGCGGCTGGCGGCGGAGTGCCCGGACCGGCTGATCCTCTGCCCCCACCAGGGCGGGATCAGCCATGCGGCGTTCCGGGAGGCCGCGCGGATGGTGTTTGCGGATCTGGAAAAGCTGATGGACGGCAAGCGTCCGGAACGGGTGGTCAACGGCCTGTAACCGGCGCTGATGGAGATTAAGAGGCCGGAAGAGGAGAGGCACTATGCGCGTACCAGAGCACTGCACAGCGGATGCGGGGATGTTCTTCGACGGCCATCCGGCGGAGCTGGCGCTGTATGAAGCGCTGTTCCGGCGGATGGACGGGGCGTTTCCGGAGGGAACCGTCAAGGTGCAGAAAAGCCAGATCAGCTTTTACGGCCGGCATCTGTTCGCTGCGGCATCTCTGCCGGTGCGGCGGCGGAAGGACTGGCCGAAGATGTGCCTGATGGTGACCGTTGGACTGCCGTACCGGCTGGACTCACCCCGGGTGGCGGCGGCCTCGGAGCCGTATCCCGGCCGCTGGACCCACCATGTTTTGGTGACGGAGGCGGACCAGATCGACGAAGAGCTGATGGGCTGGCTGCGGGAGGCATGGAACTTTGCGGAGAGCAAGCGATGAGATACACACGGGAAGAGCTGGCGGAGGCCCGGCGATCCATCGACTCCACCCTGCGCAAGTGTGAGAAGGCTCTGGAGAAGCTGCGACCGGGCACGTCGCCCCACACGCTGACGGTACGGCGCATCCGGGCGTTCCGGATCGCCTTGGCGCTGATCGACCGGGAGATGGACGGGACGGAGATTCCCGGTTCGGAAGGGAAGGAGGACCTATGAGCCGCTATGCCTACGGATACTGCGGGATGCCCTGCGCACTCTGTACCCGCTGCCGGATAGAGGGAAGCAGCCGGTGTCCCGGCTGCTCCTGCGACGGATACTACACCGTGCCCTGCAAGGTCCACCGCTGCGTCCGGGAAAAGGGACTGGACCACTGCGGACAGTGCGGGGACTTCCCCTGCCCGAAGCTGGGGAAGATGGGGGATTTCCGGGACCTGGATACGGGCCGCGTGAAGGAGCGGACCTGCCGGGCCGTGGCGGCGGAGGGCCTGCCCGCCTGGCTGGCGGAGTATGAGGAAAAGGCGGACCTGCTGACGGTGGCGCTGGAGCGGTACAACAACGGCAGGATGAAGCGGTATCTCTGCGAGCTGTTCCTGCAGCAGGACCTGGACACCCTGCGGCGGATCATGGCCCGGGCGGAGGCATTGGAAGGAGCGGATTCCAAGGAGCTGGGCCGGGCCTTCCAGGCGCTGGTGGGGGAGATACTGGAATCGTGAGCGGGGCGCTGAACAGAAAAAAAGCCACCGGAGCATTTGCTCCGGTGGCTTTGATGTTCACTTATTCCAGCTCGAAGGCACCGGTGTACAGCTGATAGTACAGTCCGTGCTGGCGGATCAGATCGTCGTGGTCGCCCCGCTCCACGATCCGGCCGTGGTCCAGCACCATGATGGCGTTGGAGTTGCGGACGGTGGAGAGCCGGTGGGCGATGACGAACACCGTCCGGCCATACATCAGGGAGTCCATGCCCTGCCGGCTGCCCGGGCAATGGCCAGCAGCTGCCGCTGGCCTTGGGACAGATTGGCGCCGTTGCCGGTGAGCATGGTATCGTACCCCTGGGGCAGGCGGCGGATGAAGTCGTCGGCATTGGCCAGGGCGGCGGCCGCCTCCACCTCTTCATCCGTGGCATCCAGATTGCCGTAACGGATGTTCTCCCGGACGGTGCCGGTGAAGAGGTTGGTGTCCTGCAGCACGATGCCCAGGCTGCGCCGCAGGTCCGGCTTGCGGATGTTGTTGATGGAGATGCCGTCGTAACGGATCTTGCCGTCGGCAATGTCGTAGAACCGGTTGATCAGGTTGGTGATGGTGGTCTTGCCGGCGCCGGTGGCGCCCACGAAGGCCAGCTTCTGGCCGGGCTTGGCAAAGAGGCTGATGTCGTGGAGGATGGTCTTGCCCTCCTCATAGGCGAAGTCCACATGGTCGAACCGCACGTCGCCGGAGAGCTTGATGAGGTAGTAGTCCTCGCTCTCGACATTCCGGACCGGGCCCAGGATGGGGCGGTAGAAGGCCTTGCCGTGCTCCTGGTATTTCCAGGCCCAGGCCTCGTCTTTTCCAGCCTCGGGGGCCTTCAGCTCCGTGAAGGAGCCGTCCGCCTCTTCCCGCACAGGGACCATCACCATGTCAGTGCTGTGGGGGACCCTCCAGGCCCAGAGGTTGGTGCGCTTCTCGGACTCCTCCAGTTGGTGGCCCTCTTTGTCATAGGACACGTTTACCAGCGTCACAGTGCCGTGGTCCTCCTCCGGCTCCTCGTCCATCAGGGCGAAGATCCGCTCCGCGCCGGCCAGGGCCATGATGATGGAGTTGAACTGCTGGGAGATCTGGTTGATGGGGTTGGAAAAGCTCTTGGACAGCTGCAGGAAGCTGGCAATAACGCCCAGGGTGATGGTGGTGTCCACCCCGCTGAGGGCCAGAGCGCCGCCCACCATAGCCACGATCACGTACTGGACATTGCCGATGTTCACCATGATAGGCATCAGGATGCTGGCGTAGGTGTGGGCTTTGTCCGCGCTGTGGAACATTTCGTCGTTGACCCGGTCAAAGCCGTCCTGGGCCTCCTGCTCATGGCAGAAGACCTTGACCACTTTCTGACCGTTGATCATCTCCTCGATATAACCGTTGAGGGCGCCCAGGGTGCTCTGCTGGCGGAGGAAGTAGCGGCCGCTGCGGCCGGCCAGGAACCGTGTCACCACCAGGGCGAAGCAGACGCACACCAGGACCACAACCGTGAGCAGGGCGTTGGTGAACAGCATACCCAGGAAGGTGACCAGGATGGTCATAGAGGAGTTGATGACCTGGGGGATGCTCTGGGCGAACATCTGCCGCAGGGTGTCCACATCGTTGGTGTAGACGCTCATCACGTCGCCGTGGGCGTGGGTGTCAAAATACTTGATAGGCAGGGTCTGCATGTGGCCGAACAGGTCGTCCCGAATGGTTTTCTGTACGCCCTGGGACACCACGATCATGTTCCGGTTATAGGCGTAAGCGCACAGGGCACCCACCAGGAACAGGCAACCCATCATCACCAGGGCCCGCACCAGGCCGGAAAAGTCTGGATCCGCCGCACCCAGCAGGGGGGTGATATAGTCGTCGATCAGACTGCCCAGAAACAGAGAGCCCGCCACGTTGGCGATGGCACTGACCAGAATGCACACCAGAACAATGATGAAGCGGGCCTTGTACCCCCGTTTGATATAGCCCATCAGGCGGCCGACAATGTGCCGGCGATGGCCGGGCGCCTTGGCGCCGCTGCGGATCTGCTTACTGCTCATTGTCACTGCCTCCTTTCATTTGGGACTCATAGGTCTCGCGGTAGATATCACAGGTTTTCAGCAATTCGTCGTGGGTACCCATGGCCACGATCTGTCCGCCGTCCATCACCAGGATCTTGTCGGCGTCCTCGATGGAGGAGACCCGCTGGGCGATGATGAACTTGGTGGTATCCGGGATCTCCTCCAGAAACGCCTTGCGGATCAGGGCGTCGGTCTTGGTGTCCACGGCGGAGGTGGAGTCGTCCAGGATCAGGATCTTGGGGTGCTTCAGCAGGGCCCGGGCGATGCAAAGCCGCTGCTTCTGCCCGCCGGAGACGTTGGAGCCGCCCTGCTCGATATAGGTGTCGTACTTGTCGGGGAACTCCTGGATAAAGGAGTCCGCCTGGGCCAGCTGGCACATCCGGACCATCTCCTCGTCAGTGGCGTCCTTTTTGCCCCAGCGGAGATTATCCTTGATGGTGCCGGAGAACAGCACGTTCTTCTGCAGCACCATGGCCACCTGGTCCCGCAGGGCGTCCATATCGTAGTCCCGGACGTCCGCGCCGCCCACCAGGACGCGACCCTCAGTGGCGTCGTACAGACGGGGGATCAGCTGGACCAGGGTGGTCTTGGAGGTGCCGGTGCCGCCCAGGATACCTACGGTCTCACCGGACTTCACCGTGAGGTTCACGTTCTTCAGGCACTCCTTGCTGGGGTCCTTGGCGTAGGAGAAGCTGACGTTCTCAAACACCACGGAGCCGTCCTTGACCTCTTCGATGGGCTGGGAGCCGTTCTTCAGATCGCTCTCCTCGTTCAGGATCTCTGTGATCCGCTCTGCGGAGGCCCGGGCCATGATGATCATAGTCAGTACCATGGAGAGCATCATCAGGCTCATCAGCATCATCATGATGTAGCTGAACATACTGGTCAGCTGGCCGGTGGTCATGCTGCCGCCCACGATCAGGTTGGCGCCGATCCAGGACACGGAGATCATGCAGGCATACACACAGATCTGCATCAGAGGCATATTGAAGGCCAGGATGCGCTCCGCCTTGGAGAAGTCCATGTAGATCTCCTGGGAGACCTTGCCGAACTTCTCTACTTCATGGTCCTCCCGAACAAAGGACTTCACCACCCGGATGCCCAGCAGGTTCTCCTGCACCACGTTGTTCAGGTGGTCATAGCGCTTGAAGACCCGTTCAAAAATGGGGTGGGCCCTGGTCATGATGAGCGTCAGGCCGATGCCCAGGATCGGGATGACCACCAGGAAGATCAGTGCCAGCTTGGGGTTGATGCGCAGGGTGAGTACCCAGGCGCAGATCAACATGATGGGGGACCGGACCGCGATACGGATGACCATCATAAAAGCCATCTGGACGTTGGTCACGTCTGTGGTCAGGCGGGTGATGATGCCGCTGGTGGAGAACTTGTCAATGTTGGCAAAGGAGAACTTCTGGACATTCCGATACATCTCCCGCCGCAGATTCCGCGCGAAGCCCGTAGAGGCCTTGGCGCCGAAACGGCCGGACAGTCCGCCGCAGATCAGCGCCAGAACAGCCATTCCCACCACGGTGAGGCCGTAGGCGGCAATATGGTGCATGCTGCCGGCCTTGACCCCCTCGTCCAGCAGCTTGCCGGTCATCAGGGGGATCAACACGTCAAACGCCACTTCGCCGATGACGAAGATGGGCGTCAGGATGGTGGCTGGCCAGAACTCCTGAATACAGCTGGCCAGGCTCCTTTTTTTCTTCATAGAATACCTCCTTGTGTCTTTGCTGTGCCGGGGGAAGCGATTGAGCCGCTTCCCGGCGGGGCCCGGTTGGTCAAATGAGATTTTGCTTCAGCTTTTCCGCGATGGCCAGGAACTGGTCAATCTCCTCCTGAGAGATGCCTCTGGTCAGCGTCGCCTCTGTGGCGGCGATCCGCCGCTCTGCCTCCTGATTCAGCGCCTGCGCCCGGAGTGTGGGCGTGATCCGCTTCATCCGGGCGTCCCTGACTCCCATAGAGCGCTGGACGAGGCCCTCGTCCTCCAGCCGCTTCAGCAGCCGGGAGGCGGTGGAGCTGCGGATGCAGAGGGCGCGCTCCAGATCCTTTTGATAGATTTCCCGGCCCTGGCTGTGGCAGAGATAACCGATCAAAACGCCCTCGATCTCCGTCAGCATGCTCTGGGGATGGTCGGCAGGCCCCCAAAGCCGTCTGCGCAGGAGATTGGACAGTGCCTTGATCTCATACCCGACGTACCGCTCATGCTGCATGGAAACACCTCCTCCAACTGAACAGGATTATATTTTAGTTAGCAAACTAGCAAATGTCAAGAAGCAATCTGCCAAAATTTCTACGGGTCTTCCTTTAAAATTCGGCAGGCACCGAAAGAGAAGGAGGCGCCCCACACCGAAGGGCGGGGCGCCTCTGAAAAAACGGGTTGGAGGCTGCTGTTCAGCGGCCGCCCCGGGGGCGGTCCGGCAGGAAACAGAGGCAACCGGCCTGACGGCTGGCGTTCAGGTCGATGAGCCGCTGGTTGGAGCTGCCCCGGAACCGGAGGGTCAGGTCCTTCAGCTCCTCTACGAAGCGGCCGTCCACCAGCACATCCAACAGGGAGAGCATCTCGTCTGTCACCTCGCAGCGGGGATGAGTGCCGTCCGAGGTAAGCTCCTCATAGGTGAAGCCGGAGAAGCCCCAGATGGTCTTGTCCGGATACATCTGCCGGACCCGCCGGAGAAAGGGCACCAGGGCCCGCTGGTTCTCCGGTTCAAAGGGCTCGCCCCCCAGCAGTGTCAGGCCGTTGATGTAGACAGGGGAGAGCAGGGAGAGCAAATAATCCTCCGTCTCGGTGGTAAAGGGCTGGCCGTAGCAGAAGTCCCAGGTTTGGGGCTGAAAGCAGTTCTTGCAGTGATTGGTGCAGCCAGAGACGAACAGGGTGACCCGCACTCCCTCGCCATTGGCAATGTCGCAGTTTTTGATCTCACCGTAGTACATGACAGCCCTCCTGCTATTCTTCAAAATGGGCGCCCGCAGGCGCCCATTTGAGTTTGATCGTTTTTCCCGGGGACATGCGCCTCGGGAAAAACACCGCTCAGTTTGTAAGTGTGCGAGCGAAGCGAGTGCGCGCACAAACTGCAATCTCTTCGTTCAAAAGGCTTTGCCTTTTGAACGAAATATTTTACAGGTGCAGCACCCGGTCCCGGATCTCCTGAGTCCGGCCCTGGTTCCAGAACTGGGTTCCGATGTAGCCGCAGGTCCGGCGGGCCACATTCATCTTGTCCTGGTCTGTGTTGCCGCACTGGGGGCACTTCCAGATCAGCTTGCCGTTCTCCTCCGCGATCTGGATCTCGCCGTCCCAGCCGCACACCTGGCAGTAGTCGGACTTGGTGTTCAGTTCGGCGTAGATGATGTTTTCATAGATGAACTTCATCACCTGGAGCACCGCCTCCAGGTTGTTCTGCATGTCCGGCACCTCCACGTAGCTGATGGCGCCGCCGGGAGACAGGGCCTGGAACTGGGCCTCAAACTTCAGCTTGTCGAAAGCGTTGATATCTTCTGTCACATGGACGTGGTAGCTGTTGGTGATGTAGCTCTTGTCAGTAACGCCCTCGATGATGCCGAAGCGGCGCTGCAGGCTCTTGGCAAATTTATAGGTGGTGGACTCCAAAGGCGTACCGTAGAGGGAGAAATCGATATCGCTCTCCTCCTTCCACTTCCTGCAGGCGTCGTTCATGTACTGCATCACCTGCAGGGCGAAGGGGGTGGCGGAGGGGTCCGTATGGCTCTTGCCGGTCATGTACTTCACGCACTCGTAGAGGCCGGCGTAGCCCAAGGAGATGGTGGAGTAGCCGTGGTAGAGCAGCTTGTCGATGGTCTCGCCCTTCTTCAAACGGGCGCAGGCGCCGTACTGCCACAGGATCGGAGCCACGTCGGAGAGGGTGCCTTTCAGCCGGTTGTGGCGGCACATCAGAGCCCGGTGGCACAGCTCCAGCCGCTCGTCAAAGATCTTCCAGAACTTGTCCAGGTCGCCGCCGGAGGACAGGGCCACATCGGGCAGATTGATGGTCACCACGCCCTGATTAAAGCGGCCGTAGTACTTGTGCTTGCCGGGCTCATAGTTGCCGGCATTTGCGATGTTGCCGATGCCGGCGTCTGTGAAGCGGTCCGGCGTCAGGAAGGAGCGGCAGCCCATGCAGGTATACACATCGCCCTTCAGCTCCAGCATTTTCTTGGCAGAGATGTAGTCGGGCACCATCCGGCGGGCGGTGCACTTGGCCGCCAGCTTGGTCAGGTAATAATAGGGGGAATCCTCGTGGACGTTATCCTCCTCCAGCACATAGATCAGCTTGGGGAAGGCGGGAGTGATCCACACGCCCTTTTCGTTCTTCACGCCCTGGTAGCGCTGCTCCAGGGTTTCCTCAATGATGAGGGCCAGATCCTTTTTCTCCTGCTCATTCTTGGCCTCCCCCAGGTACATGAACACCGTCACGAAGGGGGCCTGGCCATTGGTGGTCAGCAGGGTCAGCACTTGGTACTGGATGGTCTGGACGCCGCGGCGGACCTCATCCCGCAGACGGGTCTCCACCAGCTCCTCGATCTTCTCCCGGGTGGGCCGGATGCCCAGGGCCTCCATCTCCTGCTCCACCAGCCGGCGGATCTTCTTCCGGCTCACATCCACGAAGGGGGCCAGGTGGGCCAGGGAAATGGACTGCCCGCCGTACTGGTTGGAAGCCACCTGAGCGATGATCTGAGTGGCAATGTTGCAGGCAGTGGAGAAGCTGTGGGGCCGCTCGATCAGGGTGTCCGTGATGACGGTGCCGTTCTGAAGCATATCCTCCAGATTCACCAGGTCACAGTTGTGCATGTGCTGGGCGTAGTAGTCCGAGTCATGGAAGTGGATGATGCCCTCCCGATGGGCCTCCACGATGTCGGCGGGCAGCAGCAGCCGCTCGCTCAGGTCCCGGGAGACCTCGCCGGCCATGTAGTCCCGCTGGGTGGAGTTCACCACCGGGTTCTTGTTGGAGTTCTCCTGCTTGGCCTCCTCGTTGCAGCACTCGATGAGGCTGAGGATCTTCTCGTCGGTGGTATTGCTCTTGCGGACCAGAGAGCGGACATAGCGGTAGGTGATGTAGTTCTTGGCCACCTCATAGGCCCCGTGAGCCATGATCTGGGACTCCACCAGGTCCTGAATCTCCTCCACAGAGGGGGAGCGGTTCATCTTCTGACAGCTGAGTTCCACGGACTCCGCGATCCGCTGGATCTGGACCGGGGTCATCCGGGCGTCCTCCTCGATAGTGTTGTTGGCCTTGGTGATGGCGGCGATGATCTTCGTGATGTCGAAGATGACCTCCGTGCCGTTCCGCTTCATGACTTTCATGGGACTCTCCGCCTCTCTTGTAGAATCAATCTCAATTGTAATATATCTAGTAAGCATTGTTATCATACCACACTAGATATGGGATGAAAAGTTGCATTTACCATAGTGTCTTCCAAAATTCGGCGGAGAAATTTGTGCGTTCCGGAGAAAAGCTGTCGATGCGGAAAAACCGCCCCGTGCGGCAGGGCGCGGAGCGGTCGGGATCCGGAGAACAGTTAGGTCAGCTCTGTGTATTTGGCGGCGCTGCCCCGGGCCTTTTCCACCGGGTACTTGGCGGCGTTCTGATCCACCTTGGCGTTCAGGATCTCATCCAGATCCAGGCCGCACACATCGGCCATCAGGACGCAGTAGCTCAGCACATCCGCCAGCTCCTCCCGGATGCGGCCCAGCTTGTCCCGGCATTCCAGGTCCGCGCCGCTCCACTGGAATATCTCCAGCAGCTCCGCCGCCTCCAGGGACAGGGAGATGGCCAGGTCCTTGGGGGTGTGGAACTGCCGCCACTCCCGGTCGTCCCGGAACTGGATCACCCGACGGATCGTCTCATCCCGCAGCATGGATGTCAACTCCTTTTCCATAAAATCAGGATTCACTCCGCCCGGACAGCCCAGCGCAGCTTGGTGGAGTGGGCCCGGGGGTTCCGGCGGCACTCCTGGGGAGAGGGGCGGGTGACCTCCTGGGCGATGTCGCTGTACAGCCCGTCCCGGTACTGCTGGCGAAAGGCCTGCTTCACCAGCCGGTCCTCGCCGGAGTGGAAGGTGAGGATGGCCGCCCGCCCGCCGGGCTTCAGCACATGGGGGAGCTTTTCCAGAAAGGCGTACAGCACCTCGAACTCACTGTTCACGTCGATCCGCAGCGCCTGGAAGGTCCGCTGACAGGACTTCTTCACCGCCTCCTTCCGCTCCCCGGCGGGGAGGAAAGACAGCGCCCCCTCAATGAGGGCGTACAGCTGGCGGGTGGTATCCACAGTGCCGCCCCGGCGGAACACCTGAATGACGGCCTTTGCGATGCGGTCCGCGTAGGGCTCGTCGGAATTTTCCGCCAGCAGGTTCGCCAACTCCTCCTGGTCCAGCTGCCGCAGCCGCTCCGCCGCGGTGACGCCGGAGGAGGGGTCCAGCCGCAGGTCCAGGGGACCGTCCTGCTTGAAGGTAAAGCCCCGGGCCGGGTCGTCGATCTGCATGGAGGAGACGCCTAAATCCGCCAGCACGAAGTCGAAGAGCACGCCGGGAGCCACCTGGTCCACGTCGGCGAAATTCCGATGCTGGATGGTGAGGAGCTCCGGCCCGAAGCCCGCAGATGCCAGCCGGGCGCGGGTCTTTTCCATCTCGATGGGGTCCACGTCCGTGGCATATAGGTGTCCTTGCCCCTGGAGCTGTGCCAGCATCCGGCGGGTGTGGCCGCCGTAGCCCAGCGTGGCGTCGTAGCCGGTCTGGCCCGGCTGGATCTGAAGGACCTCCAGGATCTCGTCTACCAGAATGGGGATGTGCATCCCTGCCGGGGTCTTGCCGCTCTCGATGATCTTTTCTACATCGGAGCGGTACTTCTCCGGGTCATGCTCTTTGTACTTCTCCTGAAAGGTGCGGGGGTGGGTGCCCTTGTACCGGGGGCGGCGCTTGTGCTCCTGCTCCATGGGATCAACTCCTTCTCTGAACCGCTATCATATCACAGCCGCAGCCAAAAGAAAAGTCCCGCCGCATTGACAGAGCGGCGGGGACCGGATACAATAGACATTCAGCAAGGAGGCAGATTTTTATGGTAACTTTGGCACAGCGCATTGAGGAGCTGCGGACCGCCAGGGGCCTGAGCCGTCCGGCTCTTGCCGCCGCCCTGGGCTTCCCCCGCACGGCGATTGAAAAGTTTGAGACGGGCCGCCAGACCCCCACCCAGGACCAGCAGAACAAGCTGGCGTCCTACTTCGGCGTGTCCCTCTTCTATCTCCGGGGAGAGACCAACGACACCACCCAGATGTCCGACTGGATGGACGGGGCGTTTCTGGACGAGCCCGCCCCGGTTCCGGCCCCCAGGCGGGCGGCAGTGAAGCCGGCGGTGGCGGCGTCCTCCGGCGGGGAGGGCGGCACCATGTTCGACGCGTTCCTCACCAGCAAGAAATTCCAGGAGGCACTGCGCACCGCGGTGCTGGATACTCTCCGCACGCCGGAGGGCCAGGAGCTCCTGACCAAGGCCATCCGGAAAGAGCTGGCGAATCGGCAGAAGTGATGTGCGGCGGCGAAAGGGGCGGGGGATCGTGATCTCCCATCCTGTGTGTGCTCCGGGTGTATGGGGGAGGCGAAATGCGGCCGGAGGGAAAATCCGCGGAACGTTTGCCAACATCCGCTGCGCATAATACCATACAGAAATCAGGAGGGAACTGACGGATACAGACTGGGGGGCAGGCTCAGATGAAGAATGTTCTGTATATAATCAAAGTGGTGGCACTGGCCTGTGCGGCCGGAGTGATTATGACGATCCTGGGGGCTTTTCCGCCTCTGTCGTTCCTGTATAACTGGCTTGTGGGCCACGGCCTGCAAAATGTATGGGTTGGACTGATGGCCGGTGTCATCGCCATCTGCGTGTCCCTGTACAATATGCACCACGCGAAAAAGAAACGGAAGTGAGCGATTTGCGCTCAGTCCGGCTGAGAGGCTTGGATGCTCTGACCAATCAAAAGAGCCGCGGGAGTTTGATCCCGCGGCTCTTCTTGCGCGTTTACAGGCTCTTGATGAACTTCTCGATCCGGTCCAATCCCTCTTTCAGGTCCGCGTCGGAGTAGCAGTAGCTCAGGCGCATGAACCCCTCGGTGCCGAAGTGGATGCCGGGGATGACGCCCACCAGGCCCTCCTTCAGCATCCGGGTGCAGAAGGTGTTGGAGTCCATGCCGAACTTCCGGATGTCCACAAACATGTAGAAGGCGCCCTCCGGCTTCTCCACGTCCAGGCCCATGTCCACCAGGCGCTGATAGACGTAGTCCCGGCGCCTGCGGAAGATCTCCACCACATCGCTGGTGTCCGTCTCCAGGGCCGTGACGCAGGCCCGCTGGACAAAGGAGGGCACGGAGGTGACACAGTACTGGTGGAACACCTGGATCCGGTCCATCAGCTTGGCGTCCGCCATGCAGTAGCCCAGGCGCCAGCCGGTCATGGCATAAGGCTTGGAGAAGCTCTGGACCACAATGATCCGGTCCCGCATGTCCTGGTACTCAGCAAAGCTGTGGTAGTCCTCACAGTAGGTCAGAGTGCGGTACACATCGTCGCACAGGACAAAGATGGGCTTGTCCCGGAGGATGGCGTGGACGGCGTCCAAGGTCTCCTTGGTGTAGACGCAGCCGGTGGGATTGTTGGGGGAGGTCAGGATGATGGCCTTGGTCCTGTCGGTGATGGCGGCCTTCAGTTCCTCCGGCACGATCTGGAAGTGGTTGTGCTCTGTGGGCAGGGAGACGGGCACACCGCCCTGTAGCTGGACCAGCGCCTCATACAGGCCGAAGGCAGGGGTGGGGATGATGACCTCGTCCCCTGGGTTCAGGATGGTGGAGAAGGAGGCGAACAGCGCCTCCGTGGCGCCCACCGTCAGGATGACCTCACTGGGGGCGTAGTGGAGGCCATGGGCCTCAGCCTCGAATTTGGAGATGGCCTCCAGCGCGTAGGGATAGCCGTTGCCGGGGGGATAGTGGGTATCGTTGGCGTCCAGAGCGGCCTTGGCGGCCTCCTTGATGACGTCGGGGGTGTTCAGATCCGGCTCGCCGATGGTCAGGGCGCAGGCGCCGGGGGTATCCCGCACCAGATAGGTGAACTGCCGGATGCCGGACAGCTCCACGCCCATAACGGCATTGTTCAGAGTCAGGTCCATGGATTTTCACGCTCCTTTTTGTTCATGAAATTCAGTATATCCGGATGAAAAAGGGATGTCAACGGCAGTTTCCACAAAAAGGGAGGCACCGAAAAGAAAGCGGCCCCGCCGCAATCTGCGGCGGGGCCTGCTGGGAGACTGCATTTTCAGGTGGGCTGATTGGAAGAGGCAGCATCTTCTGCCGGCTGGCCCGTTTCGGCGGGGGCATCAGCTGGCGCCTCCTCCGGGGTGAAGGTCACGGGGGTCTCTCCGGCCCGGGCGACGGAGGTGCCGGAGAGAATGCCGCTGCCCTCCCCTGCGGTGTAGGCGATAGTCACCTGATCCCCGGCATTCAGGATCACCGCCAGGGGGTTCTCCGCGGCGTTGACGGCGTAGAAAGTATCCTGTCCCTCCAGCCGCAGGAAGTAGTAGGAATTGCCGTCCAGCACAGCGGTGCGGATCTCAGCGATGGCGCCGCTGATCTCCTCCTGGTCAGAGGGAACAGCCTCCGCATCCCCGTCGGAGATGAGGCCGCTGTCGGCCAGTGCCCGGCGGTAATTGGCCTCGCACTCCGCTACGGTGCTGCCGGTCTCTACAATGTTGTACTGCTGGACGTTCACCATGGCGTACATCTTCACCAGACCGTCTTCACCCTTGAGGGACATGAAGTAGGTGGGCTGGTCGGCGATGTTCAGCAGCAACGGGAAGGTGGCCACGTAACGCATCTGCTGGACCTGACTCATGGCGCTGGCCTGCGCGGACGCCTCTGTGGCGCCGGCGACAGAATAGAAGTGCGTCTCCTTGGTCCGCTGGTTGGAGAGGATGAATCCGATGTTGGACTGGTCGGATGTCACAGAGGTGACACCGGTATACATATACACGTCATCCCCGATGGCAATATAATTGTAGCCTTCTGTGGTGTGCGTCACATCCCGCTGGCCGAAAATGGAGTTGATAAAGCCGTTGTGGTACATTCCGTAATAATCGTACTGCTCCATAATCAGATTCGCGTCATAGACGTGGTCCACCCAGTTGGGGACCTCCTCATAATACTGGCTCTCCCCGGTAACGGCGTTCACCAGAACGGCCCCCTGGATGTCCGTGCCGCCGAAGAGGCCGATGGTCTTCACCATGCGGGGGCAGACCCAGTAGGGCTCGCCCTCTTCATTGATCTCAAACACCGGATCGGCAAACATATATGTGGGATAGTGGAACCGCAGGTGGCGGGGCAGATACCGCCCGAAATGCTCGGCGGTGGTATATTTCATCCCCTCGTCCAGGCGGACCACTTCCGCCTCCTGGGTCACCATGTCGATAATCAGATAAGCGGGCAGGCCCGCGGAGCGGTTGGTGAACCACTTGACCAGATCTCCATAGGCCAGGGAAGTCACGCGCACCGGGCGACCCTGGTAGTTGATCTGGGTGTAGGAGGGCAGGATCTCAAACTGGGAGACCATATCCGCCAGTTCGCCCAGTTTGCGGCTGCCCAGGCGCGCGGCGGAGTCTTCGTCCAGCATGGGGATCTGATTGTAGGAGATCTCCTCCACCTCGGAAGCAAAATCACCATCTTTGATGGAAAGCAGCTTGCTGTAGCTTCCGGCCCGGATTACCACCCAAGAGGTAAGGCCGCCGATGATGATGGCGGCGATCAGAGCCACCAGGACCAGGAAGGGGATGGTGCACTGCTTTTTCACAAAGCCGAAGTACCCCTTCACGCCCTCCCCCTGAAAGCCGGAGGTGAGCACGGCGCACACGCAGTACACCGCGCACAGCAGGAACACGAAGACATAGAACTCCTCCGCGTGGAAGTTCAGGGCGGGCAGCTCGAAGTAAAAGTACCCCAGGCCGAACAGCAGCGTCACGCCCAGATTGATGAGCGTCCGCGTGAAGGCGTTGCCAATGGCCTTGCGGGGCTTCCGCTCCCGCTTGGGACGCTGGGGCTGGGAGGCGTCCCCGCCGCTGAAACCGCCGAAAGCACTGGGGTCAAAGCCTCCGAAGTCAAATGAAAATGGCATAAAAACCCAATTCCTCCTTTTTCAGATGGGCCGAATTGAAACCCATGATACAGGAAAAGTGTGAACAAATCAAGGTTTCCCGTCAGAACACCATTCCGATTCCGAAAAGATTATGGTAAAATCAAAACAACATGTAAGCTCTGTGCGGAAACTGCGTGTAGAGAAGTGGAGAGGAGGGACGGCATTGGAGGATGCCCGGATCGTGGAGCTGTACTGGGAGCGGGACGAGGCGGCCATTGCGGAGAGCAGCGCCAAGTACGGCGGCTACTGCTACCAGATCGCCTTCCGCATCCTGGCCCTGCGGGAGGACGCGGAGGAGTGCGTGGGAGACACCTGGCTGCGGGCCTGGGAGGCCATGCCGCCCAGCCGCCCCGGCAGGCTGGATACGTTCCTGGGGAAGATCACCCGGAACCTGTCCCTGGACCGCTGGCGGGCCCTGCGGGCCCAGAAGCGGTGGCAGGGACAGGCGGAACTGGCGCTGACGGAGCTGGGGGACTGCCTGCCCGCCTCCGGCGGCGTGGAACAGGAGGTGGAGGCCGCCGCCCTGGCGGAGAGCCTGAACCGCTTTTTGGAATCCCTGCCCCAGGAGAAGCGGGTGCTGTTTGTCCGGCGGTACTGGTATCTCTGCTCCGTGGAGGAGCTGGCCGCCTGGAGCGGCAGGCGGCGGGGGACGGTCTCCGCGGCGCTGTTCCGCCTGCGGCAGGACCTGCGGGAACACTTGGAGAGGGAGGGATTCACCCTATGACAAGGGAACAGCTGCTGGATGCTGTGGGAGATATCCGGGATGCGTTCATCCGGGAGGCCGCGCCGCCCGCCTCGTACCGCAAGCAGCGGGAATTCCCCTGGACCGGCGCGGTGGCGGCCTGCCTGGCGCTGATGATCGTGGGCTCCACATTCTTCCTGTCACAGATGAACATGGGGAGCGGGGCCACTGGAAGCGGCGGCGCCTCTGCCGCCACGGAGGACACGGCGGAGGTCAGCGAGTCCGGCGGAACGGTGAACGGTGCAGCAGACGGCACAGACGATTCTGAGCCGGAGACAGCGGCGATCACTGTCACGGTGGATGGCACGGTGTATGTGCAGGCAGGCGGCGTGGGCCGCCATCCGGAGGCGTGCCCGGAGGGATTCTCCTACGCTGGAGAGGCGGAGCTGCCGGACACCGGGGAGCTTTGCCCCTACTATGCCGACCCGGAGCGGCCGGGGCAGATCTATGTCTATCAGAGCTGCTGGGATGAGGGGACCGGAACCACCTATATGGCCTATGTCCGCTACGAGGCGGAGACAACAAACTGACCGCGGGCGGAAAGAGAAAGCAGGGCCGCCGGAGGGGATCCCCGCCGGCGGCCTTTTGCGTATGATTTTGCCTGTCCTCACGGCAGCATCAGCAGCTTTTTCAAAAATTCCACGCCCCTGGGCAGAACGGCCTCGTCATCAAAGGTGAAGTCCGGGGCGTGAAGCTGGGGGGTATCCCCGGTGCCCAGGAAGAAGAACAGCCCCGGCACATACTGCTGGTAGAAGGAGAAGTCCTCCGCCGCCAGCACCGGCTTTTCCATGAGGGTCGGCGCGTTATCGCCCAGCTGGGCGGCGATCTTCTGATAGAGCTCTTCGTGGTTCCACACGGCGGGGTAACCCTCGCTGAGGTGGACGTCCAGGCTGCAGCCGGTCTCCGCTGCCACGGACCGGCCGATGTCCTTCAGCTGCTGACGGCAGAAACGGAAGGTGTCCTCCCGGTAGGTGCGCAGGCTCCCCTCCAGCACGGTGCGGCCGCTGATGGCGTTCCGGACTGTGCCGGAGACCATCTTGCCGAACCGCAGCACCCGGGGCTGGTCCGGGGGCAGCTGTTCCATCATGTCATAGGCCCGCTGGAGGTAGGAGATGCCCGCCGTCAGGGCGTCCAGCCCCTCGTCCGCCCGGGACATGTGGACGCTGCGGCCTTCTACGGTGACGGTGACCTCGTTGGACCGTGCCATCAGCGGGCCGGGGCGGGAGGCGATGGTCCCGGCCTCCAGGCCGGGCCACAGGTGCAGGCCGAAGATCCGGCGGACCCGGTAGCGCTCCAGCACGCCGCTCTCACACAGCTTTCCGGCGCCGCCGGTGGTCTCCTCCGACGGCTGGAAGAGGAAGAGCACGTTCCGGGGCAGCTCGGCCAGATGCTCCGCCGCATACTCCGCCAGGGTCAGGACCATGGCGGTGTGGGCATCGTGGCCGCAGGCATGCATCCGCCCGGGATGGACAGAGGCGTAGGGCAGGTCCGTGGCCTCCGTCACCGGAAGCGCGTCCAGCTCCGCCCGAAATGCCACGGCATCGCTCTTCCCTGCGTCGAACCAGGCGCAGACGCTGCCGGTGATGGGAGAGAACACCCGGCAGGGCAGCGGGGCCAAAATGCGCTGGACCAGCTGAACCGTCTCCGGCAGCTGGTTATCCAGCTCCGGGATGCGGTGCAGGGCACGGCGGTAATCGACGGCGGACATGGACAGGACCTCCCCTTCTGAGATGACATTAATAATCATATCATACCACAGACACGGTCGGGTGACCAGAGGAACCGGGATTTTTCGTCCCTTTTGACAAGGAAACGGGACTGCCGGACGCGCTTTTTTCCGTTTTTTCCCTTGCCAAAAGGGAGAATGTAATGGTATGATACCAGAAAATGAGATAGAGGCGCGGATGCGACGAGACCATGGGAGCCGACGGGCGAGGATCGTGGGGGAGGCAAGTCCGCCGAACTCCCTGGTCAGGTATGGGCAGGGGGTGGGTCCGTGGGGAATACCCACGGGACTGTCCGCGGAATTTTCCGCGGGGGCGCTATCCGCTTACAGGGAACTCCGCTTTTTGCATGGGTGCAGAGGTGTGAAAGAGCTGTCGGTAGGGGCGTGTCTCTACCGACTTTTTTGTTGCTTCAACCAACGGACAAAAAGAAAGACGGAGGACACTCACATGAAATTTGAACATCTGCAAGGTTCCATTGTCGCCATGGTCACCCCGTTCCGCCAGGACGGCAGCGTCAACTTCGATATGCTGACAGAGCTGCTAGAGCGGCAGATCGCCGCCGGTACCGACGGCATCCTGACCCTGGGCACCACCGGCGAATACTCCACGATGAGCCATGAGGAGGATGCCGCTGTGGTGGAGCACACCATCCGGGTGGTGGACGGCCGGGTGCCGGTGATGGTGGGCAGCGGCTCCAACTGCACTGTCACCCAGATCGAGAAGAGCCGGCTGTACCAGTCCATGGGGGCGGATGCCCTGCTGCTGATCTCCCCCTACTACAACAAGGCTAACGCGGAGGGGATGTACCGCCACTTCGCCGAGACGGCGGACGCGGTGGACATTCCCTGCATCCTCTATAATGTGCCGGGTCGTACAGGCTGCTCCATCCCGGTTTCCGTGGTGGAACGGCTGGCCCGGCACCCCAACATCGCCGGCATCAAAGAAGCCAGCGGCGATATGTCCTACGCCATGAAGATCGCTCGCTGCGTGGGACCGGATTTCGCCCTGTACTCCGGCAACGACGACATCACTGTGCCCATCCTCAGCATCGGCGGCAGCGGCGTCATCTCCGTCTACGCCAACGTGATGCCCGCCATGTGCCGCCAGATCGTGGCGGACTGGCTGGACGGGAACCATGCCCGGGCCCTGGAGAACCACCTGCGGTACCTGCAGTTGATGAACGACCTGTTCCTGGAGGTGAACCCCATCCCGGTGAAGGCCGCCATGAATATGATGGGGCTGGACGTGGGTCCCATGCGGCTGCCCCTGTGCGAGATGGGGGAGGCCAACGCCGCCACACTCCGCCGGACGCTGGAGGAGGCGGGACTGCTGTGAGGATCATTTTGATCGGCCGGGGCAAAATGGGGACGCTGATCCGGGAGACCGCTGCGGCCGCCGGGGATGAGATTGAGGCCGTCTTCGGCCGGGACGATCTGGGCCAGCTGGGCAGACTGGGGCGTGTAGCGGACGTGGTGATGGATTTTTCCCGCCCGGAGGCTCTGCCGGAGGTCGCCTCCTATGTCCGCCGGACGGGGACGCCACTCCTCTCTGGAACCACCGGGTATACGGAGGCGGAGAAGGGGAGTCTCTTTGCCCTGGGCTCTGCGGCCCCGGTGCTGTGGAGCGCCAACTACTCCCTGGGGGTGGCGGTGCTGGCCCGGGCCCTGCAGGTCATCGCCCCGGTGCTGGGGCCGGATTTTGACATCGAGATCACCGAGACCCACCACAGCCAGAAGGCGGACGCCCCCAGCGGCACCGCAAAGCTGCTGCTGGAAGCTGTCGATCCCCAGCACCGCCTGCGGCCGGTGTATGGCCGGGAGGGGAACTGCGGCCGCCGGGAGAAGGATGAGGTAGGCATCCACGCACTCCGGGGCGGCACCGTGGCCGGGACCCACACGGTCCATTTCTTTGGGCCGGATGAGGAACTGGAGCTGACTCACCGGGCTGCCAGCCGCCAGATCTTTGTGAACGGGGCCCTGCACATCGCCCGGCTGCTGCCTGGGCGGCCGAAAGGGGTCTATGACCTGCAAAAAATCTTGTTTGGAGCGTGATGGCTTTGAATGCACAGGAAATCATCAACTATATCGCAGATTCCCCCAAGAAGACCCCAGTAAAGATTTACGTCAACCTGTCGGCTCCGGTGGACTTCGGATCCGCTGAAGTGTTCGGTGAGGGAAAGAGCCGCATCGTCTTTGGGGACTGGGCCGAGCTGGCGCCCATCCTGGAGGACAACCGGGAGAAGATCACCGACTGCGTGGTGGAGAACGACCGCCGGAACTCCGGCGTGCCCCTGCTGGACCTGAAAGATCTCAAGGCCCGGATCGAACCCGGGGCCATCATTCGGGAGAAGGTGGAGATCGGCGAGGGTGCCGTCATCATGATGGGGGCCATCCTCAATATCGGTGCTGTGGTGGGCAAACGCACCATGATCGACATGGGGGCTGTCCTGGGCGGACGGGCCACGGTGGGAGATGACTGCCACATCGGCGCCGGAGCCGTGCTGGCCGGGGTGGTGGAGCCCGCCTCCGCCACCCCGGTAGTGGTGGAGGACGGCGTCCTGGTGGGCGCCAACGCCGTGGTGATCGAGGGGGTGCGGATCGGCGCCGGGGCTGTGGTGGCCGCGGGCGCTGTTGTGACGGAGAACGTCCCTCCCAACGCGGTGGTGGCCGGAACCCCCGCCAGGATCATCAAGATGAAGGACGCCCGGACGGAGGGAAAGACCGCCCTGGTGGACGCCTTGCGGAGCCTGTGAACTGGAGAAGAAGCGGCCCTGCGGCGTTGTGCCGCAGGGTCCCTTTTATCAGAACGTCAAAATTTAAGACAAAAATTTGGCGGCAATCGTTTGCGGTTTCGATTGCCTGGGGCGGCGCCTTGTGATATTGTAATAGCAACAATCGAACAGGGGGGCTGGACATGCTGGTATTGGACTTCATCAACGTGGGCAACGGCGACTCCATCCTGGTCCGGGAGATGGAGGGGGAACGACTGCGTTTTTCCATGCTGGTGGACTGCGGCCACGACAGCCTGGAGCGGGACGACCACCCGCCGGTGGAGGACCCCCGCTCCTGCCGGATCTTTGCCGGGGATTTCCTGCGAAGTCAAGGTGTGGCGCATCTGGATATCCTGCTGGTCACCCACTTCCACCGGGACCACATCGGTGGTCTGGGCCGGGTGCTGGAGACCGTCACTGTGGGCGAGCTGCTGACCCCCTATGCGCCCCCCGCCGATTCCGGCCCGCTGGACCCGGACGGAGACAACGGCCTGCCCAAGGCAGCGCGGAACGTGCTGCGGTGTATGGACCTGTACGCCGGCCCCCTGCAGCGGTACGGAGACCGGATCGGCCGGATCAAGGAGCTGCCGGGGGACCGGATGGAGTGTCTCCGGCTGACGGACGACCTCACCATGGACATCCTGTTCGGCGAGCCCGCCCTGTACCCCCGGCAGAGAGCGGTGTACGACGCCGCCTTCCGGGGGGAGCGGAACGGCTATGACCTGATTCACTGGGGAAAGTCCATGAACGTCTCCAGCCTGCGCCAGCGGCTGTACTACCATGGGAAGGAGATCGTTCTGGGGGGCGACGCCTACGCCCACATGTGGGAGACGCAGACCGCCACCCCCTGCGACATCCTGAAGGTGCCCCACCATGCCTCCCTGTCCTCCACCACCCGGAAGCTGCTGCGGCTGCTCCAGCCGAAAGCCGCCGTGGTCTGCGTGGCCGCCGGACGTCCGGACGAGCGGCCCCATCCTTATATCGTCTCCCTGCTGAAGGAATTTACGGAAGATGTCCATTTCACCGATGCGGTGGAGATCCCCGGCCTGGTGGAGCCGGTGTTCCACACGTCCGTCCATATAGAGCTGCCATGAGGAGTTCTCTGATAAAAAAGAGACCGCCCCAGCCGCCGTTTTGAAAACGGCGGCTGGGGCGGTGCGGCTTCAGGGGGGAGCAGATTACTGCACGCCCTCCCGGTTCAGCAGCTCCAGGATTCTGGCGTCATCTTCCACCGTGGCGCTGGGCATGGGGAAGGTGCCCGCACTAGTGGCGGCGATGCCCCGCAGGCGGCAGGCCTCCTTGATGACGGGCAGGAAGGGGCTGCGGATGGCATACAGGTCCATCAGACGGTCGATGGTCTGCTGGCCTCTGGCGATGCCGGCCAGGTCGTTCTCCCGGAAGGCGCGGACCCAGGCGGCGCAGATCTCCGGCACCACGTTGCTGAGGGCGCCGATGCAGCCGTTGCCGCCGGAGAGTACATTGTGGGCGAAGTTGTCGTCAAAGCCGGAGTAGATCTCGAACTGGGGGATCTGGGACTTGACGACCTTGATGAGCTCCCGGGTGTGGTCCATGCCGGGAACGGTGTCTTTCATGCCCACGATGTTGGGGTGCATCTTGGCCAAAGCCAGCACCGTCTCAGGCGGGATCGTGTAGCCGGTGTTGTCAGGGAAGTTGTAGATGTAGATATCGCCGTGAATCTGCTCGGCCAGGCGGTCATAGTATTGCAGCAGAGCGGAGGGGCCGAAGTGGAAGTAGTAGGGCGGCAGGATCATAACGGCGTCGGCTCCTGCGTCCAGGCAGAAGTTGGAAAAGCTGATGATCTCGTCCGCTACCATGTGGCTGGTGCCGATGATCAGCTTCACCCGGTGGTCGATCTTCTCGATGGCGAATTTGGCCATCTCCCGGCGCTGGTTCATGGGCATGGCGAAAAACTCGCTGCTGCTGCCCTCCACCAGGATGCCGTCTACGCCCTGGTCGATGAGATTGTTGAACAGACGCTCCTGGCTGGCCAGGTCCAGCGTGCCATCCTCGTTGAAGAGTGTGATGGCCGGCGTCAGATATGCTGCGTTCATAGAAAAGTCCTCCTTCATACGGCCCCGGGACCGCTGGCTCCAAACCCGCGGGGTGAGATTTTGAAAACGCACAGGCGGGGCGCGAAAAACAGGCTTTAGTATAACAAAACGGCGCTGAATGTCAAGAGAAGATCTGGTAAAATCCCGCCGGTTGGAAAACAGGGCGGCGGCGCATGCCCGCTTGTCAAACGAAGCGGCATCTGATATGATCGGCCTGGAGAAATCAATCGGCGGCGGAGAGCGCCGGCGTGGAAGGAGCATGATATGACACAGGGACAGCATCGGGCCACAGCCCGGGTTTTGGATATTCTGGAGAGCCTGTCCGGCTCAGAGGAGGGGTTGACGCTGACAGAATTGTCACAGGCCCTGGATGCCCCGAAGAGCAGCCTGTTTCCCATCGTACATACGCTGGAGGAGCGGCGCTACCTCCGGCAGGACGATGGGACGGGCCGGTATACTATGGGTCCCCGGGCGCTGGTGCTGGGAGCGGCCTTCTCGGCGGACCGGGGGCTGGCACCCATTACCCAGGTGATGAAGGAGGTGGCTTCCAAATGCCAGGAGACATGCCAGATGGGCATTCTGGACCAAGACAGGGTGCTGTATGTGGCGCGGGAGGATTCTCCCCAGCCCATCCGGCTGATTTCCTGGGTGGGGACCCGCCTGCCGGCCAACGTCACTGCCGTCGGTAAGGCTCTGCTCAGCGGCCTGACGAACGAGGAGGTGCGGGCGCTGTATGCCGGGGGCCTGCCCCGGCTGACAGAGCAGACCATCACGGATGTAGAGACCCTGCTGGCCCAGTTGGAGGCGGTCCGGCGCGGGGAACTGGCTATGGAGCGGGAGGAATCCACGGACCAGCTGGCCTGCTGGGCCGCGCCGCTGCGGCGGAAGGGAACGGTGTTCGCGGCTCTCAGCATCTCCGTACCGCTGTTCCGCTGCCGGGAAGAGAAGATCGAGCTGGTCCGCCGCAGTCTCCTGACTGCCCAGGCGGAGATCGAAAAGCTGGCCGAAACGCGAAACTTTGGCTTGTCTGAGAATTGACAAACTGGGAACGGCATGATATAATGCGACCGAAAATTCCAAAATAAGAACTGAGTTCGACATAAGGAACAGAAAAGGGCGCCGCGCTGACAAGAGTCTGTCTTGGTGTCCCTCTTGCACGGAGATCTGTGTGCGGTCCCAGAGCCGTCCGGCGGCTGGGACAGGATCCGTGGCCAGAGTCCCTGACAACGGGGCTTTTTTAAGATAAATCCCTTTGGTGTGACGGCCCGCATGATCGGCCGCTCATGCGGGGAATGCTCGCAAATGGCCAGGGGAGAGGCCCTCTGCCCCCCAGCAAACAAATTGAGGAGGAAGAAAGACCATGATCATGCGATTCCTGAAAAAGATCCCCGCAGGTATGATGGTCGTCCCGATGCTGCTCGGCGCGATTATCAATACCTTCCTTCCGGAGGTCACCAACATCGGCTCCTTCACCACCGCCGTCTTCACCAGTGCCGGCGCCAACACCGCCATCGGTATCCAGCTGTTCTGCCTGGGCACCACGCTGCGGGTCCGGGACATGGGCGGCGTTGTCAAGCGGGGCGGTGTGCTGCTGATCTCCAAGTTCGTCATCGGCGCCGCCATCGGCATTGTGGTGGGCAAGGTGTTCGGCCCCACCGGTGTGCTGGGCCTGAGCTCTCTGGCCATCATCTCCGCCGTCACGAACTCCAACGGCTCCATCTATCTGGCCCTGATGAACTCCTACGGTGACACCGTGGACCAGGCGGCCATGCCTCTGCTGGCCATCAACGACGGCCCCATGCTGACCATGATCGCTATGGGCATCGGCGGCCTGGCCGATATCCCCTTCATGGCCCTTGTGGCTGCTATCGGCCCCATCCTGGTGGGTATGATCCTGGGCAACATCGACAAGGACCTGTCTGACTTCCTGGCCCCCGCCGGCACCATCCTGCTGCCCTTTGTGGGCTTCTGCCTGGGCGCTGGCATGAACCTGACCAACATCGCCAAGGGCGGCGCGCAGGGCATTCTGCTGGGCCTTGTCACCTGCCTCATCGGCGGCGCCTTCATTGTGCTGTGCGACCGCTTCATCAGCCGCCGTCCCGGCTATGCCGGCTGGGCTGTGGCAACCACCGCAGGCAACGCCGTGGCAGTGCCCGCCGTTATCGCCGAGGCGGATCCCTCTTGGGCGCAGTGGGCGGATGTGGCCACCTCTCAGGTGGCGGCGTCTGCCATCCTGACCGCCATTCTGGTCCCCATCATTACCTCTTGGTGGGCCAAGAAGTTCGGCTGCCCCAAGTTCCCGAAAGACGAGGCACAGAAAGCCCTGTTTGAGAAGCACTGATCCCCATTACACATATTCGTTGAGGAACGAAAGGAGTATTACATTATGTTGAACGGCATGATCGTTGAGCCCGTGGACAACGTGGTGGTCGCCATCGAGCCCGTGAAGAAGGGCGAGACCGTCACCTACATGTGCGCGGGCGAGGAGAAGCGCCTGACTGCGGCGGAGGACATCACCATCTATCACAAGCTGGCTGCCTGCGACATCGCCAAAGGCCAGCCCATCGTCAAGTACGGCGAGCACATCGGCCTGGCGGCCCGGGACATCAAGGCCGGCGAGCACGTGCACTGCCACAACCTGGAAGAGCACCGGGAAAACCTGGACAGCAAGGGCTGAGAAGGAGGATACGAGTATGAATTTCTACGGTTACAAGCGTCCGGACGGCCGCGTGGGCGTCCGCAACAAGGTCCTGATCCTGCCTGCCAGTGTCTGCGCCTCTGATACCACCCGTATCATCTCCCAGCAGGTGGTGGGCTCCGTCACCTTCAACAACCAGTTGGGCTGCTCCCAGGTGGCTCCCGACCAGCAGTTCACCATGGACGTTATGGCCGGCTATGCCGCCAACCCCAATGTCTACGGCACCGTGGTGGTGTCCCTGGGCTGCGAGAACTGCCAGATGGACCTGGTGGTGAAGGCCATCCAGGAGCGCACCAACAAGCCCCTGAAGCAGGTCATCATCCAGGAGGCCGGCGGCACCCTGAAGGCCATCGACATGGCCGTCCGCTACGCCAAGGAGATGGTGGAGGAGGCCTCCCTGCTGCAGAAGGAGGAGTTCCCCATGTCCGAGCTGATTATCGGCACGGAGTGCGGCGGCTCTGACCCCACCAGCGGCCTGGCGGCCAACCCCCTGATCGGCCAGCTCAGCGACCTGATTGTCAAGGAGGGCGGCACCTCCATCCTGTCTGAGACCACTGAGTTCATCGGCGCCGAGCACCTGCTGGCCCGCCGCGCCATCAACAAGGAGGTTCACGACCGCATCTTTGAGATCGTCCACCGCTATGAGGACTCCCTGCGCCTGGTGGGCGAGGAAGTCCGTGAGGGCAACCCCTCTCCCGGCAACAAGGCCGGCGGCCTGACCTGCCTGGAGGAGAAGTCCCTGGGCTGCATCCACAAGGGCGGCCATAGCCCTGTCATGGCGGTCTATGACTACGCCAAGCAGGTGGAGGCCAAGCAGGGCCTGGTCATCATGGATACCCCGGGCAACGACCCCTCCTCTGTGGCGGCCATGGTGGCCGGCGGCGCCCAGATTGTGGTGTTCTCCACCGGCCGCGGCACCCCCACCGGCAATCCCCTGGCCCCCGTCATCAAGATCACCGGCAACAAGCTGACCTACGCCAATATGATTGACAACATCGATGTGGATGCCTCTCCCCTGATCTACGGTACCAAGACCATCGAGGAGCTGGGGCAGGAGCTGTTGAAGCTCACGCAGGAAGTGGCCTGCGGCAAGCAGACCAAGGCCGAGTCTCTGGGTTATACCGAGATGGCCATCGCTCGCGTGTGCAACTTCGTGTAAGCTCTGCTGGACGTCGCGCATAGAAGTAAAGAGAATCCATCATGCAGCCGCGGCGGTACGATATGCAAATCCCCCCTTATCGTGCCGCCGCGGCTTTTCACAAGCGCCCACCCATCTGCCGGGCGGGATCGCCGCAGGGAAATGCGGCGCATTTTATAACAGGAGATGAGTATCCCGATGAAAAAGAAATTTGCCGTCATGGACGGCAATACGGCCGCGGCCCATGTGGCATACGCGTTCACAGAGGTCGCGGCGATCTATCCCATCACCCCGTCCTCTCCCATGGCGGAGAAGGTGGACGAGTGGTCCGCCAAGGGGCGGAAGAACCTGTTCGGCTCCACGGTGGACGTCATCCAGATGCAGTCTGAGGCCGGCGCCGCGGGCACCTGCCACGGCTCCCTGCAGGCCGGCGCCCTGACCACCACCTTTACATCCTCCCAGGGTTTGATGCTGATGATCCCAGCCATGTACGCCATGGGCGGCCAATTCCTGCCCAGCGTCATGCACATCGCCTCCCGCGTGGTGACCAGCAACCACCACTCTATCTTCGGCGATCACACCGACTTCATGACCTGCCGCACCACCGGCTACGCCATGCTGATGTCCTCCTGCCCCCAGGAGGCCATGGACCTGGGCGCGGTGGCCCACCTGTCCGCCATCAGCGGCAAGTACGCCTTCATGCACTGCTTCGACGGCTTCCGCACCTCTCATGAGATGCAGCGGATCGAGGCGTTGGACTATGAGGACCTACGTCCTCTGGTAGACCAGGAGGCCCTGCAGGAGTTCCGCCGCCACGCCCTGAACCCGGAGCACCCCACCAACCGGGGCAACAACGTGAACCCCGACGTGTACTTCCAGTGCAAGGAGGGCGCCAACGTCAAGGCCGCCTCCATCCCTGACACGGTCCAGCATTACATGGACGAGATTAACAAGCTCACCGGTCGGGACTACAAGCTGTTCAACTACTACGGCGCGCCTGACGCGGAGGAGGTCATCGTGGTGATGTGCTCCGCCAGCGAGGCCGTGAAGGAAACCGTGGACTACCTGAACGCCAAGGGCCGCAAGGTGGGCATGGTGCAGATCCACCTGTACCGGCCCTTCTCCGTGAAGCACTTCGCAGCGGCCATCCCCGCCACGGTGAAGAAGATCGCCGTGCTGGACCGGTCCAAGGAGACCGGCTCCGTGGGCGAGCCCGTGTATCTGGACGTGGTCACCGCTCTGAACCAGGCGGGCCGGGGCGACATCCGTGTGGTGGGCGGCCGGTACGGTCTCAGCTCCAAGGACACCACCCCGGGCCAGTTCATCGCCGTGTATGACAATCTGAAGCTGGAGAATCCCAAGAACAGCTTCACCATCGGCATCAACGACGACGTGACCCACACCTCTCTGGACTACAAGGAGGTGGAGCTGCCTCATCCCGGCGAGGTTTCCTGCAAGATCTGGGGCCTGGGCGGCGACGGCACGGTGGGCGCCAACAAGAACGCCATCTCCACCATCGGCCTGGTGGCCAACAAGTACGCACAGGCGTATTTCTCCTATGACTCCATGAAGTCCGGCGGCCTGACCCAGAGCCATCTGCGCTTCGGTGACGAGCCTATCCGCTCCACCTATCTGGTGTCCTCCGCGGACTTTGTGGCGGTCCATGCCCCCACCTATGTCAACAAGTACGACACCACCGAGGATCTGAAGGACGGCGGCATCTTCCTGCTGAACTGCCCCTGGAGCGCGGAGGAGCTGGAGACCCGCCTGCCCGGCAAGATGAAGCGGGACCTGGCCCGGAAGCACGCCAACTTCTACATCATCGACGCCGCCAAGCTGGCGGTGCAGGTGGGCCTTGGCGAGAAGCGGACCAACAACATCCTTCAGGCTGCCTTCTTTGCCCTGACCAAGGTCATCCCCCTGGATATGGCCGTGGAGGACATGAAGAAGAACAACTACAACTCCTATTTCAAGAAGGCCGGCCAGAAGATTGTGGATCTGAACGACAAGGCCGTGGATCTGGGCATCAGCGCCGCTGTGAAGGTGGAGATCCCCGCCTCCTGGGCGGACGCGCCTGACACTCCCATGGCCGAGCCCAAGAACGCCTCTGCCTTTGTCCGTGACATCGTGCTGCCCATGGACCGGCAGCAGGGCGACAAGCTGCCTGTGTCTGTGTTCCAGAAGCACGGCGTGCTGGACGGTACCTGGGAAAACGGGACCTCCGCTTTCTCCAAGCGGGGCGTGGCAACCAAGGTGCCCAAGTGGAACGCGGAGAGCTGCATCCAGTGCAACCGCTGCGCCATGTGCTGCCCCCACGCCGCCATCCGGCCCGTGCTGCTGGCCGAGGAGGAGAAGGCCCAGGTGCCCGCGTCCTTTGAGACCGTGCCCGCCAAGGGCCTGGGCAAGGACGCCCCCAGCTACTTCTTCCGGATGCAGGTCTCTCCCTATGACTGCCTGGGCTGCGGCGTGTGCCTGACCGCCTGCCCGGCCAATCAGAGCGACAAGACGGCGGACGCCCTGGTGATGACCCCCTTCGAGGAGATGAAGTCCGAACAGGCGAACTTCGACGAGGTCGCCATGAACGACAAGTACCTGAAGAAGGATGTGATCAACAGCAAGACCGTCAAGAACATGCAGTTCGCCAAGCCGTACTTCCAGTTCTCCGCCGCCTGCGCCGGCTGCGCCGAGACCACCTACATCAAGCTGCTGAGCCAGATGGTGGGCGACCGGATGTACGCGGGCAACGCCGCAGGTTGCTCCTCCGCCATCTCCGGCGGCGCGCCCATCCTGCCCTACTGCAAGGACAGCCAGGGCCGCGGCCCCGCCTGGGAGCACTCCCTGTTTGAGGACAACGCCGAGTTCGCCTACGGCTTCTTCCACGCTCAGGATGCCATCCGCAAGGAGCTGCTGATCCGGCTGGAGAGCATGAAGGACGCCGGCATCGCCCCTGCGGAGATCGAGGACTACATCAACAACTGGAACGACGGAGAGAAGTCCCGCGCCGTGTCCGACGCCCTGATCGCCGCCCTGGAGAAGTGCGAGCAGACCGAAGATGTGTCCTACATCCTGGAGAACCGTGAGTATCTCTCCAAGAAGTCCATCTGGGCTATCGGCGGCGACGGCTGGGCCTACGACATCGGCTTCGGCGGCATCGATCACGTCATGGCCCAGAACCGGGATGTGAACCTGCTGGTGCTGGACACCGAGGTGTACTCCAACACCGGCGGCCAGTCCTCCAAGTCCACCCCCACCTCCGCCGTGGCCAAGTTCGCCGCCGGCGGCAAGCAGGTGGCCAAGAAGGACCTGGGCGCCATCCTGATGACCTACGGCTATGTGTATGTGGCCCAGGTGGCCATGGGTTATGACCAGGCCCAGACCCTGAAGGCCCTGCGGGAGGCGGAGTCCTATCCCGGCCCCGCCATCGTCATCTGCTACTGCCCCTGCCTGGAGCAGCATATCAAAGCCGGCATGAGCTGTACCCAGGACGAGATGAAGAAGGCGGTGGAGTGCGGCTACTGGCACCTGTACCGGTATGATCCCCGGCGCATCGCCGAGGGCAAGAACCCCTTCCAGCTGGACTCTCCCGCGCCCGATACTGACAAGCTCATGGACTTCCTCATGGGCGAGAACCGCTTCGCCTCTCTGAAGAACAACTTCCCCGAGCGGGCGGACGCCCTGTACCAGAAGGAGATCGCCGACGTCAAGGCCCGGTACCAGAAGTACCGCAAGATGGCGGAGGACTGATTTCCGAAGGAACAGATCAAATACAGATGCCCCGGCGCCGGTTACGGCGCCGGGGCGTTTTCTCTGCGCTGCGGGCATTCCTGCCCGCGGCGCTTTTTGTGGTGAGCGGAGGGAGAGATGCATATAACCTGGAAGAGAGGAAGGCGGGAAAAGAAATTTCCGCCGCGTTGCACGCCGCCGTGCGCGCCGGCCGGGAAATAAAGGATATGGTTGACGGCTCCGGCTATGCATAGCGGAGCCGCCGGAAAGGCACGATAGCGGTTGAAGCCAAGCGAATTTCAGAGCAGGGAGGACACGAACGTGAAGAGATGGCACAAGGCCTTGATCCTGTCGCTGATGGGCGGGGATCTCTACTGCATGGTGGAGCTGATCTGGCGGGGGCACACCCACTGGAGCATGTTTCTGCTGGCGGCGATGCTGAGTCTGCCGCTAGATTTGGCCAACGAGCACATGGCCTGGGAGCGGCCCCTGTGGCTCCAGGCGCTGATCGGGGGCAGCGTCATTACCTTGGCGGAGCTGGGAGCCGGGCTGATCCTGAACGTCTGGCTGAAGCTGGACATCTGGGACTACTCCCGCCTGCCGGGGAACCTGTGGGGACAGGTGTGCCTGAAGTACGCCCTGCTGTGGGTGGTGCTGGCGGGGACCGCCATCGTGCTGTTCGACTGGATGCGGCACTGGCTGTTCCAAGAGGAGCGGCCCCACTACCGCTGGATCTGAGAGGAGGGATGCAGGATCGGAACGGAGGTGCTCTGCGCGCTGATCGCCGGGGCGGCTACCGTACTGGCGGCTGGGGCGGAATACCGCTCCCGGAAGAGTGCCAGGCGGGCAGATGCCCGGGCGGCGCGCCGGGCTACGGAGAGCAGGCTGGCTATGGATCTGATGTACGCCACCTGTTCGTTGTCCCTGACCACGGCCAAAAAGTTGGCGGGTCAACATACCAACGGCGACGTGGAGGAGGCCATGCGTGCAGCGGAGACGGCCCGCACGGCGTATATCGGCTTCGTCCGCAGCGAGGCGGCCCACAGCGTCAGTAAAATTTGAGCCGGGCAGGACCCGGAGAGAGGATGGTACATAAGATGAAAACCCTGGAGGAAGTGCTGTACGATTACACCAGAGGAGAGAAGACTCTGGAGGAGGCCAACAAGGCCCTGAAGGAGCTGGGGTGCGGGCTCACCCTGGACCCCACCCGCAATCTCTTCTCCGCCCGGGAGCTGCTGGAGACCCGGGCGGGAGAGACGCCGGACGAGGCCAACGGCTGGGGCATTCTGGACCACGGTGTGGGCAGCCTGGAAAAGGTCCATGTGGTGAACGGCCGCACGGTGGACGTGGACATGGGCCAGGAGACCGCCTATGTCTATATGGCCGGAAAGCGATACCGCCTGCGGGGCGATGTGCTGACGGAGGAGGACTGAGATGGAGCTACTGACACAGCGCCTGGCCAGCCTGCTGACGGTGAAGAGTCTGGTGACGGTGATTCTGACGGCGGTATTTGCTGCCATGGCCGGAACGGGCCGGGTGACCGCGGAGCAGTTCTTGACCGTGTTCACCGTGGTGATCGCTTTTTACTTTGGCACGCAGGCGGAAAAGCGGGCCAGGGAATGAGCGTGGGGACATACAGCCTTGCCCGGGAGGGGGACAAGCTGCTGTCCCCCCACTTCCGGGTGCGGGAGTTCGCCTGCCGGGACGGGGCAGACCTGGTGAAGATCGACACGGATCTGGTGGAGCTGCTGGAGCGGATCCGCACTGCCGCCTGCGGGGCGGTGACCGTCAACAGCGGGTACCGCACCGCTTCTTACAATCAGAAGGTGGGCGGCGCCAGAGCCAGCCAGCACCTGCTGGGCAGGGCGGCGGATATTCAGGTGAGCGGTGCCTCGCCCCTGCTGGTGGGGCAGATAGCGGAATACTATCTGGGCGGACACGGTGGGATCGGCGTCTATCAGACCTTCACCCATGTGGACACCCGGACCGCACGAGCCAGATGGGACCAGCGGAGCGGACGGGAGGTGGCCGTCTCCGGCTGGCCCGGCTGGCGGCCCAAGGAGGAAGCAGTCATGGACAACATCCCCAGCGCGTATGCGGAGGAAGCAGTGGCCTGGGCCGTGGAAAACGGCCTTTTGCAGGGCAACGAGGCGGGGAACCTGATGCTCTCCCAGCCCGTCACCCGGCAGCAGCTGGCAGCGGTGTTGTACCGCTTTGCAAAGCTGGAGGAGCGGACCTGATACATTATTAAAATATAGAGTTTCCAGAATGCGGCGGCGTTTCCGGGCTTTTCCGGGAACGCCGCCGCATGATTCCGCAGATTTCACAAATGCTAGAGCCGGGGTGATTGTATGCGGCAGGCACAAGCTCCGCAGAAGAAGTCCCCCAGCCGAACGCCCGCCCTGCGGATCGAGCCGGAAAAGCGGCTCTGTCCGGCCTTTGACCCGGTCAGCATCGCCACCTTCCCGGTGGCGGAGCCGGAAGAGATGGGCTATCGGGTGCTGGACAACTTCTGTGAGGAGCATATCCAGTAAACGGAGGAGCCGTGTCCGGGCGCTGCCTGGATGCGGCTCTTCTGTCAGGAAGTTCTGTTTGTCATGGGCGCGGAATCATGGTACAATGGCTGTAAGGACAGCCGCTGGATTTCACGGCACGGCGGCCGCGTGACATCTCAATGAACAAGACGGGGAGTGGACCCATTGAAACGATGCTTCATTTTTGCCGCAGGCACCTATTACGGCCTGCGGGAGCGGCCCCAGACAGGGGACCTGGTGCTGGCGGCGGATGCCGGGTATCTGGCCTGCCGCCAGGCGGGGATCACCCCGGATCTGCTGCTGGGAGACTTTGACTCCATGGATCAGCCTGCGGACTTTGACCATGTCCGCCGGGTGCCGGTGGAGAAGGATGACACGGACACCATGCTGGCTGTGAAGACGGGGCTGGAGCAGGGCTGCGGCGAGTTTTACATTTACGGCGGCACCGGCGGCAGGCGGCTGGACCACACCCTGGCCAATCTGCAGACACTGCTGTATCTGCGCCGCCATGGGGCCAGGGGATACCTCTATGACAATGATTTTGTGTGGACGGCTGTGGAGAATGAGACCATCACTGTGGAGCAGACGGTGGAGTGGGGCCTGCTCTCCGTCTTCTGCCTGGGTGCACCGGCCTCCGGCATTGACGAGAAGGGTGTGCAGTATCCCCTCTCCCACGCCTCCCTCTCGGCGGAGTTCCCCCTGGGCGTCAGCAACCACATCATCGAGCCCAAGGCCCGGATCACCGTCCGGAAGGGCGCCCTGATCGTGGGGTGGGAGCTGCCGTCTGGTGGCGTTGTTTCCGAGATAAAATAGCGTGCCGGACAAAGTTCAGTTGCGGCGGCAAGAAAGTTATTGTATAATAGAGACAGCGGAAAGGTCGACCTTTCCGAAAGAACACCGATGACCGTGGGACCAGGGTTGGGCACGGCAGTCAAGGAGGAACTTGCCATGGCAAAATTTACCGTGAACGGCCGGGCCGTGACAGTGGAAAACAACCAGAAGCTGCTCCGCTACCTGCGGGATACCCTGCATCTCACCAGTGTAAAAGACGGCTGCAGCGAGGGCGCCTGCGGCACCTGTACAGTGCTGATCGACGGTAAGCCCACCAAGGCATGCATCCCCCAGACCGATAAGCTGGAGGGCAAGTCCATCGTCACGGTGGAGGGGCTGACCGATTTTGAAAAGCAGGTCTATACCTACGCCTTCGGCATGGCGGGGGCGGTTCAGTGCGGCTTCTGCATCCCTGGTATGGTGATGAGCGCCAAGGGATTGCTGGATATGAATCCCAATCCCACCCGGGAGGAGGCGGCCTACGCCATCCGAAACAATATCTGCCGCTGCACCGGCTATGTGAAGATCATTGATGCGATTCTGCTGGCCGCCGAGCTGTTCCGCAAGGGCGAGGTGCCGCCGGCTCCCGCTGATTGGTCCCTGGGGCAGCGGGTGCCCCGGGTGGACGTGGAGGAGAAGGTCACCGGCACCGGCATCTATCCCGACGACATCTATCTGGACGGCATGATCTACGGCAGCGCCGTCCGGTCCCAATACCCCCGGGCCCGGGTGCTGGCCATCCACACGGAGGAGGCCAGGGCCCTGCCCGGTGTGGTGGGGGTCTTTACGGCGGAGGACATCCCCGGGCAGAACAAGGTGGGCCATTTGGTGAAAGACTGGGACACCATGATCGCCGTGGGGGATATCACCCATTACTTGGGTGACGCCATCTGCCTGGTGGCGGCGGAGACACCGGAGATCCTGGCCCAGGCCAAGGCCCTGGTGAAAGTGGACTATGAGGAGCTGCCCATGGTCCGCAGTCCCCGGGAGGCCATGCTGCCAGACGCTCCCCTGGTCCACCGGACCGGGAACCTGCTGACCCACAAGCACATCCAGCGGGGCAACCCGGCAGAGGCCATCGCCAAATCGAAGCATGTGCTGACCCAGCACTTCTCCACACCCTGGACGGAACACGCCTTCCTGGAGCCGGAGTGCGCCGTGGCCTATCCCGACGGGGACGGGGTCATGATCCTCTCCACAGACCAGGGCGCCTACGACACCCAGCACGAGACCATGGGGATGCTGGGATTGCCGGCGGAAAAAGTGAAGGTCCGCAACTGCCTGGTGGGCGGCGGCTTCGGCGGCAAGGAGGACGTGACGGTCCAGCACCACGCCGCCCTGATCGCGTACCTGACCAAGCGCCCGGTGAAGGTGAAGCTCACCCGGGCGGAGAGCATTCTGATCCACCCCAAGCGTCACCCCATGGAGATGGAGTTCTCCATCGGCTGCGACGAGAACGGCATCATCCAGGGCGTGGCCGCCGAGGTCATCGCCGACACCGGGGCCTACGCCTCTCTGGGCGGGCCGGTGTTGGAGCGGGCCTGCACCCACGCCGCCGGTCCCTACAACTACCAGAATTTTGAGATCGACGGCTGGGCCTATTATACCAACAACCCCCCCGCCGGGGCCTTCCGGGGCTTCGGTGTCACCCAGACCTGCTTCTGCATCGAGAGCCTCTTAAACCAGATGGCGGACATCGTGGGCATTACCCCCTGGGAGATCCGCTACCGCAACGCCATTCGCCCGGGACAGGAGCTGCCCAACGGCCAGATCGTAGACAACTCCACCGGCCTGGTGGAGACGCTGGAGGCGGTGAAGCCCTATGTGGAGAATAACCAGTACGTGGGCCTGGCTTGCGCCATGAAGAACGCCGGCGTGGGCGTGGGCATCCCGGACACCGGCCGGTGCCGCCTGGTGGTGGAGGACGGCAGGCTCCACATCTTTGCCGGTGCCTCCTGCATCGGCCAGGGCCTGGGCACGGTGCTGACACAGATGGTCTACGAGCAGACGGGCATTCCCCGGGACAGGATCGTCTACGAGCGGTCCAACACCTACTGCGCGCCGGACTCCGGCACCACCTCCGGCTCCCGCCAGACGCTGTTCACCGGCGAGGCGGTCCGCCGGGCCTGCCAGGATCTGAAGGAGGCTATGGGGGCCTCCGGCGGCCTGGACGCCCTGAACGGTCAGGAGTTCTATGGCGAATACCTGGGCAAGACGGACCCCCTGGGGGCCCCGGTGCCCAACCCCGTCAGCCACGTGGCCTACGGCTACGCCACCCAGGTGTGCATCCTGGACGACGAGGGGAAAATCCGCCAGATGGTGGCTGCCCACGATGTGGGCAAGGCCGTGAATCCCCTGTCCATCGAGGGGCAGATCGAGGGCGGCGTGGTGATGAGCATGGGCTTTGCCCTGACGGAGCGGTATCCCCTCACGGACTGCAGGCCCACCGCCAAATACGGCACGCTGGGCCTGTTCCGGGCCAACCAGATCCCGGAGATCACCCCCATCATCGTGGAAAAAGCGGGACTGAACGTGGCCTGCGGCGCCATCGGCATCGGCGAGATCACCTCCATCCCCACAGCCCCAGCCATTGCGGACGCCTACTACCGCTACGACGGCAAGTTCCGTACCAGTCTGCCCCTGGAGGGCACGCCTTACAGCCGTAAATAACAAGCGCCGCGGCGGTACTTCCGCCGCGGCCTGTCCGAATCTGCGTTACCCCCGCTCTCGCACTGTCACATGGACGGTGTCTCCGGGCTGCTTCCCGATTTGGGCCCGGATGTCCTTGCGCATCCCCAGGATGTGGCCGGGAGTGCCCATCCGCACCAGGCTCCCCGCGTAGGGGACGCCGTCAAAGGTGGCAGCCACCTTGACTCGGCCCTTACCGAATAGCGCCTGTACGTCATGGGGGAATTCTACATAGGCTCCGTCGATGTCCGGAACTTTCCGGATCACCGCATCGAATTCATAGACGGTTGGATTCATACCTGCTCCTCCGCTTTCAATTCCTCCAGGGCTTGGGCGGTATCCACGTCGCGGAGCTCCTCCGCCGGGACGTCCAGAAGGAGGAGATCCGCCTCGTGCCGCCGGATAACGGTGTTGCCGCCGTGGTCCTCCCGCAGCTCCAGCAGCTCCGGAAAGAACCGGGCAGGGAAGAGGCAGGGATTGCCCCGCACGCCGCCGTGGCCCAGAGCCACGATCTTCTCCGGCCGGGTGCGCCAGCGGTCCACCAGCTCTGCCACGCTCTCACGCCGCAGCAGCGGCTGGTCACTGACCTGGAACAGCACCCCGTCACAGTCCCGCAGAGCCGTCAGGCCCAGTTCGATGGTGTGGCTGATGCCGTAATCCGGGTGGGGATTGTGGATGGCGGCGAAGTGGAACTCCCCGGCCAGCCGCATGACCTCCGGGTATTGAGTCACCACCACGACTTTGTCAAACTTCTCGGCCGGGACGGCTTCCAGCGCCCGGAGGATGAGACTCCTGCCCCGCAGCTGGGCGGCCAGCTTATTTTCCCCAAACCGCCGGGCGTTGCCGGCGGCCATGACCACACAACCGATTTTCGGCTTGTTTTCCACATCCATCACCTCATTTTATCAGTAGTATATCCGCTTTCGCCGTGTCCAGTCAATGGGCGGCGGAACTTTGATCAAAAAAGGAGGCTTGCCTGATGAGCAAAAGCGTCGGCAAAAGCGTCACCCGTGTGGACGCCTATGAAAAAGCCACGGGCCGCGCCAAGTATGTGGCGGACCTGTGCGATCAAAGCGCCCTGGTGGCCAGGATCCTGCACGCCACCATCGCCCACGGCTACGTGAAGTCCATCGACACTACGGAGGCTGAGGCCGTTCCCGGTGTGGTGAAGGTCCTGACTTGCTTCAACGTGCCCGATTACCGCTTCCCCACAGCGGGACACCCCTGGTCCACAGATCCCGCCCACCAGGACGTGGCGGACCGGCTGCTGCTGAACCGTCACGTGCGGTATTACGGCGACGACATCGCCGCCGTCATCGCGGAGAACGAGATAGCTGCCGCTCAGGCCGTCCGGGCGCTGAAGGTGGAGTATGAGGAGCTGCCCTTCGTTCTGGACGTGCAGAAGGCCATGGAGCCGGATGCCCCACAGATCCACGAGGACTGCCCCGGCAATGTTCTGAAGCACACAGATATCCGCAGAGGCGACTATCAGACCGCCATCCAGGAGCCGGGCCTGATCCGGGTGGAGGGCTGGTACGACACCCCCACTGTCCAGCACTGCCACATTGAAAACCACGGCTGCTTCGCCTATGAGGAGGCGGGCCGGGTGGTGGTGGTCACCTCCACCCAGATCCCCCACATCATCCGCCGGGTGGTGGGGCAGGCACTGGGTCTGCCCTGGGGCAAGGTGCGGATCATCAAGCCCTACATCGGCGGCGGCTTTGGCAACAAGCAGGACGCTCTGTACGAGCCTTTGTGCGCCTGGCTCTCCACCCAGGTGGGGGGACGGCTGGTGCATCTGGAGTGCAGCCGGGAGGAGACCTTTGTCTCTAACCGGGTCCGCCACGCCATCCGCACCCACATCATCTCCTACGTCCGGCCGGACGGCACCCTGGTGGCCCGGAAGTTTGAGGCCTGGTCCAACCAGGGGGCCTACGCCTCCCACGGCCACAGCATCGTGGCCAAGGGCATGGGCGCCTTCCCCCAGCTCTACCCCTGCGACAATTTGGAGTGCGACTGCTGGACGGTCTACACCAACCGCCCCGCCGCCGGTGCCATGCGTGGTTATGGGATCCCCCAGGCCATGTGGGCCGGGGAGTGCCACATCGACGACATCTGTCAGGCTATCGGGATGGAGCCTATGGAATTCCGCCGGAAGAATCTGATGCCGGTGGGGTATACCGACGGCTTCTCCAGAAACGAGTTGTACGCCGACACCTTCAACCAGTGCATGGACAAGGGAATGGCGATGCTGGATTACCAGCGGAAATATCGGGAATACCAGAACCAGACCGGCCCTGTCCGTCGGGGCGTGGGCCTTGCGGTGTTCTGGTACAACACGGCCGTGTGGCCCATCTCGCTGGAGTCCTCCTCCTGCCGGATGGTGCTGAACCAGGACGGCTCCCTCCAGTTCCAGACCGGTGAGACGGAGATCGGCCAGGGCTGCGACACCGCCTATTCCCAGATGGTGGCGGACGCGGTGGGTATTCCGGTGGAGGACGTCCATGTGGTGTCCACCCAGGACACGGACGTGACGCCCTTCGGCACCGGTGCCTACGCCTCCCGGCAGACGTACATCGGCGGCTTCAGCATCATGCAGACAGCCCTGGCCCTGCGGGAGCGGATTCTGCAGATCGCCCACGAGCAGACCCGGATGCCGGTATCTGTTCTGGATCTGGTGGACGGCAAGATCATCCGCAAGGAGGACGGCCGGGTCCTCAAGACTCTGGGCGAGCTGGCAACGGAGAGCCTCTACTCCCTGGAGCACAGTCAGCACATCACCGCCGAGACCACGGCCCAGATCAAGTCCAACGCCTACTCCTTCGGCTGCTCCTTCGCAGAGGTGGAGGTGGACGTCCCTCTGTGCAAGGTGAAGCTGCTGAATCTGGTCAACGTCCACGACTGCGGCACCCTCGTCAACCCGGCGCTGGCAGAGGCCCAGGTCCACGGCGGCATGTCCATGGCCATCGGTTACGGCCTCAGTGAAGAGCTGAAGTTCGACGAGAAGACCGGAAAGCCCCTGAACAACAATCTGCTGGACTACAAGCTGTCCACCTTTATGGACCATCCCACGCTCCAGGCGGCGTTCGTGGAAAACCCGGAGCCCACCTCTCCCTACGGCACCAAGGCCCTGGGCGAGCCCCCGGCCTGTTCGCCGGCGCCGGCCATCCGCAACGCCATCCTGAACGCCACAGGTGTGGCCTTTGACGCATGCCCTATCACGCCCCATGTCCTCTACCGCGGATTCAAAGAGGCTGGGCTGATCGAAGACTAAAGGAGGGAACCACTCATGTATGATATGAAAGCCCTGTATCAGGCGGAGAGCGTTCAGGACGCGGTGGCCCTCCGGGTGGCCCATCCGGATGCCCAGATCATCGCCGGCGGATCCGACGTGCTGGTGCAGATGCGGGAGGGCAAGCGGGCCGGGGTGGAGCTGATCTCCATCTACGGGCTGGATGAACTCCGGGGCGTGACCCTGGAGGCAGACGGCACCCTGCGGATCGGCTCCCTCACCAGCTTTTCCCACATTACCCGGGATCCCCTGATCCAGAAATACCTCCATGTTTTGGGAGAGGCCGTGGACCAGGTGGGCGGTCCCCAGATCCGCAACATCGGCACCATCGGCGGTAACACCTGTAACGGTGTCACCTCCGCGGACTCCGCCTCCACTCTCCACGCCTACGACGCTATTGTGGAGCTGACGGGACCGGACGGTATCCGCCGCCAGCCCATCCGGGAGTTCTACATCAGGTCGGGCAAGGTGGATATCCGTCCCGGCGAGATCCAAACGGCTATCCTGATCGAAAAAGGCAGTTATATTGACACATTTGGCCACTATATAAAGTATGCCATGCGGAATGCCATGGACATCGCCACCCTGGGAACCTCTGTGAACGTCCGCCTTTCCGCCGACAAAAAGACCGTGGAGCGGGCGAGAGTAGCCTTCGGCGTGGCGGGGCCGGTGCCCCTGCGGGCGGCGGCTGCGGAGGAGCTGGCCGCCGGACAGCCGGTGAGCCTGGAGCTGGCGGATCGCTTTGCCCAGGCGGTGAAGGAGGACATCAATCCCCGGGACTCCTGGCGGGCGGCCAAGGATTTCCGGATGCACATCGCGGTGGAGAGCGCCCGGCGGGCGTTCATCGAAGCGGTGAAGCTGGCGGGAGGTGACCTGTGATGGAAAAGCATGTGATGCAGTATCAGACTGTTCACTTCAATCTGAACGGCAAGGACGTGGAACGCACGGTGGACGTGCGGGCCAGCCTGACGGACATGCTCCGCAACGACTTCCGGATGACCTCCGTGAAGAAGGGCTGCGAGGTGGGGGAGTGCGGCGCCTGCAACGTCCT
>QWCV01000088.1_pt1 | contig 109436 bp, 119 predicted proteins | sample 1972621 | NCBI WGS metagenome assembly QWCV01 (sample SAMN09866699, study PRJNA288562) | Human gut metagenome isolate pre2_stool, whole genome shotgun sequencing... | isolation source: gut | host: Homo sapiens | place: USA: California | reverse complement strand
TAGTCAGTGCGACCGCCAGTCCGAATTTTACTTTGCGGGAAGAATTGTTCCGGGACATTACAATCCGGAAGCCACTTTTGCTTTTGGATCTTGCGGTTCCGAGAGACATTGAACCATCTCTGGGCAGAAAAGAAAATATTACGCTTTATGATATGGACAGCTTCCATACAGAAAAACTGTCACCGGAAGCCAATGAGAGTCTGGTCAGGGCAGCTGCAATCGTAGAAGAACAGATGGCTGAATTTTTTCAGTGGCTGGATGGAAGAGATGTAATTCCGAGAATTCAGGAGATTAAGGCAGAGGCTGTTCAGGATCTGAATCTCCGTATTGAAAAGATACTCAAAAAGACACCTATGCAGGAAGAAGACAGAGTGCAGCTTCTCGAGGCAGTGGATACCGCAGCAGGAAAAGTTGTCAATAAAATGATCTTTGGGCTCAGAGACAGCCTGAATCAGGAAGCTTTTCTGGAATGTGTGGCAGGATTGGAGAAAGTATATGAAGAATAAACGATATTTTCCGATGTTTATTGATCTGTCCGATAAAAAGATTGTTGTAGTTGGTGGCGGAAATATTGCGACCAGGAGAATAAGGACATTGCTGCAGTTTACAAGAAATATTACGGCAATTGCACCGAAATCGACTATGGAGCTGCAGGAACTTGGCAAAACCGGTTATGTCAATCTGATTACACGTCCGGTAAAAAGGTCAGATTTTGATATGGCATATATGGTGATCGCAGCTACAAACGACTGGAAATTAAACGATGAGATATACCGTGTCTGTAAAGAAGAGGGAATTTATGTCAATGTTGCAGACGATAAGAGTAAATGCGATTTCTATTTCCCGGGTATTTATATGAAAGATGAAGTTGTGATCGGAATTACCGCCAGTGGCCTGGATCACAGCAGAGCCAAAAAAGTCCGCCTGGCAATTCAGGAAGCAATGGAGGCATCAGATGATACAGACAACAGCGAAGAATAAAGTTATTATCGGAAGTAGAGAGAGCCGTCTTGCTGTTTTACAGAGTGAGATGGTACGTGATTACATAAAAGAACAGCATCCGGGACTGGATGTTGAAATTCTTACAATGAAAACAACTGGAGACAAAATCCTTGACCGGACACTTGACAAAGTTGGCGGAAAAGGCCTTTTTGTAAAAGAACTGGACAAGGCATTGCTGGAAGGCAGAACAATGCTGTCTGTGCACAGTCTGAAAGACATGCCGATGGAAGTTCCGGAAGACCTGCCACTGCTTGCTTTTTCCAGAAGAGAGGATCCGAGAGATGTTCTGGTGCTGCCGGAGGGTGCAGCCAGCCTGGATCCTTTGAAACCTCTGGGCTGTTCCAGTCTTCGTCGCACTTTGCAGCTGCAAACAATTTATCCGGATATGAAAGTGAAAAGTATCAGGGGAAATCTTCAGACAAGACTGCGTAAGCTGGATGCAGGAGAATATGCGGGGCTGATCCTTGCGGCAGCAGGCCTGAAGCGTCTGGGCCTGGAAAAAAGAATTCATCGTTATTTTTCAGCAGATGAGATTCTTCCGGCAGCCGGACAGGGGATTCTTGCCGTACAGGGACATAAAGGCCTGAAATATGAATATCTGAGTGGATATAAGGACGAGGATGCATGGATAGCAGGCACTGCAGAAAGAGCTTTTGTCAGATATCTGGACGGAGGCTGTTCCTCACCGGTTGCTGCATTTGGTATTGTGGAAGGTGAGGAGCTGTTTCTTCGAGGACTTTATTACAGGGAAAAAGATGGCAGATATTTTAAAGACAGTATCCGAGGACCAAAGACAGAAGCGGCCCGCCTGGGTATGTGTCTGGCCGAACAAATGAAACGTGAGCATGAAGAACAGGAGAACGACAAATATACAGGAGGAGAGCCAGTATGAAAAAAGGAAAAGTGTGGCTTGTGGGAGCCGGACCGGGTGATATCGGGCTTTTCACACTGAAAGGTATGGAAGTGCTTCAGCAGGCGGAGGTCGTGGTATATGACAGCCTGGTGGGGCAGGGGGTCCTTGCAAAAGTGCCGACCACGGCTCGTCTGATCGATGTAGGAAAACGTGCTGATAAGCATACGATGCCACAGGAACAGATCAATCAGGTATTGCTTGAAGAAGCGCAGAAAGGTCAGCGCGTGGTTCGCCTGAAAGGAGGAGACCCGTTTCTTTTTGGAAGGGGTGGAGAAGAACTGGAACTTCTGACAGTAAATGGTATTCCCTATGAAATCGTTCCAGGTGTGACTTCATCCATTGCAGTTCCTGCATATAATGGAATTCCGGTAACGCACAGGGATTTTTGCTCATCTGTGCATATTATTACCGGACACAGACGTGCCGGAAAGGAATACGATATAGATTTTAAAGCTCTGGTCAATACAAAGGGAACTCTGGTATTTCTGATGGGTATTGCGGCACTGTCAGATATTTGTTTTGGCTTACTTGAAGCTGGAATGGATCCGGCTATGCCGGCGGCCGTTCTCCAAAAGGGAACTACGGCAGATCAAAAGAGGGTGGTGGCAACCGTAGCAACTCTGAAGGAGGAAGTAGACCGCCAGGGAATAGAAACACCGGCGATTATTGTTGTCGGAAAGGTATGCAGACTTGCAGATGAATTTGGCTGGTATGAAAAACTTCCTCTTGCAGGATGGAAAGTTCTTGTAACCCGTCCAAAGGGGCGTAGTTCACGAACCGCGGAGGAATTGCGCAGAAGGGGCGCGGAAGTTCTGGAACTTCCATCAATTCGAACAGTTCCGCTTGAAGATCAGAGTACACTTGTTCATGCATTTGAGGAAATTTCCTCTTACCAGTGGATCGTATTTACCAGTCCGACCGGAGTGGAAATCTTTTTTGATGAGCTGAAAAAAGCACATAAAGATATTCGCAGCCTGGCAGGAGCACAGATTGCTGCAATCGGTCAGGGCACGGCAAAAGTTCTGGAAGACAGGGGCATTCTTGTTAATCTGATTCCGGAAGTTTATGATGGCGAATCACTTGGCGAAGCACTGGCAGTGAAACTTCAGGGAGGAGAGAAGATTCTTCTGCCGAGGGCGAGAAAAGGCAATCAGAAGCTTGTAAAGATTCTTAAGGAACAAGGCGGACAGGTCAGTGATATTCCAACCTATGATACAGTATATGAGAAAAGCAGTCTGATTCATATTGACAGGGAAATTGAAAGTGATTCCATAGATTGTGTAGTATTTACAAGCGCATCTACTGTAAAAGGATTTGTAGAGAGTACCGGGCTTTTGGATTACTCCAAAGTTACTGCGGCATGCATTGGAAAACAGACAAAAGCTGCGGCAGACAATTATGGAATGCAGACATATATGTCAGAAAAAGCAACCATTGATTCGCTTGTAGAACTGGTTGTTAAAATAAAAAACAGATAAGGTAAACAAATAAGGAAGAGGTGCATTAAAATGGATCTGATTCAGAGACCAAGAAGACTTCGTGGAAGTGAAACATTACGTAAAATGGTAAGAGAAACAAGAATTGATAAATCATCGCTGATCTATCCGCTTTTTGTAAAAGAAGGTACTGGAATTGAAGAGGAAATTCCGTCTATGGAGGGACAGTACCGTTACAGTGTGGATCGTCTTCCATATGAACTGGAACGTCTGCAGAAAGCAGGAGTCAGCAGCATCATGCTTTTCGGTATTCCAGATCATAAAGATGAAGTGGGCAGTGGCGCATATGACGAATACGGAATTGTTCAGAAAGCACTGAGAGAGGCCAGAAGACAGTTCCCGGATCTTTACTATATTACAGATGTATGTATGTGTGAATATACTTCTCATGGCCATTGTGGTGTGCTCTGCGGACATGAGGTTGAAAATGATGCGACGTTAGATCTGCTTGCAAAGACAGCACTCTCTCATGTAGAGGCAGGTGCTGATATGGTGGCGCCTTCCGATATGATGGATGGCCGTGTGCGTGCAATCCGTGAGTGCCTGGATAAAGCAGGACATAAAGAAACACCAATCATGTCTTATGCGGTCAAATATGCATCGGCTTTTTATGGCCCGTTTCGTGATGCGGCAGGTTCTGCACCATCTTTTGGAGACCGTAAAAGTTACCAGATGGATTACCATAATCGTCGTGAAGGAATGAAAGAGGCACTGACAGATATTGAAGAAGGTGCAGATATTATTATGATCAAGCCGGCAATGTCTTATCTTGATATGGTTTCAGAAGTATCAAAAGCAACCAATGTACCGATCGCAGCGTACAGTGTCAGCGGTGAATATGCCATGGTCAAGGCTGCCGCTAAAATGGGCTGGATCGATGAAGAAAAAATCGTCTGCGAAATGGCAGCAAGTGCATACAGAGCAGGTGTGAATATATATCTTACCTATTATGCAAAAGAACTTGCGCGTTTTATTGATGAAGGGAGAATTGGATAATGGGAAGATCAGAAGAATTATTTGAACGGGCGGTCAAAAGAATTCCGGGAGGGGTTAACAGTCCGGTAAGAGCTTATGGTGCAATTGGAATGGCACCGAGATTTATCAAACGTGCGGATGGATGCCATATTTATGATGTAGATGATAACTGTTATGTTGATTATATTGACTCCTGGGGACCAATGATCCTTGGACATAATTTTCCAGAAATCCGGGAGGCAGTGGTAAAAGCATGTGCGGAAGGCTTGAGCTTTGGATGTGCTACAGAGATTGAAGTGGAAATGGCAGAATTTATCTGTGAGCATCTTCCACATGTGGAAATGGTACGTATGGTAAATTCCGGTACAGAAGCAGTTATGAGTGCGATCCGTGCAGCCAGAGGCTATACAGGAAGGGACAAAATCATTAAATTTGCCGGATGTTACCATGGACACAGTGATGCGCTGCTGGTAAGTGCCGGTTCTGGTGTGATGACGAGTGGGGTTCCAGACAGCGCCGGTGTACCAAAGGGATGTACCCAGGATACGATGACCGCGGTCTATAATGATCTTGACAGTGTAAAAGCTCTTTTGGAGCAGGCAAAAGGACAGGTTGCAGCGGTGATTGTTGAACCGGTAGCTGCCAACATGGGTGTGGTTGCTCCGAAAAAAGGTTTTCTGGAAGGCCTTCGTACTTTGTGCGATCAGCATGGAACACTGTTGATCTTTGATGAGGTTATTACAGGATTTCGTCTGGCATTTGGCGGTGCCGCTGAATATTTTGGCGTAACACCGGATATGGTGACTTACGGCAAGATCATAGGTGCGGGTATGCCGGTGGGAGCATATGGCGGAAGAAGAGAAATCATGGAAATGGTTTCTCCTGCAGGTCCGGTATATCAGGCTGGTACTTTAAGTGGAAATCCGATTGCAATGGCAGCAGGACTTACACAGCTGAAATATCTGTATGAACATCAGGAAGTATATAAGGATCTGGAAGAAAAAGGCCAGAAACTGTATGGAGGAATTGAAGAGATCCTGAAAGAGGCAGGAAGTGAATATCATGTAAATCATGTTTCTTCTCTGGGAAGCCTGTTTTTTGCAAAAGAAGAAGTGGTGGATTATACTTCAGCCAAGTCTTCTGATACAAAAGCATTTGCAGATTATTTCCTAGCCATGCTGAAACAGGGAATCCATCTGGCACCTTCTCAATTTGAAGCAATGTTCCTTTCAACAGCGCATTCCGATGAAGTACTTGAAGATACACTTGCCAAGATCCGAAATTACTTTATGTAAAGTACGTAAGAAAATACACATTCAACAGAGAATGTCAACTTGTTCTTGCAAATGAATTGTGCTATAATTAGGACACCAAATGCGGATAGAGCTTTCGCACATATTCATCGAATTTTAGGAGGCAGTATAATGGGGAACAAGAAATATGTGGCCTATGTGGGTACATACACTTATGGTACCAGTAAGGGCATTCAGGTTTATGATGTAGATGTGGAGAATGGTAAACTGATCGAACGAAGCGAAGTTAACGTCAGCAATGCATCTCACACAGCAGTTTCCAAAAACGGTAAGTATCTGTATTCTATTGAGGACGAGGGTGTTGCGGTATTCAAACGTGACGAGAACGGAGACCTTGTTCGAATTAACAGTGTAGGAATTGACGGCATGAGAGGCTGTTTCCTTGCTACAGATGTGGACGGTCGTTATCTTTATGTTGCGGGATATCACGATGGCAAAGTAACGGTTGTACATACACATAAAGATGGAAGTCTTGGCCGTATTATGGATGGTGTATTTCATAAAGGACTTGGAAGTGTCGCAGAGCGTAACTTCCGTCCACATGTAAACTGTGTACGTCCGACACCGGATAATAAATATCTTTGTGCAGTTGACAATGGAATTGATCAGGTTAAGATCTATCGGATCAACAAAAGACGCCATAAACTGGAATTAGTAGATATTCTTCGCTGCCCGAGAGAGAGCGGACCAAGAATCATTCGTTTCAGTGCTGATGGAAAGTATGCATATATTCTGTTCGAATTAAGTAATGAGATTAAAGTTTACAGTTATGATGGAAGTGGAAACAATCCGGAATTTGAACTTCTGCAGAGTGTTTCTACATTGAGTAAGCAACATGACAAGGATGCGATTCACAATGCGGCTTCCGGTCTGGCACTTGCTCCTGATGGCAAACATCTTTTCTGCACAACAGCTGGTGAAAACACAGTCTCCATGTATGAGATTGATGCAGAAACCGGACTTCTGGAGAAAAAGTTCACTCTGCCGATCAGCGGTGATTATCCGAAGGATATAGTAATCTTCCCTGACAATCAGCATATTGCTGTTGCGAACCATGCAAGTAATACAATCACAACATTCAAAGTGGATTATGAGAAGAATATTATTGTGATGAATGATAAACCACATAAAATTGAAACTCCAAACAGTATTCATATGTGGCCGGTACCACAGGACTTTGATGCTGTTGAACCTTTAGCTGATGCAGAAGCTGAGCAGGAGTGATTTTTCTCATATATATTTGTAAATGTAAAGATCCCGCAGTTATGACTGCAGGATCTTTTTTGCGTTATAGAAGCGACTCTGTCTGATTTATTTTGTGTAAAATTTCTGAATATAGTCCAGACGGGAAGTCATATTGGCAAAAAGTGCATCTGTAATTGCAAGCGCACACATAGATTCAATAACGACAACTGCCCTTGGTACGATGACTGGATCGTGACGTCCATGAATTTCAAGAGAAATATTTTTGCCGTTGCATGTAGTTGTTTCCTGTGGCTGGCTAATGGAAGGGGTTGGTTTGATATAAACACGGAGAATGATCTCGCTTCCATCACTGATACCACCCATGATGCCACCGGCGTGATTGCTTGTTTTGCTGATTTGCCCGTTTTCAAAATGAAATCCATCATTATCATCGGAACCGTTCATATGTGCAACTTCTGTACCGTCACCGATTTCGACAGCTTTAACAGCACCGACAGACATAACTGCCTGGGCAAGTACTGCATCAAGTTTTTCGAAGACAGGGCTTCCAAGACCTGCTGGGACACCTGTGATACGACACTCTACAACACCACCGGCACTGTCCTGGCTTTTCATACATTTCTCCAGATATGTACCTGCCCTGGCAGCGGCATCCGCATCTGGCATATAAAATGCATTATTGTTGATTTCTTCTGAATCAAATTTTTTGATGGAAACAGGTCCGATGGATTTTGTATAAGTACAGAAAGAAATCCCTAAAGTTTCCAGAATTTTGGAGGCAATTGCACCTGATGCCACACGCCCGATAGTTTCCCGACCGGAAGAGCGGCCGCCGCCTCGATAATCACGAAAACCGTATTTGGCATCAAAAGTATAATCTGCGTGTCCGGGACGATAGGAAAGCGCGATATTGCCGTAATCTCTGGAACGCTGGTCAGTGTTGCGGACTATTAATGAAATTGGGGTACCGGTAGTTTTTCCCTCAAAAATGCCGGAAAGGATTTCGACAAGATCGCCCTCTTTACGTGCAGTTGTGTAGCGGCTCTGACCGGGTTTGCGTCTGTCGAGAAATTTTTGGATGTCTTCTTCACAGAGAGAAAGTCCTGCCGGGCAGCCGTCCACAACAGCACCAAGCGCTTTTCCATGAGATTCCCCCCAGGTAGTTACAGTGAAATGTGTACCAAAGCTGGATTTATTCATAAGTCTTATTGAGTCCTCCCTTATTACTGTAGTCCATCTTAACATATTAAATAAAGAAAGTCTACAATTTACACTATACCACTTTAAAACATAAATTGAGTAAATTTTTTGTGAATACAATTCCGTTGGAATTGACAAAAATCCTGTCACATTTTATAATATATCCATATGACCTAAAATGAGAGTGGAAGGGGAGTGTAATCGTGGTTAGGATGTTTCGTACATCAGACGGAGCAATTCATGAAATTCAGGAACCTCAGGATGGCTGCTGGGTTGCCCTTACAAATCCTACGGCAACAGAAATCTTTGAGATATCCGAGCAGTTTCAGATAGAGGTCGATGATCTGAGAGCTCCTCTGGATGAGGAGGAACGGTCACGTATTGAGGTGGAGGATAATTACACTCTGATCCTGGTTGATGTTCCTATGATCGAGGAACGAAATGACAAGGACTGGTATGGTACGATTCCGCTGGGTATTATAGTCACAGATAAGATGATTTTTACGGTATGTCTGGAAGATACACAGGTTCTTACCAGATTTATGGAGGGACGTGTGCGTAATTTCTTTACTTATATGAAGACACGTTTTATTCTTCAGATACTGTATCGTAATTCCAGCATGTATCTGCGTTATCTGCGTATTATTGACAAGAAAAGTGAACAGGTTGAGGAAAAACTTCATTTTTCTCCGCGAAATCAGGAACTGATCGAGCTTTTGGAACTGGAAAAATCTCTGGTGTATTTTACTACTTCACTGAGATCAAATGAAGCGGTGCTCGAGAAGCTGATCAAGCTGGAGAGCATTAAGAAATATCCTGAAGATACAGAACTTCTTGAAGATGTTATCATTGAGAATACACAGGCGATTGAGATGGCGAATATATACAGCGGTATCCTGCAGAGTATGATGGATGCGTTTGCATCTGTTATATCCAATAACCTGAATGATGTTATGAAAATTTTGTCTGTGATCACGATCGTTATGAGTATTCCGACGATTATCTTTAGTGCATATGGAATGAACCTGGCACCGTCCGGAATGCCTTTCTCCAGTACGATTTGGGGATTTCTGATCGTAATTCTGGTCTCTATTGCGGCCAGTATCATTGCAGCACTTTTCCTGTCAAAAAAGAAATATTTTTGATAAGGCAGGTATTCATCTTTCCGAACAGTACTTATTAACTGAAAAAGGAGAAGAAGTGATTTTATGAATTGGATCGATAAACTGGAACGCAAATTTGGAAGACATGGTGGAATACCGAATCTGACAGTGTATATTATTATCTGTTATGTGATAGGGTATTTGCTCACTTATATGAATCCATCGCTGCTCAGTATGATGAGTCTGGATGTTTCCAAGATTCTGCAGGGACAGATCTGGCGTCTGGTCACCTGGGTGATCTATCCACCAAGCACCGGTAATTTCCTATTGTTTGCGATTTCTATTCTGTTCTTTTATTATCCGATCGGTACCTCTCTTGAGCGTACCTGGGGAAGCTTCCGGTATACATTGTATATATTTTCCGGGCTTCTCTTTGTTTTGATCGCAGCGTTTATCACTTATTTTGTGACAGGTGGTTTTGTTGTGATCGATGGAATGACTTATATGATCGGTGGAAGTGTTTTTACGACCTATTATGTCAGTCTTTCTGTATTTCTTGCTTATGCGGCATGCTATCCGGATATGCAGATCCTTCTGTGGTTTGTGATTCCGATCAAAATGAAATGGATGGCATGGGTATATGGCGCGATCATTGTTTATAATATGATTTCATATGTAAGAGTTGGTCTGTGGGTTATGGCTGTTCCGATCCTTGCATCTCTCTTGAATTTTGTTCTGTTCTTTTTCAGTAACAGAAACATGTATCGGTATAATCCTAAAGAGGTACACCGACGCAGAGAGTTTAAGAAGGCAATGGCACAGAGCAGAGTAAATCTGGCAACAGGTGGCATTACCAAACATAAATGTGCAATTTGTGGTCGTACAGAGAAGGATGATCCGAATCTGGAATTTCGTTTCTGTTCCAAATGCAATGGTAATTATGAGTACTGCCAGGATCATCTGTTTACACACCAGCATGTGAAATAATGCCAATATAACGAGGAGATAAAAATATGAAAAAAAAGCCGTTTGTAACTTTGGAAAAGCTTCAGGAAATCACTGAAAAATATCCGACACCTTTTCATCTTTATGATGAAAAAGGAATTCGCGAAAATGCAAAAGCATTGAAAGAAGCTTTTGCATGGAATAAAGGATTTAAAGAATTTTTTGCAGTAAAAGCAACTCCGAATCCGTATTTGATTCAGATCCTTCAGGAATATGGCTGTGGATGTGACTGTTCTTCTATGACAGAACTGATGCTGTCCAAAGCAATCGGCTGCAAAAAAGGTGATATCATGTTTTCTTCTAATGATACACCAGAAGCAGAATTCCGTTATGCAAATGAAATCGGTGGCATTATCAATCTGGATGATATTACCCATATTAAAGCAGTTGAAAAAGCGGTCGGATATATTCCGAAGACGATCAGTTGCCGTTATAATCCAGGCGGAGTCTTTAAAATCAGCAATGATATTATGGATAACCCGGGAGATGCTAAATATGGAATGACAACGGAGCAGATTTTTGAAGCATTTCGCACTCTGAAAGCAAAAGGAGCAGAGAATTTCGGTATTCATGCATTTCTTGCCAGCAATACAGTAACGAATGAATATTATCCGATGCTCGCCAAAGTCATGTTTGAACTTGCAGTAAAGCTTCAGAAAGAAACAGGAGCACATATCGGATTTATTAATCTTTCCGGTGGAATCGGTATTCCATACAGACCGGACCAGACACCGAATGACATTCGTGTGATTGGAGAGGGCGTTCGTAAAGTATACGAAGAGGTTCTTGTTCCGGCAGGAATGGGAGATGTTGCTATCTATACGGAACTTGGGCGTTTCATGATGGGACCTTATGGATGCCTTGTTACAAAAGCAATTCATGAGAAACATACACACAAAGAATACATCGGTGTAGATGCATGTGCGGTAAACCTTATGCGTCCGGCAATGTATGGAGCTTATCATCATATTACAGTTATGGGCAAGGAAGATCAGCCATGTGATCATCTTTATGATATTACAGGTTCTCTTTGTGAGAATAATGATAAATTTGCAATTGACCGTTATCTTCCAAAGATTGATATGGGAGATCTTCTTGTTATCCATGATACAGGTGCACATGGATTTGCCATGGGATATAACTACAATGGCAAACTGAAATCTGCAGAAATTCTTCTTCATGAGGATGGAACTTTTGATATGATCCGTCGTGCGGAAACTCCAAGAGATTATTTTGCGACATTTGACTGTTTCCCGATTTATGAAAAAATACTTGAAGATGAAGACAGACTTTATAAATAAAAACAAATAAAAATATTTGTATTTCTATCTAAAATGCTTGCAATGGACTGAGAATTATGATATTATAATTTTCGGTTCATTTGCCGCTGTGGCGGAATTGGCAGACGCACTTGACTCAAAATCAAGCGGGAAACCGTGCCGGTTCGAGTCCGGCCAGCGGCACTTTAAAAGCCTTGAATTTTCAAGGCTTTTTCTTTTTGTGAGAACCACCAGATAACAAATCTTCAAAATGCTCATTTGCAAGCTTATTCATTTCCTGTGCTTTGTCCGACAGAGCATGTCTGTAAACAGCTTTAAGTGTTCCGTCATTTCCCCATCCACCTCGCTGCATGATATAAACATCCGGAATTCCCAGAGCATGAAGAATAGAAGCTGAGTAGTGCCTGAGATCATGGAAACGAAAATGAGGAAGATTGCATTTCTTCAAACATTTTTCGAATTTGTCAGTAAGCTGTCCGGGATTCAGGTCAACGATTCTTCCTGGACGTTTTGGTAGTCTTTCAATAACATCGTCTGGAAAATCTATGTATCGGTCACCTGCAAAAGATTTCGGTGCTTTGATGATCCATTGATTGTCAATTGTGCGGACCATGTTTTTACTTACATGAACAATATTACCGTTTATATCTGATTGTTCCAGGGCACAGATCTCGCCACGCCTCATTGGACCAAAGGCAGCAAGCAGAACAGGGATTTCCAGTTCTGTTCCTTCTACAGCATTCATAAGAATTTTTACTTCTTCATCAGAAGGTATGTATAATTGAATACGTTTTTTCTTTGGCAAGGCCGTATTCAGTGCCATGGACGGCCTGTATACCCGTAATATGGCAGATACTAAGCCGTGGATGTTACGAACGGTTTTAGGGGATAATTTGACAGCCTCAAGGTTGATTGCCTTTTGAATATCTTCCTGAGTGATAGCATTAATCTTTATTTCCATGAGTGATTGAATGTAATTTCGCTGAGTTCCCCTGTAATCTCTGATTGTGCATGGAGATAAGATATTTTCTCGTGAGGATATATAATCTTCCAGAGCTTCTCCGAACGTAAGCGATTCAGCAACAGGAGAGCGATTCTCGTTACTGGCGGCCCATTCAGCGGCCATCTGCTCACAGATCCGCTTACCTCTTTTAGAGGAATCATCACATGTAAAAGATTTTCTGATTTTTCTTTTTCCTATAGTTCCATCAGGTTTGGTATATTCTTCTGTGTGAGATAGTACCTGACACCTCCAGGAGCCAGAGGGGAGTTTCTTGGCAGTAGCCATAATATCACCTTCCTTAATTGATTTTTGATTTTGGGTACAAAAATAACAGCCACACAAACGTTCTGGTTGTGCGCTGCTTCCGAAGATGATACAATATTCTTGCAAAATGAGCATCTCTTCGGAGATATGAGCCGGTTCAGTGTTGGTAGCATTGGACCGGCTTTTTATTGTTTTTATTTATTTTTTACAAGTGATACGATTGCTAAGATTACGTTGATTAAGCACCAGGTGGCCCATATGTACAAATCTGAATAACTTCCAGCTAATCCATACCCTAATAACGCACCGATGCCGAAAAGGACAATAAGAGCAATATTGCCGCCCTTGCCGCCTTTACGTGTTGCAATAGATACAATTCCGCCCGCTAAAAGCATGATTGCAACAATGATACCAGCGGAACCACCGACTTCTCCGGTCTCACCAAGAGTATTGCCGATTCCTACGGCGCAGGATTGAAATGCAACCATAATAAATAATACGATTGACAAAATCCCTGATACAAGTTTCCATGTTTTCATAAAGAATTCCTCCTTAATATTGTTTTTTATCATTTAGCAGCAATCATTTTCATCACTGCAAATGGTTTAAAATAGATAATATAGTTGTTGATAATAGTATGTATTCTACCTTTTTCAGAAATAAACGTAAAAGGCCTCGCATTACTGCGAGACCTTCACATAATATAAATCTGTCTTCTTTTATGCCCTATAGGCTCTGTTGTTAGAGATACAACTCTCTGACAGCATTTATATTATATATTAGATTATTACCGCAGTCAAGAAAAAATACTAGAAAATAAATAATTCTTTTATTTTATTATTTATTTTATCAAGTGATTCTGGAGATAACCGAATCCCTGATAATACGCCATATGCATTTCGAGGATCATAAATTCTTATCTTACTAATTGTTGTGATTTGATCTACTAATGCAATACTACCAGTTTTCATTTGCTCGATTTCAGCTTTGATTTTATTTAACTGTATAGTTTTCAATTTGTTTTGTTCTGATTTCTTTTCCCATTCATTTTTTAAGTCTTTAGCGATTTCCAAATATGTTCTGGCTGCTTTTGTCGCATCAGAAGATTTTGGAGAATTATCTGGTACAGATAAATTCTCATCAACAGCTTTCATTAAAGTATCAAATAAACCAAGCGTTTTGGAGATTTCTTCTTCTTCAGCCTGAACTTGCTGTGCAATAGTGTCATATTTTAATTTTAAATTACGGTATAGTTCATTTCCGAGTTCTACGTCATTTGGATGAGTAGAATTATTGTTTTTTTGCGAAGTTAAAGGTATGACTGTAACCACAGAAGAACTATGGGGATTTTTATTATTTATAACAATGGCATAATGTAATCCACCGTATTCACTTCCAATATTGAATCCGAAATTCAGTTTTACAATATCACCGCGTTTATAAGCAATATTTTTTTTAGGGTCAAAAGTTTCTTCAAAGCTAAGCATTCTGACATAATCTTTAATCCAGTAGGAAAGCAAGTTGGCTTTTTTTAAACGTTGTCCGCTAGGGTCATTAATAAATCCTTCTAACATAGAATTTAACTTTTTTATAGCTTGTTTTTTGTTTTGGATGACATCTTCTTTTGAAAAATCTGTAGACAATAAACAATCCTCCTAATTATGTATTTTCAATCCTATTAATTTTTGGTGATATCCGGTCATTCTGGATATCTGCTCAATAGTAAAATCCCTGTATTCCGTAAAGAATGAATCTGGCAACAGCAGCTCCATTGCGAACTTGTTGGCTTCGATTTCCTTTTTGGAATTCAGTAAAAGTGTTTTGTTACGAATAAAATAACAATTTTCCTTCCGGTGCAGGATAGCATGTCCGAGCTCATGAGCCATGACCAGACGTTGTTCGTGCTCTGGAAGATTTTGATTAATGAATATGTAGCGGTGATTTTTCAGGAACATATAGCATCCTTCGAACTGCAGATCACAAATCTGGTACAGGATACCAAGCTGATCAGCGATGGCAAAAGGGTCTGCTGTTCCTGTTTTTCTTTTATAGTAAGAAACAATTTTCTTGATATTACGATTCAAGCAATCCACCTACTTTTTGTACTTCTTAGGAGTGTACTTCTCTTTATTTATAATCTTTAATCTCTTCAAAGCAATTTCTAATTCATCCCGGAACAGCTCTGCGGCATCTGGGCTGAGCTCTTCACCGTTGTAGCTGGCAGGGCCGTCCTCGCCAGAGGTAAGTTTTTCCATGATACTGTCCAGATCTTTGGCGATGTCTTTTTTGTCTTTTTCTGTTAGCCCATTATTGTCAGTTCCTTTTAACAAGAAATCGGTACTTACGTTGAAATAATTAGCGACAAGCAGAAGTTTTTCAGCACTTGGATTAGGATTGGATTTCCATTTTGAAATAGTACCCTTGCCAAAACCAAGCTCTTTTTCCAAGTCGGATTGATTGATTCCACGTGTATCACAGAGCGAAATTATGCGGTTAAAAACACGAGGGTCAAGCGCCGAAGGCTCAACTTCTGTTGCACCATTGACAAGGTAATCCACTGTAACATTGAAATAGTCTGCTATTTTTTGAAGTCGTTCAGCTGACGTTTGGCTGTTACGAAGCTTTCCAATAGATCCGCGCCCAAACCCAAGTTCCTTTTCTAAGGCTGTAACAGCAATACCCCTTTCTTTACACAATGTTTTAATAGTTTCGTATGTAGACATGATTCCTCCTTAAAAAAGTAGAAAAAGTTCTACAATTCTATTGACAACGTAGAAAATCAGCTATATAATGCAAATATAACGTAGAAAATCTTCTATGAAGTAAAGGAAATGTAGAAAATAGTTTGTAATTAATTTGTGATTATCTTGATTATAGAATATTTTCTACATTAAGTCAATATAAAAGTAGAATATTTTCATCTATGAAAGGAGGAATGAAGGTGATTTATGATAACATCCGAACTATCTGTGAAAAGAAGAACATTTCTATTAAACAGGTAGAGCGAGAACTCGGCTTTTCCAATTCAAGCATTTGTAAATGGAATGAATGTGAACCAAGTGTTTGGAAAGTACAGAAAGTAGCAGATTATCTTGGAGTATCCATGGAATATTTGCTGTCAGACCAGAAGGAGGCAAGTTGAAAAATGTCGGTGATTACTATTGGAGTGAGTGCTTTAGTAGCAGGGATTACTACCAAAATAATAGCCACCTACTATTTTAAGAAAGTAGATGGCTACGTAAAAGAAATGTGTGAAATGACAGCTAAAAGTAATGAATATACATTGGCTATTTTACACAAACTTCATAAAAATTCTCGCCCAGAGGAGTAAAAGATCCGAGGTATTTGTGTATGTTAGCTCGTTTGGAAGCATAACGACTAATTGCTTTTAAAGAAAAATCTTTATAATAAGTTGTTTCTTCATATGGAATGTAAATTGATTCATTTGGAATAAATGAATTTTTATTAATTGTAATTATTCCTAATCGCTCCAAAGAAGAAATAGAAAATGAAGCATTTTCAAGAGATACATCTGATAACGAGGATATATAAACAGTAGAAAGCTCTGTCTCGTAATCATGGTTTTGTGAATTTTCAAGAACATAGTCAACTAGTGGAAGAATTGATTTTGGACGAAGCGTTTTTAAAATCCTAGCATCAGTTGGACTCATTTGTTTGATGATCTCTGCAAATGATGGATGAACATTCTGGATATACCTATTATCCATAGAGTTGGAAATTAAATTTACAAACATTTTGCGGAGTTCTTCCGATTCAATACAATATTTGGAATTTTCGAGAGCTTGAGCGGTTGTTTGAATATTTGGTTCAATACGTTTTTCTTCAGGAATAGAAGAGATTGCTCGCGATAATTCTTGTTTGTAAAGTTCCAAATCATGAGCGTATTTCATGCGACGTTTATCTGCAGCTTGCGTGATTCCACCAAAAACTAAGTACCATGCATCTGCAAATGTTTGTCCTATTCCTTGCGTCGGCTTATCGGTGAGATTTTTAACAGCATTATCAACGGAAGCTGGAAGATCTGGGAGATTAATAAAGGAAGAATTTTTGTCAGACATAATAGTTTCCTTCTTTCTTATGTACTAGGCATGGCAGTGCCTGTAATTACAGAATAGGAGAGTAACGATGAAAAGTCAATCTGTTGAAGAAAATCGACAAATTTCGACAAAGAAAGAGAGGTGAAACACATGGCAATTCAGTACACATCAGAAGAAAAAAAGTACGTTCTCCTTAAAGGAAACATCCTGAAACGTATGGAAGCTGAAAGAGTATCTGATGCTCAGATGGCAACTGCTACAGGGATGGCAGTAAGAACATACAAGGAGAAGAAATTGTATCCAGAGAAATTTACTTATCCAGAGCTCAGAAGATTGTTTATTCGGTTGAAGTTTCCGGAGAGTGAGATATTGGAGGCACTGACATGAGAGATCTAATCGATTCCGTTCTGATCGGAGGATGTGCAAGCTATCTTCCGTTCTGGATCTGGAATAATGCAGGTGATCAGCTCGTCGGAGCACTGGCACTGATCGGAATAACATACATAGTCAAACGGTGGCATGTATGGAAGGTGTAACTAAAAAGGATCCTCAGAGCTGCAACTCAGAAGGACCCAAAAGATAATAATAGTTTATCACCCTTTCATTGTATGAGGGTAGAAAGGAAAAGTCAATGATTAAAACAGAAAATGGTAGCGTACAGATGATGGGAAACCTCGCAGAAATTATGACAGATATGACATTAGTAATCAAAGCATTTCGAAGTGGTGTAAGCAAAAAATATGGAGAAAAAGTAACGGATGATTTTCTTCGTAAGTGCATCAAAACAGGATTCATGTCAGATGAAGAGCTGGAAAAGGGGGCTAAAAGATGAGCATGAAGATCAATAAGCTGGAGATTGAAAACGTCAAGCGTATCAAAGCAGTTAAAGTAGAACCCAAAGCAAATGGCCTCACTGTTATTGGTGGAAATAACAACCAGGGAAAGACTTCTGTTCTGGATTCCATTGCATGGGCTCTTGGTGGAGAACGTTACAAGCCATCACAGGCAACCAGAGAAGGTTCCGTGATTCCACCTACATTACATATAGTAATGAACAATGGCCTTGTTGTGGAGCGTAAAGGAAAGAATAGCGCCTTAAAGGTCACAGATCCTAATGGACAGAAGGCAGGACAGCAGCTCTTGAATGAATTTGTGGAACAGCTTGCATTAGATCTTCCTAAATTTATGGAAGCCTCTGGCACAGAAAAGGCAAAGATTCTTTTACAGATTATTGGTGTTGGTCCGCAGCTTGCTCAGTTTGAACAGCAGGAAGAAGAACTATACCAAGAACGTTTATATATCGGTCGTACTGCGGATCAGAAAGAGAAGTTTGCAAAGGAACAGCCATATTTTGCGGATGCCCCCAAAGATCTTATATCTGCTTCTGAGCTGATCCGGCAACAGCAAGAAATCCTCGCAAGGAATGGAGAGAACCAGAGAAAGCGTGAGCAGTTGCATCAACTGGAGCAGAAGTATCAGCGTATCAATGAACAGATAACGGCTCTTCTGGCAGAGCAGAAACAGGTAGAAAATGATCTGGAAACGGCCAGAAAATCCGCATTGAATCTGAATGATGAATCTACCGAAGAGCTGGAACAGAATATTTCCAATATTGAAGAAATCAATCGGAAAGTAAGGGCAAACCTTGACAAGGAAAAGGCCGAAGACGATGCCAAAACATATCGTGATCAGTACAATTCCCTGACAAAGGATCTTGAAGATGTCAGAGATAAAAAAGCACAGCTTTTGAATTCGGCAGAGCTTCCGCTTCCGGAATTGTCTGTTAAAGAAGGTGAGTTGATCTACAAAGGGCAGAAGTGGGATAACATGTCTGGCTCTGATAGGTTAAAGGTATCAACAGCGATTGTAAGAAAGCTGAATCCGAATTGTGGTTTTGTGCTTCTGGACAAGCTGGAACAGATGGATATGAAGTCATTACAGGAGTTTGGTGAATGGTTGGAGGCAGAAGGTCTTCAGGCAATTGCAACAAGGGTAAGTACCGGTGATGAATGTTCGATCATTATCGAAGATGGATATGTGGTTGGACAGGATATTTCGGAAGAACCTAAAAAGAAAGAATGGAAGGCAGGTGCATTTTAAATGGAGATTACGAGAGGTAAGATTCCATGTGCAAAAAAAGTAGTTATTTATGGACCAGAAGGGATTGGTAAGTCAACATTTGCCAGCCAGTTCCCTGAACCGGTGTTCATCGATACGGAAGGAAGTACGAATTCCATGGATGTAGCAAGACTGCCAAAACCTACAAGCTGGCAGATGCTTTTGGACGAGATTCAGTATATAAAGTCTCATCCGGATGTATGCAAAACATTAGTTATTGATACCATTGACTGGGCTGAATCCATGTGCATTCAGTGTATCTGTGATAAACACCAGAAATCAGGCATTGAAGATTTTGGTTATGGTAATGGTTATGTTTATACAAAGGAAGAAATGGGACGCTTTCTGAACAGACTTTCAGAAGTTGTCGAAGCTGGTGTGAATGTCGTGCTGACTGCACATGCTCAGATTCGTAAGTTTGAACAGCCGGATGAACTGGGAGCTTATGATCGCTGGGAGCTGAAACTTGGAAAGAAAACATCTTCCCAGACATCACCACTCATTAAAGAATGGGCGGACATGCTGCTGTTTGCAAATTATAAAACATTTTCCATTGCAGTAGATGATAAGGGACAGAAGAGAAAAGCGCAGGGAGGTGAACGTGTGATGTACACGTCACATCATGCCTGCTGGGATGCAAAGAACCGTTATGGCCTTTCGGAACAGGTACCATTCAGTTTCTCATCAATCGCCCACATCATTGATAACAAACCGGCTGAACAGCCTAAAGTCAACTCACAGCCTACATATCAGGTAGAGAAACAAACACAACCTACCTCAGAACCGGTTCAGCAGACTTACACTGCGGGTGAACAGATGAATCTTCCATTGAATGAGCCGGTTAAACAGGGAGAGAAGAAACCATTCCCCGCACAGGACCCGGAAATCCCTAAAGCACTGCGTGATCTGATGGAAGCCAATCGTGTAGATGAGTGGGATATTCAGAACGTAGTAGCTGCAAGAGGCTACTATCCTGCAGATGTGAAGATTAAAGATTACGATAAGGATTTTATCGATGGTTGCTTGATCGGAGCATGGCAGCAGGTCTATGGAATGATCAAAGAGATGAAAGAAAAAGAAGTAATACCGTTTAATTAAGGAGGATAACAGATATGGCAACAGAAGGAAGAGAATATGGATGGGATGACACTATTAAAGAAGATGCTCAGGAGTTTGAGCCGCTCCCGGAAGGTGATTACAATGTAACAATTGAGAAATTTGACAGAAGCAGATCTTCTGGAAATGGAAAACTTCCGGCATGCAACATGGCAGTCGTGTACTTTATCGTACATGTACCAAACAGAGAGATAACTATCCGTGAAAATTATGTGCTACACAGTAGTCTGGAATGGAAACTGTCAGAGCTGTTTCGTGGTGTCGGACTCAAAAAAGAAGGTGAAGAACTCCGTATGGATTGGAGTGCACTGCCTGGAAAGACTGCCCGTGCCAAGATTGGCCTGAGAGCGGGTACCAAGGATCCGACAAAGAAATATAACTTTATCGACAAACTTTATCCAAAAGAAGCATCAAAGCCGGCATTTACACCAGGGGGATTTTAAAAAATGGAGCTGAGACCATATCAGCAGGAAGCAAAAGATGCAATCTTTGAGCAGTGGGACAGCGGGGTGTTAAAAACTCTGCTGGTCCTTCCCACAGGATGTGGGAAAACAGTAGTATTTGCGAAAGTTACAGAAGATTGTGTTCGCCAGGGCAGTAGAGTACTTATACTTGCTCATCGTGGAGAGCTGCTGGATCAGGCAGCTGACAAGCTGAAAAAAACAACAGGACTTGGATGTGCAGTAGAAAAAGCAGAATCTTCATGCCAGGGCACATGGTTCCGTGTAGTTGTCGGCTCTGTACAGACCCTCATGAGAGAAAAACGTTTAAACAGTTTTCCGTCTGATTACTTTGATACGATCATCATAGATGAGGCACATCACTGTATTTCTGATAGCTATCAAAGAGTTTTACAGCATTTTTCAGGAGCACATGTACTTGGAGTTACTGCTACCCCTGACAGAGGGGATATGAAAAATCTTGGTACATATTTTGAGTCTCTTGCTTATGAATATACACTTCCGAAAGCAATCAAAGAGGGATATCTGTCACCAATAAAAGCACTGACGATTCCATTAAAGATTGATATGAGTGGTGTATCCATGCAAGCGGGAGATTTCAAAGCAAGCGATATCAGTACTGCATTGGATCCATATCTGCAGGGAATTGCAGAAGAAATGAAGAAATACTGTCAGGATAAAAAGACAGTTGTATTTCTTCCACTGGTAAAGACCAGCCAGAAGTTTCGTGATCTGTTGAATGAAAATGGCTTCCGTGCTGCAGAAGTAAATGGAGATAGCCAAGATAGAGCCGAAATCCTGAAAGACTTTGATGCAGGAAAGTACAACGTGCTTTGTAACTCGATGCTCTTAACAGAAGGATGGGATTGTCCGTCTGTTGACTGCATTGTAGTTCTCAGGCCAACAAAGGTCAGAAGTCTTTACTGTCAAATGGTTGGACGAGGTACCAGATTATCACCGGAAACTGGCAAAGATCATCTGTTATTGCTGGATTTCCTCTGGCATACAGAGCGGCATGAGTTGTGCCATCCGGCGAGCTTGATCTGTGAAAATGCAGAAGTTGCCCAGAAGATGACTGAGAATCTGGAAAAAGAAGCCGGTATGCCGGTTGACATCGAAGAAGCAGAGAAAAAAGCATCTGAGGATGTTGTGGCACAGCGTGAAGAATCTCTTGCGAAACAGCTTGCTGAAATGAAAAGACGAAAGAAGAAACTTGTGGATCCATTACAGTTCGAGATGTCAATTCAGGCAGAAGATCTGTCCAGTTATGTACCGTCTTTTGGCTGGGAGATGGGACCACCATCAGATAAGCAGAAAAATACACTTGAAAAATTAGGTATTCTTCCTGATCAGATAGATAATGCCGGTAAAGCGGCGAAATTTCTTGATCGATTAGAGAAAAGAAGAAATGAAGGACTGACGACTCCAAAACAGATTCGTTTTTTGGAAGGAAGAGGTTTCCAGCATGTAGGTACATGGCAGTTTGAAACAGCGAAGAACCTGATTGATCGGATTGCCGGTAATGGTTGGAGAATCCCAAGTGATATTGTGCCACAGGAATATAAAGGAGCATAAACATGGAGCAGAGGACAAGCCTTGCAGAAATAATTGAATACATCGATCCTGGTTCCCTGAGCTATCAGGACTGGGTGAATGTCGGAATGGCACTGAAGCTGGAAGGCTATCCGATCAGCGTCTGGGATCAGTGGAGTCAGAAAGATTTCAGCAGGTACCATTCCGGAGAATGTGAAAGAAAATGGAGAACCTTCTCTGGGTCTTCTTCTCCAGTGACAGGTGGAACTATCGTTCAGATGGCAATCGAACATGGCTGGGTACCTGAAAGAGGACATGAACTGGACTGGAATGACAGCATTCAGATTGACAGTGACCGTGTAGTAGTAGATAAGAACTGGCTGGAAGGAAAAGAAATTCATGAGCCTGAAAACTGGAATCCAGCAGAACAGTTGATCACATATCTGGAAACGCTGTTTGAAGCAGGTGAGAATGTAGGATATGTGACTGGTAGCTGGGAAAAGACGGATGAGAAAGGTACACGCTGGCTTCCTCAGAAAGGTTCCTGGGACCGTACTGCCGGTCAGCTCATTGAACAGCTCAACAGTTGTAATGGAGATATTGGTTCCGTATTTGGAGATTATAATCCGAAAGCTGGTGCATGGATCCGTTTCAATCCATTAGATGGAAACGGATGTAAGAATGAGAATGTTACAGAGTACAGATACGCACTGGTCGAATCAGATCATATGGATATCGAGCAGCAGAACGCTATTCTGAGAGAATTGGAGCTTCCTATTGCATGCCTGGTGTATTCCGGAAAGAAAAGTCTTCATGCAATCGTGCGTGTGGATGCTGCAGATTACAGCGAATACAGAAAGCGCGTGGATTATCTTTATGAGGTTTGCCAGAAGAATGGCATTGATGTAGATACACAGAACAGGAACCCTTCCAGATTGTCCAGAATGCCTGGTGTGCAGCGCGGAGAAAAGAAACAGTTCATTGTAGATACCAATCTGGGAAAAGCATCCTGGAATGAGTGGTATGAGTGGATCGAAGGAGTAAATGATGATCTTCCGGAACCAGAAGGACTGGAATCAGTATGGGATAATCTTCCGGAACTGTCACCATGTCTGATTGAGGGAGTTCTCAGAAAAGGGCATAAGATGCTTATTGCTGGTCCTTCTAAAGCTGGTAAGTCATTTTTGCAGATAGAACTGTGTATTGCCATTGCAGAGGGTAGGAAGTGGCTACAGTGGCATTGCGCACAGGGTCGTGTGATGTATGTCAATCTGGAGCTTGACAGAGCAAGCTGCCTGCATCGATTTAAAGATGTTTATACATCTATGGGAATTGCGCCGGAGAACCTTCAGAACATTGATATCTGGAATTTGCGAGGCAAATCAGTACCAATGGATAAGCTTGCACCTAAGTTGATCAGAAGAGCAGCAAAAAAGGATTATGTAGCGATCATTATCGATCCGATCTATAAGGTTATTACCGGTGATGAGAACAGTGCGGATCAGATGGCTAACTTCTGTAATCAGTTCGACAAGGTATGTACGGAACTGGGCTGTGCCGTAATTTACTGTCATCATCATAGTAAAGGTAGTCAGGGCGGTAAGAAATCAATGGACCGTGCTTCTGGATCTGGTGTATTTGCTCGTGATCCGGATGCACTATTGGATCTGATAGAACTGGAACCAACAGAAGCGCTGATGAAACAGGAAGAGAATAAAGCTGTCTGTGGAGCTTGCAAAAGTTATCTGGATGCTCATTTCAAGTGGCAGGATGACCTTTCACAGGATGATCTGCTGAGCAGTACACAGATGATGGATTACTGCAGGGAACACTTAGATAAATGGCAGATGATAGCCTTGGAGCGTCAGGTAGAAGCAGCAAAGGCTGTCGCAAAGTCAAAGACTGCATGGAGAATTGAAGGAACGCTCAGAGAGTTTCCGAAGTTTGAACCGGTCAATTTATGGTTTGATTATCCGGTGCATCGTATTGATCAGATTGGAAGTCTTAGAGATCTGCAACTGGAAGCAGAAAAACCGATGTGGGAAAAAGCAGCTCAAAAAAGGAAAGAGAATGCTCAGAAAACCCGTGAGCGTAAGCTGAATGAATTTGAGATTGCATTTCAGAATATTGAGTTTGATGGCAGGGAGATTTCGGCCGCAGAGCTGGCAGAAGCACTTGATACAAATTCAAGAGAGCTGCTTTCATGGCTTGGAGAAACCAAGAGGCAGAAGAAAGAATTACGTAGAAAATTCGAAAAATATATGGGTGATGATGGTAAAGCCTATATCAGAAGAAAGAGTGCACAAGACTGAACACAACTTAGATTATGAACAGTACACGCAACTACAATTTTTATGATTATGTGCATATATGCTCAGAATCATATATTTCTGATTATGTGCAGTGAGCAAAAAGGGTGCGTGCGCAATATATACTACGTATATAGTATGTGCGTACCCCCACCTAGCGGGGGTAGGTAGTCGTGCGACAAGCTCACGCACGACGACCACCCACCCCGCACTCAGGTGGGCACCATACCTTGAGCAGAGAAAGAAGGAGTTGAAATGAGCACTGAATTTTTTTTAGCTATGAATCCTCCGACAGTAACACACCAGGAACATAAGGTTGCTGTTGTGAATGGCAAGCCAGTATTTTATGATCCGCCGGAATTAAAAGCAGCCAGACAAAAGCTGATGGCTCATCTTGGAAAAGAAGTTCCAGAGGGACCATACACGAAAGGTCTTCGGTTGGTAACAAAGTGGCTGTTTCCGGATGATGGTAAACATGGCAATGGCACATACCGGATCACAAAGCCGGATACAGACAACCTGCAGAAGCTGTTAAAGGATTGTATGACAAGAGTTGGCTTTTGGGAAGATGATGCATTGGTGGCATCAGAAGTGGTCGAGAAGTTCTGGGCACAGATACCGGGAATTTACATCAGGATTGAGGAATTATGACAGGGAAAGAGTTAGAAAAGCTCTGGGAGCTATATCCAGAAGTGAGAGAATTGTATGAGCAGTATAATGACATCCTGGTTGAGGATGATCAAGCCTGGAAAGAACTTACCGGCAGAGCCGAAGAACTGATCCGGCAGAGCAATACAGATCTGAAAACAACAGTGATACTGGAAACAGTCCGGCAACTGGAATTTCTTGCCAGGAGGAGAGCATCATGAACAAAATGCGTGAATACGAGCGGGGGAGAGAGGACGGTCTTGACCTTGCTCTTCGGATAGTAAGGCAGGGCGGATTAGAAGCCCTGGAGAAAGAAGTAAGATTCCGGAATATCACCGGAGTACATACATCACTGGCAGTAAAGGACCTCGACAAGGCATCTGAAAAGATCAAAGAAATGACCCTGGACACATTTACGATCTTAAGTATCGCAGTACTGCATGATTACTTTGGATTCGGACAGAAGCGCTGCCAGAAGTTTATGGACGGTATGGACAAAGGCGCTGAGTATCTGACAGATGATCTCGCAACATGGCCTGATTACATAAACAGCATAAAAGAACAGCTTGGATTTGAGCTGGAGATCAGATGGAATAACTGAGGAGGACGCAGAATGCAATTAAAAGACTTAACCAATAACCAGAGGCGCAAAGAGTTTCTGGAGGACTATACCGGATGGAAATTATGGCTTGTTGTGCCGGAAGTAAACGAAAAATATTATTCATATTCGCTTCCTGATAACTCAATGATTATTGCAAAAGAAACCGAGCACACCAAAGGCGATGACTGGTGGAAGAAAGAAGAACGTGGTGGCTATTACGTTACCACAGAATATTATCTTCTGGAAGGCGACTGGGAGAGATTTGCAGACTGTAAGAAGAGCAAGACACAGATTGTTGAACATTTGAGAGAGGTGACAAAATGCTAATTAGAAGTCAGAATAAACGCATATTAATCAATATGAACAACGTATCAAGCCTAGAAGTGAGCGATAATGAATTAAGAATTTTCGCTGATAATGGTGAAGCTATTTATGATATTGGCGAGTATTCCACCAAAGCAAAAGCCATAAAAGTACTGGATATGATTCAGGAGGCTTACATGGATTACAAATCCGGTGAAATTATTGGCAGTGGGTTGGCAGGATCAGCATACACAGGAAGCTATGATACAAAAGAAAGTGTGGCACATGGAATTGCTGTATTAAAAGGCTATGGAAATGAGGTAAGAAAATCAATCCTGTTTCAGATGCCAGAAAATAATGAGGTGGTTGTATGACGAACAAAGAAAAGTACGCTAATGAAATTCTGAATATCGCATGTAGCAGGTTTGGATTTGCGGTATCTAAAAGAACAGGGAAACCTTGCTATTGTTGCGATATTGATTGTAAAAATCAATGTTTGCTTTACGAAGAAGACGATGGGGTTATGTTTTGCTTAAAAAATGCAGTAAAATGGGGAAACTCAAAATATACTAAACAGCCGACAATTTCAAAAAAGGAAAAAATGTTTTTGAGCTGCGTTGGTGGAAGAGCAAAGTATCTTGGAAGACATTATAGTGGGGAGCTATATGTATCAAGACAGAAACCACTGTTGGTTAATGGAATTTGAGACTGTTGCGCAACTGCCAAAGTCCCTGAAGAGATTTTTGGCAATATGTTCACGTTCATTAGAAATAACGAGGAACCATGGTCTATTGCAGAGCTGTTAAAGTTGGAGGTGGAAGTATGAGCCATATCAGAGACAGATTATCGGATTATCATGATTTCATGAAGAAACTTGTGGATGACCACCAGATGGTTTTAGCAAGTGATGTTCTGGAAATGATAGAACAGCTTAAGGATGATCTGGAACAGGACGAGAAAGAAAATGGTTGGATTCCAGTCAGTGAGAGATTACCGGAAGACGGAACATATATCACTACTTTAGACGGAGAGCTTGTCGGACAGGAAGAACCATTCACGGGAATGTGCGGTATCGAAAATGGAAAATGGGATGATGAAGACTGTGTTATTGCCTGGATGCCACTTCCAGAACCATATAAGGAGGACTAAATGGGATATTGCAAATTAGAGTGTCCGGACGGCGAAACAGAGTGCTGCATCTGCTGTACTAAGAATGATTCTTGCCAGTGCAAATGTGATGATATGGACAGTTATGAATATGCAGAAGATTATGTTGAGGAGGACGAGCCATGATTACATTATTATGTGGCATATTTATCGGACTTAATGTCGGCGCATGGGGAGTGATTATGCTCGCCATACTGTACGATAAGCACCACCCAGACGATTAGAAAGGAGAACGGTATGCTGACAAGGAATAAGAAGCTGAAAGACTACGGTATTCCGGCAGAAGACATAGAAAAACTGAATACGATGCTGAAAGACTTCCCGGCAGAGTACGGATACCTGCTTTCCAGTGCTGCCTTGTCAGCTTGCCCGAAAAACACGGTGATAGCGGATATGGTTATCGAAAATATCCTACACCGGAAAAGCTACAGGAAAATCAGCAGAGAAAGATATATCCCGATGAATCCGAAGGACTTTTACGGATACAGGCGCAAGACCGTCGCTGTACTGTATGAGAGGATGCGGTTGTTTGGAGTGTGGGAGGATGAATAAATGCGATTAATAGATGCAGACGAATTAATTAAATACATTAAAATTTGGGAAATTGGCACAAGTATTAGCTCTGACCAGAAAGAGTTTATTGATTGCGTTAACGAGCAGCCGACAGCATTTGATGCGGAAAAAGTTACGGAATCGCTTATGGACAGATTTCGTGTTGTTTCCAATGATGAGGACTTGGAATGGAACAGAGCTATAGATTATGCTATTAAAATCTTAGAAGGTGGTGGAGTTGAATGAGAGAAATTCTTTTCAAGGCAAAGCGGATTGATAATGGCGAATGGGTTGAGGGGTGTTTGGTAATAGACCATTCACGGTCAAACTTATTTGAATATCGAATTCAACCAGTTGAATCAGGTGTTTTATACGCACCACCTATTGATCCAGAAACACTCTGCCGGTTCGCAGGATTTTGCGACAAGAACGGTAATAAAATTTGGAAGAATGACATTTTGATGTGCCATGGAAACCCAAAAGACCTTGTAAAAGTGCTATTTGGAGAATTTGGTGTAAGAAATATTGAAACCGGCTCCATAGTAGATAAAGTTGTCGGATGGCATTATGAGATTATTCCGACAGATGCAATCAGCAGATGTGAACCATTCTGCTGGTCAATGCCGCTGACAGAAGATTATATCGAAAGATGCGAAATGGAAGTAGTTGGTAATATTTTCGACAATCCAGAATTATTAAAGAAGAAATCAGATGAGTAAATTGTATGTAAGTGTTGGCATGAGCTTATCAATTGATTATGACGATATTGAAGCCGATACAAAAGAAGAAGCTGAGGAAATAGCAAAAGCACGAGCATCAGAAGATATTGACTACAATAACTGCAATTGCGAAGTTGACAATATGAGCGTGTGGTCTAGTTTTGAGGAGGAATCAAATGAGTAAATCAGTGCTAGTGATAAATACGCCAGAACGATGTATAGATTGCGAAATCGGACAGAATTATAGCAACATTATAGAAACCTGTGTTTCTTGCCCGATTGCAGGAAAGTCAGCGTTAGATGGAGAAGCAGAATCAATCCCTGATTGGTGTCCATTGAAGCCACTGCCGGAGAAAATGAAAGTAACTGGGCTTTATAACGGCGAGTATTTCAAAGCGGGAGGCAAACTACCGAGCTATAAGATCGGCTGGAACGATTGTATTGATGAGATTACAGGAGGAATGGATTAATGGCATGTGCAAAGAAATGTGATAGATGTGGAAAACTGTATGAGCAGTACAATTCTAAAAACGATAGAAAAAATCCTAATGGGATCATGGTATTAAATCTGGATAGTCAGAGAAGATATTTCGCACATAATGCTCTGGATTTATGTCCTGATTGTATGAAAGGATTTCAGGACTGGTTTGGAGAGGTAAAGTAGATGGAGAGATTAACACTTGAAGAAGCTATTAAATACATAAAAGAAGTAGTTTGTAAGAACAGAAAAAATAAAGAAAAGAATACTATTGTTATTCCTAACAGCTTTATAAGTAGCGCTGATTGTGCTGAAAAATACGAACAAGTTGCAAAATGGCTGAAAGAATTAAAATCTTACAAAGAAGCAGAAGAACATGGATTATTAATGAAATTACCAGTACCATTAGGAACTACAGTATATACGTTAAGTACGATTTTTGATTGTATTTATGATTATGACTGTAAAAGCTATCAAAAGTGGAAATGTAAAGAAGATATTCCATGTGAATATGAAAAGAGATCATACCATATAAAAGAAACTGAGTTCGGTTTTGTTATGGCACATTCTATTGGAGAAACCGTATTCCTCACTCGTGAAGAAGCTGAGAAGAAGTTGGAGGAGATGAAGAAGAATGGCATATAAAAATCATGAGGGCTATCCGGATCCAACATCAGGTAAGGCAATCAAGGCAGCAGGACATATGCCGACACATATTTATAATGCATACACAGTTCTGAACAACACTGCCGGGTTGCTGGGTTTAGAGATAACGGGTATCCGGGACAAGAAAACCAAGAAGGAATGGAAACGAGGAGGCTGACATCATGGATAAGAGAATTCTGGAAGAATACATAGATGCATGCGAGGTGACCAAAGAAGCAGAAGCAGAAATCCGTAAACTCGAATCAAAAAAGAATATCACAGCAAATGAGACTGTATCTGGAAGTAATCCGGAATTCCCTTACAATCCACAGCATTTTAAAGTACAGGGAACGACATATTCTTATTCAGACGATATCAGACTCAGAAACAAGAAAGAGATCCTGCGACAGAAGAAAGAGAAAGCGGAAGAACTGAAACTGCAGGTTGAAGTATGGATGATATCAATCCCATTCCGGATGCAGCGGATTATTAAATACAAGATCTTCGAGGAAATGACCTGGCAGCAGGTAGCAGATCGGATGGGACGGAAGACTACAGAGGAAAGTGTAAGAAAAGAATTTAAAAGATTTTTTGAAAAAAATTAAAGTTTGTCCGTTTTGTCCGATATGTCCGCTTCAAAGATGTTATAGTATATCATGAACGAATTGGAAATAGCCAAGACGTTCAGTTTTCTTTTCTCATACGTATCTTCCGCATATAAGATATGATGAATCCCCCGTCCTGGTCTCTGGTGGTGCTCAGATCAGGACATCCCGGAACATAGCTCAGTGGTAGAGCAGCTGGCTTATATCCAGCGTGTCGGTGGTCCGATTCCATCTGTTCCGATTGCGTGATCCACACACGCAACTTTTTTATAGTAAATCTCCTTAAAGGTGCGGAGCTGGCAGCAGTTCCGCTTTTAAAATGTTCAGGTGTCCAATTCGGACACCTTTTTATATGCCAATTTTCATACAGCGTGCACAGCACCAGCACATACATACTTTAGGCATGGATTCACTGTATGTAAGTGTTTGCACCTCCTTTCAGCGTGGTAGCAACCGGCTGTCACTATGGTGCTGGCAGGACTGTATTTCAGTAAATATCAAAAACGAAATGAATGAGAGGTGGTGAGGCTTGGCAAGAGCACCAGATCAGCGAGTAGAAGAAGCCAGAAGACTATTTGATTCTGGAATGAAATTGATTGAGATTTCTGAAAAGCTTAGTGTTCCAGAAGGGACAGTTCGAAGCTGGAAGAATAGATATAAATGGAATAATGCAACGTTGCAAAAGAAGAAACGCAACGTTGCGAGAAAAAAAGGTGGACAGCCTGGCAACAAAAATGCTAAGGGACATGGCGGTACAGGACCACCGGGAAATAAGAATGCAGTTAAAACGGGAGAGTTTGAAGCTCTCTTTTTTGATACCTTGGATGTAGATGAACAGAAGCTGATTCAGACAGTACAGCCGGATAAGGAACAGCTACTCCTGCAGGAGATACAACTTCTGACAGTACGTGAAAGACGGATGTTGAAGCGCATTGATCAGCTGCGACAGATGGAAGAACAGAAACTTGGAGCTGGTTCTGATGGAGAACATGTTCCTTCGGGAATGTCCGTAACAGAATTTAGTTCCGGTATAGAAAAAGGCAAGCCTACTGAACTGAAGAAGTACGAAGGAATTCTTGGACAGATTCAGTCCATTGAAGATGCGCTGACCAGAGTCCAGGCGAGAAAGCAGAAAGCAATTGAGACACTTCACAAGTTTGGATATGATGATGCGAAACTTGAGCTTGCAACTATGCAGCTTGAATTTGCAATGCTGAAACAGGATAACGTTGAGGAGAATACCACAGATGATGGATTTCTGGATGCAATGAATGCGACTGCGGTGGATGTTTGGGGTGATGAGAATGTATGACAAGATCAAAACCCTGAAAGAGAAACTGCAGAAAATGAAGACTAATCGGGGTAACAGCCAGATCAGTCAGACATTTCATTTTTCTCCATTTTCAAAAAAACAGAAGCAGGTTCTTACCTGGTGGTGCAAAGAGTCACCGGTACATGACAAGGATGGAATCATAGCTGATGGAGCTATCCGATCAGGAAAAACGATCAGCATGTCACTATCATTTGTTATGTGGGCGATGAGCTCGTTTTCCGGGCAGAACTTTGCAATGTGTGGAAAGACCATTGGTTCCTTCCGGAGAAACGTTTTGTTCTGGTTGAAGCTGATGCTCCTGTCCAGAGGCTATTCGGTCACGGATCACAGAGCAGACAATCTTCTGACTATCCGAAAAGATGGCAAAGAGAATTACTTCTACATCTTTGGCGGAAAGGATGAGAGATCACAGGATTTGATTCAGGGTATTACACTGGCAGGCGTGTTCTTTGATGAGGTTGCTCTGATGCCAGAGTCTTTTGTCAATCAGGCAACCGGACGATGCTCAGTGAAAGGTTCCAAGTTCTGGTTTAACTGTAACCCTGATGGACCGTATCACTGGTTCAAGGTCAATTGGATAGATAAGTGCGAACAGAAGAATATTCTGTATTTGCATTTTACAATGGATGACAACCTCTCTCTGGACGAAGAAATCAAAGCCAGATACCGGAGCATGTACATTGGAGTTTTCTTCAAACGTTACATCCTGGGACTGTGGGCGGCAGCAGAGGGCATCATCTATGATATGTTTGATGAAGAGAAGCATGTTCGAAATATCAAAGATTTCTTTCAGTTACTCATAGATGGTAATCGGTATGTATCCTGTGACTATGGTACTCAGAATGCAACAGTCTTCCTGCTATGGAATAAAGGCAGAGACGGCAAATGGTACTGTATTCGGGAGTACTACTATTCCGGAAGAGATAAAGGCAAACAAAAGACAGATTCAGAATATGCAGACGACTTGAAAGAGTGGCTTGATGGAACGAAGATTAAAGCGATCATCGTGGATCCATCGGCCGCTTCTTTTATCGCAGAACTTCGGAAGCGAGGATACAAAGTTTTGAAAGCAAACAATGATGTACTGGATGGAATCCGTCTGGTTGGAATGCTTCTGAATCTGGAAAAACTTGTTTTTGTTTCTTCCTGCGTAGAAACGATAAAAGAATTTGCTTCTTATATCTGGGATGAAAAAGCAATGGAACATGGTGAGGATAAGCCGGTAAAACAGCATGATCACAGCATGGATGCTGTAAGGTATTTTGTAAGTACAATCTTAGGTCATAAGATGGCAAGATTTAGAGAAGTCAGGAGGTGAGAGAGATGTATACGTTTACGATTCCAAGGGATGAGTTTGACGAACTCAGACCTGATAAGCAGATGATCAGAAAGTTAATCGGTAAGCACATCGGTCTTGTTGGTCGTTTGAAAAAGAATATGAACTATTACCGGGGCAAACATAAGATCTTGGACGATGAGAACCGAGAAAATAAGCTGGTATGTAACCATGCAAAGGATATCTCGGATACAGCCAGCAGCTATTTCATTGGTAATCCAGTGTCCTATAAATCAGAGAATGATATCACAGAACTGACAAAAGCTTTAGAGGTTGCCGGAGCTGATGAAGTAGATGGTGACAATGGCTTGGATCTTTCGATATATGGTCTTGCATATGAGTACATCTATGTGAAAGAAAATGAAGCATACCTGTGTGATAAGAATATTTCTGCAGAGAACACCTTTATGGTTAGAGATGACAGCATTGAGGAAAATGAACTCTTTGCTGTCTATTATTATGCAAAAAAAGATGATTCCGGAACAAAAACGACTCAGTACATGGCTACGATATTGACTCAGAATTATAAATTTGAGTTAAGTATCCTGAATACTGATGGCAGTCAGGAAACCACAGAAGAGCCTGTTCCTCATTATCTGGGAGAAATCCCTATTATTGAATATCTGAACAACAAACTTGCAATCGGTGACTTTGAACTGCAGATTCCGCTGATCGATGCATATAACGCGTTGATGAGTGACCGTATCACGGACAAAGAACAGTTCATTGATTCGATTCTTGCCATCTATGGAACATTGCTTATAGATGATGAGATAGAGGAAGACGGCGAACAAAAGGATGGTGCAGAAGCTGCCATGAAGCACCTTAAGAAGAGAAAGCTGTTGGAGATGCCGGATGGCACCAAAGCAGAGTATTTGACAAGGACATTTGATGAAGCTGGTGTAGAAATCCTAAAGAAAGCAGTTGAGCAGGACATTCACAAGTTTTCACATATTCCATGTATGACAGATGAAAGCTTTGGAGGCAATGTATCTGGTGTGGCTATGGAATTTAAGCTTCTTGGCATGGAGAATATCACGAAGATCAAGACCAGATATTACCGCAAAGGATTGAGAAAAAGAATTCGCATATTCTGTAATTTTCTTGCAAAGAAAGAAAAAACTGTGGATCCGGAAGGAATTACAATGACTTTCACCAGAGCTCTTCCAAAGAATCTTCTGGAGATATCTCAGATGGTATCTAACCTCAAAGGTATTGTGAGTCAGAAGACGTTGCTTGCTCAGATTCCATTTGTTGAGGATGTTGACGAGGAATTGGCTGCAGTGAAGAAAGAATCCGAAGAGAGCCTGAAACAGCAGCAGGAGATGTTTGGCATGCAAGGAAATGATCCGCCGGAAGATAATAATCCGGATAATTCATCACAGAAGAAAACAGAAGAGAAAAAAGTAGATGAGTGATTACTGGGAAAAAAGAGCTGCCTGGGACATGTATGAACGTATGGCTGATGCAGAAGACAATGCAGATCTTGTAGCCAGAATATATAGGTCTGCATCCGCTCAGATTGTGTTTTCAGCTCAGGATATATTTGAGAAGTACATGACAAAACACAAATTGTCAAAAGCTGAGGCTTGGAGATTCCTGAATAGCTTTCAGGATAAAGATTCCATTCAGAAGCTGCTTCTTGAGATTAAGAATAAGGACTCTGGAAAGAATAAACAGGAACTTCTAAAGGAGTTGGAAGCACCGGCATACAGAGCCAGAATCGAAAGACTGCAGAGACTCCTGCAACAGGTCGATACAGTCATGCAGAATGTATATCAACAGGAACAGCGGTTTGATACAAGCTTTTTTGAACAGCTTGCTGAGAATGCTTATTACAGGACGATATACAATACGCAGCGCAAGACTGGATTAGGCTTTAGTTTTTCTCATGTTGATCAGAAACAGATTGAGCGAGCACTTCGGATGAACTGGTCAGGAAAACATTACTCGAAGCGTATCTGGAAGAATACGGATGATCTTGCAAAAACGATCAAAGATGAATTACTTGTTAGCCTTTTGACTGGTAGGACAGACAGGGAGACCGCTGCAGTGATCACTGAGAAATTTGGCGGAGGGGCAATAGCTGCACGCAGATTGATCAGAACAGAAAGTTGTTTCTTTGCAAGTGAGCTTACCGCTCAGGCATATAAGGAATGTGGTATAAAGAAATACAGATATGTGGCAACTTTGGATTTGCGTACCAGTAAGATATGTCGAGAGCTTGACGGAGAGGTGTTCCTGGTGTCAGAAAGACAAGCCGGAAAGAACTATCCACCGATGCACCCGTGGTGTAGGTCTACCACGATCAGTGACATCGATGATGAGACGTTGTCCAGGATGACAAGAGCGGCTTATAATCCAGAAACTGGACGTACTGAGAAAGTTCCTGCAAACATGACATATGATGAATGGTATCAGAAATATGTCAAGGGAAATACAAAGGACAGAGTAGGCGCTAAATCCATTGCAAAAACTATTGATTCTGGTATAATAAAGAAAAACAAGGATAAACTAAAGATGAATCTGCAATTATTTGCTGAAAGCGATATTAAAAATCAAGAGTCCGGTTCGCTGAAACGAGCGATCCGGAAGTACGAAAAGCGAATAAAAGAACATGAAGAATATTTAGAAAATCCAAAAGCACATTGTTCTGATTGGGACGATAAAATGACATGCGAACAGGAAGGCTTGAAGCGTCACTGGAAAAAAGAAATTCGAAATTTTAATCAGGCAATACAGGATCGGATAGACGAGCTGAAAGAAAGAGGTGATTACAATGGCTGATGCATTAACAAGAGATGGAATTAAATATATGATAGCCCGATTGCTGGAAAATGCAAATGAAGCTGTTGAAGAAAGTAAGGAAAACAAGGATGATGCGTACTGTGCTGGACGGAAAGTTGCGTATTATGAAATGCTCGATATTCTGAAAACGGAGTTGGATATCAGGGATCAGGACTTAAAAGAATTTGGGCTTGATATTGATCTCGAAAACAAAATTGCATAAAATGTGAGATACCACCAGTCAGAAAAGGCCGGTGGTATTTTTATACCCATTTTTAAGAAAGAGAGGATATAAAACATGAAATTTGAAGAAGTGTTAAAAGCAATGAGATCTGGAAGTAAAGCAAAATTACCATCCTGGGGAGGATATTGGTATTGGAGTCCAGAGAAAGAAACAATCATCATACACACAAAAGGCGGACAGGAAATGGATATTCGAGAAACACAGAGCGTTGTATATACACTTCAGAATATCCTTTCTGATGAGTGGATTCTGGCAGATGAAGTAAACTGTCCTCAGCTTGGCGGTGAAGCAACGTTTTCCTTTGGAGAAGCAATTAAGTATCTGAAAAGAGGAATGAAAGTAGCACGAAAGGGCTGGAATGGCAAGAAACAGTACATTCAGCTTGCAAGCGGAATTTCATACAAAGCGCCTACAGGAGAAATTATAAATTGTGAGCATGATGCCATTGGAAATATGGCGATTGCTTTTGTTGGAAGTTCAGGTGTACAGATGGGCTGGCTTGCTTCTCAGGCAGACATGCTCGCAGAAGATTGGAAATTTACGGAGGGCTAAGAGCATGAAAAAGAAAATTGCAGCAGTAATTGCATTGATGCTTCTGATCTGTATTACAGCCACAGGATGTGCTGAAGCAGATCAGGTAAGCTACAACATTTCCAAAGAAGCAGATAACTTCAATGTGACCAGGAAACTCACGGTCCTGAATGCCAGGACAGATACGATTCTTCTGGAATTGACTGGAACATTTGCATTGAAGAATAATTCTGACAACGAGCTGGAAGTAATTATTGAGACAGCGGATAACAAATATCAGAAAGATTATGTGTATCTGAATGACTACACAATGTATGTAGTTGAAGATATTTCCGGATCAGCTGTAGATAAATATCATTACGAGATTAATTTTCTTCCAGAGTTTGGATTAAAAGCAACACACAGTGATTGAGAGGGAGGTGAGAACGGTGAAGGTAAAGTGCATTAAACGCTACAGTGACATCAAGTTAAAGAAAATCGTTTAAGTTGGCGATATTCTGGAAGTTGATGATGAAAGAGCTAAACACCTGATTCAGGAAGGTGTTGCTGAGATCACAAAAGAAACAGAAAAGGCAGCAGGTAAGGAGAAGGGATAAGGTGATCCGGTTATCTCCCTATGAGGCGCGGGGTGAAGCGTCTTATTTTTTGTGTCCGAAATGACATAAAACTACAGAATCTGAGACGAATGGCCCGGGCACAGTAGTGAATAGGCTGGGCGGAAAGGATAAGAAATGAGGAATAAAGTATTTAAAGTAATGTGTAAAGTTCCAATGAATCTGCAGTTATTTGCAGAAGGCGGAAACGGTGCTGGGACCGGCGATGAAGGCGGTAATGGCGGCGGAGCCGGTGGAGCAGGCGGTTCAGATGAGAATGAACCTCTGTCCTTCGATGATTTCTTGAAAACAGGCGGTAATCAGGCAGAGTTTGATAGGCGTGTCCAGAAAGCAGTCAATACGGCAGTAACCAATGCACAGGAGAAATGGCAGGCACTGACGGATGATAAGCTTTCTGAGGCTGAGAAGCTGGCAAAGATGACAAAAGAAGAGAAAGCACAGTACATGCAGCAGAAGAAAGAAAAAGAACTTTCTGAAAGAGAAGCTGCTATTACTCGTAAAGAACTGATGGTAGAGGCAAGAAACACACTTGCTGGTGATGGACTCCCACAGGAGCTTGCAGAGATTCTGAATTATACAGATGCCGATGCTTGCAAAAAGTCTATGGAGACTGTAAAAGTAACCTTCCAGAAAGCTGTTGAGGCAGCTGTGGAAGAAAAGCTGAAAGGTGGAAAGCCACCGAAGAAAGCTTCAGAACAGGAAGGCATCACAAAAGAAATGTATTCCAAGATGGGATACGCAGAAAGACTGAAACTGAAAACAGAAAATCCGGAACTGTACAAGCAGTTATCCGGCAAATAAAAAAAGGAGAGAAAAGTAAATGGCAGGAACAATTTTTGGAATTCCATTTGATGAGGAATTATTTATGCAGATGTGGAATGAAGCACCGGATCCGTATCTCACAGCAATGATCGAATCTGGTGCTGTTGTAGAAGACCCGGTTATTGCGGAAAGAATCGCAAACAGCGGAAACTTTTACACGATTCCGTTTTACAACACACTTGATGGAGAAGATCAGAACTATGATGGTCAGACTGACATCAAAGTGGAAGAGGTATCTGGTGGTTCTCAGAGTGGTATCGTATATGGCAGAGCAAAAGGATTCTTTGCTCGTAACTTTACTGCAGAACTTTCTGGTGCTGATCCGATGGGACATATCGTAGCTACAATTGCAAGATATTGGCAGAAGAGACGCCAGAAACGTCTGATTGGCATCACAGATGCTGTATTTGGTATTACTGGTGTATCGGGAAATGCAAAGAAATGGAACGAGAGTCACACTCTTGACCTGTGTTCAAAATCTGCCACTGCAAGAAACATTGCAGAAACTGACCTTAACGATCTTGCAACAATGGCTTGTGGTGACCACAAAGATCAGTTTGGCCTTGCAATCATGCATTCCGATGTAGCAAAAACACTGGAAAACAAACAGCTTCTGGAATTTTGGAAGTATACAGATGCAAATGGCATTCAGCGTCCAATGAATATTGCATCTGTAAATGGCTACACAGTTATTGTTGATGATGGTGTACCGTGTGTTACTGTTGGCGGTTCTGATGCTAACAAAGATTTGAAGAAGTATACAACATACCTGTTTGGACAGGGAGTTATCCGTACTGCAAAAGGTCGTGTTGATGTACCTGTTGAAACAAATCGTGATCCAAAGAAGAATGGTGGCCAGGATGAGCTGATCACCAGAATGAGAGAAACTATCCATCCGAATGGATTCAGCTTCACAAAACCAAAATCAAGCTGGACTGAATCTCCGACAGATGATCAGCTGTTCGCAACAGCAAACTGGAATATTGCATTTGATCAAAAGGCTATTCCGATGGCACGCTTGATTACTAATGGCTGATAGGAAGTGATCAGATGACCGATCTGGAAAAGCTGAAAAAGATCACCGGTGAGAAAGACGAAGAGCTTCTGCAGCTTCTTTTAGAGGATGCAGAAGCTTTCGTTTTATCCTATACAAATCGCACGCATATCGTTACCGGACTGGAAAAGGCTGTCAGAGATCTTGCAGTAATCGCGCTAAACCGGATAGGAACTGAGGGGGAAAAGAGCAGAAGCGAAGGTGGAGAAAATTACACTTTTGATGATGCTCCAAAGCAGATCTACGACACCATGAACCGGTATCGACTTGCGAGGATTGGAGGGAAGACCTATGAGACTCCGGAGAAGCAGGATTGAGACCTTTTATCACAGGAAAAGGATCGTAGAAAAAGATTCTGAGGGCGGCACCAGAGAAAGATATGGTGCTGCTTCTCTAATCAAGGGAGAGTCCTGGCCGGCATCTGGGAAAACACAGGCTCTGCAGTATGGCCAGAAACTGAGCTACATCAGGAATGTACGTCTCTCTGACAGTTATCAGATTAAAAGTGATGATAAAGGTAGAAATGTATATGTATTTGAAAATGGTGCAGAGATTCAGGAGCTTGATGGAATGTGTGTTTTTGTTCCGGAAGATATGGAACCAGATTACAAGATTGTAGCAATTAAACCTTACCAACATCTGTTGCTGGAGGTGGAAAAGCTGTGAGTGTAAATGGTACAGACGATCTGGATAAAAAACTGAAACAATTAGCAGAATATGACATGATGCATGCCGTGTCAGATGCTATTCAGCTTGTGCGATCAGCGGCAGTGAATAACTGCAGCGTAAACACTGGTGAGCTGAGACAGAGCATCTTTGCAGATGTAGAAGGAAACTCTGAAAAAGCGGAGGGTATTTGCTGGACAAACAAAGCTTATGCTCCTTATGTGGAATTTGGTACCGGTCCGAAAGGTCAGGCTGATCATGCAGGTATATCTCCGGACGTTACACCAGTGTATTCACAGTCTCCATGGTGGATCCATGAGAGCCAGGTTGACAGGACCATAGCTGAGAGATATCGGTGGTTCTACATTGATACTCCACAAGGACGCTTTTACCAGTGCACAGGACAGCCTGCACATCCATTTATGTATCCTGCACTGCATGATAACGAGGACAAGATCATGGAGAACATGAGTGCAAGTTTTAAGGCTGATATAGGAAAGGTGCTAGAATGAAGAATATCAAAGAACAGGTATATAAGGCATTATGCGCTGTGACAGAGAATGTATCGGATTCTTATCCACGTACATGGGCGGAGGACTCCACTATCCAGTACACAGAAGAACAGAACAATGTATATGAGTTCAGCTCCAGTGCTGAAGGTGTAATAGAGGACAAGTCCTTTGTACGTTACAGAATTGATATCTGGAACCGAAACAGCACATCTGCAGATGCTCTTGCAGTGGATAATGCAATGAAAGCAACAGGATTGAAGAGAACTGAATGTCAGGATGTTCCGGATCCGTCCGGAATGAAACATAAGCAGATGCGTTATGAAGGCATTATTGATATGGAATCAGATGAAGTTTATTGGACATAGGAAAGGGGAAATAACGATATGTTAGCAAATGGAACAACATTAGGTTATCGCAAACATACTGGCGGAGAAGCCTCCGGAGCATACACAGATCTTCCTGGATTAAAAGAGATTCCGGAAGTTGGTACTGAGATTGAGAAGGTAGATAATACATGTCTTACAGATCCTCATAAAATGTATGAGCAGGGCATTGGCGATCTGCCGGATATGGTGTACAAGTTTAAGTACGACAACAATAAAGCTGGAAGTCCATACAGATTGATGAGAGATGCAGCAGCTGCTAAAGAGGTCTGGGATTTCCAGGAGAAAAACAAAGACGGCACAGTTACAGAGTTTACTGCTCAGTTCTCAGTTAAGAGAACCGGTGGAGGAGTAAATGGTGTCATTGAGTTTGACGTTACTATGGCTGTGCAGTCCGAAATCAAACAGACTGATCCGGCATAAGGAGGAGTTAGATGGAAAATCTTGGTGGATTAGATGAAGTAGAAGTTAAAGAAAACAAGACAGAAGAGACAGTAGTTTCACTGGAAGAGAAAAAGGCGAAAAGAAAACCTTTCCATTACTGGGAAGTAAACGGCCGCCAGTTCCGTTTGAAACTCAAAGCATCTACAGTTGGGAAACTGGAAAACAAATATCATAAGAATATCATGAATATGCTGGATGATATTCCTCCTTTGTCAGTCATGCTTACGATTATTCAGGCGGCCATGGAACCATGGGAGCATGGAATGACATATCTGAAGGTTCAGGACTTATATGATTCCTGGACAGAAGAAGGTGGAAACCAGTCAGATCTTTATACAAAAGTCATCCTTCCGACATTATCCGTATCTGGTTTTTTTACTGCGGATCAGGCGGAAACCCTGATGGAGGAAATTGGGAACGTCTGACTGATTTTGTCCAGGAACTGTATGAGGATGCTCTTGATGTTGAGATACCCATAGATACATTCTGGAATTGCTCTATAGCTGAGAATGTTGATCTGATTGAGAGTGCATACAGAAGACTGCAAAGAGAACGAAAAAACAGGATTTCAGACAACTGTGTACTGGCAGAAGCAATAGCTGCCAATGTTGCATTATTGTTTGATGATGGCAAGAAACCGTTCCTGAAGCCGTGGGACTTCTATCCGGATCTGTTCAAGGAAGAACGGCAGATCTATGAAAAGGAAGAGGAAGAACGACAGTGGCAGGAATATATGGAACAGCGAAGAGAATATAACGCAGCATTTAACCGCCGGATACAGTCATAATGTGCCGGCGGATTTTTATAGGAGGGAGGTGAGACCATGGGTGATACACTTCATAAAATGGAGGTCAAAATCGAGGGTGATTCTTCTGGCTTGAAAAAAGAGATGGAATCCAGCCGCCAGGAAGTAAAGCGTGGTGTTGAAGCTATTCAGAAAGAAACTGAAAAGATGAAGAATCCTTTCAGAAATCTGGCAAGTAGTAAAACACTAAGTTCAGTGCGTGCTTCCATGAAGAAAATTAAAGATTCCTTTGCATCATTTTCACTGAAAGACAGAACAAAAGAATTCCAGATCAAGGCTGGTATTAAAGTACCGACTGAAGAATATAAGAATGTTATTTCTGATATTGATAAGGTACAGGCTAAACTCGACAGATATTATGAACGAAGAGATAAAGCAGAGTATCTTGGAGTTGATAAAGAAAGCAACAGTTGGAGAGGACTGGCTTATGACATTGAAGGCGCTGAAAGAAAACTGAAAATGTACCAGGCTGACAAGAAGATGATGGAAACTGACGGGACGGATGTACAGCGTCCTGTGTCCATCAAAAGTATGCTTGGAAGCGTTGCCGTAAAAGGATTTGGCGGTGCTCTTAAGGGAGTGACCTCAGGTGTGAAATCACTGGCAAGTGGTCTGATTCAGAAAGCTTCTGGAGCATTTGGTGCGCTGATACAGAAGTTTGCTACTGGGATTCCAATTCTAAAAAGAACGAGATCTTCATTTAATGGTCTTGGAACATCCGGAAAAGGTCTTGTAGGAATACTGAAAACAATCGGTATGACTGCAAAATTCATGTTTGCAAGCTTTGTGATTCGTGGAGCAATCAACGGGGCAAAAGAAGGCTTCCAGAATCTGGCACAGTATTCAAGCTCAACAAATGCAAGTCTTTCCATGCTGATGTCTTCACTGACTCAGCTGAAGAATTCGCTTGCAACAGCATTTGCTCCGATTCTTGATGTAGTAGCTCCGATTCTGAATCAGTTCCTGCAGATGACCATACGGGCCGTGAATGCTGTAGGACAGCTCATGGGCGCTCTTACAGGAAAATCTACAATCGTCAGGGCTAAGAAAGTAAACCAGGATTATGCTGCAAGCCTCAATGGTACATCTAAGGGGCTCAAGAACAATGCAAGTAATGCCAACAAAGCTCAGAAAGAAGCTGAGAAGTACAAACGTACACTGTTAGGCTTTGACCAGATCAATAAGATGGATGATAACTCATCCTCTGACACTGGATCCGGCGGAGGGGCAGATGCTGGAGCTCTGGGCGGTATCGACAACATGTTTGAAACCACTGCAGTACAAAGCAAGTTTAAAGACCTTGCGAAGCTGATCAAGGATTCCTGGAAGAATGCAGACTTTACAGAAGTTGGTGCTATCGTTGGTCGTAAGCTCAACGCAGCCCTGCAGAGTATTCCATGGGATGAGATCAAGAACACTTCGAACAGAATTGCAAAGAGCATTGCTACATTTCTGAACGGATTCATTGAAACAACAGATTGGGGACTGGTAGGCAGCACTCTTTCGCAGGGATTAAACACAGCAATTGGATTTGCAAACACATTTGCGCAAAACTTCCACTGGACCAGCTTGGGAAAAGCCATCTCTGACGGAATCAATGGTGCTGTTAAGACGTTCGATGCTGCCACTGCAGGACAGACGATCAGCAATGTAGTGAAAGGTATTCTTGATTCGTTCATCATAGCTGTAGAGAATACAGACTGGCAGCAGGTCGGTAAAAAGGTTCAGGAGTTCCTTGTCAATATTGACTGGAAAGGCATTGTTGAAAAGCTATCAGAAGCTATTGGCGCAGCATTTGGAGGTTTTGCAGCATTCCTTTGGGGCTTGATCGGAGATGCCTGGAAGAAAGTTGTACAGTGGTGGAAAGATACGGCATACAAAGACGGACAGTTTACCATTAGTGGACTTTTCAACGGGATTGTCGATGCTCTGAAAAACGTAGCAACATGGATTAAAGACCATATCTTTAAACCTTTCATCAATGGCTTCAAGAAGGCTTTTGGAATCAATTCACCATCAACAGTAATGATTGAACAGGGAGGATATATCATTTCCGGATTGTTCAAAGGATTGAAGGATAATCTTCCAAACGTCCTGAAGTGGGTCGGAGATCTACCTGGAAAGGTAAAGGATAAGCTCGGAAATGCTAAGGAATGGCTGAAGGAAAAAGGCTCTCAGGCAATGTCTGGATTTGCAGCAGGTCTTCATTCCATTAATATTCCACTGCCGCATATTACAGTTTCCTGGAATAGTCATACTGTTGGACCGGTAAGTTTCTCAACTCCATCATTTGGGCTTGACTGGTATGCAAAGGGTGGATTCCCTAATATGGGTGAAATGTTCGTAGCACGAGAGAATGGGCCTGAGATGGTTGGTCGAATGGGAAGACGAAATGCCGTTGCCAATAACAACCAGATTGTTGATGGTATCCGGGCTGGTGTGTATGAAGCCATGGTAAATGCTCTGGAAAGCTTCAGTGGTGGAGAAAATGGACAGAACACAGAAGTGAAGATCTATCTGGAAGGTGATTCCAAGAAATTGTTTAAAGTGATACGTACAGAAGGTCAGGATTACCAGAAATCTACTGGAAAGCCTGTGTTTGAATAGGAGGTGGGCTTTTGCATAACAACGATGACGAACTGTATATTGATGGTGTGAAAATGCCCACTTTGAAACTCAACGGGCTGACATACAAGAAAGAAAAGATATGGTCGAAAAACACTGGTCGAGTAAGCAATGGTGACATGAAAGGTGACGTGATAGCAAGAAAATTCACACTATCCTGTCAGTGGCCGCCGCTTACTCGTTCTCAGTTAGCGGTGATTGATACGGCTATAGATCCGGCTTTCATTAAAGTAGAATTCCGTGATCCTGGAACAAATAATAAGCTGGAGAAAACATTCTATGCAGGCACACCGACATATCCGGTATACAGTTATGCCAAAGGTGTAAAAACATATGTTGGTGTAGCCGTAGATTTGATTCAGCAGTAGGGAGGACAAAATGAAAGTAAAAAACAAAGATATCGTTACTTTTTTAAATGGAATCGGTGGTTTTAAAGACAAAAGATTTCCAGTGAAAGTAACTTATGCGATCAATAAAAACATCAAAGCAGTGACTGGAGCAGCTGAAGCTTACAATAATACTTTTGATGAGCTCCGTAACCAGTATATGGATAAAGATGCTGAGGGGAATATCAAGTATGATGAAGAAGGCGAGCCTAAGTTCCTGGAGGGCAAGAGAGATGAATTCTTAAAGGAACTGGAAGAGTTGCGTGAGATTGAAGTGGACATTGACCTCATTATGCTTAATTACGATGATCTGGAGAAATGTGATTCTGACAAATACGGTACACTTACTGTGAGAGATATGGAAACACTGGACATTATGCTGAAGTAGAGGAGGTACCTGTATGTATCAGACATCAGAAGAATTTGGAAACCTGATACAGCAGGATTCCAGAACATTTTATGCATTGCTATATTTTGATGGCAATACAATAACAGATGGTATATCAGAGATTACGATCGAAGGCGGATCCAACAGCGAGGATGATTTCTCTATCGGCTCTGTAGTATCCAGATACGCAAAGATCAAGATGACGAATCCTGCAAAGAGAATTGAAGGGAAAGAGATAACAATCAATATTGGAATGATGGTTGGCGAATCTATTGAATATGTTCCGATGGGTTATTACACAGCAGAGAAGCCAAAGACAGATGAAAGTCAGATTACAGTCACTGCGTATGACCGCATGATGAAGACAGAGAGAGCTTTTTCGGCGGATGGCATTGCAGAGACTACAGATACAGTAACTGTGCTGAATGCGATATCGAGGATTACAGGAGTAACAGTTGTTACAGATGGACTGACTGCGATATCAATGCAGCGTCCGGATAGCTATACCTGCAGAGAGATACTGGGATATATTTCACAGATGTATGGCGGTTTTGCTATCTGTAATCGGCAGGGACAGATTGAGATTAAAACTTACATAGACAGTGATTATCCAGTCGATACAAGCCGGTACTGGGACACATTCGAGCATCATGATGTGACTGAGAAAATAGAGAAGATTACCTGCTATATCGGAAAGGATTCTGATGGAAACGATGTTTCTGTCAGTGTTGGTTCCGGAACCCGCGAAATAAGTTTTTCAAACCCGTTCATGACACAGGAAATGCTGGATAATGTTTGGAAAGTATTAAGCGGTTATGAATACATGCCTGGAAGCATTAAATTCATGGGTGATCCTCGTGTGGATCCATGGGATGTGCTGACAGTCTCTGATCTGAATGGTACAGCTTATAAAGTACCGGTCATGACTATGACACATGAGTTTGACGGCGGTCTGATCACATCGGTGGAAGCTGTTGGACGGTCTGAAGTAGAACAGGAATCTGGATACAAAGGTCCGACTACTAAGGAAATGGACAGGTATTATGCACAGCTGGTTGTGATTGATAAGGCATTGATTAATAAGTTGGATGTAGATACGGCGAACATCACTTATGCGACTATTAAGAATCTTGAAGTTACTAAAGAACGAGTTGAAGAGATTTATGGGGAATACGGTGAATTCCAGAAACTCACAGTAAATAATTTCTCAGCAGCAAACGGCCGGATTGATATCCTTGCTTCCAACTATGCCAATATCAAGAACCTTCTTTCAGGATCAGCTGGTATCGGTGATCTGCAGAACATCCACCTGACTTCTGATAATGCGGTAATCGATACAGCGCTGATCAGAACGGCAGTGATGGAATCAGTATCCATTGCAGATCTGCTTGCCGGTACGATCAGTACCAATAAGTTCAAGATCATGTCAGATGATGGCGGCATCCAGATATCCGGGGCAACCCAGCAATGGAAAGATGATAACGGAGTTGTAAGGATGCAGGCTGGCCGGGATGCACAGGGGAGCTTCACATTCGAGCTTTTTGACGAAACAGGAAAAGGAGTTCTGATCGATTCCACCGGTGTGCAACCGGGAGCAATTGCAGATGGACTGATCGTGAACGAGATGGTTTCTGACACGGCCAACATCGCCGCATCCAAATTGGATATAGACAGCTTGTTCACAGCAATCAATGATAGTACACAGGTCATCAAGAGCAACCGTATCTGGTTGGATGATTCTGGCCAGAGCCTAAATCAGGCTTACACGAAGATGACACAGAACATCACTGAAATTGAACAAACTGCAGGTTCTGCATCAGACAGTGCGTCAGCGGCGGCAGACGCAGCCAAGAAAGCACTGGAAACCTTATCGGGAATATCAACTCTGGATGCGATGTCGGCATCTCTGAACAATGATGCTCATGTGGTCCACACCTACACGGATGGTACCGGTGGGGATTACAGTTCCTGTTATACAGTCTTCTCAGTGTTCTTGGGCGATACAGACGTATCTGATCATATCGATGAGATCAAGGCTGTAGCATCAGCTGGGATTACAGGCATATGGAATCCACAGCTGAGAAGATATCAGGTGACAGCAATGTCTACGGACAGCGGCTATGTTGATATCTCAGCGTTATACGGCCTGGAAGGTAAGGTGTTGCTGGTAGGCGAAAAGGGACTTGTGATCGGTGATAAAGCGTTGATTGTAAAATCTATGGGCTCCTGGATCACAAAACGATTCTCGGTCTCCAAGGCAAAAGACGGCAAGATGGGTCTAAGTTATGACCTTCGGGTTAGTACGCAGATCATCCGGAAACAGAAAGATGATAAAACACTTGAGCCGGCAAATGTGACGTTCTCGGCTTACAAGAATGACAATGGATCCGTGAGCAGCTATTCCGGAAAGTTCCAGATTGAAGAATCAAAGGACTCCGGAAAGACCTATGAGATCAAGTATGGCTCCTCATCAGCTGAACTGTTGACGGTATATGTACCATCGTCTCCGGATGTGAATATCATCCGGTGTTCCTTGTATGATACGTCCGGAGTGCAGCTCCTGGATACTCAGACGGTATCAATCGTTTCGGATGCTGCAGGACTGGCACAGGACATTGCAAATGTAGATAAGAAAGCTCAGAAAGCGAAAGAAGCAATTCAGACCACAGACCAGAAAGTGATTGAGATCAAAAGCAGTATGCAAGGGTTTGAAACAAAATTGACTCAGACTACGACAGATCTGCGGGGAATGACGGACGGAACGCTCTTGTACAACACCAAGTGCCAGGATAATGGAGACGGAACAACGACTGTATCAGCGGCATTGTACAAAGCCGGCAGAGAAGTCACGAAGGAATATCCGGCAGCATGGTTCTCCTGGAGCAGGAGGACAGAGCAGGGAGAAGCCTTTCTGCAGTACGGATATTCAGTAACAGTAAACAATGATGATTATATGTTCGGTGGAGTTGTAATCGGACAGTTTATCAGATATGTGCAGATGGCTCTTACAGTAGGAGATAAGCTTCTCGTGATCGGAAACAAAGCCATGTGCGTAAATGTAGATGCGTAAGGTGTCCGAATCGGACACCAGAAAGGAGAAAAAATATGGCATTACCACAGGACGGTCAGAATGCGAACGGACTGACCAAAGTAACAGAGATTCCAAAAGGAAAAGAACTGATTTTTATTGATCCGACAACAAATGAAGGCGGGATTATTACACTTGAGGACCTGACAACTCAGATCCTCAAAAATTTGACATCCCAGACCTTCGCACTGGATCAGGGAAATATGACACTTTTGGCGGCTTTAAACCAATTAAATAGTAACTCCTCAATAAGGCTTTGTAGAGTGATTTTTGGCGAAAATACATTTTCCTCTGAATTAAAAGGAAAAACACACAAAGCTATTATTGGATTTTTCTATAAACCATCTGATAATCCATTTTCTTTTAATAACGGGTATTTTATTGCTTTTCAATCTACATATCTGCAAGAAGAAAATATGTTTGTTATCATTGGATTTGGTTTCAATGGAACTATTGGAAATAAATTTCTTGCTCTTAAATAGTAACACCTGGGTCAGCGTTGGAACATATGATATTCCGGCAAACGACACAGATATATCAATCCAAATTCCTAGTAATGCAAAAGAAATACTATTGTTTGTAGGGTCGAAAAACGAACAGCAAGTATATGGTGGTAAATCGTATATCCTATGCCCTACACCGATGAATATTGTTTATGAAAAAGAATTGTTTTCCGCTAGCGGAAACAGTATTGGAACAGGATTTTATGCGTATTACAATAATAACGTATTACTTATGAAGTGCAAAACTTCAAGTACTGTTCTTGCTCAAGTCTATACAAAATAGTAAATGTAAAAATTGACAATATCAAATACATTGACTGCGGAGGATATGGCACTCTGGCTGCCTTTTCTATTGGCAAACTATTATACTGCAAATTCAACGGAAACAATAAAGTATCTGAAGTTACACAACAAGACATTGCTCAATTGCCCAGCGAGTACACATTGAATTCCTCTATTGGAGTATATAGGAGTGTTTTAGTTAACGCCCGTAACACAGGCAGTCTTCAAATCGATACGTATGGAAAAATTACTCTGTACTGTCCATATTCGTATTTATATGGGTACGTGATTATTCCAATAAAATAGTAACCTGCTTTTTACCCGAATTGCCAGTACCGATGAAACTAATCAAACAACCATAAATTTGTCAGAGCTCGAACATGGAGTCTATGAATTATATTCTACAGTCGGAACATATTGTACAATCGGATACTCTAATGGGAATTGGTGGTTACCTGTGAAATCATCCGAAAATACAACAATAAGTGGTGAGAGCTTAACCTTCGATGCTGGTTCTTGGTACACGATAATTTATATAAGAAAAATTTTATAATAGATTTGCCACCTCCTGTTTAATTGGTTTGTGAACAGTACCTCTTACATGGCAAAATAGCACTGTAGGAGGTGCTTTTTATATGACAAAAATTGACCAGATCCAGAATCAAATACTGGAAAAGATGGCAGAAACACTAAGTAATGAACAACTGCAGAAGTTGGAGAATGTAATGGCAATCGAATTCCACGGAATCGAGGTCCAGGAAGAGTGCACACAGCTTGTAACAAGCGAGCTGCGATGGCAAAAGATCCTGAACACATTCCTGGCCAGTAAGAGAATCGAGAACTGCAGTCTTGGCACATTGGACAGATACAAAGAATGTGTGACCAAATTGATCACATCATTGAATAAACGCCTGCAGGACATCACAACCAATGATATTCGGTATTATTTGGCAATGTACCAGGAAACAAGAAAGATATCAATATCGTACATGGATACGATCAGACGGTATCTGAGCAGCTTCTTTGCATGGATATCGGATGAAGGATACATCAACATCAATCCTATGCGGCGTCTTAAGAAAATCAAGGTACCACAGAAGATTAAGAAACCTTTTACACCGGCAGAGCGCGAGCATTTGCGTTGCTCTGCACGGTGCCAGAGGGATATCGCAATCATGGAGTTTTTATACAGTACAGCAGCCAGAATTGGTGAAGTGGTACGGCTGGATAGGAGAGATATTGATTGGAACAGAAACGAGATTATCATCTACGGAGAGAAGGGCAAGAAAGAGAGGAAAGTGTATCTCACAGATGAATGCGCATATCATCTGAGAAAATACCTGTTATCCAGGAATGACGCGAATCCGGCATTGTTTGTGAGTTCTAAACAACCACATACAAGATTAGGCAAGCAGGCTATACAGTCTATGCTCCGGACACTCGGACAGAAGACTGATATTCATGCTCATCCACACAAGTTCCGAAGAACATTGCTGACCGATGCCGGTAATCGAGGTATTCCACTGCAAGAAATCCAGCATTATGCAGGACACGAAAAACCAGATACGACCATGATGTATGTTACAGTATCAGAAGAAAATGTACGGGCATCATTCCGAAGATACATAGCCTGATCTGGATGGATTCATATGAATTTTCGAAGCTGGCAGAGATGGCAGCTTATTGAGTATGCACTTTTGCAGAAGATTTCGGAAGAGAAGGCGGTAGAGAATGGAAAGACACTCCCGCAGACTAAACAGGAGTAGTAGGGAAATTTTTTATGGCTTCATAGACCATATGACAGTATCGTCTTTCATCATTTGAATACCACCTGTTCCATCTGTATAAAATCCAATGGTCGTTCGCTTCCCGTCATCTGTAAAAAAATCAAAGTACGCATTATTTACTCCGGTTGAACCTGACCGGAAGGTTATTCGGTTTATGTTGCCGTTAAACTTAACTCTGGACGAGTTACTATTTTGTTAGTGTATTACAGTCCATTTATTCCAAACATTGTTATCCTTGTTGCGCTTGCGAATAGTTCCACTATAATGCACAGCAATTTGCACTCCGTAGTTATCCTTTTCATACATAAGCCCGTATACAAGAGAGATGCCACCTATTAAGTCGGAATCTCCCCGACTATCTGTAAAAACAAATATATATGGCAATGCCTGCCCTTGATTAAAAATAAGAGACGGCATATCAAGTTTTTTCAGTGCATCATTATCGCTAGGATAATTGATTCGAGCAAATCTGAGCCGGTTACTATTTTATAAAGAAAAGAAAAATCCATGCTAAAGGGCATCCACACGGATGTCTTTTATTATGCATTTTTCGAAAGGAGGGAAATGCTTTGAGATTTATAAAAGAAATAACACTGTTTGCTCCATCCGGTACACTGAAAAGATTCCAAGGGTTGGAAACAAGCTTTAAAGTTGAACAGGGCAAGATCAGTGCTTTAATTTCAGAGAGTGAACTGACAGAGCTTCGAAATGGCAATAAAACCATGTACAGCCGTCTGTATTCGGCAGAGCAGACGGTAAGCGGTCTGGAAAAATTGTATACAGATGTAACGGGAAAATATGACGCTGTAAGCAAACAGTATACTTCTCTGGATACAAAAGTTGGTGAATATAAATCCGCAGTAGATGGATTTTCAGGGGAACTACAGCAGTTGTCTACAACAATTAATGATGACTATAGCACCACCAAATCAATGCAAACTTATGTAAAAGCACAGGTAGATGGATTAAGCACTGCGGTATCAGAAACTTATGTTAAGACTGATACGCTTAGTGGATATTCGACCACAGAGCAAACGAAGAGCATGATTGACCAGAAGACTGATCAAATCAAACTAGATGTGCGTGAAAAAATATATGGTACTAATTATTGTAAAAATGGAACATTTGAAACATTTACTGGCTGGGTTGCATATGCCGACAAAAAACCTCGTACAACTCACTTAGGAAAAACATGTGCTTATCTGGTTTCTGGGAATTCAATTTGGATGAATTATGATTATACGGTTGATGCAGATGAATCTAATACGATAATATTTGAGGCTGCTAGTCCTGAAAAGGTTGCACTAAATATAAAAATTGACGATACTACAATCAAAACATTTTATTCATCGGAAATGTCTGAGGAATGGAAAGAATTTTCAGTTGATGTAAAACTGAAAAAAGGAAAACATACCATTCAATTTGTGACATCTTCTAACGCATCTGTTCTTTATGTAACAAATGTTCAGATAAAGCAGGATATCATAGAATCAACACATAGCCAGATAAATATCCTTCAGAGTTCTATTGAATCTAAAGTATCTAAGAATGGAATCATTTCATCAATCAATCAGTCTTCTGAAAAGGTTTCTATTAGTGCAAACAAAATCAATTTTAATGGACTGGTTACGGCAAATAATTATTTCCAGATTCTCACAGACGGTTCATTCGTGGCTACATATGGAACTCTGGGTGGTTGGACAGTTAAAGACGGGATTATAAAATCTAATGATCAGAAATTAACTTTAGATCCGGCAAATGACCGAATATATTTCAATGATGACGATGATGACCATATAACTGAATTGTCACCAGATGGGACAAGGACAAACTATTTGACTGTTGATGGTGGCATTGTTGGAGGAGACGCTGCATTGCTTATCAGTGCAGGGTCTTCATCCCGTATTCAGTTTTATGATTCTTTTTCAGACGATGGCGAAGATGCAATCAAACTCCAAGGAAACCTAGAAGTCCGTGGAACCAAATCACGCGTAGCCCGAACGGAGAATTTCTCTGATCGGCTATTGTACTGCTACGAAACTCCGACACCAATGTTTGGAGATCTTGGTTGTGGGAAGACCAATGATAGAGGAATCGCGATTGTTGATATAGATCCGGCATTTTCGGAAACAATAAATTCCGGAATTGAGTATCAGGTATTTCTGCAGAAGGAAGGAGATGGTGATATATGGATAGAAGAAAAGGATACGGAGTATTTTATGGTGAAGGGGACACCGAATTTAAAGTTTTCCTGGGAGGTTAAGTGTATCCAGAAAAGCTTTGAACACTTGCGACTAGACGAGAAAGAAGTACAGGAAGCAGCGCAGAAAGATGCCAGAGATGCCCAGAAGGACTATAACATTATTATCGACACGATTGTCGAAGACTACGACAAAGAAATGGAGGAATTGATCAATGAAAGTAATTAAGATTATCAGCATCATCAATCAGGGTGGAGAATATTCCATTACTACTACTTATAACGAGGTAGATGACAATGGTGCTATTGTAAAAAGAAATGTAAAAGCACCAACATTTTATGCTGTAGGTGATATGCTTAATCACGTAAAAGCAATAGAAGATCAGACAAAAGAACGAATTTGAGGACAATATATGGAGAGAATCAGAGCGGAGCCGTGAGGCTCTATTTATTTTACTTAAAATTGCGCCGGCGCAACCGGAGAAAGTGTGAAAAAGTGAAAGAAATACTCATGCAGACATATACTATTGTATTACCGGCCCTGTTGGGATATATTGTATGGCTTTTGAAGAATCAGAAAAAAGACAGGGATGCCAACAGTAAAGGTACAATGCTCCTGCTCCGTACACAGCTGATCGAGTATCATGCGAAATATATGCAGCTGGGTGACATCCCATCATATGCATATCAGAATTTCTGTGAGATGTATGATGCATATCATGCACTGGGCGGGAACGGGATGGTAACAAAAATGAAACAGGAAATTGAAGAACTGCATATCAAGCGAAAAGGAGAATGAATATGGATATTAACGTAATGATGCAGTATGTAACCTATGGACTGGCACTGATCGGAGTGCTTGCATTTCTGGTATCGATTATCGTGCAGGTAATTAAGGAGATGCCTGGGATCAATAAGATTCCAACGAGTATTGTGGCACTGGTCACATCGCTGATTCTCTGCCCGGTGGCACTGGTCATCTTATGTACATATTATAAGATGGTAATCACCTGGTATTATATATTTGCTTCTTTTATTGCCGCATTCGTAGTTTATTTAGTGGCAACAGGCGGTTGGGAAAAAGTCAAGAGTATCTGGGATAGAACGAAATATAAAGATTCAGAGGGCGAGTGATCGTCCTCTTTTTAGTGGAGGAATACAAATGCTAAAGATTATGGGACAGGCTGCAGCTACCGTAACGCAGATGCAGACCTATATCAAAAAAGTTAATCCAAAGGCGCCCGATTCGGTTATCAAGATGATTCCGTTGTACATTTCTGAAGGAGCAATCGAGGGAGTAAGAGGTGACATTGCCTTTGCTCAGAGCTGTCTGGAAACAGGCAACTTCACATTCTCAGAGTCAGCAGTTACCCTGGACCAGAATAATTTCTGTGGAATGGGAGTGACCAAGAATGGAGTAAAAGGCAACAGTTTCAAGACCCCAGCCGAAGGCATCCGGGCACAGATTCAGCACCTGCAGGCATACGCATCTACCAGCCGTCTGAAACAGACTGTTGTAGATCCACGATACACATATGTGACCAGGGGATGTGCAGAGTATGTCGAGTACTTGGGAATCCAGGAGAACCCTAAACACCAGGGATGGGCTGCCGGAAAAGATTATGGAAAGAAAATCATTGCTATTCTGGATAGCATCTTATCAGTTACAAGTGAACAGGAAGTTACAGAAAAGGAGAACACAATGAATATCAACACAAGTTTAATCAGTAACAATAACAGCTACGCAGGTCAGACTCCAAAATACATTGTAATTCATAACACAGACAATTATTCTAAGGGAGCCAATGCAAAGGCACATGCTAAAGCTCAGCATGATGGCAATTTCAAGGGCTATTCCGCCCATGTATTTGTTGATGACGCAGGAGCATACCAGGCCCTTCCGTATGACAGAGGCGCTTGGCACGTTGGAGTCAACTATGGCGGCCGTCTGTTCGGAACAGTAAATAACCATAATTCTATCGGAATCGAAATGTGTGTACAGTCTGGTTACAATTACGAAAAGGCATTCCAGAACACAGTGGCAGTGTGCAAGCAGATCATGAAGCGGTTCAACATTCCAGCCGAAAGAGTGCTGCAGCATTATGACGTATGTGCCAAGAATTGCCCGTCTGCGATTCGAGCTAAAGGTGATTGGAACCGGTTTAAGCAGCTGATCGGAGCCGAGACTACAGCCGTAACTGTAGATAAATATTATCGTACAAGAAAGACATGGGAAGACAGCAAAAGCCAGATTGGAGCATACAAGATTCTGGAAAATGCCAAGAAAGAATGGAAAGAAGGATATACAATCTACGACTGGAACGGAAAAGCAGTATATCCGGAGAATCAGACTAAACAGAAAGCAGATCTTACTGCAGAGCTGAAAGTTCAGCTCCCTGTTATCCAAGAAGGTTCCACTGGGGCAGCAGTTCTTGCTCTGCAGGCGGTACTTAAAACATCTGTTAATGGAGTGTTCGGAAGTAGTACAAAAGAATCATTGAAGAACTTCCAGAAGAATGTGAAACTTGATGTAGATGGATGCTGTGGAAAGAATACCTGGAGTAAGATCGTAGATCATATGAAAGAGAATACTTTCAAGTCTTAATATAATAAGAAGAAATCCCGGCAGGTACCCACTGCCGGGAAGATATTGTATCATCATTTCGTGTGAACTTTCGTGAGAACCAGTAAGCATTTTTCATGTTTTTGCTCACTTTATACAGTAATTGAGAACATAATAAAAACATTGATTTTATAAGGGTTTCCAGACTTTCCTTGTATTTACTGGTGTTTGCAAAATTCTTCAAAAATCGGTTCGAGTCCGGCCAGCGGCACTTAACTCAGGCTCTCTGATAATCAGAGAGCTTTTTTGATTATCAACATTGTAGCTTTTTTATGAAAAGTTTATAAAATTTCATAGAATGGACATTGAATCTTGGAAAGAAAAATGATATGGTACATGACATAAATGATTTTGAAAGAATCCGGAGATACTAAATACCGGGACTTTCGAAGATTTGGAGGACAAAAGATAAATGAAGTTTGGGAACAAAAAACCAGAGAAAATACCTATGTATGTATATTATATCATTGCAGGTGTTATCATCGTTCTTCTGAATATGCTGGTTGTTCCGGCCGTACAGGAACGAAGCGTGCAGAAGACGGACTATTCTACGTTTATTGAAAATGTTGAAGATGGGAATGTAACAAAGGCTACAGTAGAAGAAAATTATATATATTATGAGATGAAAGACAGTAATTCCGGGAATATGGTTCTGTGTAAAACTGTCAAGATGGATGACTCTGATCTGGTTAATCGCCTGTTGGATGCAGGGGTAACAATGGATGAAGTTCTTCCGGAAAGTCCTTCTATACTGATGACACTGCTTCTCAGCTATGTAGTACCAATCGTGATCTTTATTTTTATTGGTCGCTGGCTGAGTAAGAAGATAATGTCATCTATGGGTGGCGGCCCTGGTGGTGCAATGTCTTTTGGCAAAAGTAATGCCAAGGTATACGTGAAATCTTCTACAGGAATTAAATTTTCTGATGTTGCAGGTGAAGATGAGGCAAAAGATCTTCTGACGGAGATCGTTGATTATTTGCATAATCCGCAGAAGTATACAGAAATTGGGGCGTCTATGCCAAAGGGTGCACTGCTTGTGGGTCCTCCTGGAACAGGTAAGACTCTTCTTGCCAAGGCAGTTGCAGGTGAAGCTGAAGTTCCGTTTTTCTCTATTTCGGGATCTGAGTTTGTAGAAATGTTTGTTGGTATGGGCGCGGCCAAAGTACGTGATCTTTTTAAACAGGCAAATGAAAAAGCACCATGTATTGTATTTATTGATGAGATTGATACAATTGGTAAGAAACGTGATGGAGCTGGATTTACAGGTGGCAATGATGAACGTGAACAGACTTTGAATCAGCTCCTTACAGAAATGGATGGCTTTGATGGATCCAAAGGCGTGGTAATTCTTGCGGCAACAAACCGTCCGGATTCTCTTGACCCTGCACTTCTTCGTCCGGGACGTTTTGACAGACGAATTCCGGTAGAACTTCCGGATCTTCAGGGCCGTGAGGAGATTTTGAAGGTACATGCAAAGAAAATCAAGATTGCAGATACCGTTCGTTTTGATGATATAGCGAAGGCTGCTGCCGGCGCTTCCGGAGCTGAACTTGCCAATATTGTCAATGAAGCGGCGCTTCGTGCAGTACGTGATGGACGTAAATTTGCCACACAGGCAGATTTTGAAGAAAGTATTGAAGTTGTAATTGCCGGATATCAAAAGAAAAACCGTGTTCTTTCTAATAAAGAAAAACTGATCGTATCTTATCATGAAATCGGACACGCTTTGGTAGCAGCTAAACAGACAGAATCTGCACCGGTACACAAAATTACGATTATACCACGTACTTCCGGTGCTCTTGGATATACGATGCAGGTAGATGATGGAGAACATTATCTGATGAGTAAAGAAGAACTGGAAAATAAGATAGCAACATTTACGGGCGGTCGTGCTGCAGAGGAACTGATTTTTCATTCGATCACAACAGGTGCTTCCAATGACATTGAGCAGGCAACAAAGATTGCCAGAGCCATGATCTCGCGTTATGGCATGAGTGATGATTTTGATATGGTTGCGATGGAAAGTGTCAGCAATCAATATCTGGGTGGTGATTCCAGCCTGACATGCTCTTTTGAAACACAGACAATGCTGGATAAAAAAGTTGTGGAACTTGTTCGCAAACAGCATGAAAAAGCGCTGAAGATTCTTCAGGATAATATCGGCAAACTCCATGAACTTGCGCAGTATCTGTATGAGCATGAGACGATTACCGGAGAAGAATTTATGAAGATTCTCGAAACTCCTACACTAGTGGTAGAAGATACTTTGAAAACTTCCGAAGAGGAAACCGATAAGATATAATATTGCCATGTGAATTACTATGAACAGCAGCTGTACGAAAGAGACGTTTCTCATTGTGAAACGTCTCTTTTTGTGTTATACTACAAAACAGTGAAATTATAATCTTTTCAGTAATATGATATTGAAAAAAGGAGGAAGAACGTTGTCAGGTATTGACTGCAGACAGGCAGAAACACTGGTTGCCAGATATATCAAGCATACATTGTCCACAGACGAACTGGAAGAATTTCTGGATCATATAGAGCATTGTTCTTCCTGTTATGATGAGTTGGAGACATATTTTATCGTTCATGAGGCAATTCAGCAGCTGGATGAGAAGGAAGATGGTACGGTCCTTGATTTTCGGGAACTTCTGGAACAGGACATCCGTCGATCACGCAGATATATCCGCCAGAAAAGATGGCTGCATTTTTTGTCTGTGATTTTTTTTATGGCAGTAGTGATCGCGGCTGCATCATTTGTTGTATTTCTTGTAATGGAAGTAACGCATTTTTTATAACATGATACAGGAGGATATTATTTTGAGTGAAAAGATATTATTGATAGACGGACACAGTATTCTGAACCGCGCTTTTTATGGACTTCCGGATCTGACCAATGCAGAGGGAAAACATACAGGTGCGGTTTATGGCTTTTTAAATATCCTTTTTCGTATCCTGGAGGAGGAGAAACCGCAGTATCTGACAGTTGCTTTTGATCTTCATGAGCCTACCTTCCGCCATAAGATGTACGAAGCATATAAGGGAACACGTAAACCAATGCCGGAGGAACTTAGAGAGCAGGTTCCGTTGATGAAGGAAATGCTTACGGCAATGGGAATAAAAATTGTTTCAAAAGCAGGATATGAGGCAGATGACCTTTTGGGAACTCTGGCTGTCAGAAGTGAAAAAGAAGGAATGGATGTTACAATCCTGTCAGGTGATAGAGATCTTCTTCAGCTGGCAACAGAAAAAGTTATGATTCGTCTGCCAAAAACCTCAAGAGGAAAGACAACTATCGAAAATTTTCATGCAGCAGAAGTCCTTGAAAAATATCAGGTAACACCGCCACAGATTATAGAATTAAAGGCTTTGATGGGAGATTCGGCAGATAATATTCCGGGAATTCCAGGCGTTGGTGAAAAGACGGCAACCAAAATGATCGTTGAGTTTGGAACAATTGAAAATGCCTATGTACATCTGGAAGAAATAAAACCAAATAAAGCCCGGGAATCGTTGAGAGAGCATTATGATCTTGCAGAACTTAGCAAGGCACTTGCTACGATCAATACAGAAAGTCCGCTGGAATATGTATATGAAGAGGCGAGACTTGGGAATCTTTATACTCCGGAAGCGTATCAGCTCTGTAAACAGCTGGAATTTAAAAATCTTCTTGGAAGATTTGATACTTCAGCTGTACCGGAGAACACGATTGAGCAGAATTTTTTTACCTGCAGTGATCTTGGAGGCGCAGAAGCACTGTTTAAGAAAGCTGCTGAGAAAAATTATATCGGTGTGGCATTGCTTTCTGATAAAGAAGGCGTATATGGCCTTGGAATAGCTCTTACCAAAGGAGAAATTTATTATGTTCCGGTTGAGGGATTGCTTACCGGTGATTATATTTGTGCAGCATTGAAGGAAATCGCTGACAGTACAATTCTCTGTTCCATAGATGTAAAATCTATGTTGAAACACGTTGGACTCGAGGATGCAGGCCATGTATTTGATACAGGTGTGGCAGTATATCTTCTGAATCCATTAAAATCTTCTTATACATTTGACGATATTGCAAGAGAATATCTTGATGGAGCCTTACTTCCGACGCGAACGGATCTGCTCGGCAAAGATTCTCTAAAGGCAGCCTGGGAAAAATCCTCTGATGGATTGATGTCTTATGCGTGTCATTTGGCTTATACGGCATATGCAACCAGAGAACCGATTGAAAATGCCTTAAAAGAAACAGAAATGTGGAATGTTTACAGAGAAATTGAACTTCCATTAATCTTTACACTGGATTCTATGGAAAAATGGGGGATTCGTGTCAAAGGCGAGGAACTTAAATCTTATGGAGAGAAACTCCAAGTTCGTATCGCAGAACTTGAAAAGCTGATCTATGAACAGGCTGGAGGAGAGTTTAATATCAATTCTCCTAAACAACTTGGCGTGATTCTTTTTGAAAAAATGGGTATCCCTGGTGGAAGAAAAACAAAGACGGGCTATTCTACAGCTGCTGATATTTTGGAAAAACTTGCGCCAGAGCAGCCAATCGTTAATGATATTCTGGAATACAGACAGCTTACCAAGCTGAAATCTACTTATGCAGATGGTCTAAGTGCAGTGATTGAAGCGGATGGCAGAATTCATTCTACTTTTAATCAGACGATTACAGCGACCGGGCGTATCAGCAGCACAGAACCGAACCTGCAGAATATTCCAGTGCGTATGGAGCTTGGACGTCTGATCCGCAAAGTTTTTGTGCCGGAAGATGGGTATGTATTTCTGGATGCAGATTATTCACAGATCGAACTTCGTGTGTTGGCACATATGTCAGGCGATGAGAAACTGATTCAGGCATACAGAGAGGCGGAAGATATCCACAGACTGACTGCATCACAAGTATTTCATGTACCGTTTGATGAGGTTACAGATCTGCAGCGAAGAAATGCCAAAGCAGTTAACTTCGGAATCGTGTATGGCATCAGCTCTTTTGGCCTGAGTCAGGATCTGAGTATCACACGAAAAGAAGCTGCTGAATATATCGAAAAATATTTTGAAACTTATCCAAAGATCAAAGTATTTCTTGATGGACTTGTAGCGGATGGAAAAGAAAAGGGGTATGTTTCTACAATGCTTGGACGCCGCAGACCGATTCCGGAACTGAAATCCGGTAACTTTATGCAGAGATCTTTTGGAGAGCGTGTGGCGATGAATTCGCCGATTCAGGGCACAGCCGCTGATATTATCAAAATCGCGATGAATCGGGTATATCAGCGCCTGAAAGAAGAAGGACTGCAGTCCAGACTGGTTCTTCAGGTGCATGATGAGCTTCTGATCGAAACAAAGAAGGAGGAAGTGGAAACAGTATCCCGCATCCTTGAAGAGGAAATGAAGGGAGCTGTACATCTTTCTGTAGAACTGGATGTCGATATGCATGAAGGAAACAGCTGGTATGAAGCAAAATAATGAGGCGTAACAAATGAAAATCATAGGAATTACCGGCGGTGTGGGCGCCGGCAAAAGTACGATTCTGGATTACTTAAGTCAGAAATATGATGCGTATGTGATTCAGGCAGATAAGATTGGACATCTGGTTATGGAACCAGGTGGACTCTGCTATGAGCATGTAATTGCATTATTTGGCAGACAAATAATAAAAAACGATAAAACTATTGACCGAAAGCAGGTTTCTGATGTAGTATTTGGTAATGAGTTAATGCGTCAAAGTCTTGATGCTATTATTCATCCTGCTGTCAAAACATATATTTTAGAGGAAATCCGAAAACAGAGACAGGCAGGTTGCAGATTGCTTGTGATAGAGGCAGCACTTCTTCTGGAAGAACATTATGAGGAATTTTGTAACAATGTCTGGTATATTCATACGGATGCAGAAATCCGTATTCAGCGTTTGATGGACAGCCGTGGCTATACAAGAGAAAAAGCTGAGAGTATCATCGCCCGACAGGGCTCTGAAGAATTTTTCAGGAAACATTCGGATTATGTTATTATAAATAATGGAGATTTGAAGACAACCTGGAAACAGATAGAAGAGGGGATTAAATTATTATGAGATTTTGCAGTATTGCCAGTGGCAGCAGCGGAAACTGTATCTATGTAGGATCTGACAATACACATGTACTGGTAGATATCGGGATCAGCGGTAAGAAAATGGAAACTGGCTTGAATAGTCTGGAGCTTACCGGACGTGACCTTGATGGCATTTTGATCACACATGAACATTCGGATCATATTAAAGGGCTTGGCGTGATCTCAAGAAAATACGGCATTCCAATCTATGCTACCGCCGGAACCGTGGATGCCATGGTGCGTACCAATGCACTTGGAAAGATTCCAGAGGGGATTTTTCATGAAATTCAGGAAGACGAACCATTTATGATCAATGATCTGAAGGTAAACCCATTTACGATTCCACATGATGCGGCTCAGCCAGTTGGTTATCGGCTGGAACATGAGGGACATTCTGTGGGAATTGCGACGGATCTTGGAAAATATAATGATTATATTATTGAGAATCTGCAGGGACTGGATGCGCTTCTTCTGGAAGCAAATCATGATATTCGTATGTTGCAGGTGGGTAAATATCCATATTATCTGAAACAGCGTATTCTGGGAGACAGAGGGCATTTGTCCAATGAAAATGCAGGCAGATTGTTGTGCAGGCTGCTGCATGATAATCTGAAAGCAATTTTTCTGGGACATCTAAGCAGAGAAAACAACTATGAAGAACTGGCTTATGAAACTGTTTGTTCAGAGGTAACACTGGGAGACAACCCTTACAAATCAAAAGATTTCAGAATTCAGGTGGCGAAACGGGACTTTGTTTCGGATGTAGTTACCGTATAACAGAAAGGAAAAAAGTCATGAAAAAAACAATCATTACAGTAGTAGGAAATGACACCGTAGGAATTATTGCAAAAGTATGTACATATCTTGCAGACAACAATGTAAACATTCTGGATATTTCCCAGACTATCGTACAGGGGTATTTTAACATGATGATGGTTGCAGATACCAGTAAATCTGACAAAGATGCCGCGGCTCTCTCTAAAGAACTTTCTGAAATCGGCGATAAGATCGGCGTAGTGATCCGCTGTCAGCACGAAGATATCTTCAATGTAATGCATCGTATTTAATCGTATCTTACCGAAAAGGAGAGTTGACATGATCAATATTTTTGAAGTTAATGAGACAAACAAAATGATTGAGCAGGAAAATCTGGATGTGCGTACCATTACCATGGGAATCAGCCTTCTGGACTGCATTGACAGCGACCTGGATACTATGAATGAAAAAATCTACAATAAGATTACAACGAAAGCAAAAGATCTGGTTGCTACAGGTGATGAGATTGCAGCAGAATTTGGTATTCCGGTTGTAAATAAACGAGTTTCTGTCACACCAATTGCACTGATTGGTGGAGTTGCATGCCATTCTACAGAAGATTTTGTCTCTGTTGCAAAGACTTTGGATAAGGCAGCAAAGACTATTGGTGTAAATTTTATTGGAGGTTATTCAGCCCTTGTCAGCAAGGGGATGACTCCGGCAGAAGAACTTTTGATCCGTTCCATTCCACAGGCTCTGGCAGTAACAGAACGTGTCTGCAGCTCTGTAAATGTTGGTTCTACCAAGACAGGTATTAATATGGATGCGGTGAAACTGATGGGTGAGATTGTCCTGGAAACTGCAGAGGCATCCAAAGAACAGGATTCCCTTGGATGTGCGAAACTTGTTGTGTTCTGTAATGCGCCAGATGATAACCCGTTTATGGCTGGTGCTTTCCATGGAATTACAGAAGCTGACTGCATCATTAATGTAGGCGTAAGTGGTCCGGGAGTTGTAAAAACAGCTTTGGAATCCGTACGTGGTGCTGATTTCCAGACTTTATGCGAAATGATTAAACGTACTGCATTTAAAGTTACCCGTGTAGGTCAGCTGGTAGCACAGGAAGCATCTAAACGCCTGGGTGTACCGTTTGGAATTGTTGATCTCTCTCTTGCACCGACACCGGCAATTGGCGACAGCGTAGCAGAGATCCTTGAAGAAATCGGGCTTGAAAGAGTAGGAGCACCAGGAACAACTGCAGCACTTGCGCTTTTGAACGATCAGGTTAAAAAAGGCGGTGTTATGGCGGCACAGGCAGTTGGAGGTTTAAGCGGTGCATTTATTCCGGTCAGTGAAGACCAGGGAATGATTGATTCGGTAAATCTTGGTGCGCTGACACTGGAAAAACTGGAAGCTATGACTTGTGTCTGCTCTGTAGGGCTTGACATGATTGCTATACCGGGTGACACAAAAGCATCTACTATTGCAGGAATTATTGCAGATGAATCTGCAATCGGTATGATCAATCAGAAGACAACAGCTGTCAGACTGATTCCTGTAATTGGTAAGGGAGTAGGCGAGACAGTAGAGTTTGGCGGACTGCTGGGATATGCACCGATCATGCCAGTGAATCAGTTCTCCTGTGATGCATTTGTAGAACGTGGCGGACGTATTCCGGCACCAATCCATAGCTTTAAGAACTGATTTTAAAACGTATTTCCCTGGGGAGAAGCAGAGCCCCGGGGATTTTTTTTGTCTTATCATCCTTTGATGTAATTCTAAACGTTTTTTTATTGAAAGTTTAGAAGATTACTGAAAATACTTTATTTAACATAACAATTATGCTATAACATAATATATGATAAAAATGAAAAATAATGTTATATATTGATTTTAAAGGATATAAAGGAGACTTCACTAATAAGAAAATGAATGAACAAATAAAAAGCTATATAGAAAAAATACTGGGAATATCGGTGCAGTTTCACCACTGGAAAGGTGAACTGGAACTGCCGTTTTATATTACAGAGCGCTACGATATGCGACTTGCGGAGCTTGATGATATTCGCTGTATTTTTCTCAGTCCGAAGAAAAAGCTGAATCAGATTGGTTCGCTTAAAAAGCAGATCCGGCGAATTCAGATGGAGGAATCACTGCCGGTTGTGTTTGTTTTTGATAAGATGGATTGTTATCACAGAGATGCTTTTATTCATGCACATCTTCCTTTTATTGTAGTAGGAATCCAGCTTTATCTGCCGTTTATGGGAATATATCTTCAGGAAAAATATATAAAGGAAATCAAGACTTCGGATACGTTTCAGCCCTTTACACAGCTACTGCTCTTCTACTGGTATTATCAGCAGGAAAATTGTCTTTACATGAATGATATGGTAAAAATACTTGGCTGTTCAGCGATGACTGTAACGCGTGCGTTTCGCCAGCTGGAGGAGACTGGTTTGTTTGAAACCGGCAAAACCGGTGTGCAGAAATATCTGAAAGGAACAGAAGAACGAAATGTGATCCTGCAGCAGCTGGAAGATGCTTTGAGTACTCCTGTAGCAGAAACTGTATTTATAAGTAAAAAGGAACTGGAAGAGGAAACAGATATTTCAGAGCGTTTCCTTTCGGGCAATTCGGCACTTATCCGTATCGGAAAAGACGCGGAAGAAGAAGTTCCGTGCTATGCAGTGAATAAAAAAATATTTCATCTATCGGGAAGTAAAGAACTTCTGAATGCAGAAACACAGGCAGAAGTGCAGCTGTGGAAATATGATCCTTCTATATTAGCGAAGAATGGTTTCGTAGATTCTCTTTCCCTGGCATTGAGTTTTCAGAAACCAGCGGATACTTTTCTAAAAAATGATTGACAGCAATGATTTCCTGTGGTAAAGTATAAAACAACAAAACCGATGAGGAAGAAGAGTAAATAATTTCGTATCATTCCAGAGAGCAGGTGTTGGTGTAAGCCTGTATGAAACAGATTATTGAATGGCCTTCCGAGGGCAGCCCGAAATTTTAATCTGAAGAGTAGGCGCTGACGGGAACCGAACCCGTTATCAATCAGGAGTGTATGTTTGTACATGAGAAAGTGGACGATACGTCAATTTGAGTGGTACCGCGATAATAAGAAATTATTACCGTCTCAAGCATAGCTTGGGACGGTTCTTTTTTTCTCATGGAACATGAAATGTAGAAACACATAAAATGCAGAAAAGAGAGGAAAAAGACTATGAAAAAAAGAATGTTAGTAATCGCAGCAGCAGTAACAGCAACTATGATGATGACCTGTCCGGTAATGGCAGATGATTTTAAAGTAGGTATCTGTAATTATGTGGATGATGCTTCTTTAAATCAGATTGTAGATAATATTCAGTCCCGCCTGGAAGAAATCGGTGAAGAAAAAGGGGTTACATTTGACGTATCTTATGATAACTGTAATGCAGATGCCAGCGTTATGGAACAGATCATTTCTGATTTTCAGGCTGACAATGTAGATCTGATGGTAGGCGTGGCTACACCGGTGGCAATGCGTATGCAGTCTGCAACAGAAGGAACTGACACACCGGTTGTTTTCTCCGCAGTATCTGATCCAGTTGGTTCCGGACTTGTAGATTCTCTGGAAGCTCCTGGTGCAAACATCACAGGAACCAGTGATTATCTGGATACTTCTTCTATTATGAAACTGATCCAGGCGCAGAACCCGGATGTAAAAAAAATCGGTCTTCTGTATGATGTTGGACAGGATTCATCCACAACAGCGATCCAGGAAGCAAAAGATTACCTGGATGAACAGGGAATTGAATATGTAGAGCGTACCGGAACGACAACAGACGAAGTACAGCTTGCAGCAGAAGCACTGATCGCTGATGGCGTAGATGCCGTATTTACACCTACTGACAATACTATCATGACAGCAGAACTTTCTATTTATGAGAAATTCATCGAAGCCGGAATTCCGCACTATACAGGAGCTGACTCCTTTGCGCTGAACGGAGCATTTGTGGGATATGGTGTTGACTATGCGAATCTTGGACAGAAAACAGCTGATATGATTGCTGATATTCTGGTAGATGGAGCAAAACCATCAGAAACTGCAGTTGAAACATTTGACAATGGTACTGCAACAGTAAACACAGAAACATGTGAAGCTCTCGGTCTTGATTTTGATACTGTAAAGAAAGCATTTGAGCCTCTCTGCACACAGGTAAATGAAATCACAACTGCTGAAAGCTTTGATGATGTAGAAGCAAAATAAACATTAACTGGAGGAATTTACTGTGACGATTGCAACTATGCTCTCCCTTGGAGAGACTGCCCTGAAGCTTGGACTGATCTGTTCTTTGACAGTTCTTGCTCTGTTTCTTAGTTATTCTATGCTGAATGTCTGCGATCTTTCTACAGACGGCTGCTTTACTTTTGGCGCTGCTGTAGGAGCCGTAGTAGCTGTGAGCGGGCATCCTTTTCTGTCTATTGCAGCAGCAATGGCAGCCGGTGTGACATCTGGATTTGTAACGGCTATTCTGCAGACCAAACTTGGAGTGGACAGTCTGCTTGCCGGAATCATTGTTAACACTGCATTGTATTCGGTGAATATTGCAGTGATGGGAGGTTCTTCTCTTATTAATATGAACCGGACGACCACCGTGTTTACCATGATGAAAGATACACTTGCCGGAACTTTGCTGAAGGGAAGAGAGGATATTATAATTGCAGCGATCGCAGTGATCCTCGTGATCATATTTCTGGTATTTTTCCTGAAAACAAGACTTGGTCTTGCAATCAGGGCAACTGGAAATAATTCAGACATGGTAAAATCATCTTCGATCAATCCGGTGTTTACAACGGTAATTGGTCTTTGCGTAGCAAATGCATTTACAGCACTTTCCGGATGTCTTTTGTCCCAGTCACAGAAATCTGTAGATATCAATATTGGCCAGGGTATGGTAACGATTGCACTGGCATCTCTGCTGATCGGAGGTACGATTCTGGGACGTGGTGGAATCTTTGTAAGAGCAGTGGGAATGGTTCTTGGTTCATTTATCTTCCGCCTTGTATATACGATTGCACTTCGGTTTAATATGCCGGCATTTATGTTGAAACTGGTATCCTCTGTCATTGTTGTTCTTGCAATATCTGGTCCATATCTTAAGAAACAGTGGCCACAGATTCGAAGAAGAATGACACATACAAAAGGAGGCAGATGATTCATGTTAAAAATCAGCCATATTTCCAAGACATTTAATCCGGGAACAGTAAACGAGAAAAAAGCAATTGAGGATTTATCTCTGGAACTGAAACAGGGAGATTTTGCAACGATCATTGGCTCCAATGGTGCTGGAAAGTCCACGTTATTCAATGCAATCTGCGGAGATTTCCTGACCGATACAGGCTCGATCGAACTAGATAACAAAGATATCACATTTATGCCGCAGCATGCACGTGCAAGAAGCATTGGACGGCTTTATCAGGATCCGATGCGTGGAACTGCACCGGGCATGACGATTGAAGAAAATCTTGCGCTTGCAGCAGGTAAGGGAGGATGGCTTTCACATACGACTCGTCAGGAAAAAGAACGCTTTCGTGAAGAATTGAAGAAACTGGATATTGGTCTTGAAGAACGGATGAGCCATCCGGTAGGGCTTCTTTCCGGTGGACAGAGACAGGCGCTGACACTTCTGATGGCGACAATGAATCCGCCGAAACTTCTTCTTTTGGATGAACATACAGCAGCACTTGATCCTGGCACAGCAGAAAAAGTTCTGAATCTTACCAGACGGATCGTAGAAGAACATCAGCTTACCTGTCTGATGATCACACACAATATGCAGTCTGCGATTGAACTTGGTAACCGTATCCTGATGATGGACTCCGGTAATATTGTGCTTGATATCGGAGGCGAAGAAAAGAAAAATATGACAGTAGAGGGACTTCTGGAAAAATTCAGAAGTGGCGCTGGTAAAGCACTCGATAATGACCGTATCCTGCTGTCCGATTAAATGCTTTATGATTAAGCAGAATGTGAGAGAAAGACTTTTCGACTATTCGTTGGAAGGTCTTTTTTTCTTGCAGTTTTTTGCAGATTTATGGCATGACGGCCCGCAGGCAGGTGTAAAATACTATTACTATGTAGTTGCATGCAAGAATGGCACAACATACAACTGGAAACCATCAGATAATAAATATGATGACGATGAAGATGATGTAATCACAAGTGGATGCAGCGCAGCAGCAACAGCATCTGTTTCCAACACAACGATCGGCAAGACTAAGATTACATCCGGCAAGAGCTCTAAAGGTAAAGTAAACCTGAAGTGGCAGAAAGTAGATGGTGCAGCAGGATATGTTGTTTATCGTTCTACAAAGAAAGGTTCCGGATATACTAAGATTGCTGAGATTACAAAAGGATCTACTGTAAAATATACAGATAAAACTGCTAAGAAAGGCAAAAAATACTACTACAAAGTTCGTGCCGTAAAAGCAAATGAAGCTGGTGTAGACGTATTCTCCCCTTATTCTGCAGCTAAAGCAGTCAAAGTGAAATAATGTTTTGGATTTAAGATAAAATCTGATTCTGTCAGAATAAAAGGACAGCTGGCCCTATAAAAGGACCAGCTGTTTTTGATATTCATGAACAAAAGGACGCCCTGTTTTCTGAGCCAGAATACTTTCGTAGATATTGGAAGCTCTCAGATTATCATTCCATATTTTCTGTCCGTCTGCTGAAAGAATTCCCGAGGCATCGGCAGCTTTCGTGATGACAGGGATAGTTGTATGCTGCTTGATTTCTTTAAGCAGAGGGGAAGAAGATTTTCTGAATCCCAGGACACGTGCATATGGAATTTCTTTTGGTTGTTCTCTTATCTTCAGGATGGTATGGAGCAAAGCGCGCTGAATTCTGGTATAAGTCAGTTCTTTGGTTTTCAGAAGTTCTGTGAACTGTGTGAAATTTTTAAAATGATTGATCTGATTGCAAATTCTGGCAGCAAGATCTTTTGACATATCAGCATAGCTGATAAGTGATTCAGGAGTTTCGTTTAACAGACAATACTGCAACAGAAGAGAAAAGTCATCTTCCAGCAGAAATTCATTTTTATTAACAGCAGTTTCCAGAATTGATGCAGCTTCATTCGGAACTTTCTTTAGGACTCCGTTAATTTTTGAATCCGATTTCAGGGCATTTCGAATCGCAGATGCAGATGCAAAATGCTCCGGAGCAGAAGTGAACTGTTCATTTAGCACGGTATCATGATATCTCATTCCCTGGCGTTTCAAAGTGACCGGCCGGATGGAACTATCTAAACGGAGCAATGCTTTACAGTATTCGATGCCAAGGATGTTGTTTGGTAAATTTAAAATCTGTACGATTTGATTGAGAAGTGGCGTCAGAATACCATCAAAATCGTCTCCCTCAAAATGATGAGGATCTTTGAAATATTCGATCAGCGCCTGGCTTCTGGCAGCGGGGAAAGACAGCCCTTCGCTCAAAAAAGTTTTCAGAAGTACACGGTATTCTTTGGGTTCTTTTACAAGGACAGCAGCAAGTTCCTGTAGTGCAGAAACTTCACCATATTCACTTCCAAAACAGAGCTGGTCAACGACATGCAGATTGTCCAGTATGGAAACACCGGCCATGGCAAATGTCTCTGCACTGGCAGTACTTACGGACACCGGCATTTCAAGTATAAGATCGGCACCGCATCGAAGTGCCATTTCTGCACGCAGATGTTTGGGCAGCAGAGCAGGAGTACCTCTTTGCACATAATCGCCACTCATGACTACGATCACATAATCTGCCTGCAGTTCTTTTTTGCAGTAATTTATCTGGTATTTATGACCTCTGTGAAATGGATTATACTCCGCAATGATTCCGGTTACATTCATATGAAATACCTGCCTTTGTACAAATTAAAATTATTTTTTATTGTATCATCTGACGGAAAATTTATAAAGAAAAACTGCAAAACATTTCAGAGCATATTTCCGGCATGGGAAAATGATAAAATTGCACGTTAAAAAATACCACTCTTTGGAAGAATCTCTCTGTCAACTACTTGAAATGCACAAATTCTGGGGGTATAATGAATTCAGCTGTGAGGTCATGTTTCAGACGCTCACACGGTCTGATGACCGAAATAACGAAAGGAGCCATTTAATCATGGGATTTGTTGATTTACTCAAAGAAAGAGCAAAAAAAAGCATCAAAACTATCGTACTGCCAGAGACAGAGGATATGAGAACTATCGAGGCAACAGATAAGATTCTGAAAGAGGGAGTTGCTAAGATTATCCTCATCGGTAACGAAGAAGAAATCAATAAGAAAGCTGCAGAAGGCGGATTCGATATCTCCGGAGCAACCATCGTTGATCCTGAGACATCTGACAGAACTCAGGCATACATTGATAAATTTGTAGAACTGAGAGCTAAAAAAGGTATGACACCTGAAAAAGCAAAAGAAATCCTTCATACTCAGTACCCATACTATGGTGTAATGATGGTAAAAATGGGTGATGCAGACGGTATGGTATCCGGTGCATGCCATTCTACAGCAGACACACTTCGTCCATGTCTGCAGATTCTGAAAACCAAACCGGGAACAAAACTTGTATCCGCATTCTTCCTGATCGTAGTCCCGGATTGCGAATATGGTGCAAACGGTGCATTTGTATTTGCTGACTCTGGTCTGAACCAGAATCCGACTCCGGAAGAACTTTCTGCAATCGCAGCATCTTCAGCAGAATCCTTCCAGCTTCTTGTTCAGGAAGAACCAGTCGTTGCAATGCTTTCACACTCTACAAAGGGAAGTGCAAAACATCCGGACGTAGATAAGATGGTAGAAGCTACAAGAATCGCAAAAGAAGAACATCCGGAACTCAAACTGGATGGAGAGTTCCAGCTTGACGCAGCAATCGTACCTAGCGTTGGTGCTTCTAAAGCTCCGGGAAGTGAAGTTGCAGGTAAAGCAAACGTTCTTGTATTCCCTGACCTTGATGCAGGAAACATCGGATATAAACTTGCTCAGCGTCTTGGAAAAGCAGAAGCTTACGGACCTGTTACACAGGGTATCGCAAAACCAGTCAATGACCTCTCCAGAGGATGCTCTGCAGATGATATCGTTGGTGTTGTTGCTATCACAGCTGTACAGTGCCAGGCTGAAGACAAATAAGAATTACATATTTTGAAACTTATTGAATAGGAGAATATTAAGATGAATGTATTGGTAATTAACTGCGGAAGTTCCTCCCTGAAATATCAGCTCATCAACTCTGATACAGAGGATGTTCTGGCAAAGGGTCTTTGCGAGAGAATCGGAATCGACGGAAGACTGGTTTATCAGAAAGCCGGACTTGATAAAGAAATCACAGAGTGTGCAATGCCTACACACAAAGAAGCTATCCAGTTTGTACTGGATGCTCTTACAAACGAAAAAACAGGCGCTATCAAGAGCCTGAAAGAAGTAGATGCAATCGGACATCGTGTCGTACATGGTGGAGAAAAATTTGCAGCTTCTGCAGTGATCACAGATGAAATGATCGCAGCAGTAAAAGAGTGTAACGATCTTGCACCACTTCATAACCCGGCAAACCTGATCGGTATTGATGTCTGCTCTGAGCTTATGCCAGGTGTACCGCAGGTTGGTGTATTTGATACAGCTTTCCATCAGACAATGCCTGCAAAAGCATATCTGTACGGACTTCCGATCGAATACTACAAAAAATACAAAGTAAGAAGATATGGTTTCCACGGAACCTCACACAGCTTTGTATCCAAACGTGCTGTAGAATTCCTTGGACTTGACAAAGACAACTCCAAAGTTATTGTTTGCCATCTTGGAAACGGATCTTCCATCAGTGCTGTTCAGAACGGCAAATGTGTAGATACAACTATGGGACTTACACCACTTGAGGGCGTTGTTATGGGAACTCGTTCCGGTAATATTGATCCGGCAATTGTTGAATTCATTGCAAAGAAAGAAAACCTTGACATCGCAGGTGTTATGAATGTGCTGAACAAGAAATCCGGTCTTCAGGGTATGTCCGGAGTCGGCAGTGATATGCGTGACATCAGAGCTGCTATCGCAGATGGAAATGAAGATGCTAAGAATGCTTATGATGTACTTTGCTATGGTATCGCTAAATTTGTTGGCGGCTATGTAGCAGCTATGAACGGTGTAGATGCAATTGTATTTACAGCTGGTATTGGTGAGAATGTAGGCCAGCTTCGTAAAGATGTCTGCAATTATTTCGGATATCTTGGCGTTGAAATCGATGACAAAGCAAATGATACATTTAGCGAAGAAATTGTTATCTCTACTCCAAATTCAAAAGTTAAAGTTGCAGTTATTCCTACAAACGAAGAACTTGCAATCTGCAGAGATACAGTAGCGCTGGTTAAATAATTTGTTATAAAACAACTTCGAAGGGGGCTTGCCGTTGGCAAGTCCTTTTCTTTTGCGTATTTTCATATTATGACTTCCTTTTGTTGTAGCTATTACACAAAAATATTGTGCAATATTTGCAGAAAAGTACTGAAAATAGATTTTAGATTATGCAATTTATAACGATTATATTGACATACTTAAATTATAAATGTATAATTGCCATATTGAAACGTTTCAAATGTGGCTTTGTATAGAGGAAATGATGAATGGATAAATCTACGAAGAAAAGAGCCACAATTACACAGGTGGCAAAACATGCAGGTGTATCTGTTGGGACGGTTTCGAATTATTTAAACGGTACGGCAGGTGTGTCGCACGACAGGGCAGCGCGGATACAGCAGGCAATTGATGTGTTGGATTATATCCCGGATACTCTGGCGAGTTCCCTTCGAAGAAAGGACAGCACAGCGATACATGTTTTAACACCGCATCTGGATAGTGCTTTTTATACAAATACGATCAGTGCACTGATGCACGATGCATATGAGGCTGGGTACACCGTTCATATCTCTGGTTATGAATATTCGTCAGAGATAGAAAGGCAGCAGCTGAGAGCACTGGAGAGCAGCAAACCAGGCACATCAATCATTATTTTTAATGGGTTTGATGATCTCACAGAGATTAAACGGCTGGCGAAGAAACAAATACATGTGATTATGGCAGACAGGCGAGAGATACCGGGTTATACATCAAGTGTTATATTTGATAATCGTCGGGTACCATTTGAAATAATATGTCTGTTAAAAAACAGAAATTACAAACGAATAGGACTTTTTACAGAACCTACAAAACTTCAAAATATCCGTGAAAGAGTAGAGGGATTTCTGGAAGCAATGAAATATTTTGGATATCCGGATCCGGAAAAAAATATTTATTCCCGCCCAGATCTTTCGCTGGATAAATTGAAAAACAGTTATCTTTATATGATGGAGATTCTTGAGTCATCAAAGCGCGAAGAACTTCCGGATGCCTGGCTGGCAACTTCGGATTATCTGGCATTTGGTATGATGAGGGCCATCAATGAGAAGGGATATTCCATACCGGAAGATTTTGCTATTGTCGGTTATGATAATATTGAAATATCGGGATATGTCAATCCGAGACTTACAACTGTGGAACAGGATCAGAAATTATTCGGAAGAACTTTATGGTCAGTAATTACAGAATACAATAAGACCGGAAAATATCAGAGTATAGAATTACCGCAGAAAATAAAGATGAGAGGATCTTGCTAAAATTAATAGTTGTATACTGAAATAAGTATACAATTATTTTTAGAAAATATTGAAACGTTTCAAACGGCATAAAAAGTATATTGGGGTACAAATATCTGAACGAGAGAAGGGAGGAGAAAGGTGTTCGGATCATATGGGTAAATAAAATATGAGATGCCGCGTAAATGTTTCACAAGCCAATTAAAAGGAGGAATTTAAAATGAAAAAAGCAATCGTTATGACTTTATGTGCAGCTATGGCAGTTGGGATGATCGGATCAGTTTCTACAGTATATGCTGCGGATGCAGATATTGCATCTGATGATGCTATTAAAAAAGCGGCTGACGAAGGTTGGGAAATTGCTGTTGTACCGAAGGATTCCACCAATCCATGGTTCGTTCGCATGGACACCGGCGTTAAGGAAGTAGCTGACGAAACAGGAGTTAACTGCTACCAGATTGATACAGGTACAATTGATGCTACAAAACAGGCTCAGCTGGTTGAGGACCTGATTGCTCAGGGCGTAGATGCAATCTGTGTAGTTCCAGTTGATATGGAATCCATGGACTCTACATTAAAGAAAGCAAAAGATGCAGGTATTGTAGTTATTACCCATGAAGGCGCAGATCTTAAAAATGTAGACTACGATATCGAAGCATTCTCTAATGAAGGCTATGGTGCTTTCATCATGCAGAACCTTGCTGAAGCAATGGGGGAAGAAGGCGTTTATACGACAATGGTAGCTTCCCTTACAAATGGTTCTCATAATGAATGGGCAGATGCAGCCGTTGAATACCAGAAAGAGCATTATCCGAACATGACACTTCTGGAAGATAATCCGCGTGTAGAGTCTGATGATAACGGTGATACCGCATATAATGTTGCAAAAGAACTGATCAAAACATATCCGGATCTGAAAGGTATCATGGGAACTTCTTCTTTCGATGCACCTGGTGTTGCACGTGCGATTCAGGAACTTGGCCTTGTTGACAAATTCTTTACATCCGGTACAGGAATGCCGGCAGACAATGCTGAACTGCTGAAATCCGGTGTTATCAAATCCCTTACTCTGTGGGATCCTGCAAAATCCGGTGAAGCAATGGTTGACCTTGCATGCAAAGTACTTGCAGGTGAGGAGATTGGTGCTCCTGTAAATCTTAACGTTGATGGTTATACAGAAATGAACTTCCGTGAAGGATCTGAAACAGTTCTTGAAGGACAGGGCTGGATTACAATCGATGCAGACAACGTTGATGATTTTGGATTCTAAACAACACAAAAATTTATAAGCTTTAATGATCAATCCGTCGGTTCTCCCGGCGGATTGATTTCCAAAAGACCTGAACAATCACAGGTGTCGTAAGGCGGAGAGGAGGAAGCTATGTCTCAGAGTTTATTGAAAGCAGAGCATATAAAGATTTCCTTTGGAAATGTACATGCCCTTAGAGATGTATCTTTGGAGATTTTACCTGGTGAGATACACTGTCTTGCCGGAGAGAATGGTTGCGGAAAATCAACTATTATCAAAATTATATCCGGTGTCTATCAGAGAGATGGCGGAACAATTGAATTTAACGGACAGAAAATCGATAAGATTTCCCCGATTGATGCGATCAATCTTGGAATTCAGGTTATTTATCAGGATTTTGCACTTTTCCCTAATCTGACAGTTGCAGAAAATCTGGCACTTAATACAGAACTTGCATCACGTAAGAAAACAGTAAGTTGGAAAAATGTAAGAAAGATTGCTGAAGAAGCAGTATCCAAAATTAATTTCCAGGTTGATCTGGATGAAAAAGTAGAAAAACTTACGGTGGCTCAGAAACAGATGGTCGCAATCAGCCGCGCATTGATGTCAAATGCAAAGCTGATTATCATGGATGAGCCGACAACAGCGCTAACCAAAAAAGAAGTAAGCGCATTGTTTAAAATTATTTTGAAATTAAAGGAACAGGGAATTGCAATCCTGTTTATCAGTCATAAATTGGATGAGGTATTTGAAATTTCTGATCGATTCACAATCTTCAGGGATGGTGAATTGGTTGCTACAGGCAGTACAAAAGAACTGGATGATAAGAAATTCACCTATTACATGACAGGAAGAGAGTTTTCCGACAATATATTTATTCCGAAAAATGTATCCGACAAGCCGGTTTTTGAACTGAAACATCTTACTCTGAATGGCTCTTTTTCAGATATTAACCTCAGCCTTCGAAGAGGAGAGATTCTTGGAATTACAGGACTTTTGGATTCTGGTCGTACTGAATTGGGCCTGTCTATGTTTGGTCTGAAGCCTGCGGATTCCGGTCAGATCATAAAAGATGGAAAAGAAATTAAGCTTACCAGCCCAAGAGAGGCTATTGCCAACAGTATTGGATATGTTCCTGAGGACCGACTGTCAGAAGGCCTTTTTCTTACCCAGTCGATTGGTGACAACATCATCATTTCTGAGATTGACAAACTGAAAAAGAAAAATGGACAGTTTGATCTGAAGAAGAGAGATGAAGAAATTGAAAAATGGGTTAAAGAACTGGAGATCAAGACAAAAAATCCAAACAATCCGGCAACAACTCTTTCAGGAGGTAACCAGCAGCGAATCGTACTTGCAAAATGGCTTGCATGTAATCTGGATGTGCTCATCTTGAATGGCCCGACAGTAGGTGTGGATATCGGTTCCAAACATGATATTCATATGGTTCTGCAGCGACTTGCCAACCAGGGGCTTGGTGTTATTATCATTTCTGATGATCTTCCGGAAGTTATACAGAACTGTTCCAGAGTTCTTGTTATCAAGAATGGAAAGATCAAATCCGAATATGATACCCAGAATGTCAGTGAACAGATGATCATTGACGATATGATGTAGGAGGCGGTCATATGAATAAAAAAGTAAAGAAAATATTTCAGTCAAATGAACCGTATATTTTTCTTATCATAATTCTTCTCGGAATTGTGGTACAGATCCGTTCCGGACAGTTTTTTACAGCAAATAATATCGTTGACCTTCTGAGTGCGATGATCGTACCGGGACTTTTTGCAATCGCAGAATTCATGGCACTGATCGCAGGTGGGATCGATGTTTCTTTCCCGGCACTGGCATCTCTTTCTGCCTATGCCACAACAAAGTTCCTTCTTGACAAGAATTACGAAGGAAATGTTCTTCTGGCATTTGTGATCGCAATCGCAATTGGTGCAGTACTTGGCGCATTCAATGGATATTTTATTGGCTATCTGAATCTGAATGCAATGATCGTGACTCTCGGTTCCGCAAGTATCTTCCAGGGCATTATGCAGGGTACTTTAAGAGCAAATCAGCTTTCTGTCATTCCGCCTGGAATGAAAAGCTTTGGTACCGCTGCATTCCTGACAGCAACTAATAAGGCGAATGGACTGACTTCCATTCTTCCTTATACCTTCATTATTCTGGTTCTTGTATGTGCAGTTATGCATTTTGTACTGCATTATACGATCTTTGGACGTGGTATTTACGCAATCGGCGGAAATCCACAGAGTGCACACACAGCTGGATTTAATGTAAAAAGAACAAAATTTATCATGTATATTATTATAGGTATGATTGCATCTGCGAGTGGTATCTGTCGTGTCTGCATGATGCAGCAGATGCATCCGACGAATATGCTTGGAATGGAAATGAACATCATCGCAGGTGTCGTTCTTGGCGGCGTTGCTCTTACCGGTGGTGCCGGTACACTGACAGGCTGTATTCTTGGTACTTTCCTGATCATCCTGGTACAGAACTCCATGATCCTTCTTGGAATTCCGACAACCTGGAGTGATGTATTCGTAGGACTTGTAATCGTGATTGGAGTATCCCTGACCGCATGGCAGTCAACCCGAACCTCTAAAAGCAAAAAGAAAGCAGTAAAGGAGGGCGCATGATGAACAAGATCAAAAGTATATATAAGAAAAATGAAGAAGTGACCCGCCTGTTGGTCATCATGGCAGTCTGGCTGATCTTCATGGCATTTACACAGGCCAGAAAATTTTATACAGGAATGAACTTTCTTACCATGGCGGGACAGTTCCCGGAATACGGCCTTATGGCTCTGGGCGGTATGTTATGCATGATCACAGGAGGTATTGACCTTTCTGTAGTTGGTACAGCCAATATGGCTTCTATCCTTACGGTATTTACACTGACCAGATTGTTTGGAGCAGACGGAACTATGCCACTTGCTTTTTCTGTTGTGATCTTCCTGATTGCAATTGTAACAGGTATTGTTGTTGGAAGTCTGAACGCCTTTTTGATCTCAAAACTTGGGGTTCCGCCGATTCTTGCAACGCTTGGTGTAAATGAGCTCTTAACAGGTCTCTGTGTGGTTATGACAAACGGTTCTGCAATTTCCTCTTTCCCGAAGCAGTACTGTGATTTCTTTTCAGGAAATCTCTTTGGTTTTATCCCACGAAGACTTCTGGTATTTATCGTAGTCGCAATCATTATCTGGTTTATGCTGGAGCATTGTACTTACGGAACTAAACTTCGTCTTTACGGAACGAATGCACATGTCGCAAAATTTTCCGGAATCAATACAACAAGCCTGCTGTTCAGAACGCATATTACTTCATCCATTTGTGCTGCACTTGGCGGATTGATGATGCTTGCAACCTATTCATCTGCAAGAGCTGATTATGGAACAAACTATACCATGCAGTCTATCCTTCTCGTCGTTCTCGGCGGTGTCAGCCCGAATGGTGGTAAAGGAAAAATTTCCGGTGTTATCACAGCTATCGTACTTTTGAAGATGATTGAATCCGGCATTAACCGTTTCAGGAGTGTATCTACATATTATGTAACACTGATCTGGGGAGCTGTTCTGATCCTTGCACTCGTGATTGATTATGTCAGCCAGAAACCGAAACATGCAAAATAAACAAAAGGAGTCTGTATGAAAAAAGTACTTTTTGTTGGTGAATCCTGGAGTGCTACTCTGATGGAAGTAAAAGGATTCAACAGTTTTTTATCATCTAAATATGAAACAGGACTTGGCTGGATCGACAAAGCGATCGAAAAAGCCGGCTATGAATTTGTATATATGCCGAATCATATTGCAAATGATCATTTTCCATTTACTCTGGAAGAGCTGAATGAATATTCCTGTATCATTCTATCAGATGTGGGAGCAGACACGCTGCTGATTCCATCAGCTACATTTGGAGCAAGCAAAATTCTTCCCAATCGCTGCCAGCTACTCAAAGATTATGTACTTGGTGGCGGAGGCCTTCTGATGATTGGAGGCTATCTTACCTTTAATGGTGTTGGAGCTCAGGGAAAATGGTGGGCAACACCGGTACAGGATGTCCTTCCGGTAGAAATTCTTCCATACGATGACCGTATGGAACACTGTGAGGGTGTCCATGCAGAAGTGACACTCCCGGATCATCCGGCATTTGCGGGAATCGAAGGAGAGTGGCCGCCTGTACTTGGTTATAATAAGAGCACCATAAAACCGGAAGCAGAACTTGCTGCCACAGTCTGCGGAGATCCGTTTATTGCGTTTGGCAGTTACGGAGAGGGAAAATCTGCTGTTTTCTCCAGTGACTGTTCACCGCACTGGGCACCACCGGAATTCTGCAACTGGAAATATTATGATGTGTTATTTAAGAACATCCTGGATTATATTGCAAAATAATCAGAATCACAGGAAATGTGATTCAAAAGTTAAAAATACAAGGAGGTATTGACATGAAGACGATTAAAGACAAACAGATTCTTGTAGGTGCTGATTTTGCGGGATACCCGTTAAAAGAAGCAGTAGTGGCTCATCTGAAAGAATATGGATGGACAGTAACTGATGTTGGTGTCAGATCACCGGAGGACACAGATACAGATCTGATGTTTCACAGAATCGGCCTTCGCGTGGGTTCTATGATCTCGGAAGGTGAATTTGAACGTGCTCTGATCTTTTGCGGAACCGGAATGGGTATCCATATTGCAGCAAGCAAATGCCCGGGTGTTTCTGCAGGCGTTGTAGAAAGCGTGCCGGCTGCTCTTCGTGCAATTACCGGAAATGGCGTCAACGTTTTGGCTATGGGTGCGTTTTATGTAGCTCCGAAAATGGGCTGTGATATAGCAGATGCTTATCTGAGCCATAATCTTGGAGATGGATATGAATACTGGCCAAACTTTTATGAATTCCATAAACTTGCCTGTGATGAATTAAATGCATTTAATTATGAAGAATATAAGGCAAATGGATTTAAAGTAAAACATCTTGGAGACTATCCGCTTGATCTTGTAGATGATCCGACTCTTTTTGGTGGTAAAAAATAAATAATAATTGCAAGAATCATCTAACTGCCATATAATTGATGAAAAATATTTTTTAGAGGTTTGAAACATGAAAGTATTAAATTTTGGTTCTCTCAATCTGGACTATGTGTACCAGGTGGAATCTATTTTGATTCCCGGAGAAACACAGGCATCAAAAAGCAGGCAGATCTTTTGTGGTGGTAAAGGCCTGAACCAGTCTATTGCACTGGCAAAGGCCGGGATTCCTGTATATCATGCCGGTCTGATCGGAGAGGGCGGGGAACCGCTTCTCGAAGTTTGTAAGGAAAATGGGGTGAATACAGAGTTCATCAGACAGATCCCGGGACCATGCGGACATACAGTTATTCAGGTGGATGAAAATGGACAGAACTGTATCCTTCTTTTTGGAGGCTCCAATAGAAGTATGACAAAGGAGTTTGTTGATACTGTGTTGGATTCTTTTGAAGAGGGAGACATCATTCTTTTGCAGAATGAGATCAATGAACTGGATTATATCATTGACCGTGCATACGAAAAACATATGATGATCATTTTGAATCCTTCTCCTTTTGACAATGCATTGGAAAACTGTGATCTGTCGAAAATCAGTCTCTTCCTGATGAATGAGATTGAAGGTTTTCAGATTACCGGCGAAAAAGAACCAGATAAAATTCTCACAAAAGTGAAAGCACTTTATCCAAAAGCAAAAGTAGTTCTGACACTCGGCGGAGATGGTTCTGTATATCAGGATGAAACGGGGATCTACCGCCAGGGAATCTTTAAAGTAAAGGCTGTTGATACAACCGCCGCAGGTGATACGTTTACAGGATATTTTATTTCTTCTATTATTGATGGGCTGCCTGTACAGGACGGACTGGAGCTTGCAGCAAAAGCATCCGCAATTGCAGTTTCCAGACCTGGCGCAACTGCATCCATTCCTCTCCGCAGCGAAGTAGTAAAAGAAAAAAGTAACGGAAAAATATAGAAATAAAAGTAAAAATGTCGTTGACAAACGGGTACCTCCTATGTATAATTGATAAAGTGTGAATAGGAGAGAACTATGCAGATTCATTTATCAGATATTACAGACAGTGAAGGAAAAATCATACAGTTCAGTTCTGAGGTGGAGTTAGATAAGATTTCATTTCAGATGGGAGAGTTTCCGATATTGGACAGATCTCCGGTAGAACTACGGATTGCAAATACAGGCAATAAAGTTCTTGAACTGACAGGAAAAGGCAGTTTAACTGTCGGCATTCCTTGTGACCGTTGTCTGGAGCAGGTGTCTGTTACTATCCCATACGATATCGATCGTAAGCTGGATATGAAACAGACTGATAAAGAGCGAGTTGAGAATCTGGATGAGAATGACTATCTCACTGGTATGGACCTGGATGTGGACCGGTTGGTCTATCTTGAGGTACTGATGAGTTGGCCTTTGAAAGTTCTTTGTAAAGAAGATTGCAAAGGAATATGCAGCCGGTGTGGGAAGAATCTGAATGAGGGACCCTGTGGATGTGCAGAGGAACCGAAGGATCCCCGTATGGCGGCCATCAGTGATATATTTAGTAAATTTAAGGAGGTGTAACCTATGTCCATATGTCCAAAAAACAAATCATCTAAAGCTAGACGTGATAAAAGACGTGCAAACTGGAAAATGAGTGCTCCGAATCTGGTAAAATGCAGCAAATGCGGCGCCCTGATGATGCCTCACAGAGTTTGTAAAGAATGCGGAAGCTACAATAAGAAAGAAATCGTGAAAGTTGAAGACTAATCACAACGAATGAAACAGAATCCTTTTTCGGGATTCTGTTTTTTTCAATCAAATTCTATGTCTTGGAGGGAAAGATGGAACAGAAGAATCAGATTACGGAAGGGGTAATCTGGAAACAGCTTTTAATATTCTTTTTTCCGATTGTAATAGGCACTTTTTTTCAGCAGGTGTATAATACGGCCGACAGTATTGTTGTCGGTCGTTTTGTAGGTAAAGAAGCTTTGGCTGCGGTAAGTGGATCAGTGAATCAGATCGTTACACTGATCGTGGAAGTTTTTGTCGGACTGACTTCAGGTGCTTCCGTGATCATTGCACAGTTTTATGGGGCAAAAGATCATAAAAATCTAAACAGGACGTTGCATACAGCATATGCCTTTGCAATCGTTACAGGAGCCATAGTGGGACTGATTGGCTTTTGGATCACAGAAAAAGTTCTTATAGCGATGAAGACACCTTCAGAGTTGATGGCTGATTCTGTTATATATCTGCATATCTATTTCTGCGGTATGATCTTTAATATCGTTTATAATATGGGAGCTTCTATTCTTCGCGCAGTTGGGGATTCCAGGAGACCGTTGTATGTGCTGATCATGACCTGTGGCTTGAATATTTTTTTTGATATCATGCTTGTTGTATTCCTTAAAATGGGTGTAATGGGAGTTGCAATTGCGACTGTTTCCTGTCAGGGAATCAGTGCATGCATGGTAACGTGGATTTTAATAAAGGGAAATTCTTTATTCCGGTTAAAGATCAGGGAGATTCGTTTTTATATGGCATCCCTGCAGTCGGTACTTCGCATTGGAATTCCAGCAGCACTGGAAGCAACTATGTATACTATTGCAAATCTGATCATTCAGATATTTGTGAATGGCCTGGGAACAGATACCGTTGCTGCATGGGGAACATTTGCGAAAATTGATGCTATTTATTGGATGGTTGTCAATTCGTTTGGTATTGCTATCACAACATTTGTCGGCCAGAATTATGGTGCGGGGAAAATACAGAGAATGCGAAAAAGCGTCAAAGTATGTCTGCTTATGTCTTATGGAGCTGCAATTCTGGTAAGTGCAGCACTGTATGGTTTTGCAGAACCGTTATATAGATTGTTTACAACGGACAGCAATGTTGTCCGCATTGGCGCAGACATGATGCATTTTCTTCTTCCGTCATATTTTATGTATGTAGTGATCGGAATATTGTCCGGAGCGCTGAGAGGCGCGGGAAGAGTATTGGTACCAATGCTGTTGACCTGCGGTGGGGTATGCCTGATCAGAATTGCCTGGATGTTTGGGGTATTTCCTGTTTATTCAGGAATTAAGACGATCATGCTGAGTTACCCGGTATCCTGGGGAATTACAGCAGTTTTATTTATTATATATTACTTCAAAAAATTTCCTAAAACGGAAGAACAGATTTTACAGTAAGGAGCATATAGATGAACGTATTGAATCTGGAACATATCAGCAAAACTTATGGCGAAAAAGTGATTTTTGACGATATCTCCTGTGGCATCCATCAGGGTGACAAAATTGGAATCATCGGTATCAATGGAACAGGAAAGACCACGTTTCTTCGAATACTGGCAGGTTTCGAGGAAATCGATGAAGGACAGGTGGTTATGCAGAATGGCCTTCGTATCACATATCTGCCGCAGCATCCTGAATTTCCAGAGGGCGCAACCATTCTTTCTTACGTGACACAGGGACAGAAAGAACAGAGCTGGAATCCCGAGACAGAGGCTCATATGGTGCTTAATAAACTTGGTATTAAAGACCATGAAGAGGAAATCGCACATCTTTCCGGAGGACAGAAAAAACGCGTGGCACTTGCAGCCGTCCTCGTGAATCCGGCTGATGTTCTGATCCTGGATGAGCCGACCAACCATCTGGACAACGAAATGGCTTCCTGGCTGGAAGATTATCTGAATCGTTTTAAAGGCGTTGTTATTATGGTAACACATGACCGTTATTTCCTTGACCGTGTAACAAATAAGATTCTGGAGATCAGTCATGGTAAGATCTATACTTACGAAGCAAAATATTCTGATTTTCTGGAAATGAAAGCGCAGCGAGAAGAAATGGAAATGGCTTCAGAACGTAAAAAACAGAGTATTCTTCGTATGGAGGTCGAATGGGCAAAAAGAGGATGCCGGGCAAGAAGTACAAAGCAGAGAGCCCGTCTGGACCGTCTGGAGGCCATGAAGAATTCCACAGCGCCTGTGCGGGATAAAAATGTAGAGATTGATTCTGTAGAGACCAGAATGGGCAAAAAGACGATTGAACTGCATCATATTTCCAAACGTTTTGGTGAGCGGGTATGTATTCGTGATTTTGACTATATTGTTCTGAAAAATCAGAGACTAGGAATCATAGGTCCAAATGGCTGCGGCAAATCTACGCTACTTAAGATCATAGCAGGTATCCTTGAACCGGACAGCGGAAGTGTTGAAATTGGGGATACCATTAAGATTGGCTATTTTTCACAGGAAATCGAAGACATGAATTCCAGTCAGAGAGTGATCGACTATATTAAAGCTGTAGCAGAATTTATTCCGACAAAGGACGGACTCATCAGTGCATCCAAACTTCTCGAGCAGTTTTTATTTGATCCGGCCATGCAGTATTCACCAATCGAAAAACTTTCCGGTGGTGAGAAAAAAAGATTATATCTTCTGAAAGTACTTGCTGCAGCACCAAATGTACTTTTGCTGGACGAGATTACGAATGATATTGATATTCCAACACTGACGATCCTGGAAGATTACCTGGATTCTTTTGCCGGAATAGTCATTGCTGTTTCTCACGACAGATATTTCCTGGACAATCTGGCAGACCGTATCTTTGAATTTGACAGAGAGGGAAATCTGACTCAATATGAAGGTGGCTATACTGACTATCTCGAAGCAAAAAAACGTCGGGAAGGTATGAATATTGATGAATCCGTAGAGATAAAAGCTTCTTCTGTCGGAAAGAACATGATAGAAGAACCTCAGGAAGAAAAATCTTCTGTAAAGACATGGAAACAGAATCGTTCTTCAAAACTGAAATTCAGTTATAAAGAACAACGGGAATACGAAACAATTGATGATGATATTGCTGGGTTGGAAGAAAAAATTGAAAAGCTGGATAATGATATCATGGCGAATGCTACAGATTCCGGTAAACTTAACGAACTTACAAAGGAAAAAGAGACTGCAGAAGCACTTCTGGAAGAAAAAATGGATCGCTGGGTTTATCTGAATGACCTGGCAGAACAGATCGAAGCTCAGAATAATAAATAGATGACGTGGGAACACTCTTGATTTTCTGATAATTCTTTAGTATGATAAAGTTTGAAGTTTTTTTGATAACAATATGGATTTAAAATAGATATACAGGAGGATTAATATGGCAGAATTGGTAAAAGTTGTTGTAGATGCCATGGGTGGTGATCTCGCACCGGTGGAACCTGTAAAAGCAGCTGTAGAAGCAGTAAAAGAAAGAAAAGATATCCTGGTCATTCTTACCGGTCAGGAAGAAGTGATTCATTCAGAGCTTAAGAAATATCAGGATTATCCGACAGACAGAATCCAGGTGGTAAATGCAACAGAAGTAATTGAGACTGCAGAACCTCCTGTTTTTGCAATTCGAAAGAAAAAAGATTCTTCAATCGTTGTAGGACTTAAAATGGTAAAAGAACAGAAGGCCGATGCATTTGTTTCTTCCGGAAGCACGGGTGCGGTTCTTGTCGGCGGTCAGGTTCTTGTTGGCAGAAGCAAAGGTGTGGAACGTCCGCCTCTGGCTCCGTTGATTCCCACAGCTAAAGGAGTTTCTCTTCTGATTGACTGTGGCGCAAATGTTGACGCCAGACCATCTCATCTGGTACAGTTTGCAAAAATGGGATCTATTTATATGGAACATGTAGTCGGCATCAAAAATCCGCGTGTTGCGATTGTAAATAACGGTGCAGAGGAAGAAAAGGGAAATGCTCTGGTTAAGGAAACTTTTCCGCTTCTCAAAGAAGCAGAAGGGATCAATTTTATTGGAAGCATTGAGGCACGAGATATTCCGGCAGGTTATGCGGATGTTATCGTATGCGAAGCTTTTGTCGGAAATGTTATTCTCAAACTTTATGAGGGAGTCAGTTCTGAACTGATTCACAAAATCAAAGACGGAATGATGAGTACTTTAAAAAGTAAGATAGGAGCACTTCTTGTCAAACCGGCGCTGAAACAGACACTCAAAAGTTTTGATGCAACAGAATATGGTGGAGCTCCGCTCCTTGGATTAAAAGGCCTTGTTGTCAAAACGCATGGAAGTGCCAAAGCTATCGAAATTAAGCATGCAATTTTCCAGTGCGTACAGTTCAAACAACAGAGGATCAACGAAAAAATTGCGGAAAAAATCCAGCCGGCGCAATTTCCGGCCCCAGATAAGGAATAACAGAAAAGAAGGCAGATAAAATGGAACAATTGGAACAGATCATAGGATATACATTTCAAAATAAAAAACTTCTGAAACAGGCATTGACACACAGTTCATATGCAAATGAAAAAAAGTTGGGAAAACTGGGCTGTAATGAACGTCTGGAGTTCCTTGGCGATGCAGTTCTTGAACTGATCAGCAGTGATTTCCTTTATGCAAAATTCACACAGGTTCCGGAGGGGGAACTGACCAAAAAACGTGCAAGCCTGGTCTGTGAACCTAGCCTTGCGTACTGCGCGCGGCAGTTTGGACTTCCACAGTATCTTCTCCTTGGCAAAGGCGAGAATATGACGGGTGGACGTAATAGGGATTCTATCGTTTCAGATGCAACAGAAGCTCTTCTTGGAGCCATTTATCTGGATGGTGGTTTTGAACCTGCAAAGGATTTTGTCCTGAAATTTATCTTAAACGATATTGAACATAAACAGCTTTTTTATGACAGCAAGACAATTCTGCAGGAAATAGTCCAGGAAAAAGGAATTCAGCCGGTAGAATATATTCTGACCGGAGAGAGCGGACCGGATCATGACAAGCAATTTACGGTAAGTGTTCAGGTGAATGGACAGGTTGTCGGAAATGGAACCGGTCATACAAAGAAAGCTGCCGAACAGGCAGCAGCATATCAGGCAATTCAGGAAAAGAAATTCTGATTTTATGCGTGATACATGAGGAAAAGAAAAACTGGCAGGTGAACTATGTATTTAAAGAATATTGAAGTATATGGCTTCAAATCCTTTGCACAGAAAATCAACTTTGAATTTCATAACGGAATTACCGGTATTGTCGGACCAAATGGAAGTGGAAAAAGTAATGTTGGAGATGCTGTCCGCTGGGTACTTGGTGAACAGAGCGCCAAACAGCTTCGAGGCGGTAACATGCAGGACGTTATTTTTTCAGGAACAGAGAATCGAAAGCCATTAAGTTTTGCTTCTGTATCTATTACGCTGGATAACAGTGATCATAAACTTCCGGTAGATTACAATGAAGTTACTGTAACGAGGAGGCTGTATCGTTCGGGAGAAAGTGAATATCTGATCAATGGCAGTGGATGCCGTCTGAAAGACATTCAGGAAATGTTTTATGATACCGGTATCGGTAAAGAAGGGTATTCCATCATTGGACAGGGGCAGATTGATAAAATCTTAAGTGGTAAACCTGAAGAACGGCGAGAACTTTTCGATGAGGCGGCAGGAATCGTCAAATTTAAACGAAGAAAAGCTACCACTCTGAAAAAGCTGGATGAAGAGCGGCAGAATCTGGTCCGTGTAACGGATATTTTAAGCGAGCTGACCAAACAGCTTGGACCATTGGAAAAACAGTCTGAAACAGCGCGTATATATCTGGCCAAAAGAGAGGAATTGAAAGAACTTGATGTGAATCTGTTTCTTCTTGATCATCAGAGAACCGGTGAACTTCTGAAAGAACTGGAAGAAAAACTTGAACAGGCGCAGAGAGAACTAAATGAAGCTCAGGCAGCATATGATCAGACCAAAATAGAGTATGACCGTCTGGAACAGGAACTGGAAGATTTAAATCACAGGCTCGATACGTTGAAAGAAGAGCAGCAGCAGAATGCGCTTCTGAAACAGCAGTATGAAGGCCAGGTGCAGATTCTTGAAGAACAGATCTCTTCGGGAAAACAGAACAGTGAGCATTATCAGAACCGTCTGACAGCTTTAGGGGAAGATCTGGACCGGAGAACGCAGGAAAAAGAAAAACTGGCAGAAGACAAACTGGAACTGCAGAGCAGACTGAAAGAAATTGGGGCCAGTCTTTCAAAGGAAACAGAGGCTCTGGAAAACATCGTTTCAAACGTAGAAGAATGTACACAGGCTGTAGAAGACGGCAAAAACGAGATCATTGAGATCTTGAACAGCCGTGCAACGACCAAAGGAAAAGTACAACGTTTTGATGCGATGCTGGAGCAGCTGAATATCCGTAAAGCAGAGATCAGTCAGCGAATTCTTCGCCTGAAAAGCGAAGAAGAGGTTCTGGAGAAAGAACGTCTTAATGCACAGAAACAATATGATGCAGTAACGGCTGTGATCCATTCGACAAATGAAGAATGTGTACGTCTGGACGGAGAGGTGCAGAAGTTACAGGATGAATTGAAAAAACAGAATTCTCAGATGGAAATCGGTCAGACAGCATACCATCGTGAGGCTTCCCGCCTGGAATCTCTTAAAAACATTACAGAACGTTATGATGGATATGGAAACAGTATCCGTCGTGTAATGGAACAGAAAAACCGTGAACCCGGTATTAAAGGTGTTGTGGCTGATATCATTCATGTGCAGAAAGACTATGAGGTTGCGATTGAAACTGCACTGGGCGGAAGTATTCAGAATATCGTCACAGATAATGAACAGACAGCTAAACGTATGATTGGTTTTCTGAAGAAAAACCGCTTTGGCCGTGCTACATTTCTTCCTTTGTCTAATATCAGCGGAAGAGGTGGACTGAATCAGAGGGATGTGTTGAGTGAACCGGGAGTTGTGGGTACTGCCAATACTCTTGTAAATGCAGATAAAGAATACAGTGAACTGGTCATGTATCTTCTGGGCCGTGTCCTTGTTGTAGATAATATTGATCATGCAATTGCAATCGGAAAAAAATATCGTCACAGTCTGCGTATGGTTACGATTGAAGGAGAGTCTTTAAGTCCCGGTGGTTCTATGACCGGTGGTGCGTTTAAAAATAACAGCAATCTTCTCGGAAGACGCCGTGAAATTGAAGAACTGGAAAGAAGTGTAGGAATTCTCAGGAAAGAACTGGAAGAAACGCAGAAATCAATAGGTGAAAACCGTAGCAGGCGAAATGTGCTCCGCGATACGATCGCCGATTTTCAGCAGAAACTCCGTCAACAGTATGTTGAACAGAATACTGCAAAGATGAATCTTGAACAGCTCAAAGAAAAAGAAGGCGAAATTCAGAACAGCTATCGGCAGATTGATCGTGAACAGGAAGAACTCCGCCATCAGGCAGGTGAGATCAGACAGGATCATAGCAGCATTGCCAGAGAACTGGAGGATTCGCAGAAGGACGAAAAGGAACTGGAAACCTTTATTGAGACCAAACAGAAAGAACTGGAGGAATGGAAGGCAGAAGAAACAGAGAAGACACATGAACTGGAAAAAATCCGGCTGGAAGAATCTTCTCTTGAACAGCAGAATCAATTCCTGCAGGAAAACCTGAGTCGTCTGAATTCTGAGATTGCTGCATTTCAGAAGGAATCACAGGAAATTACAGAAAATCTTGTACAGAGTCGTGAAGAGATACATAAAAAAGAAGAAGGTATCCAGGAGCTGAAAAATGCGGCACAGGAATGCCTTTTAAAAGAAGAACAGTATGGCAGCCAGAGAGCACAGTGGCAGGAAGAAAAAGAAAAACGAAGTGCCAGCCACAAAACATTTTTTGAAAAAAGAGATCATCTTTCAGAAAAGACTTCTCTTCTGGATAAAGAATGCTTCCGTCTGAGAAGTCAGACAGAAAAAATTGAGGAGCAGAGGGAAGGTCAGATTTCCTATATGTGGGAAGAATATGAGATCACGCCAAACAATGCACTTCAGTATCGAAAAGAAGAACTTACCGACCGACAGGCAATCAAAGCGGATGTTACACGCATAAAGGATGAGATCCGTAAACTTGGTTCTGTTAATGTAAATGCGATTGAAGATTATAAAGAGCTTCTGGAACGTCATACATTCCTGTCCGGTCAATACGATGATATCGTTAAGGCTGAGGAAACGCTGGAAGGAATTATTCTGGAATTGGATGAAGGAATGCGAAAACAGTTTACCGAGAAATTCCGTGATATCCAGAGAGAATTTGATAAGGCATTTAAGGAACTGTTCGGCGGAGGAAAGGGAACTCTTGAACTTGCAGAAGATGAAGATATCCTTGAGGCCGGAATACGAATCATTTCTCAACCGCCTGGCAAAAAACTCCAAAATATGATGCAGCTTTCTGGTGGAGAAAAAGCTTTGACTGCGATCGCTCTTCTTTTTGCAATCCAGAACCTGAAACCATCTCCATTCTGTCTTCTGGATGAGATAGAGGCTGCACTCGATGATTCAAATGTTGGACGTTTTGCATCGTATTTACAGAAGTTGACGAAAAATACACAGTTTATTATAATAACGCATAGACGTGGCACTATGAATGCTGCGGATCGCTTATATGGTATCACCATGCAGGAAAAGGGTGTTTCAACTCTTGTATCTGTTGATCTGGTAGAAAACCAGCTGAGCAAATAAGTTGCTGGTAACAGAGTGAACAGCAATGTAACTATCGAGGAGGACATAGTATGTCAGAAGAAAAAAAAGGCTTTTTTAAACGTCTGGTCAGTGGTTTGACCAAAACACGTGATAATATCGTGGCTGGCTTTGATTCTATTTTCAGTGGCTACTCCAGTATTGATGAAGATTTTTATGAAGAACTGGAAGAAATTCTGATCATGGGTGATATAGGTATTAATGCGACTTCTGCAATCATAGAACATCTGAAAGAACAGGTGGCAGAGAAACATATCAAAAATCCTATGGAATGCAAACAGCTTCTGATCAACAGTATTAAGGAACAGATGCGTGTAGACAGTACAGAATATGAATTTGAGAACCGTAAATCTGTAATTCTTGTAATCGGAGTAAATGGTGTAGGGAAGACGACTTCTGTCGGAAAACTTGCTGGAAAATTAAAGGATCAGGGTAAGAAGGTTATTCTTGCTGCAGCAGATACTTTTCGTGCAGCAGCGGGAGAACAGCTTGCACAGTGGGCAAATCGTGCAGGTGTGGATCTGATCGGTGGTCAGGAAGGCGCTGATCCGGCATCCATCGTATACGATGCAGTTGCAGCGGCCAAGGCAAGAAATGCAGATGTGCTGATCTGTGATACAGCTGGACGATTGCATAACAAAAAAAATCTTATGGAAGAACTTCGTAAGATCTACCGTATCCTGGAAAGAGAATATCCGGAAGCATATCTGGAAACACTGGTCGTTCTGGATGGTACTACAGGACAGAATGCCCTGGCACAGGCCAAACAATTTGCAGAAGTCGCAAATGTAAATGGCATCATTCTTACAAAACTGGATGGAACTGCAAAAGGTGGAATCGCTGTTGCGATTCAGTCGGAACTGGATATTCCGGTAAAATATATCGGTGTTGGTGAAACAATCGACGATCTGCAGAAATTTGATGCCGATGCTTTTGTTAACGCACTGTTTGACATTGACGAAAAAGACTTACACACAGAAGAATAAACAGGAGGATACAGTATGCTTACATTAGAGAGCTTTGAACAGGCAGCAGAAATCGTAAAACAGGTAACTCAGGAGACAAAACTGATCAAAAGCAGTTATTTTTCAGATCTCACGGGAAACAAAGTATATCTGAAGCCAGAAAACATGCAGCGTACAGGAGCCTATAAGGTTCGCGGTGCATACTATAAGATCAGCACGCTTACAGAAGAAGAGCGTGCAAAAGGTCTGATCGCAGCATCTGCTGGAAATCATGCACAGGGTGTTGCTTATGCTGCGCATAAATTTGGTGCAAAAGCAGTGATCGTTATGCCGACAACAACACCTCTGATCAAAGTAGAACGTACCAAGAGTTACGGTGCAGACGTAATTCTGAAAGGAGATGTATATGATGAGGCATGTGCTTATGCACTGGAACTTGCTGAGAAAGAAGGGTATACATTTATCCATCCGTTTGATGATCCGGCAGTAGCAACCGGCCAGGGTACGATTGCTATGGAAATCGTACAGGAGCTTCCTCTTGTAGATTATATTCTTGTTCCAATCGGAGGAGGCGGACTTGCAACAGGTGTATCCACACTTGCAAAACTTCTGAATCCGCATATTAAAGTCATTGGTGTAGAGCCGTCCGGTGCGGCATGTATGAAGGCATCTCTTGAAAAAGGTGAAGTAGTTACTCTGCCACATGTAAATACAATCGCCGACGGTACTGCTGTACAGACTCCTGGTGAACATATCTTTCCATATCTGCAGGAAAACCTGGACGATGTGATTACCATCGACGATGATGAACTGATCGTTGCTTTTCTTGATATGGTAGAAAATCACAAAATGATCGTTGAAAATTCAGGCCTTCTGACAGTAGCAGCACTTCGTCATTTGAATTTCACCGGTAAGAAAGTGGTTTCTATCTTAAGTGGTGGTAATATGGACGTGATCACAATGTCTTCTGTGGTACAGCATGGACTGATTCAGAGAGATCGTATTTTCACGGTATCTGTGCTGATTCCGGACAAACCGGGTGAACTTGTTCGTGTAGCTTCTATCATTGCCGAGAATCAGGGAAATGTTATCAAGCTGGATCATAATCAGTTTATAAGTACTAATCGTTATGCTGCAGTAGAGCTTAAAGTTACACTGGAAGCATATGGTACAGATCATAAAAAGAAAATTGTAAAGGCACTGGAAGAGGCTGGATGTAAACCAAAGATCATTCGTGCGAATCTGTAACTTTTAAACCGTTATTTTCTGCTTCAGACAGAAAGTGAGGAAGAGGACCATGGCACCATATATAATGGAAGAATATATAAAAGCCTGCAAAGCTGGTAAGAGAGATTATCAGGCCAGAATGATGAAAGGGCAACTGCCTACACTTCAGGTTCTGGATGAGATACTGCCCCCAAAGGGGTCCTATTCGGAGGTCCCGCTCGGACTTGTACAGATACCGATCGACCAGATCGTCGGAACCAAAAGCGGTGGAAGAAGCAATGCATTCGCCGGGAACTTTATGCCTATTCTCAGAGAAAACACAGAATTTGCATATAAGTGGGCAACTTTAAGTCAGAGTCATATTAATGAAGGTATCCGCGATCCGATCAAAGCATATGAATATATGAACAAATTCTATGTAGAAGAGGGAAATAAGCGTGTCAGTGTACTGAAGTATTTTGATGCGGTTTCGGTTCCGGGATATGTGACCAGAATTCTGCCACAGCGTACGGAACAGAAAGAAAATAAAATCTATTATGAATATGTGGATTTTTACGCTCTGAGTCAGATCAACTATATCTGGTTTTCACGTCTTGGAAGCTTTGTCAGACTTCAGAAAGCAGTAGGAAAAGGGGCAAAGGATATCTGGTCAGATGATGATAAACTGACTTTCAGTTCTGTTTATTCAAGGTTTGCAGCAGAATATGAATCCTTAGGCGGAAAGAAACTTTCCATAACAACAGGGGATGCATTCCTTGCATTTCTTATGATTTATGATTATAAAGATATCTGCCAGAAAACAGTTAATGAATTAAAGGAACTGGTTGGTAAAAGCTGGGAAGAATTTAAACTTCTGGAACATGATCAGGAAATTGAACTGAAGATGAATCCTACGAGTGAAAAAAAATCTCTCCTGGACCGTCTGCTTCCGGTAAGTACACCAAAACTAAAGATTGCTTTTCTGTACGCAAAGACACCGGCTACTTCTGCCTGGACGTATGCGCATGAGCTTGGTCGTCTTCACCTGGAACAGACGTTCCCTGAAGAAGTTACTACAGAATGCTATGAAAACCTTACGCGAGATCTTGCGGAAAAAGCAATTGCCGATGCGATTCAAAAAGGATGCAATATTATCTTTACAACAACACCGGAATTTGTGCAGGCAAGTGTACAGGCTGCTATTGCACATCCGGAGGTAAAGATTCTTAACTGTTCCTTGAATACATCTCACAGATATATTCGTACTTATTATGCCCGGATGTATGAAGCCAAATTTCTTATGGGGGCCATTGCCGGAGCTATGGCAGAAAACGGTCAGCTTGCATATATTGCTGACTACCCGATTTTTGGAACGATTGCCAATATCAATGCATTTGCTTTAGGTGCCAAAATGGTTAATCCGAGAGCACAGATATATCTGGAATGGTCTACGCTGAAAGATGTCGATCTTGGAATCGCTATGGACAATGTTATCAAAAAAGGTGTTACGGTTGTATCCGGACAGGATATGGTGATTCCGGAAGATGCATCGCGCTATTTTGGACTGTATCACATAGAAAAAGAAGGACCTCGTAATCTTGCTATGCCATTGTGGCACTGGGGAAAATTTTATGAACAGTTGATCAGGACGATCATGGATGGAACATGGAAATATGATGATAACAAAGATGAAACAAAGGCCATCAATTATTGGTGGGGACTGTCAGCGGAAGTGATCGATGTTATCTATTCGCAGAATCTTCCGATTGGCACACAGAAGCTGCTGACAATGCTCAAACGTGCGATTGCAACCGGGGAATATCATCCATTTTCAGGAATCCTTTATTCACAGAATGGAATGATTCAGTCGGATCCGGATAAAATTCTTTCTCCGGAAGAAATTATTACAATGGACTGGCTTGCAGATAATGTGATCGGAACAATTCCGAAATCACGTGAGCTTAAAGAACAGGCAAAACCGGTTACTTTACAGTCCGGTGTGGAAAGTCAGAAGGGATAATACAGTTTTATGAAAATACTTGCCATAGCAGATGTGGAATCAAAATATCTGTGGGATTATTTCGAGAAAAGTAAACTGGAGGGGATCGATCTTATCATATCATGTGGGGATCTTGATCCCCGCTATCTTTCTTTTCTGGCGACATTTACATCAGCGCCTGTTTTATATGTCCATGGAAACCATGACGATAAATATGAAAGGATTCCACCGGAAGGCTGCATCTGCATTGACGATAAAATATATGTGCATGAAGGAGTGCGCATCTTGGGACTTGGTGGTTCCATGCGATATAAACCGGGAGAACATCAATATACAGAGTGGGAAATGAGACGAAGAGTCTTTAAACTTTTTCCAAAACTTGTGTGGAGAAGAGGCTTTGATATACTTGTCACGCATGCCCCGGCATATCAGTTAAATGATGCTCGGGATCTTCCGCACCAGGGATTTAAAATTTTTCTGCAGCTGATTGAGAAATATCATCCTAAATTTTTTCTGCATGGTCATGTTCATATGTCGTATGGAAGACAACACAAACGATACGATAAATATATGGATACATATGTGATCAATGCTTTTGATCGATGTGTCTTTGAATTTGAAACAGAAGATCCGGAAAAAGACGGACAATAAATAAAAATATATCTGTCAAGAAAAAACACTTGACACAATGATATAAATCATGTATGATAGCCAAGGTGGTTACAAATGGAAAAGTTTGTCGAACAGACATTGTTATATGATTTTTATGGGGAACTGCTTACAGAGAGACAGCAGCAGGTTTATGAAAGCGTTGTTCTGGAAGATTATTCCCTGAGTGAGGTAGCAGAAGATCTGGGAATCAGCCGTCAGGGCGTACATGACATGATCAAACGCTGTAATCATACACTGGAAGAATATGAATCCAGACTTCATCTGGTTGAGAAATTTCTCTGTATCCGCAAACAGGTTCAGAAGATCAAGGAACTTGCAGTAGGATATAATGCCGGTGAGATTACAGAGATTTCCAATAAGATATTAGAGGAGTTATAACGCATGGCATTTGAAAGCTTGACTGATAAATTACAGAATGTGTTCAAAAAGCTGAGAGGCAAAGGACGCCTGACAGAAGAGGATGTTAAGATTGCTCTGAAAGAGGTCAAGATGGCTCTTCTTGAAGCAGATGTTAACTTCCGGGTTGTTAAACAGTTTACCAAGTCTGTGCAGGAACGTGCAGTAGGACAGGATGTCATGAATGGTCTGAATCCAGGACAGATGGTAATCAAGATCGTAAATGAAGAGCTGGTTAATCTGATGGGAAGTGAAACAACCGATCTTCCTTTGAAACCAGGCAATGATATCACAGTCCTGATGATGGCTGGACTTCAGGGTGCAGGTAAGACGACCACAGTTGCGAAACTTGCAGGTAAGCTGAAATCCAAAGGAAAAAGACCACTTCTCGTTGCCTGTGACGTATATCGTCCGGCTGCGATCACACAGCTGCAGGTAAACGGTGAGAAACAGGGAGTAGAAGTTTTCTCCATGGGAGATAAACAGAATCCTGTAGATATCGCCAAAGCTGCGATCGAACATGCAAAAGCAAACCAACAGAACGTTGTTCTTATTGATACGGCTGGCCGCCTTCATGTGGACGAAGATATGATGCAGGAACTTGCGGATATCAAAGCCAATGTGAATGTTGACTGTACGATTTTGACAGTTGACGCAATGACAGGTCAGGATGCAGTAAATGTTGCAAAGACTTTTGCCGAAAAAGTAGGCATTGATGGTGTCATCCTTACCAAAATGGATGGTGATACCCGAGGTGGTGCTGCACTTTCCATTAAAGCAGTTACCGGAAAACCAATTCTTTTTGTGGGAATGGGTGAGAAACTTTCAGATCTCGAACAGTTTTATCCGGAACGCATGGCTTCCAGAATTCTTGGAATGGGAGATGTAATGAGTCTTATTGAGAAGGCTGAGGCAGCTCTTGACCAGGATCAGGCAGCAGAGATGCAGAAAAAACTCAAAAAAATGGATTTCGATTTCAATGATTATCTGACCAGTATGGAACAGATGAATAAAATGGGTGGAATCGGAAGTATCCTGAATATGCTTCCAGGTGTTGGCGCAAAAGCGAAAGATCTGGAAGACATGATTGATGAAAAGGCTCTTGACAGAACAAAGGCGATTATCCTTTCTATGACACAGAAGGAGCGAAGCAATCCGGGAATCCTGAATATTTCCCGCAAGAATCGTATCGCCAAAGGTGCCGGCGTGGATATCGCAGAAGTCAATCGTCTGGTCAAACAGTTTGAACAGAGCAAGAAATTAATGAAACAGATGCCTGGAATGATGGGCGGTAAAATGGGAAAAAGAGGCGGCTTCAAGCTTCCTTTTTAAATAAAAAACAATATAAATAAAAGATAGTATAATGGAGGAAAACAGAAATGGCAGTTAAAATCAGATTAAGAAGAATGGGACAGAAGAAAGCACCTTTTTATAGAATCGTAGTTGCAGATTCCCGCAGCAAACGTGATGGAAAATGCATCGCTGAGATCGGAACATATGATCCGAACATCGAGCCAAGCGCATACAAAGTAAACGAAGAAGAAGCTAAAAAATGGCTTGCTGCAGGTGCTCAGCCAACAGATGTTGTTGCAAGAATCTTCAAAGAGGCTGGAATCGAAAAATAATAAATCCTTTGCGGGAGGTATGTGATGAAAGAATTAGTTGAAGTAATTGCAAAATCTCTTGTTGAACATCCGGATGAGGTGGTTGTCACCGAAAACGAAAAAGAAGATGCAGTTATCATCGAACTGAAAGTAGGGCCTTCCGATATGGGTAAGGTCATTGGAAGACAGGGACGAATTGCAAAAGCAATCCGTACTGTAGTTAAAGCGGCTTCTTCAAAGAGCAGCAAAAAGGTGATTGTAGATATTCTGCAATAATAACGAAACGGAGCTGTGGAGACATAGCTCCTTTTTTAAAGGGAGTTTTTTATGGAAGATTTATTAAAAGTTGGCGTGATCACCACGACACACGGTGTACGTGGCGAAGTCAAAGTTTACCCTACCACAGATGAACCGGAGCGATTCCTTGATCTGGAGTATGTATTGCTGGATACTGGAAAAGAACTTCGAAGACTGGACATAAAAAATGTCCGTTTTTTCAAAAATCTTGTTATCTTGAAATTTGATGGAATTGATAATATAAATGATATTGAAAAATATAAGGGCCGCGATCTGTGGATTCCACGTGAGGAAGCACAGGAACTGGATGAAGATGAATATTATATAGCAGATCTTCTTGGAATGAAAGTGCTTCTGGAAGACGGATCAGAATTTGGAACATTAAAAAATGTCATGGAAACCGGAGCAAATGATGTTTATATTGTAGATTCCGTTGAACATGGAGAGGTATTGCTTCCTGCAATCAAAGAATGTATTCTTGATGTGGATATTGAAACAAACACAATGACTGTACATTTAATGAAGGGGCTTTTATAAATGAATTTTCATGTTTTGACACTTTTTCCGGAAATGATCGAACAGGGAATGCATACTAGCATCATCGGGCGTGCCATAGCAGGAGGCTACCTTTCTATTGATGCGATCAATATTCGTGATTATGCATTTAACAAACATCAGAAGGTAGATGATTATCCATACGGCGGGGGAGCGGGAATGCTGATGCAGGCAGAACCTGTCTATCTTGCATATGAATCGGTTCAGAAAAAGCTGGGATATCGACCGCGGGTTGTTTATCTTACTCCACAGGGAGAAGTATTTCATCAGACCATGGCAAAGGAACTGGCAAAGGAGAAAGATCTTGTTTTTCTTTGTGGCCACTATGAAGGAATTGATGAGCGTGTTCTTGATGAAATTGTTACCGATTATGTATCTATCGGAGATTATGTACTTACCGGAGGAGAACTCCCGGCCATGGTAATGATGGATTCTATTTCGCGAATGGTTCCAGGAGTTTTAAGTAATCAGGAATCCGGAGAAACTGAATCTTTTGCCGAAAATCTTCTGGAATATCCTCAGTACAGCCGCCCGGAAGAATGGCATGGACAGAAAGTTCCACCAGTTCTTCTCTCCGGACATCACGCAAATATTGAAGCATGGAGACGGGAACAGTCCATTTTGCGTACAGCAAAGCGTCGCCCGGATCTTTTGAAAAAAGCAGATCTGACAAACAAAGAATGGAGTCAGGTCCGACAGTGGAAGAAAGAATGGAAGGCCGCAGAAACTGAGGCCTCTGATAAATAAAGGAGCAGTTTATGAAAACATCAGATTTTTACTATGATCTGCCGAAAGAACTGATTGCTCAGGATCCGTTGGAAGACAGAAGTTCCTCCAGACTTCTGCACCTTTCCATGCAAGATGGATCTTTTGAACACAGACATTTTACAGATATTCTGGACTATCTTCATAAAGGAGATTGCCTGGTCATCAACGATACAAAAGTTATACCGGCTCGTTTATATGGCCATAAGGAAGAAACGGGTGCTGTGATCGAGATACTTCTTCTGAAACGAAGAGAAAATGATATATGGGAGTGTCTTGTAAAACCTGGCAAGAAAGCACGTCCGGGAGCAAAGATTACGTTTGGAGACGGAATTTTAAAAGGAGAGATCATCGATGTTGTTGATGAAGGCAATCGACTGATCCAGTTTCATTACGATGGTATTTTTGAAGAAATTCTCGATCAGCTTGGGGAAATGCCGCTTCCTCCGTACATTACCCATAAATTAAAAGATAAGAACCGTTATCAGACTGTTTATGCCAAAAATGACGGTTCAGCTGCGGCTCCTACAGCCGGTCTGCACTTTACCCGAGAACTTCTGAAACAAGTGGAAGATATGGGAGTTAAAATTGCCCATGTTACGCTTCATGTTGGTCTGGGAACCTTCCGGCCGGTAAAGGTGGATGATGTCGAACAGCATCATATGCATTCTGAATTTTACATGGTAGAAGAAGATCAGGCAAAACTGATCAATGATACAAAGAAAAACGGCGGAAGAGTGATTTCTGTTGGAACCACGAGCTGTCGTACACTGGAATCAGCTACTGATGAGAATGGAATCCTTCAGGCAGGAAGTGGCTGGACAGAAATTTTTATTTATCCGGGATATCATTTCAAAATGATTGATGGACTGATCACGAATTTTCATCTTCCGGAATCTACGCTTCTTATGCTGGTATCTGCACTGGCAGGAAAAGAACATATCATGGCAGCTTATGAGGAGGCAGTAAAGGAACGGTATCGTTTCTTTTCGTTTGGGGATGCCATGCTGATTCTCTGATGTGTCCGCTTTGATGAATATAAAACAGGACTACCCTTTTTCTTTTTGATTTGCTATAATAGGCATATTGAAGAGAAAAAGGGTTTTTTATTTATTTTTGTTTTCAAAAGATAATATACCAAAAGGAGAAGGATATATGGATACACCAATCATTGCCCAGTATTATAGAGAGACAGAACCGGAAAAACGTAAGGAACTGCTGGAGCAGGCAATTGCATCCGGAGAAGATCAGGAAGCAAATAAGATCCGTAAAGAAATCTGGGAAGCACGTTACAAAGGAACGACAAACGAAGGGGGCATTGCCGACGGTTATCTGAAATTCTGGATGGCATTGGAATTTAATCGAAATGCAGGTCACAAAGTATTTGGCTCCGGAAGAGCACAGAAGGAAATACGCAAAGAACTGGATGATGTAAAATTCCGGGAAATCCGTGCAAAAAGTGCTCTTCATGAAGAACTTCTTCACAGAGAGTGCCAGCATCTTGTCAGATTTTATATGGATCTTTGTGAAAAAGACAAAAACTATAACAGTGTACTTTGCGGACTTATCACGATAAAAAAAGACAGTGCAAAAGCAAAACTGCAGAGAGACATTTATGAAACTGCCATATTGCTTCCACAGGAGATTGGCCTTGAAGAGGATTTGGACCTTCTGACAAAAGCTGCCCGTGAAATGTATGAACTGCAGTTCCCGGGAGAAAGACTTCCGGAATAAATATGGCATATCAGGAAATACTATATGTACTATGCAAAAACGGAGGCAACAATGAATTTAGATGATTTAAAAGCATATAAACTTGTCAGAAAAGAAAACCTGAGTGATATCCGCTCAACAGGCTACCTGCTTCGCCACATCAAAACAGGAGCAAGAATAATGGTAATCGAAAACGATGATGACAATAAAGTATTCAACATCGCTTTTCGTACTCCGCCAAAGAACAGCACCGGTGTTGCACACATTCTGGAACACAGTGTACTTTGCGGATCCAGAGATTTTCCTTTAAAAGATCCATTTGTAGAACTGGTAAAAGGTTCTTTGAATACATTTTTAAATGCAATGACTTATCCGGATAAAACCTGTTATCCGGTAGCAAGTTGCAATGATCAGGATTTTCAGAATCTGATGCATGTGTATCTGGATGCTGTATTTTATCCAAATATTTACAAAAAAGAAGAAATCTTCCGTCAGGAAGGATGGAGCTACCATCTGGAGAAGCCAGAAGGTCCATTGACTTATAATGGTGTTGTTTACAATGAGATGAAAGGGGCATTTTCTTCTCCTGATGATGTGCTGGAAAGAGATATCATGAACTCCCTGTTTCCGGATATCACCTATGGTTGTGAGTCCGGTGGTGATCCGGATAATATTCCGGAGCTGTCCTATGAAGAGTTCCTGGAATTCCACAGAACTTATTACCATCCGTCCAACAGTTATATTTACCTGTATGGAAATATGGATATGGCAGCAAAACTTGATTTTATTGATCGGAATTATCTTTCTGCGTTTGACAGTCTGTATGTGGATTCGGAGATCCGTGAACAGCAGCCTTTTGATAAAATGCATGATCTGGCCATGGAGTATCCGGTTGCAGAGAGTGAGAGTGAAGAAAATAATTCGTATCTGGCATACAGTGTTGTGACAGGAACTGCCATGGATACTTTAAAATGTACTGCTTTTGATATATTGGATTATGCTCTCTTAAGTACTCCGGGAGCACCTCTTAAGAAAGCACTTCTGGATGCCGGAATCGGATCGGATGTGTATGGTTCCTATGAGGATGGTATTCGACAGACGTATTTTGATGTTGTTGCCAAAGGTGCTGATCCTGGCAGAAAAGAAGAATTTGTTTCCATTATCCGCAAGGTACTGACAGACACGGTCGAAAACGGAATCGATCCAAAAGCACTGGAAGCAGGAATCAATTATATGGAATTCCGCTATAGAGAAGCTGACTTTTCTTCTTACCCGAAGGGACTGATCTACGGTCTGGATATTCTGGACAACTGGCTTTATGATGATGAACATCCATTCGCGCAGGTTCAGTTGATTCCTGTGTTCGATAAATTAAAAGAATTAAAGAATCAGGGTTATTTTGAAGATCTGATTCAGAGATATCTTCTGGATAATCCTCACGGTTCTGTTCTGACATTGAATCCATCCAGAGGCCTGACTGCCAGAAAAGCCAAAGCACTGGAAGATAAACTGGACGCATATCTTTCTTCTCTATCTGAAGAGGAAAAAACAGAACTTGTTAAAAAGACTGCGAATCTGGAACAGTATCAGGAAGCACCGGAGGATCCGGAAGCGGCTAAATGTATACCTATGTTGAAGAGAGAAGATATTCGTAAAGAAATCACACCTTTTACGAATGAAGCTCTGGATATAGATGGAAGCCTTTTCCTGTATCATGAAGTTCCAACAAATGGAATCGGTTATCTGGATCTGATGTTTGATCTGAAAGACCTTGCAGATGAAAAAATACCATATCTTGGTCTTTTAAAATCTGTACTTGGATATGTAGATACAGCTCATTATACCTATGGGGAGCTGACAAATGAGATCAATGCACAGACAGGTGGTATTATGTGCGGGGTAGAAGTATTTGACCATGCAGATTCTGTAGATGCATTCCGTGCTTTCTTTTCTGTAAGAGGAAAAGTCATGTATCCAAAAACAGATGTTCTGTTTAAAATGATCCGTGAGATCATCAATACTTCCAGTCTGAAAGACACCAAACGTCTTCATGAGATCATTGCACAGGTGAAGTCAAGAGCACAGTCCAGTCTGGTAAGTGCGGGCCATTCAACAGCAGTACTGCGTGCAGCTTCCTATACATCACCAATGGCCGCATTTCAGGACAAAATGGCAGGTATTGCGTATTACCAATTTATTGAAAAACTGGACAAAGAATTTGAAGAACGTAAAGATGATCTTGTAAAAGAACTTTCTCATCTTATGCAGGAAATTTTCCGACCGGAATATCTGTGTGTCAGCTATACAGGTGAAAGGGATTCCCTTATGGATGTACAGAAGCAGGTAAAAGCTCTGAAACAGACACTGCATAAGGAAGCGGTCAGCGTACAGCATCAGAATATGACATGTGTAAAGGAAAACGAAGGCTTTACAACTTCCGGACAGGTACAGTATGTGGCTCAGACAGGTAATTTCCGCAAAAAAGGTTATGAATATACAGGCGCACTGAATATTCTGAAAGTTGCCCTGAGCTACGATTACCTCTGGACGAATATCCGTGTCAAGGGCGGTGCATATGGCTGTATGAGCGGGTTCAAACGCAGTGGTGAGAGTTTCTTTGTTTCTTACCGTGATCCACATCTGAGACGTACTCTGGATGTATTCAAGGGCATTCCGGAATATGTACGTTCTTTTAAGGCGGATGAAAGGGAAATGACAAAATACATTATTGGTACGATCAGTGGCAAAGATGTACCACGTACCCCAAAGATGCAGGGAGCAATCTCCAGAATTGCGTGGTTCTGTGGAATTACTGAAGAAATGGCACAGAAAGAACGAGATGAGATTCTAAAAGCAAGTGAGACAGATATTCAGGAACTTGCGCCACTGATCGAGGCAATTCTTGACAATGATGCGGTCTGCGTTGTCGGAAGTGAACCGGCAATTGAAAAAGAAAAAGAACTGTTTGATACAGTCCTTCCTCTGATCAGCTGTTGAGAAAGAAAACAGTATATAAAAATATACAGGAGTTATCGTAAATGAAAGAAAATTTTAAATCAGGTTTTACTGCGATCATTGGCCGTCCAAATGTTGGTAAATCTACATTGATGAATCATCTGATCGGTCAGAAGATTGCAATCACATCAAAAAAACCGCAGACTACCCGTAACCGTATCCAGACGGTCTATACCTGCGAAGATGGTCAGATTGTTTTCCTGGATACACCGGGCATCCATAAAGCTAAGAATAAACTTGGCGAATATATGGTACAGGTAGCAGAACGTACACTGAAGGATGTTGATGTGATTCTGTGGCTTGTGGAACCAACAACCTTCATTGGTGCAGGTGAACGCCATATTGCAGAACAGTTGAAGGGCCTGCATCTGCCGGTCATTCTTGTGATTAATAAAGTCGATACGATTGATAAAGATGAAATTCTGAAGGCTATCGATACTTATCGTAAGCTGTATGATTTTGATGAGATCATTCCGTGTTCTGCACTTCGTAATCAGAATACAGAAGATATTATTCCATGTATTCTGAAATATCTGCCATATGGTCCGATGTTTTATGATGAAGATACTGTGACAGATCAGCCACAGAGACAGATTGCCGCAGAGATCATCCGTGAAAAAGCGCTTCACGCACTTGATGCGGAAATTCCACATGGAATTGCCGTTGCAATTGATACTATGAAGGAACGACCGGGCAAACGTCAGCTTGTAGATATTGAAGCTACGATTATCTGTGAGCGTGACTCTCATAAGGGAATCATTATCGGTAAGCAGGGTGCCATGCTCAAAAAGATTGGAAGCAATGCACGCTATGAACTCGAACAGATGTTGGATGCAAAAGTTAACCTGAAGCTCTGGGTAAAAGTACGTAAGGACTGGCGTGACAGTGACTTTATGATCAAAAACTTTGGTTACGATAAAAAAGAGATTTGATAAAAGGAAAGCTGATGAATGAGTGATCTGATCACAGTGCAGGGAGTTGTGATCTCTGCTATGCCTGTGGGTGAATATGACAAAAGAATTGTACTTCTTACAAGAGAACGGGGAAAGATTTCGGCATTTGCAAAAGGTGCCCGACGTTTGAACAGTCCGTTTATGGCTGCGGCTGATCCGTTTGTATTTGGAAATTTTACATTGTATGAAGGTCGGACAAGTTACAATTTGAATCAGGTTTCGGTTACTCATCATTTTGTTGAACTTGCGACTATGCAACCAGGAGTTTATTACGGCTATTATTTCCTCGAACTGGCAGATTATTTCGGGCGAGAGGGGACGGACGAAAAAGAGATGATGAATCTTCTCTATGTAACTGTGAAGGCACTTCTGAATTCCCGGATGGATAATCGACTGATCCGTTGTATCTATGAGCTTCGTACGATGACAGAACAGGGCTTGTGTCCACAGTTATTTCAGTGTGCCGGATGTGGCTGCGAAATTACTGGTGAAGAGAGTTGTTTCTTCTCTCAGGAACTGCATGGGATCCTTTGTGAATCCTGTGCAAGGGGCAAAAGAGAAGCCCGACGGATTTCCCCTTCTGCATTATATGCCATGAGATACATAGCAACAGCTTCCCTAGGAAAATTATATACTTTCTGTGTTGATCCGGATGTACTTCTGGAACTGGAGCAGATCATTCATCTCTATACAGCAAGAAATACCGATAGAAAATTCAAAAGTCTCCAGATTCTGGAGGTTATGAAATAGCTTTTGGGGATAAGAATAATTTTATCAATTTAGTCTGCAAAAATAAAAAAGTTGAAATATCTCTGAAATGCGGTATAATGATGAGAAAACGTAACGAATTAAAACGAAGAGGAGAATTATCATGGAAAAGACAATGGAAAAAATTGTTGCCCTGGCCAAAGCCAGAGGATTTGTTTATCCAGGTTCCGAAATCTACGGCGGTCTGGCAAACACATGGGATTATGGTAATCTTGGTGTTGAACTGAAAAATAACGTAAAACGTGCGTGGTGGCAGAAATTTGTTCAGGAATCTCCGTACAATGTAGGTGTTGACTGTGCAATCTTGATGAATCCACAGACATGGGTTGCTTCCGGCCACCTTGGTGGATTTTCTGATCCGCTGATGGACTGTAAAGAATGTCATGAGCGTTTTCGTGCGGACAAACTGATCGAAGATTTTTGCGCCGAGCATGATATTGCAATCGAAGGAAGCGTAGATGCATGGTCTCAGGAACAGATGATGAATTTCATCAAAGAACATGAAGTTCCGTGTCCGTCCTGCGGCAAACATAATTTTACAGATATCCGTCAGTTTAACCTGATGTTCAAAACTTTCCAGGGTGTAACGGAAGACGCAAAAAATACAGTTTATTTAAGACCAGAAACAGCACAGGGTATCTTTGTAAACTTCAAAAATGTCCAGAGAACTTCCCGTAAAAAGATTCCATTTGGTATTGGACAGATTGGTAAATCTTTCCGTAATGAGATCACACCGGGTAATTTCACTTTCCGTACACGTGAATTTGAGCAGATGGAACTTGAATTCTTCTGTGAACCGGATACAGACCTTGAATGGTTCGCGTACTGGAAGAAATTCTGTCTTGACTGGCTGAGCTCTCTTGGTCTCAAGGATGATGAAGTACGTTATCGTGATCATGACAAAGAAGAACTGAGCTTCTACAGTAAAGCAACCACAGATGTAGAATTCCTTTTCCCATTTGGATGGGGCGAACTGTGGGGAATCGCAGACAGAACAGATTATGACCTGACTCAGCACCAGAATGTATCCGGACAGGATCTGACATACTTTGATGATGAGAAAAAGCAGAAATATATCCCATATGTAATTGAACCATCACTGGGTGCTGACCGTATGGTACTTGCATTCCTTTGCAGTGCATATGATGAAGAAGTTCTGGACGCAGAAAAGAATGATGTTCGTACAGTTCTTCATTTCCATCCGGTTCTGGCTCCGGTTAAGATTGGTGTGCTTCCTCTGTCAAAGAAGCTGAACGAGGGCGCTGAAAAGATTTTCCAGAAGCTCAGCAAGAAATATAACTGTGAATTTGATGACCGTGGAAATATCGGTAAACGTTACAGAAGACAGGATGAGATCGGTACACCGTTCTGCATCACATACGATTTTGAATCCGAAAACGACGGAGCTGTTACTGTCCGTGACCGTGACACCATGGAACAGGTTCGTGTGAAGATTGAAGAACTTGAGGCATATTTCGCTGATAAGTTTACATTCTAAGTAAATAAAGAGATATATAAATTCACCCGTATGATATATATGATACCGGCAAACAGGCTTCGGAAATCGTCATTTCTAAGATGTGAATTGCATCGTTAAAACCGTCTGTAAAAATCATAAACTCGCTTCGCTCAAACAGTATGATTTTTACAGACAACACGATTTATTCCCATCTAAGAACTGTCAAATTTCCCGCAGAAGGTTTGCTGTATCATATAATATCTACGGGTGTTTTGCGTTTTTCATGTAATTACTTAGATGGCAAACGACTCAGCGAAGCTATGCCGGGGATGACGCTGGCGGCGGCGGTTTTGTCCGCCGCCGCCAATCCACCGAAATCTATGCTGCATCAGAAACAGGAAATATATGTGTTGAGGATTCTGCGAGCCTGAGATACTTCGTGAATATACTTAACAGGTAGAAATATACGTTGCCGTGAGAAATGACATTGTTTGAGCGTAAGCGAGTTATGTCATTTCTCATGGCGTTTTTAGTATATTGATAGCTGTTCTAGTATATTAGAAGTCTCTCACATGAGGAGAATACCAACACATATATAGCCTGTTTCATGAAGTGAAGATGAGTGAAGTGAATATAAATGGGCAGAATTACAAGTTATATTCCGAGATACTTTGTCAAATATAAACATAATTTCTATAAATATAGATATTTATGAAACTTAAACAATACATATTGCACAAAATAACTTGACTAATCAAATAACTTTTGGTAATATTATACATTATATGTAATGCATAAATGCACAAAAGGAGATGACAGTATGGCAAAAAAACGTAATATCATTGTAGGACAGTCCGGAGGACCTACATCCGTAATAAATTCCAGTCTGGCAGGAGTATACAAGAACGCTATCGAACGTGGTTTCGACAAAGTATACGGCATGCTTCACGGAATCCAGGGCCTTCTGGATGAACAATATATCGATCTCTCTACACAGATTCATTCCGAGCTTGATATCGAATTGCTAAAACGTACTCCATCGGCATTTCTGGGATCATGTCGTTTCAAACTTCCGGAGATTCACGAAGATAAAGCAATTTATGAGAAAATCTTTGAAATCTTGAACCGCCTGGATATTGATGCGTTTATCTACATTGGCGGAAACGATTCTATGGATACCATAAAGAAACTTTCTGATTATGCGATTCTTACCGGCCAGAAGCAGAAATTCCTTGGTGTTCCAAAGACCATTGATAATGACCTTGCACTGACTGATCATACACCAGGTTTCGGAAGTGCAGCCAAATACATTGGCGCGTCTACCAAAGAAGTCATCCGTGATGCACAGGGCCTTACCTATAAGAAGAGTATGATCACGATCATGGAGATCATGGGACGTAATGCAGGATGGCTGACCGGTGCGACAGCACTTGCACGTACAGAAGACTGTGATGGACCAGATCTTATCTATCTGCCGGAAGTTCCGTTTGATATTGATAAATTCCTTGTCAAAGTCAAAGATCTCCTCAAGAAAAAATCCTCTGTTGTGATTGCAGTATCTGAAGGAATCCGTCTTGCAGATGAGCGTTATGTATGCGAACTTGGAAGTTCAGGAGATTATGTTGATGCATTTGGCCATAAACAGCTGGCCGGAACTGCAACTTATCTTGCAAATTTCCTTGCAGCAGAATGTGGCTGTAAGACAAGAGCTGTAGAGCTTTCTACGTTACAGAGAAGCGCTTCTCATATGGCATCCAGAGTAGATATTGATGAAGCATTTATGGTAGGCGGAGCAGCAGTAAAAGCAGCCGACGAAGGTGATACCGGCAAAATGATCGTTATTGACCGTGTTTCAGACGATCCTTATATGGCTAAGACCGGTATTTATGATGTACACCGTATAGCAAATGAAGAAAAAGTTGTTCCACGTAACTGGATGAATAAAGATGCCTCCTATGTAACAAAAGATTTTGTTGATTATATCAGTCCTCTGATTCAGGGAGATTATCAGCCAATCATGGTAAATGGTCTTCCGAGACATCTTGTACTTAATTTAAAAAAGAAACGATAAGTTAATATATGATTTGGGGAAAACTTACAAAGTTTTCCCCATTTTTTGACAGTTTAACCTTGACTATTTGTACTAAACTCTATACAATAATTATGTGCGTATAAAACATAGGTTTTATGTGAAAAGAACAAAATAATTAGGAGGAAAATGTAAAATGGCAAAATGGGTTTACATGTTTACAGAAGGTAACGCTAATATGAGAAACCTTCTGGGTGGTAAAGGTGCCAACCTTGCT
>QWCV01000081.1_pt1 | contig 112359 bp, 118 predicted proteins | sample 1972621 | NCBI WGS metagenome assembly QWCV01 (sample SAMN09866699, study PRJNA288562) | Human gut metagenome isolate pre2_stool, whole genome shotgun sequencing... | isolation source: gut | host: Homo sapiens | place: USA: California | reverse complement strand
CTTCACAGTCACGCGCAAAAATCCATTAAAAATTGCCTACGGCAATGGGATTTTTGCCTGCTGACCCATGTTTTCGTACGGTCAGCGCAGTAAATGCGCAGACCTACTGAACAGTTACAAACTCTTCTATTTTTTTTGGCTCTTCTATTTAAATCAAATGTCTCTTACTGTTTAACCTTCTCCGGATCCACCAGACTAATCAGAATAAACACAGCCCCGCAGACTGCCAGCATAAAGAATCCAACATTCTTAAATACCGGAACCAACGCTGGAACCATATTCCATGCCACGATCGACACAATCGAAGCCATGATGGTCCAGAAACCTGCCTTGCGGCTGGAGAATTTCGGGCACAGCAGACCGCCGATGACGATAAACGAAGTACCGATCGCCAGAGAAAGCGCTTTCTGCATCGCGCTTAAAATCGCGCCCATCTGAGTTGCAATCAGGTAGGTAACCAAACTGCTGAGTACAACGATTACCTTATTTAAAATATGTTTCTGACGATCATTCAGCGAAACACCCGGAATCTTTCCTATAATATCCGTGCTGACGGTCGTCGCCAGGCCGATAATCATGGAGCAGCCGGTTCCCATATCAGCCGCCCACAGACCGGACAGCGTGATGCCGCCAAGTACCGGAGGAATGCTCATCAGGATCATCGGCAGTGCCACCGATGCTTCTGCATCCGGCAGAAGCGCACGGCTCGCTACACCGAGCAGCGCACAGATAAATCCAACCGGAACCATCAGGATCGCGCCAACGATGAATCCAACTGTTGCCGAGCGGTCGCTCTTGCCGGTCAGACCGATCTGGACAACGCCCTGAACGGAGTTTGTATTACCCAGCATAACGACGATCCAGCTCAAAATCCCCATCCAGCCCATACCAGCTGTCAGGCTCAGGTACGGTGTGTCCGGGTCAGCTTTCGTCAGTACGTCAATCGCCTCCCAGCCGCCGTGGTTCCAGAGAACCAGCGCCGCCGCCAGGATAACGCCGACATAGATCAGTACCAGATTCAGTACATTTGTCAAAGAAACACTTCCCATACCGCCGATCACTGCTACCAGCATGAAGATCAGGAAAGAGAAGAACGTACCGCTCTGAACCGTGAAAATATCCGGCAGAAGCGATGCCAGAATCGAGCCGCCCGCCTTGTACTGCAGGGCGATGATGCCTGACTGGATGATACACATGGCAATGACCATGATAAAGCTCGTTTTTGTGCCGTAGAGGTCCCTTACAAGACCGCTGATGGTCGTGTACTGGCTTCTACGCAGGTAACGGACTGCCAGCATAGAAGAAACAACCGCGCCAATCGCCCATGCTGTATCATACCAGCCTGCCGACAGCCCCACGGTAAAGGCGTTCTCCGCGATACCGATCGTCGAAGCGCCGCCGATCGCCAGACCCGCGATACTGGCTGCCACGACAAACGCATTATTTTTTCCTTTATATAAAAGGAAGTTCTCTGAATCCTTTTTCTGGCTGTAAGACACATAGATACTGATGCCAAACAGCAGAAGCACATATAAAATAACAATTAGCAGCGGAATATTCATCACTTCGCGCCTCCATTTTCCTCTGCCTCGCGGCAAATACGCTCGTAGGCTTCCTTTGTCTGCGGGAGCACGCTTCCGCCGTACGGAATTACATATACATCTTTTCCGTTAAAGTCTACCTCTGCCAGCAGATCCTTCATATCTTTAAACGATCTTACGCCCATATCCCGAACCAGCTCCGGCTCCATGGAAGACAGAAGCAGCGTCTTCGAACGACGGATGGACTCGCAGGCTGCGTAGAAAATATAGCCGCCGATGGTGAAAGACGCACGCAGTGCCTCATCCAGGCATCCCTTAGAGAGAGGCTTAATCCAGTCGAAGAAATCCTTGGAACCGCTTCCCTCCGGGCATTCCGCCAGCATAATGAGTGTACCGCCCTCTTTGACCGCTCTCGATGCGTTAAACAGCGTCTTGGTGGACTGATAAAAATTCAGATCCTTCGGGAAACCGCCGCAGCTTGCAATTACGACATCTGCCTGATAGTCAATCGGCAGTCCGTATCCCTTCTGTACATAACTGCAGCTTGCCTGCCATGCCTTGTCAAACTCACCACAGAATAAACCGCTGTGGCGGGAAGACGTATCTACCACGATATTGATACCGAACGTAACATGCACCATGGCACCTGCCTCGCGCATATCCAGATTGATCGGGTTGTTCTCCACCAAACCGCTGCCGACACGCACATCCGTCATCGGTTTCTCCGGATCCAGCGCACGCTCATGGTTCATGCGGATCGTCTCACGGGAAGCAATACCTGGAACGATGCTCTTTCTTCCGCCGCCGTAGCCTGCCATCAGATGGTGCACCGTACCGCCGATGCAGATGACCTTTCTGCCGACTGCCAGCGGATTGACCGATACACGCGTTCCGAAGGACGTCGTACCGATGTATACCAGATCCGGCGCATCGCAGTCATGGTCAGTCACGCTCGCTACATGGTCGTAGACAAACTCGCTTGCAAGTTTTCTGCGGTCCTCCGCCGTATTCTTGCGGTGTGTTCCCAGTGCAACCACAACCGCAATCTGGTCATATCCCACGCCCATCTCATCGTGCAGATATTTTACCAGAAGCTCGCAGATCACGTCCTGACGCATCCAGAAACGCGTCATATCACTGATCACGATCGTAACCGGATCGGTCGGTGCAATCAATTCCTTTAACGGCTTCGTGCCAATCACACCATCCGTCACACAATGCAGAAATTCTGCTTTTATATCTTCAATGACCCGCATCTTATTTTCATACAGGTATTTTACACTCTTCGCTCCGTCAACCTCAAAATCGACCGCCGACGTTCCGTACTTTAAATGTACTTGCTCCATTGTCTTTCTCCTTCACATTTCCTCATCTGCGTTAAACGTTTGCGCTTTAAACCACTAAAGCATATAATAAAGCACCTGTTTTGTCAAGTCTTTCACAAAACAGGTGCTTTATTTTTATAATTTATATGATATTTTTCAATCTTCCCGGTATGCCGCATACATCTGCGTCGTCGCCATATCCGAATGTCCGAGAATCATCTGAACCGCCCGCATGTCTGCACCTCTCGCAATCAGGTGCGCCGCAAAGGAATGGCGCAGCGTGTGCGGCGTGATATCTTCCTCAATACCGGCTTTCTCGCCGTAATATTTGATAATCTTCCAGAATCCCTGCCGACTCATCGCGCCGCCCGTACAGTTGACAAAGAAATAGTCCGATCCCTTTCCACGCAGCAGCTCGTTTCTCGCATGTTCCAGATACTCCTCCAGCGCTGCTTTCGCCGAACGTCCAAATGGGATCGTCCGCTCCCTCTCCCCGTCGCGACAGACCAGAAATCCAATGTTCATATTGATATCTTCCATCTGGATCCCTATAAGCTCTGACACCCGGATTCCGGTCGCATATAAAAGAGCCAGCATCGCCTTGTCCCGAATCTCCTTCGGTGTCTGCCCGGATGGCTGTGCCAGAAGCGCTGATACCTGATCGACACTCAGGACCACCGGCGCCTTTTTCTCCACTTTCGGCGCATGCAGACTTTCCGCCGGGTTCCGCCGGATGCATGCCTGCATACATTCATAATTAAAAAACGCTTTCATCGCCGCCATCATCCGTGAAATGGTGGTAGCCGCCTTTCCCTGCTCTTCCATATGAAGAATATATCCATGCAGGCTGGTCTTTGTCACCTTCGCCGCCTCCCGGATCTCTTTCTCCTCCAGATAAGTAATCATCTGCATCAGATCTCTCCGATATGACTGTACGGTATTTTCTGATGCCTGTTTTACCTCCCGCAGGTACTGTTCAAATCTGTCTACTTCCCCTCTCATACTTCCCCAATCTATTCTCGTAACCATTTCCGCCATTCTTTTATTCACGGCATTTTCTGCCAAAGCCCCAGCCTGCAGGGCAAATATCGTTCCGCGGCAATCCTATCGATTCCTCCATCTGAACCATCCATTCTCCTGAGGTTTTCTCACCCTATCTGCAACTTACCTTCTTCTCCACAAACAGGACTTTTATCGTCCGCAGGTATCATTATATCTACATTTTCCCATAAAATCAAACATAATTTTCCCCACTTTTCCTACATTTTTCGACTGATTTACATAAAAATACAACATATGGTGCGTCCACTTTTTTCACCCCCATATGTTGTAAATTTTGAATTATATTTTTATTCGGACAGCCCCATTAAAATGGGCAGTGTGAGACCAGTAATGATACAAAACCAGGATTCAGCCACACTTCCAGCGCTGTTCCCATCCCCAGCACCAATAAAAGGATTAAAAATCCAGCCGTCCGTATCCGCCTCTCCTTTGCAAGCGCCCAGGAAAGAAGCAGCCAGAACACAGGAATATAAAACACCACCTGTGGAAATAACGTCGCCACAAATACAGGCAGTCCCCAAAAACCGCCCCAGCCAGTAAATCCTGCCAGCAGCCATGCCTGCTCCAGACCTAAGACGAGACAAGCACCCCACGCAGCCAGGCATGCGACCGGAGTCATACCTGCCAGCCACAGCATCAGCGCCATCCCTGACCGCTGCAGCCAGACCTGAAAAAACAAAATTCCCCGGCTGGCTGCCTTCATTCCGGCGTTTAGATGCCACCCGGCACCCGATGGATCTCCAATTTCTTGTCCAAGCCTCGCTGCCAGCACACTTTCCAGCCCGGCATGTCCGCTCCCGGACGAAATTTGAAAACAAACGGCTGCTATCGTCCCCAATACAATCCCAAGGATCCAAAAAAACACTGATACATCCCAGGTACTTAAAGCCGGAAGCCGGAATCTCCTTTTCACATGCAATCCCTGCCTATTCCTTTGTTACCTTATCTGTATTCAGTGTTTTTTATAATATGCCTTTATATCTGCCTCTATATGCTGTTAGCTTCATGCGTCTTTCAGCGTTTAATCCATATATTTATTTCATCACAGATGCTTACAGTACTTCGCTGATCCTTATTTTTACTTCTGTCCTGCTTTGCAGGCATACGCCAGAATCGCGGACACAGTCTTTCCATCCGTCAGTTCTCCTGCGTAGATCCGTTTCAAAAGGTCGGAAAGTTCCCACGCCTCTACCTCAATCTCCTCGTCCGGGTCAAGATGCTGATGGGTTTTCTTGAGATCGCGTGCCAGAAAAATATCCAGCGCCTCATCACAGAACGCGATCGTTGTGTTGACGCTCATCAGATATTCCAGATGGTCACAACGGTAGCCCGTCTCCTCCTCCAGCTCGCGATACGCGCAGTCAATCTTCGCCTCATCCGGCGAATCCAGCTTACCAGCCGGAATCTCCAGTGTATAGCGGTCCAGCGCATTGCGGTACTGACGCACCATGAGAATCTTTCCATCCTCCGTAACCGGAAGCACCGCTGCCGCGCCGTCATGATGGATAAAATCCCATTTTGCCTGATGTCCGTTTACCTCGACGGTATCTTCGTACATTTTCAAGATGGTTCCCTGATATTTTAACTCTCGTTTCAGACGTTTGACCGGCACGGACTCCAGCGATGCCTGCTTTTCTACTTTCTGTTCCATATTTCCTCACCCTTATGTCCAGGTTCCTTCTGGGTTCTTTTTCAACATTTTTTCACTATTTCAGGTCGATGCACTTCTCATAGCATGCGTCACATGCCTTGATAACCGCATTCCGCAAACCATACTCCTCCAGGACGCTGACCGCGTAGATCGTCGTGCCACCCGGCGAGCAGACATCATCTTTGAGCGCGCCCGGATGCTTGCCGGTCTCGAGTACCATCTTCGCACTGCCGACAACGCCCTGCGCCGCCATCCGGTAAGCCACATCTCGCGGCATGCCGTACTTAACGCCCGCATCTGCCAGCGCCTCGATGAACATATAGATGTATGCCGGTGCACTGGAACTGATACATACAACCGCATTCATCATATATTCCGGAACGATCTCCATCATACCAAAAGATTCAAAGAAATTGCTGATCATCTGCTTTTCTGTCTCTTCAAACAGCTTCTTGTCGTAGCAGACACCTGTCATACCCTCGCCGATCAGCGCCGGCGTGTTCGGCATCGCACGCACGATACGGCGGCCACCGCCCAGCTTCTCGTTGACACTGTCAATCGTGATACCCGGTGCAATCGAAATAATAATATTTTCTTTCGTTACATGGTCCTTGATATCTGCCAGTACATTGTCATAAAACTGCGGTTTTATAGCTAATACGATATATTTTGCATTTTCCGCACAATCCTGGTTTGTGTCAACCGCCTTGACACCTGTCTCTTTCTCTATCTGTGCCACTCTCCGGCGGTTCAGATCCGTAAAAGTGATGTCTTCCGTTTTATATTTGTTCAGCAGGCTTCGCATGATCGCATAGCCGATATTTCCCATTCCGATAAAACCAATTTTCGCCATAATCTTTGTCTCCCTCCATCTGCCATCCGGCACTTCCCTGCCGGATGATCCTCCATTTGTTGTCTGACTGCAGCTGCTCTTTCCAACAGCCACATCTGGCTTTCTATTCAGCATCTTGATAACGGTTCAATCTTCTTACCATTACGCCACAATAAATGCATGAAGCTGCTAAATAATCACTATTTTTCAACTCTATCATGCTATAATACTCGTCTTTTGGACAGTTTGCAAGCAAAATTTCTCCGCCTGCCTTCACGCTCACAACCCTTTATTTTACCCTGCTCATGCAAATTTTCAGTCTGTCCGAAAAACAGAGTTTCCGTTTTCCGCTTCATGAAAAAAAAACTGTATTTTTCTGTATTTCTTTCTCTCTCAAAAAAGATGTAAAGAATGTGCTTTGGCACATTCGGGCGTCTCGCGCGGTCGCTTGCGACATGTTTCTGCTTCGCGCGAGCGCGCATCCTCGCGGAGCGTTTTTTTGTTTCATAGGACGCAATTTCCCATGAAACAAAAAAGTCTTATGAATGTAATGTATCTTCATCCATAAGACTTTTATTTTCATGCTCAAGTTTACTCCATGCAGCCCTGCTGCCGGGTTTTATTTGGCGTACTCGGTAACTCTCGATTCACGGATTACATTGACCTTGATCTGTCCCGGATACTGTAACTCTTCCTGAATCCGCTTTGAAATCTCTCTCGCCATCAGAACCATATCATCGTCGCTGACCTGTTCCGGTACAACCATGATACGCACCTCGCGACCTGCCTGAATTGCATAGGATTTATCAACACCCTTATAGGAGTTCGTGATATCCTCCAGCTGTTTCAAACGGTTGGTATATGTTTCCAGAGTCTCTCGTCTCGCACCTGGGCGTGCCGCTGAAATCGTATCAGCTGCCTGTACCAGACATGCAATCAAGCTCTGTGGCTCTACATCGCCGTGATGGGCTTCCACCGCATTGATAACGGTTGCGGACTCTTTGTACTTCTTACAGAGCGCCACACCCAGTTCTACGTGGGTTCCCTCCTGCTCGTGATCGACTGCCTTTCCAATATCATGTAATAAACCTGCACGTTTGGCGGTCCGTACATCGACGCCCACCTCAGCCGCCAGAAGTCCGGCTAACTGTGCAACCTCAATCGAATGCTTCAATGCATTCTGACCGTAGCTTGTCCGGAATTTCATCTTACCAAGCAGCTTGACAAGTTCCGGATGGATACCATGAATGCCAACTTCCAGAAGAGCCGCTTCGCCCTCCTCGCGCATCATGTTCTCCACTTCTTTCTGTGCCTTCTCTACCATCTCTTCGATTCTGGCCGGATGAATTCGTCCATCCACAATCAGACGTTCCAGTGCAATACGCGCTACCTCTCTCCGGATCGGATCGAAGCCAGACAGGACAACTGCCTCCGGCGTATCGTCGATGATCAGTTCCACACCCGTCAGAGTCTCCAGTGTACGAATATTTCTTCCCTCACGTCCGATAATTCGTCCCTTCATCTCATCATTCGGAAGCTGTACGACTGATACGGTTGTCTCAGCCACATGATCCGCAGCACAGCGCTGAATCGCTGTCACCACATAATCCTTGGCTTTCTTCTCTGCTTCCTCTTTAGCTTTCGCCTCGAGATCTTTGATCAGCTTCGCCGTATCATGCTTTACATCTTCTTCCACGGAACGCAGCAGATATTCCTTTGCCTGTTCAGAGGTTAAACCGGAGATCTTCTCCAGTTCCAGCATACCTTTCTCATAGAGAGCCTCTGCCTCCGCAGTCTTTCTCTTGAGTGCCTCCTCCTTGACATTCATACCCGCTTCACGCTTTTCCATCGCTTCTGCTTTTTTGTCCAGGTTTTCTTCTTTGCTCAGTACACGTCTTTCATAGCGCTGAAGCTCAGCTCTTCTTTCCTTTGTTTCTTTCTCAAGCTCATTCTTTGTCTTTAACGACTCTTCCTTCGCTTCAAGGAGAGCTTCTCGCTTCTTTGTCTCAGCAATTTTCAATGCTTCATCTATTATTTCCCTGGATCGTTCTTCTGCGCTGCCAATCTTCGCCTCATATGTCTTCTGGCGATGCTGGTTCGCAACGACCCAAGTAATAGCTGCTACAATAACACCTGTAACGATAACCGCAATTATTACTTGTGACACAGGAGCACCTCCTTATTTAGTTTTCATTGTACGAAAATACAATACTATAATTTTAAACGGTTTTATACAGTATGTCAAGCAGAATAAGCGCTTCCTAACCAGCTTCCTGAGACGCCTTCAGACAGCGTTCTGTTCTGTTTCATAATACATTTGCACGTTCACAGTCATGAAACAGAATCCATTCAGAATTATCTTTGGTAAATGACTCTGCGCCTGAAAGTCAACTAAGTGCATCCTCCTGCTCCTTCATCTCTCTCCGGATATCTTCCCATGAAAATCCCCGCCTCATCAGATAGGCAATGATCTTTTTTTCCTCCTCCGGCGCTGTCTCTCCCGCCCTGTAATGCTTCTTCTCAAGCAAGACGCGGATTGCCTCGCCCGAATCATGTTCTGTCTCTTCCAGCTGCTCCCGGATGATCTCGCGCGATATGCCTTTTCGCTGCAGGTAAAGCTTCAATTCCGCCTGGCTTTTCCGCTTTCCATGAACCTGCAGGTAATTCGCCGCATATCTGGCATCATCCACAAAATGATATTCCTGCAAAAATCCAATCGTCTCCTGCACGATCGAATCCGGATACCCGTCCTGGAAAAGGCGGCGGCACATTTCTCCTTCCGTCCGGTCCTGCACCTTCAAAAGATTCAGCGCCCGCTCATGTGCCCGGCGGCTTAAAAGATCCAAAAGCTCCCTCTCCGTTCTTTCTTCCAAAACCGCGCCTTCACAGACACCGTATTTTTCTAATTCCCCATTATATAAAAGAAAGGCAAAGTCCTCATCCGTGAAAACTTTGCACTTTCTCTTATCCAGGGATTCTACGCGTTCAATCCGCATATACAGCCCCTTTTCATAGCTACAGTTCACACGCTGCCAGCTGTAACTTTTCCTGTTACTGTTCACACATATGTGCCCTGTAACAGGATTTTACTCTATTTTTCGTCCTCTGCGTCCACTCCTACCGGCGGAAGCTCCGTCGGTGCTTCCTTGGACGCCTCCGGCATCATCGTGTCTTCGGAAAGTCCGTATTTGACACGTACCTTGTTCTCAATTTCAAGGCAGATTTCCGGATTTGCTGCCAGGAAATTCTTCGCGTTCTCGCGTCCCTGACCGATCTTGCTGCCCTCATAAGCATACCAGGCGCCGCTCTTCTCCACGATGTTCTCCTTCGCCGCCAGATCCAGGATATCGCCCTCACGGGAAATACCTTTTCCGAACATGATATCAAACTCTGCCTCACGGAATGGCGGAGCAATCTTGTTCTTCACAACCTTGATGCGGACACGGTTTCCAATCACTTCGCCGCCCTGCTTCAGAGACTCAATCCGGCGGACATCCATGCGGACAGAAGAATAGAACTTGAGTGCCCGTCCACCGGTCGTAACCTCCGGGTTTCCGAACATGATACCAACCTTCTCACGCAGCTGGTTGATAAAAATAACAATACAATTTGAACGGCTGATTGCTGCGGTCAGCTTTCTGAGTGCCTGCGACATCAGACGTGCCTGCAGACCTACGTGGGAATCACCCATCTCGCCGTCAATCTCTGCCTTCGGAACCAGTGCGGCAACCGAGTCCACAATCACGATATCGATCGCACCGGAGCGCACCATCGTCTCGGTAATCTCAAGAGCCTGCTCGCCGTTGTCCGGCTGGGAGATATACAGATTATCGATATCAACACCGATCTTCTTCGCATATGCCGGATCGAGTGCGTGCTCTGCATCGATAAATCCAGCGATACCGCCTCTCTTCTGTACTTCTGCCACCATATGCAGGGCAACCGTCGTCTTACCACTGGACTCAGGTCCGTATACCTCGATGATTCGTCCCTTCGGAACACCGCCCAGTCCCAGTGCAATATCCAGGCTCAGGGAGCCGGTCGGAATCGTCTCTATATTCATATTCGCACCAGAATCACCCAGCTTCATCACTGAGCCTTTTCCGTATGCTTTCTCAATCTGTGTCAACGCAGCATCCAATGCTTTCAGCTTGTCTTCTTTATTCATCTTTCCCTCCAAAACGCCGCTCCGCGGCCAATCACGAACAAATGTTCTAAACTTAGTTCTATCATAGCGGATCCGGCTGTAAATGTCAACTGTTTTCTTTTGGTTTTCCCCCGGACGCACTGCAGGATGCTGCCGGATCTATAACCTGATTCTGCGATTCAAAGTATCTACAATTATATCATTTTCCGGCTGGTTCTGTCTATTATTTTGCTGAGAAAAGCTGCTGGCACCGCCCCGCTCCTACTCTAACAGCCGCCCGATATCCAGTGCTCCCCAGCCCTGCTGGTTGCGCGGCAGCCCCAGATCCACTGCCCGCTCTTTAAAGCGAAGCTTCACATCCCGGTTCGTCATGTCCGGGTTCTGCTCCAGCAGAAGCGCCGCCGCCCCCGCGACAAGCGGCGTAGACATGGACGTCCCGCTTTTAAAACGGTACCCGTTCCGCCGCAGGTTACAGCTCACAATCCGTGATCCAGGCGCCACAATGTCCGGCTTGCAGATACAGGCGTCCGTCGGACCCCGCCCCGAATAGTCCACCATCCGGCTGCCTGCCACCTCTACCTCCCGGTCATCATCCGCACATCCCACCGTGATGACCTTCCGGCTGATCCCCGGCGTTGTGATCGTGTGCGCGGCTGGACCATTATTTCCCGCTGCCACCACGACCACATACCCGGCATCCCACGCCGCATCGACACCGCGCACCAGCGCCGAATCCTCACTCATTCCCTTCGGTGTAAAGGAGCCAACCGATATATTGATAATCCGGATCCCGTACTGGCTGCCATTCTGGCGCACCCAGCGAAGCCCTGCCAGCACATCCGATACATACCCATTTCCCCTCTGATCCAGCACTTTCAGGCAGACCAGCTGCGCCCCCGGCGCCACACCCTGATAGCGTCCCGCCGACGCCGTGCCGCTGCCGGCAATCATCCCTGCCACATGCGTTCCATGCCCATTGTCATCATACGGCTGCTGTTTTTTCTTAAGGAAATCCCGAAATCCGTAAACGCAATTTTCCAAATCCGGATGCAGAAATACCCCTGTGTCCAGGATCGCCACCCCGACGCCTTTTCCTGTCAGTCCTCGTCTGTACGCCTCATTGCAATGAATCCATTCTCTCGCCCGGTTCACAGGAAAAAGCCCCCATATTCTTCCCTTACTGTTAGAATATGGGGGCTTTCGCCGTATGTGAATGCAGCCTCTTATTTGTGGAAGCTGTAATAGACGGTTCCGCCTGCCAGTCCACCGCGGAACTGCGCCAGCTCACTGACCGTCACCAGCTGATAGCCGCGCTCCACAAGCGCCGGAATGATCGTGACTGCCGCGTCACCGGAAGCATTGTAAAGCTCATGCATCAGAACCACCGAGCCATCTTTTACCTGGTTTAACACGGTCTGCACCGATGAAGCCGCATTGCGCGTCTTCCAGTCCAGCGTATCCACATTCCAGAGTACGATCGGCTGGCTGATATTGGCAAGCACAGTGCTGTTTTTTCCACCGCCCGGAAGACGGACTGTTTTCGGTGCCTCGCCTGTGATCGCGGCAACCGCCTGATTGCAGGCCTCCACCTGCTGACGAATCTCCTGTGCGCCTAACTTCTGGAGATACTTGTGATCCTGCGTGTGATTTCCAATCTCATGCCCATTGGCATACATCCGCTGAATCTCACTCTTATAGGAATTCACACGGTTTCCGACCACATAAAAGGTCACACGGCCGCCGTACTGCTCCGCGCAGTCCATGATGCGGTTTCCAACCGGGGCATACGGACCATCATCAAAGGTCAGTGCCACCATCGGTGCATTCGGATCGATATAACGACCGCCGCTGGCTACCATTCCATCCGGAACCTGGCTGTCCCCCTGCTCCGTTCCCTGTGTCTCAGAAGCAGTCTGTCCGTTATTTCCTGTCTCCTGGTTCTCTGTTGTCTGCTGTCCTTCCGCTGCGCCAGCATGATTCTCGCTGCCAGCAGCCGTCTGTGCATCCCCCGTCTCATTCTGGGAACCGGACGCCTGCTCCCGCCTCTGAATCAGCTCCATATCCGATGCCGGTCCGGACGGCACATCATCCGCATACGCCGCAAACGACGCCCCTACCGTACAGACCGCCGTAAGTAACAGTGCTGCTGCTCTCATTTTCCATGTTTTTCTCATACCGCTCCAAACCCTCCAAATCGTTTTCTTTTTCTTCTGCCATTCCGATGCAATCCGGAACAGCGACCATGTGACATACTCACGTACAATGGTTTTATTATATCACACTCTTCCTTTATTAAGAACACTTCGTCCCATTTTACTTCTTACATTTTTCTGACAAGGTTAGTGTTCACGCATACGTGCCCGGTAACGGAATTTGCCGCGGCTTCGCATTTAAATACGGCAAATTCCTGCTGCCGCCACGTTCTCTTATGACACTTTCGATCCCAAATGTGCCTGCCTGTAAACAGTTCCAAAGAATATTCATAAGTATTTTTAATAAATATTTCATATTGTGTAATACACCTAATATATGCTATGATAAAAATGATGTCGTTACGCATCACAACGCGTGCAACGTAACACATGGAGTTTATTGACAAAAGAGTTGAAAGGAAGTAACAAATGGGCGGATTTTTTGGTGTCACATCAAAAACAAACTGTACACTGGATCTTTTTTTTGGTACGGACTATCATTCCCATCTGGGAACACGACGCGGTGGTATGGCGGTTTATGGAGAAAACGGGTTCAGCCGATCTATCCACAATATCGAGAATTCCCCGTTCCGTACAAAATTTGAGCACGATGTCGATGAAATGCAGGGTAACATGGGCATCGGCTGTATCTCAGATATGGAACCGCAGCCTCTGTTAATTCAGTCGCACTTAGGAAGCTATGCCATCACCACAGTCGGCAAGATCAATAATGAAAAAGAGCTGATTCAGGAAGCATTTAAGAAAGGGCATATTCATTTCATGGAAATGAGCGGCGGCAAGATCAATGCAACCGAGCTGGTCGGCGCCATCATCAGTCAGGCAGATTCCCTTGTTGAAGGTCTGAAACTGGCACAGGAAAAAATCAAGGGTTCCATGACCATTCTCCTGCTGACCCCGGAGGGCATCTATATCTCCCGCGACCGCCTCGGACGTACCCCGGCGATCATCGGACACAAGGACGGTGCGTTCTGTGTTTCCTTTGAAAGCTTTGCATACATCAACCTTGGATACACGGACTACAAAGAACTGGGACCGGGCGAGATCGTCCGCATGAACGCCGACGGCGTAGAGGTACTCAGCCCGGCACGCAAGGAAATGAAAATCTGTTCTTTCTTGTGGGTTTACTACGGTTATCCGACCTCCTGCTACGAGGGAATCAACGTCGAGGAAATGCGGTACCACTGCGGTCGTATGCTTGCCAAACGCGATCATTCCGACGCCGATCTGGTAGCCGGCATCCCGGATTCCGGTATCGCGCATGCAGTCGGCTACGCCAATGAATCTGGCATTCCATTTGCCCGTCCATTCATCAAATATACCCCGACCTGGCCGCGTTCCTTCATGCCGACCACCCAGAGCCAGAGAAACCTGATCGCACGTATGAAGCTGATCCCGGTTGACGCCCTGATCCGCGACAAGAGCCTGCTCTTAATCGACGATTCCATTGTCCGCGGCACCCAGCTCGGCGAGACAACCGAATTTCTCTACCAGAGCGGTGCCAAAGCGGTACATATCCGTCCGGCTTGTCCGCCGCTGCTGTTTGGATGTAAATACCTGAACTTCTCCCGCTCCAATTCCGAGCTGGATCTCATCACACGCCGCATCATCCGCGACCGTGAGGGCGACAACGTCTCCCAGGAGCTTCTGGATGATTACGCAAATCCGGACAGCCAGAACTACAAGGAAATGGTCGAAGAAATCCGCAAACGCTTAAACTTCACCTCCCTGCAGTTCCACCGCCTCGACGATTTAATCGAATCGATTGGTCTGGAGCCATGCAAGCTGTGTACGTATTGCTGGAACGGAAAAGAATAGTTATCAAAATGGCAGCCTGTCAGTTTTTCGCTGATAAGCTGCCATTTTATTACTTACTTCTGCCCTGTCACCATCATATAACGGTTGTGTGCGTCCTTGAGACAAGCAATGAGCGGCTTCTGAGTAAGCGCAAAATACCTTTCCCGAATGATCTGCTGCATCTCGTCCAAATCCGTCTTCAAGCTCTTTCCAAGCAGCATCGACACGACAAAATTGCGCGTTACCGACAAGATCGTGTTGCACTCCAGATCCAAAATCTTTCCCGTCGCCCGCTCCACCACAAAACTCACATAAAATTCGCCGTGCAGGCTGTAAATCGCATCCTCCTTGCTCGGCTTTGCCTGGCCGACAACCAAAATGGTATCATCCTTATACATTATATCGTTTCCCCTTTTCTTCGGAACTGCCGTAACTGTTCAGTACCTTCACAGTTGCTGGTTTTATGATACCATGATCCGGGGAAAGGTACAAGCTACGCTTCCTCGGAACCGTATAAAATGTCGTGAATTTCCTGTTCACTTTTACCTGTCTTTTCTGCTATCATGGATTCTGGCTCGCCACTCATGAACAGGCGGAAAATCGTTCTGGTTTGCTGTACGCCCTGTTGTACGCCCTGCTGCATTCCTTGACGCATTCCTTGACGCATTCCCTTCTCCATCCCTTCTTTCCAGCCTCGTTCCATCCATCTCTCTGCCAATCCCTCACCTAAATTACACATCTGATTCAGCCTCCCTTCCAGTTCTTCTGTCATTGTAATCTGATATTCTGTCTGTAAGATATTTCTTCTCTCTGATAATGATATCCCATCCGCAAATAATGTTTCCAACAACCGGTGCAGCCGAACTTCTTCCCGTTGTCCCGTCATTTCATCTGATAAGCATACAAATATACACCGGAACAAATCATATCTTCCCAGCTCTCCATGTGTCCCAACCACATTGTTCTGCTTCACTGCAAACTCTGTGATTGTATTTTCGATTTTCTTCGGAACACGCATACAGATCCAGATGGAATACACCTTTTTAATCTGGTTATAATTCTCCCCGGTAAATTCTACGCCCATCTGGGAGGAGAGCATCCGCGACGCATAATAAATTCCTCTCGTAACCAGATCGTATCCCGGGTAAAACGATTTCTGTGCCTCGATTCCAATCACAATCCCGACATTTTCATCCACCTTCGGATTTCTCACATAAAACCGGATATCATAGAACACGACCTGTTCATATGGAACCCTGTCTTCCGTGCTGATGCCGCGGATATGCGGCGAGTTCGTCATTCCCGGTTCAACCGGAACCGATGATACCTCTGGTTCCCCTTCTATATACCCCAAAATCACCTGCGGATCCATGTCGGCAAATTCTTCCACACAGCCCGCCAGTATATGCGCCAGAATAATTTTCTCGCTCAGCAGCCTCTTGGCATTCGCATCATAGTATGCCTCTGGTCCCGCTGCCAGCATCTGGCGGTCAATACGTCCTAACATATTGTATCCTCCGTATTCACATTTACATTATATCACATTGAAATTTGTACGAACAATCCTTCTTTTAATTGTTTTTAGAGATTATTAGAATTTTGAAATTTGAATTCAAATTTAGATGCAAAGAATCACTTGGATGCCGTGACGGCGTAGATTTTAGATTTGAAATAACAGACGCTTTGCTTGTCTTATCGTATCATAGTGGGGTTAGAAATGCAATTCTTTTTATCTCTGCCCGAAAATAGTTTTGTCTTCTCCCCGCATTCCATTTGTTTAAATGGCTGGATATAACGTAAACAGCAGCCTGCCCCGTGTTTGCATCGGCAAGCTGCTGTTTTAATTCATTTTTTAACGTCTCAAATATCCGATCCAATTTCTATATCTTTTATCTTCCAGCAAACCACCCAAATAAGCACCTCCAGAAAATAAAAATATCTCAATCGATAATTCAGGAACTCTATTTTCTCCCAGAATCTATATCTCCACCAGTCGCTCGGTACCTCCTCTGTCCGTAAGACTCTTACAGTCGCTCCTAAAATTCCATACTCTTCTCCATTCATTATTTCGCCAAATGCTGCATCTGTTTTAAGGAACCTCTGAAACCATGTCCGATGGGGATATGATATGCCTTTTATTACCATTTCTCCTTCATTTGAATCATCTATATACTCATCTGCATACACTTCTCCATAATGCTTATTTACATAGCTTTGATATTCCCGCAACAAAAAGCTTGACGCAAATAAAAACACAACTAAAAAGGTCCATTGAAGCACCTTTCTCATTTTTGCTCCCATCCGTATCCCCTTCAAGTATCTGCTAAATCTAAATAACAGGACTCCCACAAGCAAAATACTGACCAGATACGCCGGGATTCTCAGGGATGACCAGAACGGATAGTTTTTCATCCCATGCACCCCTACCAGAAAATATGGATCAAATAAGAACTCAATCGCGAATACATACGATATCACTGCTGGAACCATATTTAAAATGGTAAACACAATCATAAAATTCATAACTGCTTTTCGAAGCAAACTAGCTTTTCGTCTACTCATCCTCTTCCCCTGCCTGTAATCTTTTATTTTTCCAGACTATTGCCGGTATCCTTCCCTTCTTTCGATTTCTACAATTAAATCGCGGTTAGCCAGCTCATATTCATCTCTGGTCTAGTCCAGCAATATCTGAAAATCATATTTCTTAAAATTATAAAACCGTTAAACTTCTTAATATTAAATATATTACATCACTGTCAGGAAAAATGGAGCCCTTTTCACCCTTTCCTCTAACAAATATTTCTATAAACTCTTTGCATAATCATTTAATTTCGTAATTAACCCACTTTTAAATCCAATGCAACCCGCTGTGCATTTTCTAAGCTGACGTTTTTTACATTCCTTGCATTCATCAACTGCTGAAATTTGATAACTAGCCGAATCTATATGATTCAAAAAATAGCTTGCAATTTCAGAAACATTCTGAAAATCATCTATCTTGACTTTTTCGTATTCTGACATTCCAAAACACCGAACCGCCTGCAGATCTGGTAAAATATCAATAACCGGATAACAAAAAGAATGATCACCAACCAAATTGCTTTCTACATGATATTGTTCAACCATATTTTCAATCCACTCTTTTTCCTCATCAGACCAGATACAATATGGTGGTTTATTACAATCATAATACGGCAAAATATTATTTTCCTGCATTTTATGTAAAAAACCAAGCAAAAAATTCTTTCGTCTTTTAAAATATTCAATTGCATTTATGTTTCCGCATATTGAAAAATCTGGCACTGTAAGAGATATACGCACTCTATGAAGTCCACACATTTTAAGTAAATCTATAATATATGAATAATCCAAGTCATCAGAATATAAGTTTATTCCAAGATTTATGCGTTCTCTCATATAGTGTTTATTGATTAAAACATCTAAATTACTACGCAATTTTTCAAATGCATCTTCTCCAATTTCTTTAGGCGAATTACAATTAACTAACAATCTAAATTTAGGAGTTATCACTTGATTTATATAATTATTTAGTAAGATTCCATTAGTATATATTGTTGTCTCCGAAACACGTCTATTCTCAATTAAATATTCCAAGAAATCTTTAAAATACGGATGCAATGTTGGTTCTCCTCCAATAAGGCCAACTCTTGCAACATCATCATGTGTCAAAAAATTTATTGCTTTTATAAAATTTTCTTTTGAAATATAATTAGATTTTTTATTTACAAACTCATTTGCAAAACAATACGGGCACTTCAAATTACATCCATATGTTAACATTATATTCGGCATGATCATATCCTTCTTTCTATAATTTTCTTTTGAAATGGGACTTCTTCGCAAATCATTTTTTGAAATTCATTCATCCTTTCAGCAAAAGAAATAATTCCATTAATTTCTTTTAAATCAGAATATTTTTTTGTGTTTTTCAACCACTTTTCAAATCCACGTTGCCATGCAAAATTTCCAGCTTTTGCTCTATTTTGTGCAGTTGATTTTATTGTCTCTTCTATACTATTCACACATATCATATTTATTTCATATTGCACACAATCAAGCATTCTATATATCTCATTATAAAATTTGACAATCTCACTTTTTGATAAATTATAAAACCCCATGATTGTAAGCAATGGATTATGTAATAATGCCCCTTCAAAAATATAATCAACATTTGAATCATATGTGGAAAGGAATGCCTTTAATCGTTTCAAAAACATATCAGAATACTCCTGATACGATACCATCCCATCATCATATTCTTTCATATATAAGTCTATCAGACGATATTTTATCTTTTCATTTGGAGCAATTATATGAAGATATGGGACAAAAATATAATCATCCACACGAGTAGTTTCTTTTGAAATCATTTTTTCTATATTAACTGCTTCATTTACGTTTTCACACAATCCTCCAAGTTCGAACAATAATGTTTTATATTCCCTTTCCGACAAAACCGCTTGTCTTACAAAATCAATCGGATTTCGATATTCTTCCTTATAATAAATAACTTTATTTTTATTGTTTTTATATAGTTTTCTTGAATAAAAGCTTTTCCCACCTCCGGGAATACTTTCCACGAAATAAATCATATTTTCATTTTTGCAAAAAAACGATCGATTGCTTCTCCTCTATTTTGTTCTAGCATAGTTTTTTTCAATTGTACATGGAGTTTATTTATTGCATCAATATTTTTCTTTTGCATAAACATCCTTTGAGAAAATGACACTCCCATTGATTCAAATAATTTCATAGTTCCTTCAAATGCTTTTCTATCTATCCACTCAAAGGATAATTTGGCAATTTCTTCTTCAAAAAACAATTTGAGCAAATATTTCATGTTATCTTTAGAAATTCCTTTTTCCATTAACTCTACTGTTCTTATCAAACACTCGCTATATTGGGTTCTGGATAATCTCAAATATTTTTTTGATAATTCAAATTCCCTTATATCACAGCAAACTGCTGCATGTAAAAGATGGAATCTACCTTCCCCAAGGCTTCTAAAAATCAGACCATTTATAAATGTTTTTTCATTAAACAACGTTTTTTCTAATTTTTGAATGTTATCAATTGAATACTCTCCCTTTTCTGCCATCTTCACAAAAAGTTCAATTGTTTCATAACACTTCAATTGAAATTCATCAAATGGTATATATGACGTAGATACTGTTGGTGCATAAACACGATATGCCGGAAATCCTAAATAACTCACATCATGTATATAAACATCCGGTGCAATTTCTAATAATTTCTTTAACTGAATTTCCATTCCCATTCTATTGGAATACTCTGGGTACTGTGGCCATGCTTGAAACTTCCATGAAGGAGAACCCAAAAAAAATGTATCTGGGACCGCTCCAGAATCATCCTTTAAAATCGTCACCCAATTTTGTGGATATTTTGCTCTTTTTTGTATCTCATCGCTCCATTTTTCCATGTTTTTTCTATAGTTATGCTTTTCTGGAATAAATGCTTGAAGCATCTCTGTCAGACATCTCTCTAAAGCAATCTCAAATTTAGGATGTGCACCAAAATTCACTAAATATTCTGCTTTTTTCTGATTAATCATAAGTACCGACATAACAGAAAAACCCAGTCCCAATGATGCATCCTTCACTATTATTTTATATCCTTTATTCTTTTCTAAAGTATTAATTACTTCTATAAGTTCCGGACACCTTTTACTTATGTACTCTCTAGGCACTTCAGGAGGCGTTAAACTCTCCATATATATCTTATGTTTAACATACCTTTCTATAATTTCATCACAAGCATGGCCTATTGCTTCCTCCGGTGTATTTCCTGCGGCTCCACCATTCGAACCGCAAAGATAAAAAATCATATTTTCGGGAACCATTTTATATTTTCTTGTTTTAATACTATAATATGGAACAAACGGAACAATATCTCTATGTAAAAACTTTTTCCATAATTCTATTATTTTTTCATCTGGTATCATTTTATTTCTTACTAATCCATACGCCATCCTTAGATCTAATAACATATCTGGCATTTCAGTATATATATATGTTAAATCTTTTTTCACTTCATCTGGATATTTTTCAAATCCAAATGCTTCATTTGCTTCTTTTGACAAGTTAGTAATTTCATATGCAAAATAATTACAAAGATGCTCTACCGACTCTCCATATGCACTTGCCGCACAAAACAAATCAGACGTTCCTTTTCCACACGTGTTCCAACCTGCATCTATATCAGTAAGCGTTGCTGAAAATATTCCATCTATACGTTTAGAAACGTTCAATTTTAATTTCAGTCCTAATTTCTCATCATATATCTTCTTTATTGTTTTTATGGTTTCTTCCGGCGACGCATCTTTATACTTACTATATTTCATAATATTTATCACCCTGACTTTCTTTCAAATAACTCCTTAAGCAAATTATATTTTTTCCATCTATATTGTGTACTTCTTGTTGCCAATGCTAAATATTTATCATCCATATAAATTGCTATTCTTTTTTTTACAAACGATTCTAAAATTTTTTTAATTTCATTTTGTTCCATTCCCATGATTTTCTGAATTTTTTCTATTGAAGAAGGCTTGACAATATATAGATAGATTTCTGCTTCAACATCCTTAAAGAAAAAATTCTCTTCTTTTTCATACTTTCTCATAATATGAACACCGTCAAAATTGTCATATACAAAGCACAATTGATACCCTCTCAAAAAACACTTTTTCCAAGTATCAATCTTGTCTGAAAGCTTCCTATATACATCTTTTAATTCCGAATTGATCTTTGTTTGATAAAACACCTCTATATCATCTGAAAAATCCTCATGAAAAACCTTGCTGCCTACCGGATTCAACTCATTTTTTTTACTATTATTAAAAATTCTGGATTCCCGATTAATCCAGACTTGCCTTAGAGCAGGCGGGAACAAATGATATAAATATGGAATTATATCCAACACAGATTCATACCATTCTCTTTTATCATCGGCAAAACCATACAAATAATTCCAGTCAATTCGAATTTTATATGACATTAACAGTATCAATAAATAAATATTATTTATTGCCGTTGTCCCCTTATGAATATACTCTAATTCATCCGATGATAAGCTTTCAAAACCTATTTGAGAATAAAAAAGTCCCATTTTTCTAAGTCTTGCAACGTCTTCTTCATTTATATTAGGTCTTAATTCCCAAAAAAAGTTCATTCCCAACTCTGTGATATCATCTACTTTTTCGAGATATTCTCGCCTTGGCTCAACTAAATCCGTAAACCTTATATAATTTATTTGATATAGTTCTTTTAACATTTTCAAATCTGAGATTACTTTTTTGGGTGATTTTATCAAAAAACATTTTTGATATCCAAAATATCCACACATTGCACATGATTTCTTTTCTCCCCACCAGCATCCTCGTGAAATTTCATATGGTATAATCATTGCTTCTTTCTTTAATCCCAAATTTTCAATCTCATATACATAATCCGAAAAATCCGGACATGGAAGGTGATCCAGTTCTTTTATCTTGTTCATTTTTAATGCATCTTTTTCCCTGCTTGTAATATATGGATTGTCGTATGTATTATCTTGCAATAAATTTAAAACCAATTTCTTATAACTATCAACATCTTCATCACAAAGAATATAATCAATTTCTGGACATAAAGTAATAATTTTCTTTGCCAACTGAGGGGTACACATACTACCACCAACAATTATAATCAAATTTGCATTTATTGATTTTAATCTTCTAAATAATTCAAAAGCAAAATTGTAATCTCCAAATGTCAAGCTATATGTTAATATTTTAGCCTGACTGTTATGTATATCAAATACAACTCTTTTTAAAATCTCATTTGCATTATTCAATACATTTAAAATTCCTTCTTCATTCTCAATCCCCATTTCATTTTCCAAAAACATTATCCCACGCTCAACATTTTTAGCATTATAAAGGAACTCACTAAATTGAAGTGGAATATCACTTATACATTTTAATACCATTTCATTTTCATAATACTTATTTTCAACGAACAAATGTAATGATGGATAAAATATTTTGGATTTTACACCAATTGTATTTAAAACAGATTTTAATGTTGGTGTACCTAATGTTGGCAAAATTCCTGGCAATATGAATGGTTCACATAAACACACTTCATATCTTTTCATATTTCACCTCCATTTTTCAATATTTTATATTCTTCTTTCCAAAATAACTTTATTAACTCAAGTATTTTTGTACTCTCTTTGTATTGATTATTAATCGCACTATGAACTGCATATGATAAAAGCACTGGCATATACATTTCAAATATCATCTCCATTTCCAATTGAGTCAATATGTTATTTTCTATTAATTTTTTCTTTTCAGATAAAACTTTCAAAACTATTCTTTTTCTAATTTCTTTATTATCATTTACAATCAAATCCCAGCAAAGTAAAAATGCCCACTCTAGCAGTGGCGGACCAAAACGTAAATATTCAAAATCAATCAATACGTATCTTCCTGCGTTTATGAGAATATTTCCATTATACAAATCCCCATGCAATAGACTAAATTCTTTAACATCCACACCTTTTTTTATGAACTTTTCCAAAGCATTTATAGCTATTCCACATATTTCACTTCTAAACCTTGTATAGGAATCGGTAACCGGAAACTTCCGTAATACTTCAATTTCATTTTTCAAATAATCCAAGTAACTCTTCTCATAATTTAAAGATACTCCATCCCAAAAGCTGTATATTCCAGCAGAATACTGAGATGTTTTAACGCTGTGAAACGGATATATAATCTCTTCATACATTTTTAAAATGTCCCACTGCGTTCGTCCAATATGTTTTCCTTCATATTCTATAAGAATATTCCCTTGAACTCTATTTATTAATGTAACTTTCATTAAATTCAATTCTTGAATCAACGAAATAATTTCTATATCTTTTTTTGAAATTTCCTTATAGTGCATTTTCATTTTTCTTTAAATATTTTTGCATATAATTATATATATAGTGAACAATAGCATATTGACTTTTACACGTTGATGATTTGCTCATTATTGTTCCATTTATTGATTCAGCCACATATGGACAGCCACCGCAACAATATTCTTGGATATCACAATCCTTGCACAAGACTTTTTGTAAATAATCAAATCGTTTTGCAAACATTTTATCTCCCAGTGCTTTTTCCAAAGAATCTTTTCTAATATTTCCAATACAATTTTTTTGATCCATACAATAATGTAAACAACGATAAAAATCTCCGTTAGTATCAATTGCAACGGTCGTTTTGCTACAATCCGGAATATATGTACACACTTCCATAAAAATATTCTTCTTTACTCCCATTGCACTCATAATCCGTTCAAAGCATTGTATCGACTGATATCCATCATTATCATTAATCCATAGTTCAAACATTCTTTTATAAAATTCAATATAATCATTTACATTTAACGAATCACACCCTGATGGTTTATTAGGATCAATAAATAATGGGTTAAAAGAATAATCTAATTTATTTTCTTTAAAAAAATAGTAAAATTTTTCTGGATTTTTTATTGTTTGATCAGTAACAGTTGCCAATCCCCCAACGATAACACCTGCTTTTTTTAATTTATTAATATTTTCGAAGACAATATTAAAAGAACCACCTCTTGCCTTATTTAATCGATATGCATCATGCATTTCCTTTGGTCCATCTATGCTTATCCCAACCCTTACATCAAATTCTTTTAACAACGCTATCATTTCATCTGTTATAAGTGTTCCATTGGATTGCATACTAATTGTTGTATTATCAAATTTTTTTACTATCTCAAACGCTTTTCTTAACAAAGGAACTCCTATCAACATAGGCTCCCCTCCATGAAATGTAACATCTGTATCTCGATCTAATTTTCGATTAATTTCAATTAATTCAATTACAAATTTTTCAAATCCATTTTCTATAAATGAAGCAAATTTATTTTTTATCTCATCTATAGTTGGCATACACCCTGTATGCATACTTTCTTCAAAACAATATGAACATCTCAAATTGCATTCTTGTGTACATAAAACCAATCCATTCATAATACCCCTCCATCTAAAAATGGTCGGGCCACATACGCAGCCCGACCCTTCTTGTCATATAATCCTTCATCCCTACTAGAGACTAAAATCCAATTGCATATGACTCTTCATACTGATCATGGCGCTCTGAATAAACTTCTCTTACACCATTCTGCGTAACAGCTGCATTGATGTTCATCAGACGCTCAAACACTTTTGCAACTTTCTCACTCTCCGGAAGTGCAAACTGATTCATATCCAACGCGATCGTTTTTGCCATAATAATTCCCTCCTATTTTATTTTTATTTTATAAAACTATAATTAAATTATAATTTTATAATCTCTTTTCACTAAATCATATAATTATTCTTTTATTCTAATAATCATGCACATTAGTTGGCATCTTGATCATAACCACCAATAATCCATCCATTAGCATCAAATTTCAAGCCAAATAAACGTATCCCGCTTAACGTAGTAGTTGTCAATCCAAACCTTTCACCATATCCCTTAGGCGTATAATGTGCGACCACCTGCATATTCTCTCCCGCTCTCCATTCAATATCGGCATCTTTTCTTAAATACACAGTTTCATTTGTGTCAACCCACGCAGGAGTCCCATAAATCCCATCTACTTCTACATATTCAATTGTAAAATTTCTCAGTTCATAATAACTTCCACAATCTACTATGTCATCAGAAATAATACCGCTTAATTTCTCAACATTCTCATACAAATGGAGCAAACTTGTTCCCGGTGATACACTGGATTTTGTCTGTACTTGCCCATTTGAGATCCATGCTCCATCCGAATTAACCTGATAGCCTTGTACTGTTTCATTCGAAGCCATCACACCATTCGCATCAAAATAATAGCATTCTGCGCTTCCATCATAATTCCCGTCCAGCCAATACCATCCATTTTTAAGGCTCGTCCCATCTCCATTGTCATAACTCCACTGATTTCCATTTTGTCTCCACGTTCCCGCATATGCTACACTCGCACTTAATGCAGTTAATACCGCTGTTGCAATAATTGTATTAAAAAGCTTCTTTTTCATAAATATCTCCCCTTTAATTTAAATTTTTAAGGTTTCCCCAATATGACAAATTCGGCACCTCATCAAGAGGCTCATCTGGACTCCAATACGGTCCCTGCTCATAACACTCGCCTGTATTTAAATCCACAATATATTTTCCCTGAAATCCTGTCGGCCAACATTCCCAAATAATCGCTGTATCTTCATTACTCTCTTCATAATCCCAATCAATATGATAATGCCCCGATGAATATGCCCCCTTATTGTAATTATATATAATATTCGTCGCCTCTTCCGGTGTCAGTTTACCTCCCTGTCTTCCTTTCGTCTGCACACTGCCATTGACAATCCATTTACCATTTCCATTTACCTGATATCCATCCGGCGTAACTGTGTTCGCCAGCATATAACCATTTCCGTCAAAATAATAACATTCTGACACACCATCCTGATTTCCATCCAGCCAGCACCAGGCATTCGTCGGATAGCTGCCATTATCTTCCTGCCACCACCATCCTCTTCCATCTTTCTGCCAGCTTCCTGCATATGATGTTATTACTGTAACCGTACTCAATAATAAACTTGCGCCAAGAATCCGCATCCATTTAGAGTTGATTTTTTTCATTACAAGTACCTCCCCAATAAGCCATTCACCATTTCAAAGATGTGGAACTAAAAACTTTTCTGGATCATAAAACAATGCATGACCTTCTACCTTTCCTCCATATTCATAATTCCATCTACTCACATCTAAACCAAGACAGTCTAACTGCATCGTCTGTGGAATATACTCTTCGCATAAAACTACAGTCCCACCTGTTCCCGTTATATCAAAATAATATATATTTCCGTCCGTCCAGCTAGACGTAACAGACAGACTATCTAAATTACGATCTCCATTCAATATAAAACGAGCCTGTTTTATCATCGCTGCAGAATCGCTCTTTATAATCGCCTCTGCATCCGGCAATTCTGATTCAAATTCCGTCATTTTCCATGTATGTACCCCATCATATTCAAGCTGAATATTTACCTCCGCTTTCACACTAGATTCAAGTCCCTCAATTACATCCTCCACTGCAAAACCATCTGCTATCTCCCCTTGAAATGTTATTCCATTCGTAATATTCATTGTTACCTGACATATATTATTGTTTAATTCACTACTAATCAACTCTTGAGGCCAATAGCAATGAATATTGGAATTTCCATATAGAGCACAAATCATCGTTCGAATCATTTCTTCATCTGGTGTTTGCATAGCCTCTGACGTTCTTGTATTTTCTTCTTCATATATATTGTTTAATTCCCAATAATCATTATCATATTTATTATAACTTACTACGATAACACAATTATCCTGATAAGAATCATTCTCAAAAGACACATCACACCATGCTGTATAAGAAGTATCTTCCGTTCTACTTTTTTGAATTTTCAAAGAAGAAACCTCCATATCACGTTTTATCTCTGTCTCCCCCCAGATATATCCTGTATCCGTATAAAAATATAAATTATTATCCAGATATTCATTCTGATGCTCTACAATGTCTTCTTTTATCATAGCTTCCGTTGGTGCACTACTTTTTCCGCATCCAGCTAATATTACAACCGCTCCTATTGATAATGTTATAAACAATCTTTTCATTCCCATATATCCCCCCCTATCGCCCATATAGCAATTTAATCAAATATTCTAAAAGGAACCGGTGAATCCCCATAACAACTCCAGGAAGTCACAAAAACATCCCCGTTTACAATTTTATTTTTAAAATATTCTCTCAATTCATTATGCATCATTTTACCGAAAGTATAATAATCCAATTTAACAAAATTATCCTTTGCAAGTATGCTTTTAACTTCCATATTATTTACATCTTTAGCTGCCCCATAATCCCTTGTCCACTCATCCCCTTCCAAGGAATCTCTATATGAGCCAATCTCACTCCACAGGGCATTCGTTCCTTTCTTTCTCATACAAAAACTCACACCATCTCTATGTGCAACATATGCAATGTCCAATACCGCCTCTAAGTCCTCCAGTGTGGTTGTCTCATCTATTCCATGAACGCACTCACTTAACTTTTGATATATTGCTACTCCACCTTCTCCATCTTCCCTCCAAATTCCATTTTCTAAGAAAAGAGGTTCATCATTCTTAATAAGAAGACTATTTCCCATACATCCATTTAAATCAATTTTTCCATTTAATTGTATCTTGGGAATCGGCTCCCCTTTTTTATAAAAGATAGTTGTACTATTGTCTATTGTATCTGACTTTTGTAAAACAAATTTTACTGAATCAAACTCTTCCTCATCATAATAACTTTCCAACGCATTTGTAACATCTTCCAACGCTGGGCTGACTTCAAATTTAGACGTTTGCTCTTCTGCAAACACTATACTTGACATATTCAGGCACATAACAAAGCTAAGTCCCACAAATGCTATCTTTTTTTTAATACTATTTTTTCTCATCCATACCCTCTCCTTTTGTTTTTCTATATTTTCACAACTAATGACACAAAACAAAAAATTCTATTTTCCACCTAAAACATCCTAAATTTATTATATCATTTTTCTCCCACTTGTCAATTTATACAATCTTTTTATGATATTTATATTTTACATTGTTTTTAACATTGTCCACACCCTTCTCCATGTTATAAGTAGCCCTTTTGCATTTTCCCCTCTATTATCTCTTAAATATTTTTATTGTCATTTTCTATTGTCTTTTTATGATAATTTCATTTACCCTTTTGAACGCTATCATTATTATAAAAAGGAGGTTTTCCATGATCGTACAAACGGCTGAACGTATTCGCGAACTGCGCGAAAAAAATGACATGACTCAAAGTGAACTGGCAAAACGACTCTCGATTACCCGCTCTAGTGTAAACGCATGGGAGATGTCCCTTTCCATCCCATCCAGCAAAATTCTTCCAGAGCTCTGCAAGGTGCTTCATACTACCTCGGACTATCTTCTCGGAATGGATGACACGGAACTTTTGTCGTTAAAATATTATTCCGATGATGAACGGGAGATTTTGTATCGTTTGATGCGTTACTTTGATGAATCGAAAGAAAAACAAAAGAAATCGTAATACGAGTACAATAAAAGGGCTGCTGTGACATAAAAATTCGTGTTTGTTCCAATTTTCAATCCAAACACTTATTCCATATCACAGCAGCCCCTGTGCTTTTCTCCTATTTACTTCTTTTCATCATCACCCTGCACTTTTTCCGGTTGCAGGCAATCCCATAATTTAATATCTGCTCAACTCCCATCCGCCAGCGCCCGGCAGAATTTCTCCGCCATTGCTCCATCCTTGACTACATTTTCCCGGAAGCGCATCAGGATATGCTCCGTTATAATATTCCGTATTTCCTGATTCGGGACAACGAGATGATATCGTTTTCCATCTGCTTCCCCACGCTTGGTCAGATATCCGGTCATCAGCAGCGCACTCCAGATATTTTCTGTGGATGCATACAACTCCTTGTATGTCAGTTCCTCATTGATTTCCTTCTGAACGGATTCCCCATTTACCAGCGCTTCCAGTTCTGCTTTCGTCAGTTTCTGCTTTTCTCCCATTTCATCAATAAAATGGTAAATTGTCTCATTTCCGCTGGTATTGATCCAATAATTCTGTGGCGGCAGCTCTGAAGCACTAATATGATCGCTGCAATAATTGATTACATCCCACGGGCAATAGACATCCGCTTTTCCAAAACGATATCCATCATACCACGCTTTCACCGTCTCATATGTTTCATCCAGATCATAAGCATGAAGCAATGCCCTTACTTCTGCATCTGTAAAACCAAAGTATTCATCAAACGCGGCACTGGTAATCGGATATACTTTAAAATTGTTCAACCCCGTAAAAATACTTTCTTTTGCCACTCTCAGGCATCCTGTCAGCACCGCAAATTTAAGGCTGTCATTCGTTTTCAGGACATTTTCAAATAAATTCCGTATCAAAAGTGCCATCTCATCGTAAAATCCATTCTCATTTGCCTTGGCAAGCGGAACATCGTATTCATCGATCAGAACGATTACTTTTTCTCCAAAATGTTTTTCTAAAAGTTCAGATAGCTCCTGTAAGCTGCTGGTCAGCGTCTCGTCGTCCATATTTTTCCGCAGAAGCTCGTCAAACAGTTCCCGATCAAACCGGGTCAGTTTTGGACTGTCCATCAAAAATTGCAGCCGTCTGGCTTCGCGGTTAATTACTTTAATTAAATATCCCTTTGCTTCCTCATACGTTGCCCCATTGACTCCTTTTAAGCTAATGGAAACAACTGGAAATTTTCCCATGTAAGCTTCACATAAAGCTGTATTTTCAGAAATATATAAGCCCTTAAACCATTCCGGCTTCGCCCCGATTTCAAAGAAGCTGCGAAGCATACTCATATTTAATGATTTTCCAAAACGCCGCGGGCGTGTAAATAAATTTACTTTTCCCCACTGGTTTAAAAGTTCTTCAATTAACTTTGTCTTATCCACGTAATAGAAGCCATCTGTTCGAATCTCTTCAAAACTTTCTACCCCAATCGGAAGTTTCAGCCGTTCTTTCACTATGACATCCCCCCGTTTCCATTGATTTTTCTATTTTCCGTTCCCATGTTATAACCATATCGAATTATAATTACAACTTTTCTTTTATCTAATCTCTATTTTATCATCTCTATTTTACTGATACAAGAACAAAAAGAATCCTGATACAGGCACCTCTCAATTTTCTCTCTTCATATACTGCAATATATCCAATATGAAGAGAGGTATCTTTTTATGGAAACATACAACTACGACGCAGCAGCGGCAGTGTCCGAGGGGGACGCTGAGATGACTCCGGAGACAGATACGGCAGCAACTGGAATCGGCGACACGACACCGGCGGCTGTGTGAACTGCGGCGGTTCTAGCTGGAATACATCCCCCAACGGAACGCTCTGGACCCCCATTTTTTACCACTCACACCTAATTTCATTTCCAGGCACAAAAAAAGTACCGCAATCGCTGTAATTACGGTACTTTCTGGGCTTGACACATTTTCAATTTACAAAGTATATTTAGAATTTCCCAGCCTTCGCTGCTTCCTCGATGCCTACCGCAACCGCCACAGTAGCTCCGACCATCGGGTTATTACCCATACCGATCAGACCCATCATCTCTACGTGAGCCGGTACGGAGGAAGATCCTGCGAACTGTGCATCGGAGTGCATACGTCCCATGGTATCGGTCATGCCGTAGGAAGCCGGACCTGCTGCCATGTTATCCGGATGAAGGGTACGTCCTGTACCGCCGCCGGATGCTACGGAGAAGTATTTCTTGCCTTTCTCTACGCATTCCTTCTTATATGTACCTGCTACCGGATGCTGGAAACGGGTCGGGTTGGTGGAGTTACCGGTGATGGAAACGTCTACGCCCTCTTTCCACATGATCGCTACACCCTCAGTAACATCATTCGCACCATAGCAGTTTACTTTCGCACGAAGTCCCTTGGAGTAAGATTTTCTCCACAGTTCTTTTACTTCACCTGTGTAGTAATCCATCTCTGTCTCTACATATGTAAAGCCGTTGATACGGGAAATGATCTGAGCTGCATCCTTGCCAAGACCGTTTAAGATAACGCGAAGCGGTTTTTTACGAACTTTGTTTGCTTTCTCTGCGATACCGATCGCACCCTCTGCGGCTGCAAAGGACTCATGACCTGCCAAGAAGCAGAAGCAGTCGGTCTCTTCTTCCAGAAGCATCTTGCCTAAGTTTCCATGTCCCAGACCTACTTTACGCTGATCTGCTACGGAACCCGGAATACAGAATGCCTGCAGTCCCTCGCCGATCGCTGCAGCCGCATCGGCAGCTCTGCGGCATCCCTTCTTAATAGCGATAGCTGCACCTACGGTGTAAGCCCAGCATGCGTTCTCAAAACAAATCGGCTGGATCTTCTTAACCTGCTCATATACATCCAGTCCGGCATCCTTCGTGATCTTTTCTGCCTCTTCGATCGAAGCAATGCCATAGCTATTTAATACGGAATTGATCTTGTCAATTCGTCTCTCGTATGATTCAAATAATGCCATTGTGATGTTCCTCCTTAACTATGTACCCTGTGCTTATTCCTGTCTCGGATCGATAATCTTAACTGCATCGTCTACACGGCCGTACTGACCTTTTGCCTTCTCATATGCAGTGGTCGGATCGTCGCCCTTCTTGATGAAGTCGGTCATCTTACCTAAGTTTACAAACTGGTAACCAATGATCTGATCTTCTTCATCCAGTGCAATTCCTGTTACATAGCCTTCTGCCATCTCAAGGTAACGCGGACCTTTTTTCAGAGTTCCGTACATCGTACCTACCTGAGAGCGGAGTCCTTTTCCAAGGTCTTCAAGGCCGGCACCAATCGGAAGCCCCTCTTCAGAAAACGCACTCTGCGTTCTGCCATATGCGATCTGGAGGAACAGCTCACGCATGGCGGTGTTGATTGCATCACAGACAAGGTCTGTATTTAATGCTTCCAGTACGGTTCTTCCCGGAAGAATCTCTGCTGCCATCGCTGCAGAATGGGTCATACCAGAACATCCGATCGTCTCTACCAGAGCCTCCTGAATGATACCTTCCTTAACATTCAGGGTCAGCTTACAAGCACCCTGCTGCGGCGCACACCAGCCAACACCGTGTGTTAAACCGGAAATATCCTTTACTTCTTTGGACTTAACCCACTTTGCCTCCTCCGGGATCGGAGCAGCGCCGTGATTTACGCCCTGGGCTACTGGACACATATTTTCTACTTCTTGTGAATAAATCATTGTAAGACTCCTTTCGAAATGATTGGATTTTGTACTTTGTTAATTTTATCACATCAATCCTGTCCCTATTATCTCACGAAATTCTCAATTCGTCCATAGGTTTTTTGTAACTTTTCAGACGGTTTTCTCATCTTTCTTTCTCTCCAAAAAAACATACAAAAACACGACAAAACTAACGAACAGAATACATCCCTTTACCATGCTGGAAATACTTAACGCCCACCAGATACCGCTAAGTCCCATCACAGAGGACAACAACACCGCCACTGGGATGCGCGCGGAGGTAAAGGTCACGCTGACGATCGACGGATACAGCGTTCGCCCCAGACCGGAAAACGCACCGATCGAGGTCTGTTCCACCATCATAAACATCTGGCTCAGTCCCACGATCCGCAGGTAATTGACGCCGATCGCCATGACCTCTTCTTCCTGCAAAAAGATCGAGAACAGCGGACGCGCCATTCCGATCAGCAAAAATGTCGTGCAGAGTCCCCACGCCGCCGTCATCGCGATCGCACAGAAATAGCCGCGGCGCACACGGTCATACCGCTTCGCCCCATAATTCTGTCCGAGGAATGCATTGACTGCCGCCGAAAAGCCATCTCCGACCATCCAGGAAACGGATTCAATCTGACTGCCAACACGCTGTGCCGCCACTGCCAGATCACCCCATCCGGTGATAAGGCGGGTCAGAATCATCGAAATTCCCGCGTAAATCAGGTTCTGCATCGCCGACGGCACACCGATCCGCACGATCTCCCTCCAAACCTTCACCGGAACCAGCACCCAGAGACGCAGATGCGGAAACAGCATCTTTTCCCGCAGGACTGCCTTGAAAAACAGGAGGCTTACGAGCGCCTGTGCCGTGACCGTCGCAGCCGCTGCTCCGCTGACTCCCAGTTCCGGAAATGGTCCGATTCCAAAGATCAGCACCGGATCCAGCACAACATTGAAGACAAGCCCCGCCACGTTGACGATAAACGGTGTCCGACTGTTTCCCGCCGCCGTCAAAAGTCCGGTCAAGATCGCATTTAGATAAGAAAAGATCACAAGCCCACAGGCGATCCGCACATACCATTCTGCCTGTGCAATCACCTCCGGGCTGTTTAATTTAAAAAATCCAATTAACCGACTGGCTCCAAAGAGCGAAACCAGCCCATACAGCACGGCAAACAAAATTCCCAACTGCAGCGCACCTCTCGCATACTGCGCCGCACTGTCATTTTCTCCCGCACCAAGACAATGGGCGGTCTTTACCTGACCGCCCGTCCTCGCCAAAATCGCAAATCCCTGTGAAAACCAGGTATACATACCTGCCGATCCCACCGCCGTGACGGCGCCTGCCCCGAGGCGTCCGATCCACGCCATATCAGTCAGATTGTAAAGCATCTGAACCAGAGAGGTCGCCATGATCGGAAGCGCCAGCCGGGTCAGTGCCGGGGCGATTGCTTCATTCAGCAAATCTACATGATGAGATTTCATTATTTTGCAGAAAGATACTCGTCGATGCCTCTTGCACCTGCTCGTCCGGCTTCCATCGCGAGAATAACCGTAGCTGCGCCAGTCACTGCGTCGCCTCCGGCGTAAACGCCCTCTTTCGTTGTCTTTCCATTGCTCTCATCCGCCACGATACATCTCCAGCGGTTGATCTCCAGACCTTTGGTCGTATTGGAAATCAGCGGGTTCGGGGAAGTACCCAGCGCCATGATAACAGTATCTGCATCGATCGTGAAATCAGAACCGACCACCTCAACCGGACGTCTTCTTCCAGATTCATCCGGCTCGCCAAGCTCCATATGGCGGCATACGATACCTTTGACCCATCCGTTCTCATCCTCGAGAATCTCAACCGGGTTGGTCAGAAGGTCAAAATAAATGCCCTCCTCTTTTGCGTGATGTACTTCCTCCACACGTGCCGGAAGCTCTTTCTCACTTCTTCTATATACAATATGTACTTCTGCACCGAGACGCAGAGCCGTTCTTGCCGCATCCATCGCTACGTTTCCTCCGCCGACTACAACTACCTTCTTCGATTCCATGATCGGTGTGTCATAATCATCGCGGAATGCCTTCATCAGGTTATTTCTGGTCAGGTACTCATTTGCGGAAAATACGCCGTTGGCATTTTCACCCGGAATACCCATAAACTTCGGAAGTCCGGCACCAGAACCGATGAAGACTGCCTGGAAACCTTCTTCATCCATCAGCTCGTCGATTGTGATAGATTTTCCGATAACTACGTTTGTCTCAATCTTAACGCCCAGCTTGCGGACATTCTCGATCTCCGGCTGTACAACGCCGCTCTTCGGAAGACGGAACTCTGGAATGCCGTAGGTCAATACTCCGCCCGGCTCATGAAGTGCCTCGAAAATGGTTACTTCATAGCCCAGTTTTGCCAGATCGCCTGCACAGGTCAGACCTGCAGGACCGGAACCGATGACTGCTACTTTCTTTCCGTTTGTCTTCTCCGGCGCTGCCGGTACAAAACCATGCTCACGGGACCAGTCTGCCACGAAGCGCTCAAGTTTACCAATGGAAACCGCCTCGCCCTTGATACCGCGCACACACTGTCCCTCACACTGGGATTCCTGTGGGCAGACACGTCCACAGACTGCCGGAAGTGCCGAAGAAAGTGCGATGACTTTCGCTGCCTCCTCAATATTTCCCGCTTTTACTTCCTGGATAAACGCCGGAATATTGATGGAAACCGGGCATCCAGCGATACATTTTGCATTTTTACAGTTCAGACATCTCTCAGACTCCGCAACTGCTTCTTCCATATTATAGCCGAGACATACCTCTTTAAAATTAGTCGCACGTACCTTCGGATCCTGCTCTCTGACCGGCACCTTTTTCATCATATCTCTCTTTGCTTCCATTATTTGTCACCTCCGCACTGTCCGCATCCGCCGTGATGAGTATCGCCCTCTTTCAAGCGCAGCATCGCTCTGCCTTCCTGAGTCTTATAAATTCTCTGACGTTCCATCGCCTCGTCAAAATTAACAAGATGTCCATCAAACTCCGGTCCGTCTACGCAGGCAAATTTGACCTGGTCGCCTACGGTGACACGACAGGCACCACACATACCGGTTCCATCTACCATGATCGGGTTCAGGCTGACAATCGTCGGAATCTCCAGTTTTTTCGTCAGCAGGCAGACAAATTTCATCATGATCATCGGTCCGATTGCAACACAGACATCGTACTTGCGTCCCTGTTTTTCAACTAAATCCTCGATGACACCTGTAACCATACCTTTAATGCCAAAGCTGCCATCATCGGTTGTGATGTAAAGGTTTCCGGCTGCCTTCTCCATCTCCTCGGTCAGGATCAGCAGATCTTTGGTCTTAGAACCTACGATAACATCTACATCAATGCCGTGCTCATGCATCCATTTTACCTGCGGATAAACCGGAGCCGCACCGACGCCGCCGGCTACGAAGAGGTATTTCTTCTTTTTCAGCTCTTCTACATCCTCATGGATAAACTCGGACGGATTTCCAAGCGGTCCTACGAAATCATGGAATGCATCCCCAGCCTTGAGGGTGCTCATCTTCTCGGTAGAAGCTCCCACGGTCTGGAATACGATCGTGATCGTTCCTGCCTGACGGTCAAAATCACAGATGGTCAGCGGGATTCTCTCGCCCTCTTCGCCCATCTTGACGATGACAAATTCGCCCGGCTCACATGCACGCGCTACACGCGGTGCTTCTACAACCATCAGATAAATCTTATCTGCCAGTTTTTCAGCTTTTAAAATCGGGTACATTCTATTCCTCCTTACTGTTATATGAACATTTTATTGTTTGACTTTTCAGAATTCTCAATTATTTTACCACTTTGTCCTATTTTTGACAACCTTAGAGCGATTCCTTTTCCAGCTTCCGATATTCCCTGAATTCATAGCACAAATTGAAAAATGTCTGCTCGCCGCTTCGTCTTACCAGTTCCCAGCCTTCTTTCTCCAGATCAACCATGTGTGTGTCTGCCACATAGGAAAAATCAATCCAGGTGATCTGCGCTGTGTCACAGAACGGAAGGAACTGCCGGTAAACCGACTCGCCGCCGATGATGACGACATCTACATCTGTCAGATGTTTTTCCTGTTTCAGCTCGTCAATCCGCACCAGCGCCTCCTCGACACTGTGGCAGATCTCTGCCCCCTTTACGCTCAGAGCCTTCTTTTTTGTCAAAATCAGGTTGATTCTGCCATCCAGCGGTCGCTGAGCCGGGAAGGTCAGAAACGTTTTATAGCCCATCACGATGATTTTTCCCATCGTTTCCTGCCGGAACAATTTCTGATCCGCCGGGATCACCGTCAGCATCTGCCCTTTATTGCCGATGCCCCAGTTCCGATCCACTGCCGCAATCAGCTGAAAATGTCTCGGAAACCGTTCCGGAAACTGTCTTTTGAGTGTCTTCATCATGCTCGCCGCATTGATATAGAATGCCTCGTCTGGCTGTTCTTTCTTATCTACATGAGAATGAAACACGCGCTCCATCTCCCGAAGCGCCGTCTCTTCTTCCGGGAACCGGTTCATAATATCAATCATGGCATCACGGCTGTCACGAAGCTTCTGCATCAGGACATCCCAGATCGCCGCCTTGTCCGCTTCACTGACAAAGCCATAGTGGTTTAAAATAATCTCTTTTGCATCCAATTCCGATGAATACTCGATCGATTCTTCTGCCGCCTTATAGTCTACCAGAAACGACGGCATATAACTCCCATCATGCCCCATGACGCCTACCGTCTCACTGCACAGCATCAACTCATCGTCAATCAGGTAAGACATGGAACATTTCGTGTGGCCGATCGTCGCAAACGCGTAGATCGTATGGTCGCCCAGTTCGATCGTCTCGCCGTCCTCCAGCGATACATCAATCTGTAAATCTGCATCGTCATATTCCGAATCCCATGGAAGCCCCGCCGCTTCTGCCGCCTCGCCGCTTAGACGCCGGATCGTCTTCAAAGCGCCCGGTTTCACTAAAATTTCTTTTGCGCGCTCGGAAGCATATGTTTTCACCCCCGGCCATGCTTTCCGCACCGCCGGAAGCCCCGCTACATGATCATAATGGGAATGGGATAAAAGAACCGCGTCTAACTCTGCATCGCCCAGTTCTCTTTTTATATTTTCCACCATCTGATCGGCAGCATACGCCATCCCCGCCTCGAACAGGAGATTGGCTTTTCCCTTTATCAAAAACACCGCACCGCTTCCGCAGCCAGATACATCGATCACCGTCATTGCTTTCTCATCCTTTTTGTTTGAATTTAAAATCGAACTGAGAAAATTTGAACAAAAACAAATCCTCAAATCCATATTTCGTATTTGATTTTATTTTACTGGATCTTTATGAGAAATACAAGGACTGGTTCAAATCAGATGAATGTAAGGAATAATAGGATAACTGTTCACAAATAGGAATTTTCTGAACTGAAAATTCCGTACGATACAGTTCTCGCAGCAGATTTTGCCGATTTGGAATGCGCAGCATCGGCAAAATCCCGTTGCTGGGCACACATGTGTGAGCAGTAACATAATGGGATTTTTAATAACAGAATGCCGCAATTTCATTCCAAACAAACGGAACAATATCTGAGCGGGTGTGGCTGGGATACTCGGACAGATTTTCTAAATTATAAAAAGGATCGGCACCGATATGAAATTGTGTGTTTCGTTACACAAATTCCGGATCAGCGCCGATCCTCCGGGTGGTTGGTTTTAATTTAGAGAATTATGGGGACGGGCTGCGCCCCAGCATGCTCAGTGGCTTCAGCGTGCTCAGTGCCCCAGCTCAAAAAAGCTGCGCTTTTCTTCGCTGGACGGGCTGCGCCCTATAATCCGCCCAGGGAAATCATCTGCTTATGTGCAAGCACAACGCATCTGATTTTCCTGACGTCTTGCACTTCTTATGCCTCAACCATGTATGGATAAGTTACATCCAGGCACGGTACTCTAAGTTCTTTGATGGTTCTCGGGCTTAACCAGCGATACATGTTGATCTCGCTTCCGGCTTTGTCGTTGGTTCCTGATGCTCTTGCACCACCGAACGGCTGCTGACCGATAACTGCACCAGTTGGCTTGTCGTTGATGTAGAAGTTTCCGGCTGTTCCTTTGAGTGCATCTTCCATCTTAACGATAGCTTCGCGGTCATCTGCAAAGATTGCTCCGGACAGGCCATAGGAAGTTGCGGTATCGCAGCTTGCCAGAGTCTCATCAAGTTTGTCATCCGGATATACATATACGGTCATAACCGGTCCAAAGATTTCCTCTACCATAGTCTTGAAGTCTGGCTTCTTAGCCTCAATCAGGGTCGGATATACAAAATATCCCTTGGAATCATCGTATCCGCCGCAGATAACTTCTGCATCCTCGGATGCTTTTGCATAGTCGATATACTCTTTGTTGGTCTTGAATGCGGATGCATCAATAACAGCGCCCATCAGGTTTGTGAAATCAGTTATATCGCCAATTTTAATCTTCTCAATCTCTGCCAGCATACCCTCTTTAACCTGCGGCCAGATGCTTGCCGGAACAAATGCACGGGAAGCTGCGGAGCACTTCTGTCCCTGATACTCGTAGGATGCTCTTGTCAGAGCTGCTACCAGACCCGGTACGTCTGTGGAATTGTGAGCAAAGATGAAGTCCTTTCCACCAGTCTCGCCAACCAGACGCGGATATGTTTTGTATTTCTTGATGTTCTCGCCTACTAAGGAGTAAACACCGCTGAACACTTCGGTAGAACCTGTGAAATGGAATCCTGCCAGGTTCGGATCGCTTAATACGTACTTGCTCATGTCAGAACCACGGCTCGGTACGAAGTTGATAACGCCTGCCGGAAGTCCTGCTGCCATCAGGGCCTGCATTACATAGTAATTGGAAAGAACTGCTGTGGTAGCCGGTTTCCAGAGAACTACGTTACCAGCAATCGCCGGAGCGGTCGGAAGGTTAGCACCGATGGATGTGAAGTTGAATGGGGAAATCGCGGTTACGAAACCTTCCAGTGGACGGTACTCGATGCGATTCCAAACATTCGGTGTGTTGTTCGGCTGTCTGTCATAAATCTGCTGTAAGTAATATACGTTGAAACGAAGGAAATCGATCAGCTCGCAGGTATCAATCTCAGCCTGATATACAGTTTTGCTCTGTCCTAACATGGTAGCTGCATTTACTTTATCTCTCATCGGACCAGCGATTAAATCAGCTGCTTTTAAGAAAATAGATACGCGGTGTTCCATTGGCATCTCGGTCCATGCTTTTCTAGCTGCCAGAGCTGCTGCAATTGCATCCTTTAACTCTTTCTCACCGCCGGAAGCTGCTTCTGCAATTACATGAGCATGGTCATGCGGCATAACTGCTTTGGTCTTTCTCTCTGTCCAAACTTCCTTACCACCGATGATCATCGGAACCTGAACAACCTGTGCGGACTGGCGCTCCAGCTCTTTCTTTAAGCTGGCTCTCTCCGGGCTTCCCGGAAGATATGCTTTTACCGGCTCATTTTTCGGCATCTCTACTTTAAAATATCCATTGCTCATTGCTCATCTCTCCTTTTTGACATTTTGTCTCATTTGTGATTATGATATGAAAATTTTTCTCGCTTAATTTTCGTAAAATCTAATTTTTTCTTTTTAATTTTCATATCAATGAATTTCTATGGCTAAATATTAGCATATTTTTCATTTTATGTCAATACTATTTCATATTAAAAAATACGTGTTTTCATTATATTTTTCTGTACATATCGTATAATCTCTTTGTCTTTTCCTGTATTCTGTTTTGGATTGTAATTTTTATCGATGTTACTGTTCACGCATACTTGCCCAGTAACGGAATTTGCCGTGGCTTCGTATTTAAATACGGCAAATTCCTTCTGCCACCACGTTTTCTTACGGCACTTTCGCTTCCAAAAGTGCCCACCCGGGAACAGTAACTATCGATTCTTGTAATTCTGTATGTTTTTTTATGCTTTGTTTACGGGTCATGGTTTTTGTGGTATACTGATCCCGCCCGAAACAACTCACAAAAGTGAGTTTATCCTGAAAATAATTCACTTATATGAAAAAGGAGTTTGATTATGCTTAAATTAGAACGTACCAGCGTCATGAATCTGGAAAATGCCATGCGCGGTGCCCGCAATCCGATGAACAGCTGGGGACGGATGGACAGCTTTTATGATGAGAATGGCGAATATAAACTGGGACCGAACGATCTCGACCTTGCGAAACGCCTCCGCAAAGCAGGCAGCGACCACCGCAAGTTTCTGCGCCAGGTATTTGTCTCAGTCGATGTGACCGCACCTCTCTACTGGTGGAAAGAATATGATACTTATAAAGTAGCGACCGTCGCCAATTCAACCAGCACGATGCACAAAATCGCCAGCAAACCGTTTTCGATGGACGATTTCAGCTGCGACCACATGACAGCCGGAACACGCGCATTTATGGAAACAGTTATCGCCAAACTGGAGGAAATCCGCCTGCGTTATCTGGAGACGAAGAATAAGGATGACTGGTATGATATGATCCAGCTGCTGCCGAGCAGTTATAATCAGATGCGGACTTGTTCGTTTAATTATGAGACACTGATTAATATTTATTATGCCAGAAAGGATCATAAGCTGACGGAGTGGCATACATTCTGTGACTGGATCAAGACTTTGCCGTATGGGGAAGAATTGATTATTGGGGATGGGAAATAAATAGATAGCTAAATAATTTGATTGTCGTGGATGGGACGGAGAAAAAGCCGCCCGAGCAAAAATGATCAGGTTTCGAGGACTGGGATTTTCTAGGCATCTTCGGTTTGATTAAAAACAGAAAGAAATCCTCACAAAGCAAGTTTGTTGCGGTTTCTTTCAACATCAAATCCGAATCTGCCAAGTAAATCCTCAGTCTCGAAAATTCCATTTTTGCTCGGGCGGCTTTTTCTCCTGTTTATTGGATGATAACTTGGTAAAATTTAAGATCCTGGTGTCATCCAGCGCATGAATGCGGCTGGATGACACCAGAATCTTTTTTCGTTCCGTATGATAAATTACTTTGTCCACCATCTACTTTCTTATCTAACTATATTCAAGAAAGTACCCCATGTCTTTCTTCTAAATACTGAATGTGCGCTTAGAAGAAATGTTTAGTTATGGCAGAGAACCGGCATTCCCTTGTATACTTTCTCGTAGAGAAGTTTTGCTTTATCAACCGGCAGATTGATGCAGCCGTGGCTGCCGGAATACTGGTAGATGGTTCCGCCGAATTTACTTCTCCAGCTTGCGTCATGGAAACCGATGCCGCCGTTGAATGGCATCCAATAGTCTACGTGACTTTCATATTCATAGGTACCGTCTGCCTGTTTGGCGCCGCGCAGAACGCGGTCGGTCTGCTTGTAGGTCAGGCTGTAAATACCTTCCGGGGTTGTGTAGTTTTTGGATACGTTTCCGGTTACGCACGGAGCATCCCAGGTCAGGGCGCCGTTTTCATACATATATACATGCTGGGCGCCGAAATCAACTTCTGCGTAGGTATTGCCCCAGTCTGCGGCTGAATGGCTGGCTGCCTGCTGGGAGAACTGGACTTCACGTTCCTGATTGATGCCTGTCTGCGCCATCAGAACCAGGTTATCTGTCTCTGCAGTCTGGTCAATCTTCCATCCATAAGGGCCTGTCAAGGCAACCTCTTTTCCGGAAGTGGTATGGAAGGTACGGGTAGTTCCAGCTGTGTCGTATTTCGCTGCCAGCGTCTTGATGTAAGCAGCTGCCTTATCGCGGTCTACAGTAATGACACCATTCTCGCCGCCTGTATACCAGCTGACATATTCAGTACCGGACAGTGTCTCGGTTGCATCACCGATATGGAAGGTGATAGTCGCATTTTTAGCCTGGTTCATCTGGGCGCAGAGTGCTTTTAAGGATGCATCGCCGGAAGTCACCTGGATCGGTGTGTAACATCCCAAGGCTTCCAGATCAATCTCTGTCATGCCGGAGGCGATCGCCGCATTGATCGCCGTCTGTACCTTTGCCTTATCCACAGATTCTCCCTTTACTTCCGGAACAATCGTGAAATCTTTTCCTTCTTCCCAGGCGGATATATGGGCATCTACCGTTGGTGCTGCACTATCTGACATACAATTTAAGGAAGCAATGCGGTTTGCAAGCATCGTCTGATCACAGGAAAGCGGCATCGCGATCGTCAGCGCTCCTGCTCCAGCTGCCCCTGCTGCCTGCTGGTCAATCGCTGCCTGCAGCTCATTTGTAATCACTACTTTATAGCCGATCTCCGCTGCGGTGATCTCTTCTGTCTTGCCTCCACGTTCTTTGATCGTTAATTTATAAGAACCGTAATTCTGCTCCAGCTTTGCCTTTGCTTCCTCGTTGCTCATGCCGCCGACTGCGACGCCATTTACACTTGTTCCATTTGCAAAACTGCCATCTGCCAGTACTGGCTGTGCAAACATCAGCACCAGTGCAGCTGCCGCACCAGTCATTTTAAGTATACTCATACTTTTATTTTTCATTTTTTCACAAACCTCTCTGCCGCGCGATCTGGCTGCGACCTGTATATATGGATTCTGAATCCTTATTATAGCAGAGTCGGAAAAAAAGTCCAGACCGATTCTAAAAAAGATCGTCAAAAGATCCAATTCGTAAGAATTTCTTAACGGTTCCTTTTTTTCTTTCCTTTTTCTTTCATTTTTTCCATATTCATGATTGCAGTTTTTCCATTTTGCGGTATGATGGTATTCGTTGCAAATGAAGGGAGACTTTTATTTATGAAACGCTATGAAATGGATCTCTGTACGGGGGCTTTATGGAAGAAAATTTTATTGTTTAGTGTTCCGCTCATGTTTACCAACCTGCTTCAGGTTGTCTTTAATATGTCGGATGTCGCAGTGGTCGGGAAATTTGCCGGTTCACTGGCGCTGGGTTCCGTCGGCTCAACCAGCATCCTGGTCACGATGTTTACAGGCATCCTCATCGGCATGGCAAGCGGCGTCAATGCGCTGACCGCCCTCTATATCGGTGCCAAAAATGACCGGAATGTCCGGGAAACGGTACATACCGCCTGTATTTTATGCCTCAGCTCCGGGCTTCTGATTCTCCTGTTTGGTTTCACGTTCGCCAGACATATTCTCACGATGATGAATACGAAGCCGGAGCTGATCGACGGTGCTGTCCGATACCTGCGGATCTATGTTTTTGGTATGCCAGCGCTGGCACTCTTTAACTTCGGAAATGCGGTTCTGAGCGCCTCCGGCGATACAAAGCGCCCGCTCTATTATCTCTCTTTTGCCGGTGTTATCAATGTCATTTTGAATTTATTTTTCGTCATTATCTGCAAACTAGATGTCGCAGGTGTGGCATTGGCCAGCATTATCGCGGAATATATTTCGGCGGCTCTTGTCATCGCGCTCCTGCTTCGAAGCCGGGAAAATTATGCACTTCACCCGAGTGAACTTCAGATATCGCCGGACAAGGTAGGCAGAATCCTTCGAATCAGCATTCCGTCCGCCATTCAGAATATCCTTTTTGCCATCGCAAACATCTTTGTACAGACCAGTGTCAACTCGTTCGACCATGTCATCGTCGAGGGCAACTCAGCCGCTGCCAACACAGATCCTCTGGTCTACAATATGATGGCTGCCATCTACACAGGCTGCACCAGCTTTATCGCACAGAATCGTGGTGCCGGAAAACGGGAGCGGTGCCGCAGAAGCTACGAACTCTGCCTGCTCTATGCCACCTGCGTAGGGCTGATTCTGGGGATTTCGCTCTATCTCCTGCGCGTCCCATTCCTGTCACTCTTTACTAACGATGCAGAAGTTGTGACCGCCGGAACCACCCGTCTCGCCATCATGGCGCTCTCCTATGGGCTTAGCCCGCTGATGGACTGCACCCTGGCGGCATCCCGCGGACTGGGGCGGACCGTTATTCCAACCATCCTGGTTATATTGGGTTCGGTAGTATTCCGCCTTGCGTGGATTTTTACCATTTTTGCATACTTCCACACAATCCAGTCGCTGTACCTGCTGTACGCCTTTTCATGGGGAATCACCGGTATTCCGGAGCTTATTTACTTTATTTATATTTACCGGAATGGGGCAGCTGAGCCGGAAGTATGACTTTCAGGACATCCCTAAAAATGTTTAAAATTTCCATGTTCCCAAAAACGCCAAAAGGACCGCCGCATCTGGCATGCCCCCTTCTAAGTAAACAAGATTTTTATTGTTATCTTGGTCTGCTCAAAAGGAAATATGCCAGTCTGCGGCAGCCCTTCTTTCTATTTCCGGTCAATTTCCGGATTGACATGCACCATAATGTGTTTTACCTTCGGAAATGTCTTTTCAATGCTGTTATGCACCACCTCGGCAATCTTGTGCGCCTCCCGCAGCGGCATGGAACCGTCTACCTCAATCTCGATGTCCGCATAAATTTTGTTGCCAAAGATCCGCGTCTGAAGCAGGTCAATCCGCGCCACATCTGGATTCTGGAGAACGCAGGCGCGCAGCTGTTCTTCGGTCTTCTCATCACAGGAATGATCGACCATTTTATCCATCGCATCTTTAAAAATCTCATACGCCGCTTTCACGATAAAGACGAAAATAACCAGGCTCGCGATCGGATCCATGACCGGAAATCCCATTCTCGCGCCCACGATTCCGACCAGCGCACCGATCGAGGAAAACGCATCGGAACGGTGATGCCATGCATCTGCCATCAGTGCGCTGGAATCAATCTTTTTCGCATAATATCGGGTGTACCAGTACATCGCTTCTTTACTGACAATGGATATAACAGCCGCTGCCAGCGCCAGCATCCCCGGTACCTGCAGGTGACTGTATTCTCCCTTGAGCACGTCCGTAAGCGCCTCCACGCCAATCCCCAGACCTGTCATAAAGAGAACCATCGAGAGGACAATCGCAGCCACACACTCCATCCGCTCATGTCCATACGGGTGCTCCTTGTCCGGCTGTTTGGACGACAGCTTAATTCCAATCACCACGATCATCGTGCTGAACACATCGGACGCCGAATGGATACTGTCACTGATCATCGCATTCGAATGTGCGAACACGCCGGCTAACAGCTTCATAAACGCCAAAAGGATGTTCACTACTATCGTTACAAAAGACACTTGATTTGCCACCTTCTGAAAATCATTCTGTTTCATATTCGTTACCTCCAAAAAATATCTCATGGCACTAACGATAGGTGGGTGCTGCAAACCCATAAAAAAGTATAAAAAAACACCCACGAACCAGTATGAGTAACTACTGTCCCGTGGATGAAACTAACTTCCACTGTCGCTTCTGCGACCCGACCCCATGATATTCACGGTCTGCTCAGTTTGTACTGTAGTTTGATATGCAGTGCAAAGAGTTTATGATGAATAATAGCACAAATTTACTTTGTTGTCAATATCGGGAACCGCCCCTTTTTCCATATCTATTTTTTCAATTCCTTAATTCCAGCCTCAAGTCCTGCCGCCGTCAGCGGAAACATCGGAATCTCCTCGCGGATCAGACTGATCGTGTACGCACCGTAGGCATATGCCCAGTTATTTTCCCGCATCGGGTTCAGCCAGATCGCCGCCGGAAAACGCCGGTGCATCTCCTGCAGCCAGTAAATGCCCGTCCGCTCGTTGCTGTGGAAATAGTCGAGACTGCCGCCGCGGTACAGAAGTTCCGACGGCGCCATCGACGCATCCCCAACCAGAATTACCTTGTATTCCGGTTTCAGGTTGTGAAAGACCCACTCGGTCGAGATCTTATCCCTCCAGGAGCAGGACGGCGTCGTAAACAGCTGATCGTAGAAACAATTGTGGAAATAATAAATCTTCAAATCCTTAAAATGGGACGACTGATTGACCGCCTGGAACAACCGATTGCACAGATCCGCATATGCCCACATCGACCCGCCGCTGTCCATCAGAAGCAGAAGCTTCGTCTGGTTCTTTCTCGGGCGCTCCATGACGAGCTCCAGACATCCGCCTTCGTCGCAGGTCTTCTCGATCGTTTTCTCCACATTGAGTTCCGTTTTCGGTCCATCCTCACGGCAGGATAAAAGACGCAGCTTTTTGAGCGCCACCTGGAACTGCCGGATCTGGATGACCGCATCGTCGCGGAAATCGCGGTAATTCCGCTGTTCCGCCACCTGCAGCGCGCTCCGGTTTTTGCCCGGTCCGCCCACGCGGATGCCCTTCGGGCTGTAACCGGAATGTCCAAATGCCGACGTACCGCCGGTTCCAATCCACTTATTGCCGCCGTGGTGCTGCTCATGCTGCTCTTTCAGTCGTTCCGCCATCATTTTACGGATATCGTCCAGATCAAGTCCCGCAAACCGCGCATCGACCTCATCCTTATCATACGGCGTCTGCGCGTGCGCCTTGGCAAGCCAGTCTAAGACCTCCTTCGGAAGTTCCTCAAACGTCTGCACATTTTTAAAATATGCCAGAAATGCCTGGTCAAATTTGTCATATTCGGACTCTTTTTTGACCAGAACCGCCCTCGCCATATAGTAAAACTCCGTCAGGCTCGCGTCGTTCAGGTTCATTTCCAGCGCATCCATCAGGCTGTTCCACTCATTGAGGCTCGTCTTCATCCCGTAAGAACGGAGTAGATACAGAAAATCAGTAAACATATCGGTTATTCTCCACCAGCTTTAAATCCTCTGTCTTTTTTAAGAGTACCCCCGCAAACGGGATCTCCTTTTCCAGCTTCTCCACCGGCACGCCGCCGATCACAAGCGCCTGAATCCAGTCCAACACCTCGGAGGTACTCGGCTTCTTCTGCAGACCGCGCAGATCGCGCACCCGGTAGAAGGCGTCCAGCACGCCGTCGATCAGCTTCTGGTCGAGATCCGGGTAATGTGCCTTGATGATCTTCTCCATCATCGGCTGCTCCGGGAATGCAATATAATGGAAGATACAGCGGCGCAGGAATGCATCCGGCAGCTCCTTCTCCGCATTGGAGGTAATAATCACAATCGGACGGTGCTTCGCTTTGACAGTCTTTCCCGTCTCCGGAATGTAAAATTCCATCTTGTCAAGTTCCCAGAGCAGGTCGTTCGGGAATTCCAGATCCGCTTTATCGATCTCATCGATCAAAAGAACCGTCTGCTTTTCCTTCTCAAATGCCTCTCCCATCTTTCCGAGGCGGATATATCTGGCAATATCATCAACGCCGTCCGCACCAAACTGGCTGTCGTAAAGACGCTGTACCGTATCGTACACGTAAAGACCGTCTTGTGCGCGAGTCGTCGATTTAATATTCCAGATCAAAAGTTCCATATCGAGGGATCTGGCAATCGCCTCCGCGAGCATCGTCTTTCCAGTGCCCGGTTCTCCCTTGATTAAGAGCGGCTTTTTGAGCGCCGCCGCAATGTTAACGCTACGGATCAGTTCATCCGAAGCGATGTATTCGTCACTGCCGTGAAATTGCTGCATGGTAAATTCTCCTTTTAGAAAGTTCTCCTTTTACATAACTGTAAACACTAACAAGGGCGGCATAACGATTCAGGATCCATGCTGACTGCGATCGGTTCGGATCCATCGTTCCTCCCGATCGTCATACATAATCCTGCCCGTTTGCCGCCCTATTGATTTGCGATACCAATGCCAAAAGTTCAGCAATCCGGTGCAAGCTTGCTTGCAGGAAGATTTTTGAATTTGGTATCAGAGTGTCAAAAAACTTTTTGACCCTTTCATCATAATATAGCAATATTCTAATAGTTTGTCAAATCGTATATATGTTAGGATTTCATTAGAAAAACACGATTGTTACTGCTCACTATTCTACTTTGCCACCCGGATATTCTTGCTGCCGCTAAATCCTTCCGGCGGCTCTGTCTCCGTGAGGATCGTCGCTTCTTCAAACACCCCGAACGTCACCGAACTTACCATGCCGAATTTCTGGCTGTCCGCCAGCACATAGCAGCGCTCTGTCTGGCGCATCGCCTCTTGCTTGACTAATGCCTCATTCGGATCCGGCGTCGTGAAACCGTGGCGCTTGCTGACGCCGTTGGTTCCAAAAAATCCCTTTGTAAAATGATAGCCCTGGATCGTCAGGATCGCCTGACTTCCGATGACCGCCTCCGTCGTGCCCTTTAACTCACCACCAATCAGAATTACGCGGTTTCCGGCGGCTGCCAGCCGTTTGGCATGTGATACCGCATTCGTCACAAACGTGGCGCTGCGCGCCGGAAGATAGTCTAAGATATACCCGGTCGTCGTGCCCGCGTCCAGATAGACAAAATCATCCGGCTGGATAAGTCCCGCCGCAAACTGGGCGATTCTCCTTTTCTCCTCCTGCTGCAATTCCATCTTCTGTGCCACTGACGGTTCGGTTCCCGTAAATGTCCCGTCTGAGGACACCGCGCCGCCAAACACCTTGGTCAGGCGCCCCGCCTTGTCAAGCGCATTCAAATCCCGCCGGATCGTCGATTCCGAAACTCCCAGCACATCTTTAATCTCAGGAACTGTCACACTCCTCTTTTTATCCAGAAGTTCCAAAATCAGTTCGTATCTTTTTTCTGTCAGCATGACTCTTTTCCTTTCATCTTCTGCTGTGGTTGAACTTTTTTAGCTCAATTTTTCACTTCTCTCTGTCTTAATATTCTTATCAACTGCAGCTGCTTTCGACAATGACCTTCCGAATCGGCAGCACACTCCCCGGCGATACGGAAAGCTCATCCACCCCCATTTTCAGGAATTCTTTTGTCAAACTCAGATCCGCGCCCAATTCGCCGCAGATACCTGCCCAGATGCCCTCGGCGTGCGCATTTTCGACAACCATGCGGATCATCGCCAGCACCGCCGGATGGTGCGGATCGTAAAATGCATCCAGCTCCGGGTTCTGACGGTCAACTGCCAGCGTATACTGGGTCAGGTCGTTCGTTCCGATGCTGAAAAAGTCCACTTTTTTCGCCAGTTCCCGGCTTACCATGACTGCCGCCGGGGTTTCAATCATAATGCCCTGCTTCGGGTCGCCAAACTGGAGATTCTGTGCGGTCAGCTCCGTCTTGACCTCCTCGACAATCTTCGCGATCGCCTCGACCTCCCAGACACTTGTGATCATCGGATACATGATCTGGAGATTGCCATAGGCACTTGCCCGAAACAACGCGCGAAGCTGTGTCTTGAAAATCTCCGGTCTTGTCAGGCAGATACGGATCGCCCGGCAGCCCATCGCCGGATTTTCCTCTTTTTTCAGTTCAAAATAATCGCACTGCTTGTCCGCGCCGATGTCCAGCGTGCGGATAATGACCGGTTTGCCCGCCATCGTTTCCGCTACCTGTTTATATACCTGGAACTGCTCCTCCTCCGTCGGAAATGTTTCTTTTTCCAGATACAAAAATTCGCTGCGGAACAGTCCGATGCCCGCCGCATCGTTCTGAATGACCGACGCCAGATCCTTGCTGTTGCCAATGTTCGCATACAGGCGGATCTTCTTGCCATCCATAGTGACTGTTTCGCGCCCTTTCAGTGTTTGCAGCAGTTCTTTCTTCTCCTGTTCCTCCCGCTGCCGGCGGCGCATTGTTTCCAATGTCTCCTCATCCGGTTCCACATACAGGACTCCGTTAGTACCATCCACAACCGCAAATTTCCCATCTACCGTCTCATCGAGCGCCACGTCCGTTCCGATCAGCGCCGGAATGCTCATCGTACGCGCCAGGATCGCCGTGTGGGAATTGACGGAACCGTGTACCGTCACAAAGGATAGCACCTTGTCCTTTTCAAGCTGTACCGTCTCTGACGGTGCTAAATCATCTGCCAGAATAATCACCGGCTCGTCCGTATGGATGCCCTGACCTGCGCCTCCGGACAGAACGCGCACAATCCGCTCCGAAATATCTTTGACATCCGCCGCGCGCCCGCGCATATATTCGTCCTCCATCGCCGCAAACATCTGGGCGAAATTGTCACCGGTCACCGCAACCGCATACTCGGCATTGACCTTCTGCGTATCGATGATATTCTGAACCGCGTCCAGATAGTCCTCGTCCTCCAGCATGATCTGATGAATCTCAAAAATCGCCGCATTCGCCTCGCCAACTTCTTTTACCGCCTTTTCATACAACTCGCCGAGCTGGCGGATGGACTCCTGAACTGCCGCATTAAACCGCGCTTTTTCCTGCTCTGTATTCTCTATTTTCGTCCGTTTTACGGTCTGCTCGCCTTTCTGATACACACATATTTTTCCAACTGCGACACCGCCAAATACACTTTTTCCACGATACGTCTGCATGATCATTCCCCTTTCCATTGATCCATTATTGAAAAATGCCGCCATGTAATAATCCCTTACATCGCGGCATCTTTGTTAAACTACATATTTTCCTTCATAAACTGGCTGACTGCCTCATAAGCTGCTTCTTCGTCCTCGCCCTCAAAAGTCAGGGTTACTTCCTGTCCGTTCTTTACCGCCAGTCCCATGATACCGAAAATCTTTTTGCAGTCGCCGCTCTTTCCATCTTTCGCCAGCTTGATCGTACTCGTAAACTGTTTTGCCGCCTTTACCAGTTCACCTGCCGGGCGTGCGTGGATTCCTTCCGGGTCTGTAATGGTATATTTAAACTCTTTCATGATGATGTTCTCCTTCTCATTATAACCTATTTTGATTGATTTGACCAAAAAATTTCTAATAAAGATTCACATTCCGTCAAAAAAAATTATTTATCTATTCTTCTACATTCTTCTTGAGAACTCCTAAGAGTACCGTCGAGATCGCCATGCCAACCACCAGTGCCAGCAGATAGAACAGCGGATTTCCCATAACTGGGAATACGAAGATTCCGCCATGCGGCGCCATCAGCGTACAGTTAAATAACATGCTCATCGCTCCCGCAACACCCGAACCGACGATGCAGGCTGGAAGCACATGTACCGGATCGGACGCTGCAAATGGAATCGCGCCCTCCGTGATGAATGCCAGACCCATGATGAAGTTGGTCGGTCCTGCCTCGCGCTCTTCCTTTGTAAATTTCTTCTTAAACAGCATTGTTGCCAGCGCAATCGCACACGGCGGTGTCATACCGCCAATCATAACAGCTGCCATCACATCGTAGTTGCCGGAGGCGATTGCCGCCGTACCAAATACATATGCCGCCTTGTTGAATGGACCGCCCATGTCGATCGCCATCATCGCCGCCAGCACAAAACCAAGAATCAGCTTACTCGAACCACCCATGCTGCTCAGACCATTGTTTAACGCCATATTGATCGCGCCCATGACCGGCTCTACGACGAAGCTCATAACCAGTCCGATGAGCAGGACGCCCACAACCGGGTAAATCAGGACCGGAGCAATCTTTTCCAGTGCCTCTGGAAGATTCTCGCACGCTTTCCGAAGCGCCAGAATCAGATATCCGGCAATAAAACCTGCCGCCAGGGCACCAAGAAAACCTGATTTTCCCTGAGAAGCAATCATGCCGCCGACAAAACCGACTGCCAGCGCCGGGCGGTCTCCGATCGCCATCGCGATGAAACCAGCCAGAATCGGGAGCATAAAGCCAAATGCCACACCACCGACATTTTTAAACCATGCCGCCAGCGGGGTAATCGTACCAAAGTTTACACGCTGGTCGAGCGGAAGTGCATTCATATCCACACTGAAACCATCAATCAGAAACGCAATCGCAATCAGGATGCCGCCGCCGACTACAAACGGAAGCATGTGGGAGACACCATTCATCAGCTGCGTGTAAATCTGGTGTCCGACACTGCCCGATTTGCCGCCAGAGGCTGCCTTTGCCGGGCTGCTGCTTCCAGATGATGCTGCGTGGTAAACCGGTACCTCCCCGGACGCCGCGCGCTCCAAAAGCTCCGGTGCCTTGCTGATACCGTCCGAAACCTGACATTCGATCACTCGTTTTCCGTCAAATCGATCCATCGGCACCTGTGCGTCCGCTGCCACGATGATGCAGTCCGCCGCCTCGATCTCCTGTGCCGTCAGCACATTTTTTGCTCCGGCTGAACCGCGCGTCTCAACTTTGATCTTCCAGCCCTTCGCGCGTGCCGCTTTTTCCAGACCTTCGGCTGCCATGTAGGTGTGCGCGATACCGGTTGGACAGGAAGTAACCGCTAAGATCTTCGGTCCGGCTGTCTTTTCCGTCTCTGCACCCGCTTTTTGCGCCTGAATCTCCTGACCACCTGCTTGTGCGGCATTCTCTCCATTTGTATCTGCCGCTTCTTCGCCGGAATCAGCCGCCAGTCTCTCATCGATGCCTGCCTGTTCTGCATCTGCCTTATCAATAATGGAAAGAAATTCTTCCACCGAAGAGGCATTTCGCAGAGAATCTGAGAAATGCTCGTCCATCATGAGAACGGAAAGCTTGCTCAACACATCCAGATGTACGTTATCTTTTGTATTTGGCGCTGCAATCAGGAACAGCAGAGTGACCGGTTCGCCGTCCAGGGAGTCGAAATCCACGCCATTTTTGATGACCATCGCCGCCAGCCCCGGCTTTTTGACCGCATCACATTTTCCATGAGGAATTGCAATCCCCTCGCCGATACCGGTCGTGCTCTCTTCTTCTCTCGCATAAACCTGCTTGCGGAATGCCTCGACATCCGACAGCTTTCCGCTCGCCGCCATCAGCTCTACCGCCTTGTCCAGTGTCTCCGATTTGCTGGTGGGTGCCGCATCCAGCGATATACTTCTCGGATCCAGTAAATCAGTAATCTTCATATCTGTTGCCTCCCTATTTATGCCCGAATGTCAGGTATGCATTGCATATCCGGCAGTACATTTTGCCAGCTTCAAAAATGTCTGCATACAACCTCATCCGATTTTTGTGATTTTACAGTTCTCATACACTTTCTTTATCTCATCCTTCGTCGCCAGCTGCTCCGAAAAGGCGCTCGCGCTTCCAGCTGCCAGTCCCATGCGGAAAGCGTGTTCATAATCTCCGCTCTCCCCGTATCCGGCCAGGAAACCGGCTACCATCGAATCTCCGGCTCCGACACCATTTTTCAAGGTTCCCTTCGGTGCTTCCGCCGCATAGACGCTTCCATCCTCCGCCAGAAGAACCGCGCCCTTGCCTGCCATCGAAACCAGCACGTTGACCGCACCTTTTTCCTGCAGCTTCTTCGCATACGGAACAACTTCCTCCCGCTCCGAGAGCTTCACGCCGAAAATGTCTCCCAGTTCATGATTGTTCGGTTTGATTAAAAATGGATGGTGTCCCAGCACATTGAGCAGCAGATCCTTGGTCGCGTCCACAACAATCCGGACGTCCCTGCCATCCAGGCGCTCCATAATCTTCTGATAAATATCATCCGGCATCGACGCTGGAATACTTCCAGCCAGCACCAACGTATCATCCGCCCCCAGCCGGTCAAGCTGGGTCATCAGCGCATCCACCGCTTCCCGCGGAATCTTCGGTCCCCGACCGTTGATCTCAGTCCCGTCGATGGATTTCAGCTTCAGGTTGATGCGGGAGACTCCCTCATCCAGGGAAATAAACTCGGCTTTCACGCCCAGCTGCTCCACTTCCTTCCGAACCTCCTCGCCGACAAACCCGGCAGTAAAGCCAAACGCCGTATTGGCAATTCCAAGGTTTTGAAGGACCGTCGAAACATTGATTCCCTTTCCGCCCGGAAGCAAAAGCTCCGAATCCGTCCGGTTGGTCAGTCCGAGCTTAAAATCGCTCACTGACACAATATAATCTAACGATGGATTAAAGGTTACCGTATAAATCATAAGCCTTCATTCCTTTCTTATCTTGATTGATTCTGACTGTATTATAAAATCATTTTCATTCAAAATCAATCAAACTTATTCACAAACATGCTGCCTCTTTTTGGGTTATATTGCACAATTTTGATTTTTTATGATTGTTTTTGATTGATTGTTTCGTGTGAATTCCGGCGAAACGATTGCTGTCACTGATGGAATAGTGTTTCCAAAAACATCATTTTTACTCAGTTTCATCTCCTCTTCTAATCGTAAAATCCCCCTTTGTTGACAAGGATTTCCCCATTTGCTATAGTAAATGAAGAATTTTGTAATATCTTTGTAATATTTCCAAGATGTTTTTATATCAGAAAGGATATACGATATGAACGATTCCCCTTTGAAACCTGCTTCTTCCAGGCGCAAAAAAATGGATAAAACAATGATGGCGATCTATTTCCTGATCCTTTTTATTGTGGCCGGGGCGGCTCTGCTGGCATTTTTATGCCTCTCTAAACCTTCTGATAAGAAGAACAAAGCAGGCTCTGATCCTTCCATCGCTTCTTCCAGCACCTTAAAAAACAGTCATCAGACCGGCACCGATGCTAAAAGTACGGCGAAAGCCAAAATCAAAGAAGAAAAGCCGGTCGATCCATATGAAAATCTGGCGGTCGCCAATGTGGATGATGCGCTGAACCTGAGAGAAAAACCAGATACAGATGCCAAGGTACTCGGCACCTGCTTCCGCGGAGGCGGCGGTACCATTTTAAAACGCAAAAATGGCTGGACAAAAATCCGCTCCGGTGGGCTGGAGGGATGGCTCAAGGACGATTATCTTGTATTTGGCGATGATATCAAGCCGCTCGCCAAAGAGCTCGGTCTCTATATCGCTACCGTCAGCACACAGACACTCCATGTACGTGAGGAAGCCAGCACGGATTCTGCCATCGTCGGTCTGGCTGCCGCGGAAGACTACTATCCTGTACTGAGTCAGGAAACTGGATGGGTCAAAATCCAGCTTTCCGTCGACACCTCCGGTTACGTTTCTTCTGATTATGTCACAATCAGCGTCAAGCCAGGACGCGCAATCAGCATTGAGGCTGAGATGGCAGCGCTGGAGGAGGCACGACAGGCTGCTGAAGAAGCTGAGCAGGCATCCAGAGCCGCCGAGGAAGCCCAGATTGCAGCCGCAAAATCGCAGGCAGAAGCAAACGCGACTAAAGGTTCCTCCCAGACTTCGGGAAAATCTGGAAATTCTGGAAGCTCTTCGAAAAAGAGCACGGCTGCACCAGCCGCTAAATCATCCTACGTGATCTCCGCCTCCGAGAGCGACGTTTATCTGCTCTCCGCCTGCCTCACGATGGAAGCCAACGGCGGATCCTATGAAAGCTATCTGGCAGTCGGAAGTCTGATCGTCAACCGCGTCAAATCTGGCAAATGGGGCAAATCCATCTCCAGCGTCATCTACGCGGACGGACAGTTCCCAGGCGCGACCTCCGGCCTGCTTGACAAATATCTCGATAGAGGACCGTCCTCTACTGCCACCAAGGCGGCAAAGGCAGCGCTCGCCGGGGAGAATCAGATAGGCGACTACCTTTATTTTACCTCGACCAAATCAGCAAACTACGACAGCTACTCCAGCTATCAGGTGGTTGGTGGGAATTGTTTCTATAAAAAATAAAAGGCTAAAAAAGGCGGATTTAAACGCATTACATTAAACCTCATATACATTCCCATCGCCTTATGATATGATAATCATATCAGCAAAACATACAGGCAGAGGACACCTACTGTCCATACCTTATTGATAGGTACTCTCGGAGTCTTTCCTGCAAATCATCTCACAAAATTAAGCACAGAAAGCTTCCGGGAGTCCATTGATTACAAATGGAGGAAATTATGAGAAAATCAATTTATACCTTGATGGTTTCCACTCTCATCGCAGCCGCCAGCATGACCGCCTGCTCCAGCCAGCCGTCTGAAACAACCACGGCTGAAACAACTGCCGCTGAATCCACACAGGAAAACGATACATCAGCAGAAAGCAGCGATGCCAGCGAAACAACTACTGCCGGAGAAAAAGAAACCTCCCAGACAACGGATGCAGATCATGCAGAAGACGAGACTCTGAGCGAAAAAGAAATCACAGAACTTTACCGTGGTTTTGCCAGATCCCTTCAAAGCATCATCGCCAATAAAAATATGAACGATTTAGCCGAGCTGCTTGTCTATCCGTCCTACATCGGCATCGATGACGGGATTGTCGTAAATAACAGAACTGAATTTATGGCTCTCGACGCAGACAAAGTATTTACCGACGCGCTGATTGAGGCAGTCAAGACAGCCGATGTTTCTTCCACCGAACTGACCAAGGCAGGTTTCATCGTAGGCGATCCATCCGGTAAACCGGCAGTTACCTTTGGTCTGGACAAAGAGGGATCTATCGGTATCACAGCTATTAACTACTAATCAGAGATAAAATAGTGAAAAAGAGCGCCGCAACACTCACAAACCGGCTTTCCATTTCTGGTAAAACTGCTCCATGAGTGCCGCAGCGCTCTTTTCTATGTTACAGCCAGACAACTGCATCCATCAATCCGGCTGACTGCTTCTTCTACATTATCCTTCAATCGCAATATATTTTTTCTGCTCGACTTCCGGTTTTGCTTCTTTCTTCGGAACAAAAATCTTCAAAATACCATGCTTAAATTCCGCCTTGATATCTTCCTCGGTTATATCATCACCGACATAGAAGCTTCTCGCACAGGAACCTGCGTAACGCTCTCTGCGGATGTAACGACCGGTCTTTTTCTCCTTCTCGTCCTCATCCAGTCCCTTCGCAGCCTGAATCGTCAGATTACCATCTTCCAGGGAAATCGAAATCTCTTCTTTCTTAAATCCCGGCAGATCCATCTCCAGCTCATAGCCATCTTCCATTTCCTTGATATCAGTCTTCATCAGGTTCTGTCCATGGCGTCCATACAGCTTTTTCTCTATCTTCTGTCCGGCATTATCATCATAAAACGGAAAATCATTAAAGAAATCATCAAACAAATTTTCTCCAAAAATACTCGGCATTAACATAAGTCATCTCTCCTTTTCTAACTTCATTTCATTATGTTTATTTACCAACATTTTCGGAACCGGGACGGTCTGGGAACTTTTCTTTTCTTCCTCTTCCTTCGTTCTGGCTATGTTATAGCACTTCTTATTAGCACTGTCAAGAGTTGAGTGCTAATTTTTTGTGAAGAATTTGTGAACGCTACGAGCCATGCACATTTACGTGAAAGGGGCTGTGAAATAAGTCCCTAAAAGAAATAGAGGATACGGCACCTGCCACTGAATCTATCGCTGCACCTGCCTCCAATTATCAAAAAAGTAAATCATGAACGCTCCGTTCACTGCAGACATTTTACGCAGACTGACTGGGGCAATATCAAGAACTACGATTTATGTATCAAATCCAACGACTACGGCGCACCTGAAACAGCCCAGATTATTGCAGATCTGTTCCGGAAGAAAATGCATCTTTAATCGTATTCTTATTTCAAAGAAACTTCCTTAACCGTGTTCTCATCCGATTCTTTCCATACACAGCACAAACGAGACACTTTGCATCCCTGTTTTATCAGGGATTGCAGTTCTTACATGGTTCATATCCATCTGCAATCACTTCATCGCGCGTACCGGTAAATTCCTGCCGGTTTGCCGCCTTCATCTGGGTGACAGATGTGCAGCTTGGAAGGTGAAATTTTTTCGAGTTGGTATTGAGAATGTAGGTCTGAACCGTCGCGCTGCTTCCAGAGGATCCAGCGCCGCCTCCCGACGAACCAGCTGCTCCCGATCCAGCCGATTGATTCTGGCTGCTGCCATTTCCAGCCGTTCCCTGTCCGGCTGTGCTTCCCGCACTTCCAGAACCGTCCGCCCAGCTTTCTCCTGTCGCATAATCGATCGCAATACCCGGCTGGACATTATAGACGTACACGCAGAATAGCACTCCCTCGCCCTGATCCTCGACGGATTCCGCCTCCATCAGGACGCCGGAGGCAACCAGATTACCGCCCTCAAAAACCGGTGTCACGCGGTACATGACATGGTTTCCGGTTTCTTTCACGTAATCGGCTGTCAGATTTTCAAATGGCAGCATTCCCTGTACGTTCAGATATCGGGTTCCGGTAATCAGGTTTTTGACATTAGCATTCTCCGCCGTGAGCTGGTAGCCGATCAGATGACAGCGGTTATAGAGATACTTTCCATCCACATTGTCATACTTCGCCGTATGCCAGCCCGTCGGCTTGACTTCCCCGATCGAGCCGCGCTTCTCCGTCGGCATCGTGTCCTGCGAAACCGAAGCATATGCCACGCCGCAGCGCCCCAGGCTGTCCAGATCACTGTAACTCTCAAATGATACATCCGTCAGGTCCGCATCGGTAAAATACGGCACATTTCCATTGACTGCCACATACAGCTGACCGGAATATGCCGGTACATCCGCCAGATTAAATGACGTTCCCGAAGCAGAAGATACTCGGTTTCCACCATTTTCTGACGATGACACTGCCTGTGAATCTCCGTCCGCACTTTCCGCCTGATTTTCCTCCGCGCTGACACTTCCGTTTCCATTCAGACTTCCCTCTGGAATCTCCTGCGCGCACGCTGAAACAGACAGCATCGCCGCTGCAGCCAGCCCCAGAAGCCACATTTTCAATTTTCTCATATGAATTTCTGCCTTTCCGTTTAAGCCTATCCCTTTCAGAGCCATGTAGATTTGCGCGTTCTGGCGCCTGATTTTCAGGTGCAGAACCGGCTCTTTTTTATATTTGACTTGTTTTTTATGTTTTTCTTACTCTTTTATATTGTACTTACTTTTTATGCATATTTTTTACCTGCGCACATACCGCTCTTCTGTGATTTTCTCATGCGAGGAACCCGCATATTCCTGCGTTTCTGCCAGCTTCCAGCTGCCCAGATCCATCTTAAAATACATATCTGCCGGATAATCCCGGTTCCAATGACAAAGAATCACTTCTTCGATCCGGCTCTCATACGGAACAACCTCCTTGTCCTCGACAAAACAGTACTCTCCCGGTCCCGCCTTTTCCAAAAATGCTTCATCTGCCTGAATCTGCCCCAACTGCCCGGATTGCCCCAGTTGCCCGGGTTGTTCCTGTTCTTTTGGCATATTTCCACTCACCTGTAAAAACTGTTTCTGGCTGTATGCATTCATCCACAGTTTTTCCCCACCTGTCAGCTCCAGAATACGCTTTCTAAGCACGCGGTCCTGGCTCTGCCGTCTGTGATTGAACATCATGCCGTTCTGATTATCCACACATACAATTATCTTCATCTCTCTTTTTCTCCCTTTTTCTATCTGCTGTACGCCTCATGTTTCCCAAGGAATCAAAGCAAGCGTCAGCTCCTCCATCCAGGTCCGCAGATTGGGACGCCTGACTGCCAGCGTGTTGACAATCACCGATCGTACACGCACCGGCATCGTTTCTCCTTCTTTTACCAGCCTGCTCACATCGTTTATGACATAAAAATTGCCATTCTCATATCCCAGATACATCATCACATGTCCCGGAAAATATAGAAGTGTGCCCGGTTCTAATACTTTTAAAATCTGCTTTTTTTCTGAGCAGCGCCGCCCCGCCAGCTCTATTTTTCGAACTGGCATCTGCAACTGCCCGGTCGTATTGCGAGGCAGGATCCATCCAAAACAGCGATACACCTCCCGGATATAGGAAGAACAATCCCGGCTTTCCAGCATTCCGCCCCAGCCGTAGCGGTCTCCCAGACACTTGAACGCCTGTTTAATAATCTCCTCATTTGTCAAGCTCAAATATCCCACCGATACGTCCCGGCTCATCGGAATCAATCCTTTTTGCCGGAAGAAACTGCCATCCGGGGCGCGGCATGGAAGCCAGACGATGTAATTATTCCAAGACAGTCTGTTCTGTACCCTCTGTTCTGCCTGTGCTTCTGTTGTCTCTATTACCGCTCCTGTCTCTTTTATTCTGTTTGTTTCTATTGTTTCTTTTATCTCTGGAATTCCTTCTTCCACGCACAATTCCAACACCGTCCCCATCCGAAGCCGGTACGCACTGGTTCCCGGATAGACTGCACTTGCTTCCAGCCAGACCATATCCCCTGTCACTACTAACGGATGGATCGGAAATGCCGCCATCAGCCATTCCGCCCGGTTCCGACAGACTGCCACCGACTCTGCCGATATCCAGCCCTCGCTGCATTCATTCCGGACATACAGATAACTCTCCTCCTGCACCGAACCCAAAATCAAAAGCGGTTCCCCAACCATACAGAGACAAAGTGCTGCCTCATCCCACTCCGGATCGGATGGATCCTCCTCATCGGCTAAAAAAGTCTCCATCGGAAACTGTTTGATCAACCCCTGTGAAGTCGCGATTCCATATTTGATATGAACATTTTTATTCACGCAATTTTGAGCATCACGTACAGTCCAATTTATCCCCTGTATCCCAAATGATAAGAAATTTCCACACCATTTATCATAAACAACTCTCTCTTCTTTGGCAAAGGCTTCCTTTTTCAAATCATGCATTTCCGTTCCAGATGTCCGTAAAATCCGTGCATTCAAATTTTCAATTTCTTCCGGCGTCATTTTTACTGATTCTGACACATTTTCTATATCGATCCAATGTTCTGCCTGACATTGTTCCTCCGAAACATCTGGTGCGAATGATAAAAAAGACGATCTCATATGAACTGATCCAAAACATCCTGCTTAATTTTCGTATCTTTTATATGATGCATCTTCCTTTTTTATACACAATAAGGAATCGGCAGCCTCCCCAGCTGGCGCCTCGTCGTTTCCGAAATTTAGTAATTCTCCGCATGAACCTCGAAATAAGCCTGCGGATGCGCGCATACCGGACAAACTTCCGGTGCTTTCTCGCCTACTACGATATGACCGCAGTTGCGGCATTCCCATACCTTCACTTCGCTCTTCTTAAATACTTCCTGCGCTTCCACATTGTGAAGCAGGGCACGGTAGCGCTCTTCATGATGTTTTTCGATCTCCGCTACCATACGGAATTTCACTGCCAGCTCCGGAAAGCCCTCTTCCTCAGCCGTCTTGGCAAATCCATCATACATATCTGTCCACTCATAGTTCTCACCGTCTGCAGCAGATGCCAGATTCTCTGCGGTATTTCCCAGACCGTCTAATTCCTTAAACCACATCTTTGCGTGTTCTTTCTCATTGTCTGCGGTCTTTAAAAAAAGGGCGGAAATCTGCTCAAATCCCTCTTTTTTTGCCTTGGATGCAAAATAGGTATATTTATTTCTCGCCTCTGATTCGCCGGAAAAAGCCTCCCTCAGGTTCTTTTCCGTCTGGGTTCCTGCATATTTGTTAGCCATTGCGTTGTCCTCCTTTTAATTGCATGAAAACAGATCATCTTTTCTTTTTATTATAGCACGATTGAATGTTTTTAATATGTTTTTCAAAAGCATTTTTTTCCAACATCCAGACAAAAACAGGGATATCAGACGTTCAAATCTGATATCCCCGTTTCTTTTCTAAATAGGAATCTACTACCTACCGCTTCCCCTACGCCTCATCAATCGCATGCCCGATATCATGGCGCATATATTTGTTAGCAAAATCGATCCACTCGGTCGCCTTGTATGCATTGGCGCGCGCCTCTTTCAGGTCTTTGCCCTTTGCAGTAACGCCCAGCACTCGACCGCCGTTTGTCACGATGTCGCCGTCCTCATCAAACTTCGTGCCCGCGTGGAATACATAGTATCCGTCTGCGTCCTTGAACTTCTCCAGGCCGTGAATCTTGAAGCCCTTTTCATATTTTACCGGGTAGCCGTCCGACGCCAGAACGACGCAGACTGCTGCATTATCCTCAAATTCAAGCTCAATCTGATTCAGGGTTCCGTCGATACATGCCTCAAAGACTTCCATGATATCATTCTTCATGCGCGGCAGGACAACCTGTGTCTCCGGATCGCCGAAACGGGCATTGTATTCCAGCACCTTCGGGCCATCCGCGGTCAGCATCAGACCGAAGAAAATGATGCCCTTGAAGGTACGTCCTTCCTTCTTCATCGCGTCAACCGACGGCTGATAGATGTATTTTTTGCAGAATTCATCTACTTCTTTTGTGTAGAACGGGCTTGGTGAGAAGGTTCCCATACCGCCTGTATTTAAGCCCTGATCGCCGTCCAGCGCCCGCTTGTGGTCCTGGGAAGAAGTCATAATACGGATCGTATCGCCATCGACGAAGGAAAGAACCGAAACCTCGCGTCCCGTCATGAACTCCTCGATGACCATCTGATTGCCGGCAGAACCAAACTTCTTGTCCTCCATGATCTCCTTGACGCCTGCCTCTGCTTCCTCTAAAGTATTGCAGATCAGAACACCTTTTCCAAGTGCCAGACCATCTGCTTTCAAAACGATCGGCATCTTAGCGGTCTGTAAGTATTCCAGCGCCTTGTGTGGATCGGTAAAAGTCTCATAGGCTGCGGTCGGAATGTTGTATTTCTTCATCAGATCCTTGGAAAATGCCTTCGATCCTTCCAGAATCGCCGCATTTTTTCTCGGTCCAAATACACGCAGTCCCTGTGCCTCGAACACATCCACGATACCGCCAACCAGCGGATCGTCCATGCCGATCACGGTCAGGTCAACCTCATGCTCTTTTGCAAATGCCGCCAGCTTATCAAATTCCATCGCACTGATCGGCACACACTCTGCATACTCTGCAATTCCCGCATTGCCCGGTGCACAATAAATTTTATCTACCTTCGGACTCTGAGCTACTTTCCATGCGATCGCATGCTCACGTCCGCCGCTGCCAACGATTAAAACTTTCATGTTCTTCTCCTTATATTCTTCCGTTTGCAATCGCATTGATCGCCTGCGGAAGCAGTACCCACTCTGCCTGTTCCATCACGCGCTGCTGCAGCGTTTTCGGCGTATCATCCGGCTGCACCTCTACGGCTTTCTGGAAGAGGATCGGACCGGTATCGGTTCCCTCATCCACATAGTGAACCGTCGCGCCCGTCACCTTGACGCCGCGCGCCAACGCCGCCTCATGCACCTTCAGTCCGTAATAGCCGACGCCGCAGAATGACGGAATCAGGGACGGATGGATATTGATAATTTTATTTCTGTATGCCTCGATCATCGCCGCCGGAATCTTCACAAGGAATCCAGCCAGAACGATGAGATCCGGCTTACATGCCTTGATAGTCTCCAAAAGCGCCTCATTGAACGCATCGCGTGTTTCATACGCCTTCGGAGTCACAACAAATGCCGGGACACCGTGGTTTTTCGCGCGCTCAATCGCATAAGCGCCCTCATTGTTGCTGATAACCGCCACAACTTCTGCGTTCGTGATCTTGCCGTTATCAACCGCATCCAGGATTGCCTGCAGATTTGTACCGCCGCCAGACACCATTACAACGACTCTTAGCATAATGTTACTCCCTTTTCTCCTGCCTCAATGGAACCGATGATGTACGGTGTATCGCCAGCGGACTTCATTGCCTCCATCGTTCGCTCTGCATCAGCCGCATCGACTGCTACGACCATGCCAATACCCATATTGTAGGTATTGTACATCATGTGCTCCTCGATATCGCCTTTCTTCGCCAACATACCGAAAATCGGCGGAATCTGATAGCTGTCTTTCTTGATGACTGCGCGGACGCCATCTTTCAGCATACGCGGAACATTCTCATAGAAGCCGCCGCCTGTGATATGGCTGCACGCTTTCACAGTCACGCCCGCATTCTTCACTGCTTTCAGCGCCTTTACATAGATACGGGTCGGTGCCAGAAGTGCCTCGCCAAGCGTGGTTCCCAACTCCTCATAGTAGGTCTCCAGTCCCTCTTTGTTGAGTTCCTTCTCAAATACCTTGCGGACCAGGGAGAAACCATTGCTGTGAACGCCGGTGGATGCCATACCGATCAGTACATCACCCGGTTTCAGGTTTTCGCCGGTAATCATGTCTTTTTTATCAACCACGCCGACAGCAAAACCAGCCAGATCATAATCTTCCTCCGGCATCAGCCCCGGATGCTCAGCTGTCTCGCCGCCGATCAGAGCTGCCTCCGACTGTAAGCAGCCTTCTGCAACGCCTTTTACGATATCCGCGATCTTTTCCGGATAGTTCTTGCCGCAGGCAATATAGTCCAGGAAAAACAGCGGCTCGCCGCCTGCACATGCAATGTCGTTGACACACATCGCAACCGCGTCGATACCGATCGTGTCATGCTTGTCCATGATGATCGCCAGTTTTACCTTGGTACCACAGCCGTCCGTACCAGATAAGAGAACCGGATCTTCCATCTCTTTAATCTTTGCCAGGGAGAATGCACCGGCAAAGCCGCCCAGACCTCCCAGCACTTCCTCACGCATCGTTTTCTTTACATGCTCTTTCATCAGTTCTACCGACTTATAACCAGCCTCAATATCTACTCCGGAATTCTTGTAATCCATGGTTTTCCTCCGTATGTCCTTGTTTATATTTTTAATATTTATTTCTGTGCCAGATACTCTTTATGTCCCAGTTTCTGTAATTTCTCATCCTTACCGACCACTTCGTTCTTCATCTCCTCAGAGTATGCTTTTAATTTTGCTAAAAGCTCCGGATCGGAAGTTGCCAGAATCTTGGCTGCCAGAATACCCGCATTCTTGCCGCCGTTGATCGCTACCGTCGCAACCGGAATACCGGACGGCATCTGTACGATCGAATACAGAGAATCAACTCCGCCTAAATCCGAGGTTTTCATCGGAATACCGATCACCGGCATCGGAAACAGTGCCGCGCACATACCCGGCAGATGCGCTGCCTTACCAGCACCTGCAATGATAACCTTAAAGCCTTTCTCCTCAGCGGATTTTGCATAGTTAAAAAAGATGTCTGGCTCACGGTGTGCAGAAATGATTGTCATTTCATAATCAATCCCCATCTTGTCCAGAAAATCTGCTGCCTGTGCCATGATCGGCATGTCCGAATCGCTTCCCATTACAATTCCTACTTTTGCCATCGTTCATTCTCCTTTTCTCTGCATTGTATTTATTAGTTCTACTTATAAGTAATTTGAATAAAAACAGCCTTACTTATTAGTAATGATACTAGGTTTTTGATCGCAAGTCAATAGGGTTTCGAGAATCCTTCAAAAAATACTATGAGATTGCAGCCTCCTTGCTTTTATGTTATCCTTATTGGCATCACAATGATTACAAAGAGGTTCCCTAAATGAAACGGACATTATCATACACTATTACAAATAAAAACAAAGCTGACACCATCGGCGCCTTCCTCCGCGATGCCGGATATTCCCGCCGCATCCTCATCGAGCTCAAACAGAACCCTGAGCAGATCTGCCTGAACGGAACACCGTCCTGGCTGAACACACCGCTTCAGATCGGAGACACCCTGACGCTCTTTCTCCCGGACGAACCCGTTTCTTCAGATATTCTTCCGGTCAATCTTCCGATTGATATAGTATATGAAGACGAAGATCTCATAATACTCAACAAAGCCCCCGGAATGCCTGTCCACCCATCCCAGGGACACCATGAAAATACGCTGGCAAACGCCCTCGCGTACCGGTTTGCCTCGCGCGGCGAACATTTCGTGTTCCGTGCCGTGAACCGCTTAGACCGCGACACCACCGGTCTTCTGCTGATCGCCAAACATAAAATAAGCGGCGCATTTCTCTCCGCCATGACTGCAAAAAAAGAGATACGCCGCGAATATCTCGCGATTGTTGCCGGTAAACCAGAAGAATCCGGCACCATCGATCTACCGATCGCCCGAAAAGATGGTTCCACCATCGAACGCTGCATCGATATGGATCATGGGGAACACGCCGTCACCCATTACCGGTGTCTCGATTACCGGGACGATCTCGACTGCTCCCTCGTCCGGCTTCGCCTGGAAACGGGGCGCACCCACCAGATCCGGGTCCACATGAAAGCCATCGGGCACCCGCTTTTAGGGGATTTTCTATACAACCCGGATTACCGCTTCATCGGACGGCAGGCACTTCACTCCTATACGGTGGCATTCCGGCATCCGATCACTGGGGAAGCAATGGAGTTTACGGCTCCGATGCCGGAGGATTTTTCCTTCTTCTATTAATACTGCTTCCGCAGTCCCTTCGGATAATGGTTTTTCAGCGTCCCGCCGCTCTTCTTGCCCCATCCGAGCGAATACCCGTCCACACTCACAAGGCACCAGCCTTTTCCGGCGTCTTCCTCAGAAAGCTGGATCGTCTCGCCGCGCAGGTATGCCGCCGTCTCCGGCGCGTCGGCAGACAGGTTCACGTTCTGTTTTACCTCCGATGGATGCAGGGCAAGTGCCAGCGCGTGGGACGGCTCAAAACGGTTTTTCTTAAATTCTCCCATCTGAAGCCCCGGGCGAAGCACCCGCAGCCCCTTAAAATCGACCATATCCTCCGGCGTCCGGTAAAGCTGGTCGCCAAACATCGTCATCGTACTGTCCGCTGTCCATTTCTTCGGCTCAATAAATATCTCTTTGCAGAAATCCTCATAGACTGCCAGAAGCTTCTTGTCCTTCATCGAAGCCGGATATTTACGCTTCACGCTCTCCGGCTCGCCCGTTTTTCGAAGAAGTGCCGCATAATGGCCTTCTCCCTCGGTCCGGTGCGGCCAGATACGGACCGTTTTCTCGATTCCATCCGTCACGCCCGCCCCCCAGGCTGGAACGCCGTGCGAAAGTCCCGGATAGTCCGGCGTTTCCTCTAGCGCAAACTCTGGATGTGCCTCTAAGAAACGTCCGATCGCCTGCTCGTCCTCCTCCGGAGCAAACGTACAGGTGGAGTACACCAGCCGTCCGCCCGGTTTCAGCATCATCGCCGCATTTTCAAGAATCTCCTGCTGCCGCCCAGCACAGCGACGCACATTCTCCGGGCTCCATTCCGTGACCGCCGTCTCATCCTTGCGGAACATTCCCTCGCCGGAACACGGTGCATCCACAATGATCCCATCAAAAAATGCCGGAAAATACTTCGTCAGCCGCCCGGAATCTTCATTTGTCACAACCGCATTCCGGATTCCCATGCGCTCGATATTCTGCGAGAGAATCTTTGCACGCGCCGGATGGATCTCATTGCTCACCAGAAGTCCTTCTCCGCCCAGTCTCGCCGCCGCCTGCGTCGATTTTCCGCCCGGTGCCGCACAGAGATCCAGAATCATTTCCCCCGGCTGCGGGTTTAAAAGCGAAGCCGCAATCATCGCGCTCGGCTCCTGAATATAGTAAACGCCCGCATCGTGGTACGGATGACGCCCCGGACGATCCTCCGCCCCATAAGCGAATCCCTCCGCCGCCCACGCAACCGGATTCAGAGAAAATGGAGCCGTCTTAGCAAATTCCGCCGGATCCGTTTTCAGTCCGTTCACGCGCAGTCCCTGTGAGCGCTCCTTGTCGTAACTGGCGATAAACGCATCGTACTCCCTGCCGAGCATCTGTTTCATTCGTTCAGTAAATGCTGCTGGTAAATTTATCATGGTTTTGTATTATCCTTCTTAATCAAACATATAATTCATCTTTCCTAAATAATAATACTATTACATAAACAGCAATTCCGTCAACTATTTCTGCCTCTTCTTTCCAGTATCTTTTCCGCCCCATTTTCCCACACTATCCTCATGATTCGATGGATATTTACGTTCGTTCTCCTCCCATTTTTTAGTTTCTCACTCACACGCGGATGCAATCTGTTTTCTTCCAATTTTTCCAGTATCAGCATCGCACTGCACCGACGCGGGGAATTTTTTCTCTGGTGCCTGCTCTGCGGCGGCTTTTTCTACTCCCAACTCTCCCTGTACCGCCCCCGCCAGGCAAAATGCTGCCTGCTTCTCCTCACTGCCGCTGCCCTGCTGCCCTATACCCCGGAGCACCTCCCAGTCTGTGCTATCCTTCACACGCTTCTGGCGCTGGCGGCTGCACTGTTATTTCTTTATAATCTGTTTTATTTAAGCTTGCAGCTCTATCTTTCGTCCCCAGCTCCTGCCCGTTATTCCCAAACAAACTCCAATACTGCTTTTTTCAGCAAATTGACTCACTCTTTGGATTCTCCTGCTGCCCGTGGGCGCCTCTGCCTCCTGCTTCTCTGGATTTCTTGTGTTTTCTGTCTGGACAGCTGGATTTTATCAAGAATCATCAACAGTGCCATGGAAATTTGCCTGACCTTAACCGCTGGCGTACTGTTCTGGCTGTTTTTTCCTTCACTACGCCTGGCATCGAATCATCCGCATTCCCTGTTGTAATTCTTGCAAAGCGTTTTTAAAATATCTCCTTATCAACAAAAAAGCCAGTTCTATATCTCTCTTAATACACCAAAGATATAAAAACTGGCTTTTTACCATTCTTAGATTTTTATACCTGCTCCCTCATTTTAAGCAGATATGGTATGTAAACTTCCCGTCATACAGAGCCGGAAACTTCACCGAACGCCCACCTTAGTACACAATCTTGTACTCGCTGGAACCTTCTCCATTTACCACATAGTAAACGGCACGCTCTTCCGGTTTAACATACAGGGTCAGAGTCTCAATCTCGTCCTCTTTATGTCCCAGAGCTGCATACGCTTTCTTTGCTTCTGCCTCCAGCTTCTCGATAGAAATCTCAGCACCTGCGTACTGTACGTATGCAACTGTCTTTACTTCCTTTTTCTCAGCTGTCTTCTTTGCTGCAGTGGTTGTCTTTGTGGTTGTCTTTGTGGTTCTCTTTGCAGTTGTTTTCTTTACGGTCACGTCTGTCTCCTTTTTCTCTGCGGCTGCTGCCATCTCTTTCTTCTCTGCGAGGGCGGTCTCCTTCTTCTGTACCGGCGCTACAGCTGTCTCTTTTTTCTCTACGTGTGCCAGTGCAGTTTCCTTTTTCGGAACGGATGCTACTGCCGTCTCTTTTTTCTCCACGGCTGCCACAGCTGTTTCCTTCTTTGCTACTTCCGCTACCGCTGTCTCTTTCTTTGCGACTGCTGCCACTGCCGTTTCTTTCTTCGCTACTTCCGCTACCGCTGTCTCTTTTTTCTCCACAACAGACGGAACCTTTTTCTCTTTCGTTGAAACAGATTTCTTTTCTGCTGTCTTGGCTAATGTTTTCTTTCTCGGAACCATATATCTCATCCTCCTTCTCTGCTTTCTCCACGACGTCTTCCGGCTCATGATTTTGCGCACACAGTTACGCAGCGCTTCTTTACCCGTAGCAATGCCTCATGTCCGGTTCATTCTCCACAGTCGAAGCGGGGACACCGCCCAATCACATCCTTGTCATTCTGCGGTATCCCCATATTTTTATTGTCTTATATTCAAGTTTCCCCAAGTTGTCTGTCCGTCCAAACTATCACATAAACGGTCTTTTCCTGTCCTTGATCCACCGTCAAGCACATCCTATCCCCGTTTCCGTAACCCTGTCTGAACTTTAACAAGTATACGGCAATTTCCTGCTTTTGTCAACAAAACCGCTCTTCCTACCGGATCGCTAAGTACAAATTATAAAATCCAGTTACACTGACGATTCCCACCATAATCGGCGTCAGGAATCGGATGCAGAACACCCAGAGTTTTCCCAGACGGAACTTCGTACCGTCCGCCTCGATCTCCGCAAGCAGATACTCCGGTTTCCATTTCCAGCCTACATAGTAGCACATCGTGAGTCCGCCGAGCGGCATCAGGATATTATCCGTTACCAGTCCAGCGAAATCAAAGACCGACTGATTCAGGATTGTGACATCACTCAAGACGCCGAAGGACAGCGCACTCGGAATGCCAAGCAGCGTGATCGCCGTACCAATCACAAGCGCCGCAGGCTTGCGTCCCCAGCCCAGCGAATCAATCGCAAAGGAGGCACAGACTTCCAGAAGTGCGATCGCACTCGTAACGGCTGCGAAAAAAACCAGCGCAAAAAACAGAATTGCGAAGAAAGTTCCCCCCGCAATATTCGCAAATACCATCGGCAGTGTACCGAAAATCAGTCCCGGTCCCTGTCCCGGCTCCAGACCGAAGGCAAATACTGCCGGAAAGATCGCGATACCCGCTAGAACCGCAATCACAGTATCCAGACCGCCGATGATCATACAGCTTTTTGGAATATTTTCCTTTCCACTCAGATAGCTTCCGTAGGTAATCGTGATACCCATGCAGAGACTCAGCGAATAAAACACCTGTCCCAGTGCCGCACTGACGGAGGAAAGCGTGAACGCCGAAAAATCCGGCTGGAAGATAAATAACAGTCCTTTCGAAGCTCCCGGAAGCGTCACGCTTCTGAAAATGATGACAAATAACAGAACCAGAAGCATCGGCATCATCAATTTGCTCGCTTTCTCAATGCCATTGATGCCAAAATAGCAGACAGCTATAGTCGCTGCCATAAATACAATATGCCAGATCACCGGCTCGCTGCTGCCGATAAAGGCGTTAAAATCCGGCGCTGCCGCCGTCGTCACATAGCTGGCAATATACTTTAAAATCCAGCCGCCGATGACGCTGTAATAACTCAAAATAATAAACGCCGCCAGTACGCCGAATATACCGACAATCCGTGCGTGCGGATGGATGTCCGCATATGCCTGCACCGGATCATGCCGCGTCTTCCGTCCCAGGGACATTTCCGTGATCATAACCGGCAGTCCGAGAAGAACGATAAAAAACAGATACGCAACCAGAAATGGAAATCCACCGTTCTTTCCCATCAGATATGGAAATTTCCACAGATTTCCCAATCCAATCGCAGCCCCAGCCGTTGCCATAATAAAGCCCAGCTTACTCGCCCATTGTTTGTTTTTGCTCATGTGTAGCCCTCTTAGTATTCTTTCATTTCATATTTGATATAGCTTTGTGTTATAACACAATACAGACTATTATATCGAATTTTAGGGACTATGTAAACCGTTTTTAAGTGGGAATCACGCGAAAAAAAGCCTGTCACCCCGGCACCTTTCCCGTGCCAGAAGACAGACTTTTCTCTATTTTTTAAATCAATTCATTTCCAGCAGCACACTCCCGGCATTCCAGAAAGCCACGCCGAATTTTCACTTTTTATCTTAGTCCTCGATCGTATCAATCAGGCTGTCATCATCAAAGTAATTGATCCGCATCGAAGCCTTCACATCGCGAAGCGTCTCAGCAGCCTTCGCCTCTGCTGCCTTGCTTCCCTCTTTCAGGATGTCAAATACATCCGGGATTCTCTTCTCCCATTCCTGGCGTCTCGCGCGGATCGGAGCCAGTTCAGCCTGCATGACGTTGTTTAAGAATTTCTTCACCTTCACATCGCCCAGACCACCTCTCTGGTAATGCGCTTTCAGCTCGTCCAGGTTCTGGTAATCCGGCAGGAACTCTGCAAAATACTCCGGACGGCAGAATGCATCCAGATAGATGAAGACCGGATTGCCCTCGACTTTACCCGGATCCTCGACACGCAGGTGATTTGGATCTGTAAACATGGACATGATCTTCTTCTTCACATCTGCTTCCGAATCAGAAAGGTAGATGCAGTTTCCAAGCGATTTGCTCATCTTTGCCTTTCCATCGATACCCGGCAGACGCAGACATGCCTTGTTGGACGGAAGCAGGATCTCCGGTTCCGTCAGAGTCTCGCCGTACACGCTGTTGAATTTGTGGACGATCTCCTTGCACTGCTCTAACATCGGCATCTGATCCTCTCCAACCGGAACGGTCGTCGCGCGGAATGCAGTGATATCCGCCGCCTGGCTAATCGGATAAGTAAAGAATCCAACCGGGATGCTTGCCTCAAAATTACGCATCTGAATCTCTGCTTTTACGGTAGGATTTCGCTGTACACGGGATACCGTAACCAGGTTCATATAGTAAAAAGTAAGCTCTGTCAGCTCCGGCACCATCGACTGGATAAAGATGGTGGATTTCTCCGGGTCAATTCCACAAGCCAGATAGTCCAGGGCAACCTGCAGAATATTTTTACGCACCTTTTCCGGATGATCTGCGTTATCTGTCAGCGCCTGTGCATCGGCAATCATAATATAGATCTCGTCGAATTTGCCGGAATTCTGAAGTCTCACTCTCTCGCTCAGAGAGCCAACATAATGTCCGACATGTAAGCGCCCGGTAGGACGATCGCCGGTTAAAATAATTTTCTTCATTCTATTTGTTCCCCTTCCATGCTGGTGTTATTTCCTGAGAAATATTATATATCCTGGGGGACGGACTGTCAACATTCCCCTTTCTGGCTGTCCTTCCAATCCAGATCAGATGGACTAGCACATAGACGCAAAAAACGCCGAAACCTTTCGATTCCGACGTTTTGGACATTTCTTGAAAATGAGAACTACTGTCCCATCTGCTTTGCAACTTCCTCTGCAAAGTTCTCTTCCTTCTTTTCGATACCTTCGCCAGTCTCGAAACGAACGAACTTCTTAACAGTGATCTTCGCGCCATTCTCTTTAGCAACCTGAGCTACATACTGAGCTACGCTCTGCTTGCCATCCTCAGCCTTAACATATACCTGATCCAGAAGGCAGATCTCTTTGAGCTCTTTCTTGATACGCCCCATAACCATACCGTTGATGATCTTGTCGTTTGCATCCGGCTTCTCGTTCTTAGCTGCTACAGTCAGGATCTCTTTCTCTTTTGCGATGTAATCTGCATCTACTTCGCTGTCGTTGGTGTACAGCGGTTTCAGAGCTGCAGCCTGCATAGCTACGTTCTTAGCCATCTCTTTGATTGCATCGTTTACAACGTCAGTTTCAACGTCTACCAGAACGCCGATCTTGCCGCCTGCATGGATGTAGGAAGCAACGAAACCGTTCTCCTCAGCTAACTGAGCAAAACGACGGATCTTCATGTTCTCGCCGATGATGGAGATCTGGGAAGACAGAGCCTCTGCAACTGTCAGGGACGGATCCTTTGCCCATTTTTCAGCCAGAAATGCGTCAATATCTGCTGCGCTTGTGTTCAGCGCCTGCTCAGCAACATCAGATACATAGTTCTGGAACTTCTCGTTCTTAGCTACGAAGTCTGTCTCTGCGTTTACTTCTACTACAACTGCCTTCTTTTCATCAGCGGTAACCTTAGTCATAACGATACCCTCTGCTGCAATACGGCCAGCTTTCTTAGTAGCGCCTGCAAGTCCTTTTTCTCTCAGGAACTCAACAGCTTTGTCCATGTCGCCATCTGTAGCTGCAAGAGCTTTCTTACAGTCCATCATACCAGCGCCTGTCATTTCACGTAACTCTTTTACCATTGCGGCTGTAACTGCCATCTTAAATCCCTCCGTGTATATAAATTCAGGTACACGTTCGTATACCCGCGCGGAGCACGCTTTTATGCGGAAAACCGCGGCGTGCTCCTGGTCTTTTGGTTTCAGTTTTTAATTTTGGGGTTAATTAAGCCTCTGTAGCCTCTGCTTCGCCCTCTGCTGCAGCTGCCTCTGCTTCGCCCTGCTTAGCTTCGATAACAGCGTCTGCCATTCTGGAAACGATCAGTTTTACGGCACGGATAGCATCATCGTTACCCGGGATTACATAATCCAGCTCTTCCGGATCACAGTTGGTATCGATGATACCGATCAGCGGAATACCCAGAGTATGAGCCTCCTGTACGCAGATTCTTTCCTTCTTCGGATCTACTACGAAGATAGCATCCGGGATCTTCTTCATATCTTTGATACCGCCCAGGTTCTTCTCCAGCTTCTCCCACTCTTTTTTCAGCTCGATAACTTCTTTCTTCGGCAGAACGTCGAAAGTTCCGTCCTCAGACATAGCCTCGATCTGTTTTAATCTAGCGATACGGCTCTGGATGGTCTTGAAGTTTGTCAGCATACCGCCTAACCATCTCTCGTTTACATAGAACATACCACATCTCTCAGCTTCGGTCTTGATAGCGTCCTGAGCCTGCTTCTTTGTACCAACGAACAGGATTGTACCGCCGTCTGCTGCGATATCGGATACTGCCTTGTAAGCCTCATCTACTTTACCTACAGATTTCTGAAGGTCGATGATGTGGATACCATTTCTCTCGGTGTAGATGTACGGAGCCATTTTCGGGTTCCATCTTCTGGTCTGGTGTCCAAAATGTACACCTGCTTCGAGTAACTGCTTCATTGAAATAACGCTCATGTTTCTTTCCTCCAATTTTGGTTTTTCTTCCGCCGTCTTCTCATGCTTTCCGCGGGGACTCATAATGAGCACCGTCCTGCGCAAATCCGACCGGCGTGAATTTTCAGCTTTTATACTATATCACAGGCAAGGTATACATGCAAGTGGAAATTAAAAAAAACACGCATTTTCCTTCATTTTTCTTCATTTCTTGAATTTCTTCCAGCAAGCCCAATTATGCAAATTAAAAGCGGATTCCGAAAACCTCGGAACCCGCATAAATCCTAGAAATAAAAAGAGCGCGAGACGGGACTCGAACCCGCGGCCTCGACCTTGGCAAGGTAAGCCTGACTCATTTTCAGTGAAACCCTCATCGGCAAATGTTGATAAATCAAAGGTTTTCTTGTTTTTTTCGCTACCCTAGATATACCACTTTAAAGTATTTTACTTCAAGTAAAACTTCAAGTAATTTTTTTAAAACTGTTATAAAACCATTCATAACAACGTTTTATATTATGGAGGGGCTTATCCCCTCTATATGTCAAGTTATCGGATGGTGTTACACTCCACCATCCGATACGGTTTCTTCAAGCCGCCGGAATTTTACGTTCTTTGTCCCGGCGGCTCTCTCTTTTTTTACTGAATGTGTCCGTCATTTGCTATCCGATCTGCAGTAATCATCCAGCCATCCGAATCAAACGCATACGCCTGTCCGTCAATCTGGCAGACTGCATCGTGCCGGTAGGTGTACCCACTCAGCAGATACCACCAGCGTCCGTCCTGGCACACCCAGCCAGTGAGATACTTGCCAGACACCCAGCCGTCCGCAGTCTGGATCCACGGTGCTCCGCTGACAAAACACTTCCGGATCGGCTGCACCTGCTGATCCTTACTGTATCGCTTGCCAGAGTCAGCACCTGCCGGAGCTGTCCGGATGATGAGCGAGGATGCAGTGACTTTCAAGCCGTGTGCGCCGCTCTTGATGTCCTTGAGATCCGCCGCTCCGGCATCGCTGTCGGCTTTGACTGGCGCTACATTCATTTTAGGCCAGGTCTTTTTAAACGCCTCAAAGGTGCCGTAACGCTGTTTAAGAATGTTGGCACCGCTGCCCCAATCCGGCAAATATACGTGTGGCTTGTCTACGATGCTTTTCCAATCGCCGCCCCATCCAAGCCCCAGCTGCTTGGCAATCGCTCCAACCCGGTTGAAATAATCTCCCGCTTCATTGTATGCGCCTTTTCCGTCCGCGCGGTAAAAATCCGCTGCGATGCCCCACTGGTGCTGGCTGCTGTAGCTGCTTCCCTTGGCGTTGGTAACAATATTGCCCGGCTGCGTGCGTCCCTGTGCGTACAGTGCATCCTGCTCGGCAACGCTCCGGAACGATTCCCCGATTTTAATCGGCAAACCTGCACCAGCACACTTATCAACGAGCTGCGCGGTCAGCGTCTGGAGGCGTGGATGGCATAATGTAATGTCTCTCATTCGATATCTCCTTTCTTATTGTATAAGCTGCAAAAGCTTTTTTAGCTGCCACTCTTGGATATTTGTATCTCCGATATACAATTTATCCGCAAATACTCTACCAAACCGAGCTCCCCAATTTCCTAGATCTGCACCACCGGACTTGTACGGAATAATATTTCCATACATACTACCTCCACCCCGACTTAATAATGTTCCTTCGATACCACCGATCAAACCAGTTACTGAGAGCTGGGCAAGAGCGCACCAAACATCATTGGACGGACTAAGAGTTATTCTGAGCTTCGTGTCACCGCTTTCATCATTATCATGGCCGATATAAAACGTATTCACTAATTCTTCATATTTAAAATTATTTTCTTTTAACGTCCTCCATCCTTTAGTTGCACCATACTTCTCTATTTTTATATATTTTGCATTTTGACCTCTTGCTCTCCAATATAAAGATACTCCGTTCTCATATGTTATTTTATTCGGAAACGTAACCTCTATCGTTACATATGCTCCCGTCAGATCAATCGATTTACCTTTTTTTTCGCGAATCCATGTTCCCGAAGAATCACCCAACGGATTAATGCCGATATTTTCTTTTTGGGACTTATACCAAATGATTTCACTATTGCCATTTTCTTTTGTGCCTACATATGCTCCCGTAGGATATTTTTTTGATTCGTCCCACATGATTTTCGGTATATCAGCCCATTCAACAGGTCGCGAAAAATTCACATACGTTCTGCTAGATCCATCAAACAAAAACTCGGCTGCCGAGTCTGTGATGGGCATTTCATACTCGCCAAAATAAATTTTTACTGATCCGCCTCTATGGACATTGAACCCTGCTCCGTTGATGGCCGGATTGATAGAGACAGCAGAATCATTGTTAATGATACTATTTATTCCGCCAACTAATGCAGATGCATCCAGTTCCGCCCCTGGTTTATAAGGTTGATATCCTAATGCATTTACTACTGCCGCATAGGATACAACAGCATCTTTTCCGTTAGCTCCATCTTTTCCATCGACTCCATCTTTTACGTCTACCGATCTTGTTCCGGACGCATCCTTGATTGTGATGCGATGTCCGCCTGTAATGTCGCTGACGGATAACTCAGGGCTTATTCCGTCCTTTCCAGGATCTCCTTTAGCCCCAGGATCGCCTTTTTGTCCAGGGTCTCCTTTAGCTCCAGGGGCACCCTTGACTCCTGGTTCTCCCTTTTCGCCGCGTTCCCCCTTATCACCAGGGGCACCCTTCGTTCCTGGATCTCCTTTCGCGCCCGGCTCTCCTTTCGCACCCGGATCGCCTTTTTCTCCATTTTTACCCGGTGCACCTTTTTCACCCTGAGGGCCGGTCGCTTTGATGCCAGAGTCCACAAATGCTTTTTTATTATCGTCATATACATACCATGTGCCGGTATCACCGATATAAGGACTGTACCCTTTCTTGATGATCATCTGCTGAGATGGCGTCATTTTATGCGGCATACTGGATGCTGTAATTCTCATCAGCTTCATTTATCTCTGCCCCCCCACAAAATTAAAGATAGTGTCATCGTGTCGTTGGCGGACATACAGGGGTACAATATCAAAAAATTCGATATCACCACCCGAAACCAGTTTAATTTCGAGCTGCACCCTCTCGCACCGGATTGCCATCGTATCCTCCTGCGTCAGTGGCAGAGAAATTGTCTGGCCGTCAATGACTGTGGTGGACTCGTCCCACTTTTTAAAAATCCTGTCATCTCGGTAGAGGATGGCACTTACCTGGTCAACATTAACAAGAGCCTCGTCAAATTCAAGAATGATGGGTTTATTATCGCCTCGGATTAAAGTCTCCAATTAATCACCTCTTTCAAAAAAAAGGCGGATTGCTCCGCCTCGCTGTTGCGATGTCGCAATGGCAGCCATCACCCCGGCTGTCTGGGGAGATAGGTGGATCACCTCCTCTTAGGCCTTGGATACCTGCTTAAGCACCTGATTAGCTCCGGTTGCTGCAAGGCCGGATGTAATACCGATTGCAGCCGCATTAATCACATCGCCTGCCGGGAAATCCGGCATCAGATACATGCCTGCTACTCCCAGGATGCCACCGGTCACACCGCATACAACCGGAATAAGCTCATCCTTAACCTTTTCGGACGCTTTACATCCCACGCCTGCCAGATAACAAATAGCAGTGATAGCGGCTACACTCGCAATTCCAAGTTCCATTCTTATCCCTCGCTTTCTGCTGGACCATACGGCATGGCTAGACTTCGGTGATACAGTTCCTCTCCGGTACCATTACCGCCCAATGCCTTGTATGGCCGAAACAAATACTCTAAATTATCGCGATCATCTAAACCGCAATACCCTCGCTGCAGATAATACTGACAAGCCTGGTACAAGCGGTCGTGAAGCAAGGCAAGAACTGCCTCGTTGATAGCCTTAGTTCTTACCCGTTCTTCCTTGAGTTGCTTTGACAATTCGCGATAGGCCACACCGAGCGCGCCAGATATAGCTGCAAAAAGCCATGCTGCCCGGTGTGTGGCTGCGTACTGCATAATTAACTCCATGTCCTTACTCCTCGATCAGTTCTTCGCACTCCAGGTCAATCAGGATCTGTTTAACCTGCGGTTTAATTTTGTCTGGAACCTGCGCATATGTCTTTTTGCCCTTAACAATTAAAGTTGCATAAATAACTGCCATATCGTTCACCTCCTTCCTCAGCACTAAAAAGAGCAGCAGCCTAAGCATTTAACAGTGCCTCGACTTCTGCTCTGAGTTTCTTTGGTACATCATCGATTGTTTTCCGACCTTTGCGAATAAGATCCACATACACCATTGCCATTACACCTCACCTCCTTCTTTTGCTTCCAGTGCTTCGTATACTTCACAGATTGCCATCTGCGTGTTGGTAACTTCTTCTTCCAGTTCGAGCTTACTCTCATACTGCTCACAAAGAGCCATCTGAGTTTCAGTTAACTGAGAATCAAGTTTCTCGATGGTGGCATTTGCCTCTTTTAAATCTTTCTGTAATCTTCCGATGTCCGACTCCGGGACATAATCGAATACAGGTTTCGGGTTCTTTGCATCTGTCACATCAATGTGATTCAGTACTGCTCCATCTGGGATATCAACGAAAATCGCAGTCAAACCCTGTGGAACGGTTGTCTCACCGTATGAGATGTTCCAAATACGCCCTGTTGCGTCATAAATAACTAATGCGTTCATTTGTGTACTCCTTTCGATTAGTATTTAGATAAGTAGATCTCGTTAATCTTGCTGTCAACCGTTGTCTCAGCACTGGTACTACCTCTAATGGTGGAAAAACTAACCCAAAGGTAAGCCCATTTTTGTACGTTAGCTAACGGTATCGTAACCAATGTCCATGTTTTATCTGGCAATTCAGACACACCACCCGGTTGTTTACCAGCGTCGTCACTCGGGTTATCAAGGAATTTGGCACCAACACTAGTGACTCCATAATGATTCTTTTGTCCGTATACGTTCATTTTTAAATATTTATAACCACTGAAATTTATTGATGATTTAGTTACTCCGATACGGCGTGTATCATTTTGAGTGAACGTAATAGTTCCTCCGGAATCTACAGGAGCTACATTAGCCTTATAACCTGTAAAACCCGGAGTTGTCATATTGGACCACGTTCCATGATTGTAAATCCACAACTTATCATCCACATATCCTTGAAAGGTTCCTGTTACTTTCTTTCCGTAAAAATCAACGGTCACACCTTTTTTAATTACGTTTGCAGACGGCAGTGTGAATGCTGGAATAATAATATCCCCTGTCATTTTCTTCTCGGCACAAGAAATTCTCTGCTGACTGGTTGACGGGGTATAAGTTCCACCGCTCATGGTCTGCATCGTACCGGACAAAGGATTTCCATCTTTATCGACAATCACTTTCCCGGCTAATACATCCTTTGCTTCCGCAGTGATAACATCCAGATCTGCTCCACCGCCTCCACCAGGCATCCAGATTCTTCCCATTGACTACACCCCCTTGAGTCCGATTGTAATATCGGTAGTCGGTTTCTTATATACCTTGAAAGCGACACTGCCGTCAGCTGTTGTGCCAGTTCCAGAAGTAATAATTCCATATGCTTTGCTGTAGGCTTTCTGCACTTCCTCAGATGCCCCGTCTTCCAACATGCTTACTACGATAGGGGAATCATCAGCCTTAACCCCTTCTATCATTACGGTCTGGGCATAAGGGGCAAAATCACCCGTCCACCCGGTAGCGGTCAGTGTTACCGGTGTAACGTGATTTATCTGATTGATGGCAGCGTTTGTGCTGTTGATGTCCTTTGCCGCAAACCGATCCCCTTCCTGTGTGTATTTAGTTGTGTCAAGTATTCCGGAGCTTCCGTCTGCGTTCTGGGTAATGCGATATGTCTTCGAACCCTCGTATATCGGATCTTTATAATCCTCTTTCAATCGCATCTAATTCGCCTCCATTCAGTGTAAAATTCAGATATCTTCTTCCGTTTATCGCTCCCTGGATATTGCTATAAATCAATCCGCAGGCCTCTTCAATTCGGTTCAATTCCTTCCAGTCTATAAATGGCTGGTTATCGTAGAACGTTTTTCGTTCTCCGGTCTCAAACGGGAACGTTCCGGAACAGATATTGTCGATGTTCGACTCAAATCGGTTGATTTCATCTGTATAAAAGCCATAATCCGCATAGGTTTTATCTTCACCCATCTCCTCGAATCGGAAATCCGGCCAGAGGGAAAGTGCCTGCTGCCGGATCTCGTTCAGATTTCCCTTTATGCGGTTATAGTCCCCCACATTAAAGAAATCATCCTGTTTCCAGTTTGTTTTTGGTTCTACCCACATGAGTCATATCCCTCCTTGCTTTTATAGTCCCGGACAGAGCCCCATTAAACTTAAGAGTGTGTTCATAAATCCTCAGCAGTAAATCCGGAACATATTTATTTTCAAGAAATGCGATATCATTCGCATCAATCCTGGGTTCTCCCCGATATGTCAGATCGTATTCTCTATCGGAACGGAGATAGTCTCCGATCCACTCTGCCAAATCAGCGGCCAGAGCACTGCTTGATACCAGTGGATTTTCCCACATCTCAACTGTACCGGATACGTTTAATTCTTTTCTCGTGACCGTCTGTGTCGTGCTGAATTCAGATCCAGTCACAACAACCTCTGTTCCGGATGCAGCTTCAACTGTCACATAATACGCACTACTATCAATGATCGGGATCGAAACACCGTCCGCTGTCTCCGCTGCATACCCATGTGATGGTGCATTCAAATAAAATGTATGTCTGCTTTCGCCATCCGGAACTATTTCTTTTGCCAGCTGACGTAATTCTGTTCCTTCCGTGTAAATCGTTCTGATCACCTGCAGTTCTTTCACTTTAGACAGCTGCGTTCCTTTTGGGGTTTTGGTCAGCTCTGCACCATATGAAAGTTCATAATCAGTGCTGTCTCCAAAAGTGACTCTCTGAAGCGAAACTCTTGCCTGGGGAGCTCCTTCCAAAAACTCCATTTCAAGGCGATTCATCTCTGGGAATTCATGACTGAGCGCAAAAACATCTGAGCTGATATTTGTTACAAAGTCTTCCTGCAGCTCACCGCCCAGGTAGCTGTGAAATATCATTTTCAGCGGATGGTTGCGACCAAATTCTAATGTGATTCCAAAGCATTTATAGGATGATTCCATATCAATCCACACCTTGGGAGGCTCTTCATATATTCCACCCTCGTCTGACACGCAATCAGACACATATCCGACTTCCAGAAAATCTCCGGACCTCGGAAGGAAAAACTGAGTCGCTGATACATCTGTATGATCTTTTTCTGTCGTCGCATATACCTGCTTATCGGTCTTCTCGAGTATAGATGCCACTCTCGAAAAATAAGTCTCATCGGAAGAACCTGCCTCCATATCTGGGATAAAACTAGATTTCATGACAATATTTCCGCTTCGGTTTTGATATAAGATGCACCTTCCGGCATTCGCAATCAACTGCAGTGCTTCCCGATGCGAGACTACCGGCATCGGGTTATACACTTTTACATTCTTCAGATAATCGTCCAGCCAGTATTCTCTTGAATCAACTCCTGCATCATTCAAAACATCCACCGCCAGGTCGTAAAGACTGATTCCCTCCGAACTGTACTTTCCCCGTCTATAGAGTTCTCCCAGATCCTCAAATCTATCAGAGGCTGAGAAACTCATTTCGTCATCATCCGCTGACCACTCACGCAAAAACGCCCTGGCTCCCGGAATCCATTCAATTCTTTTATCGTCTAATTCCTGGCCATACAGTATTTCCACTGCCTGCCCAGGTTCCAAAAAGTTCAGTGTACTCTCTGCGTTTTCCACATCATAGGCCCGGTCCTTGTTCTCAATCGTAAGCTGAAAATCTAACGTAGGAAGTTCTTCTGATATAGGCGAGATGTGTTCTTTCTTACTGGCGGTCTTTATTTTTTTATTATCGAAATAAATACCTATTCCCATTGTAATCTGGTGAATCCGAAGTCTCCCTTGTCCATTTACCATTCGCTTAGGAACGAAGCGAAGGAATGTTGCATCTGAAAAAATCTCATCTGTTATAAAGACAACGTCGGAGTTATTTTGTATATTCACAGTTCCGGAATCAGACTCGATGGAAAAATCAACCGGATAAGCTTTCCCAAAATCTACGGTCAATCCCTTTATATCATAAGCAACCGGAAATCTTATCTCTGCCACTCCTAACGGTTGAGCCGTAACAATTCCGGCATTTAAGACTACGTCCTCCCGTTTTCTTGGAAGGAAATATACAGTTCCGTCTGCAGGTGTATAGTCCTGGTCACATACCGCATACAGCTCCTCCACCCTGTAATTATCAAGCGGCCTCTTTAAGTCGCTATAATATGCATAGTTTCCGGATTCAAGAACACCTGCAGATGCCTGGGCCTCCTGGTTTACCACGCCGATGGTCACACGAAGCAGATTTAAGCCGTCACGATACTTCTGGCGCATCTCCTTTTTATATTCTGCACTTGCTGAATACACTACTCCATCACCCCGCAATCTATCAGGTTCACTTTGCAGTCTTTATACATAGTTGGAAGTCCGTTTTTGTCAAACTCTACCGGAGTTGCCGTTCGATTTCCTGGATACATCCGGATGGTCTTCCAGGTATTGTTCACCATATCCGGAATTCTTGCCGTTACCACGAACTTTTCAAACTCCTTCAGTATCTCGGACCACGTATCCGCAGGCAGGATTTTCCATTGCAGACCGTCGATTTTATACTGATCTCGCCCGACCCGCTGACCCACAAACTCGCCCAGGGCATTCTTTCCATCCGAGACATTCGTTGCCACTACAAAGCCCGCTCCGATATCAGGGGCGGGAAATTCCCGCCCGTTAATTGTGATTACAGCCATCTTCCCACCTCCTTACGTGGTCCGAAGTGTATATCCGGATCTCTTTTCCAATTCTGTCAGTTTCTTCCGGATCTCCCGGATATCGATATTAACCGTCAAATCCATACTCTCAATCAGGTGGATAATCTGTTTCAGCAAGTCAATCATGGTGGACAGGTACTGTGCATTCATGTCAGGTTCTTTCGAAGCAAGGGCAGATGCTCTCGAAGCTATATCCAGAATGCGTTCCTCCTGACTGTATGGTGCACTGCCGACAGAGGCCAGGGGCGGAGCTGCATTCCTTGCCACCTGGGCCACTGTATTTACAAGAGGCGCAAGGCAGGAACTCATGCCGCGCTGGACAGCCTGGGTAATACCCTGGGTGATCTGCTGGTTGTTCGCAACCGCTGCCCTGCCTCCCCAGGTTCCAACCATCTCGGGGCCATTTTCATTTGCAATAAAGAGATTTCCTGATTTCGGGAAACCACCGCTCGCATGAGCCCTGATTTCTCTTGCCGGTCCGGTGGCAGCGCTCGACTTTTTCCTTTTTTTCGAAGAACCCTTTTCATCATCGTCATTATCATCGTCGGCCTCTTTTGACTTCTTGAAGATGTTCTTCACAGTATTGCAAACACTATCCCAGATCTCTGTAACATATTGAACGATTCCGTTAAGCCATGAAGTGATTTCTTCCCACACGTCCTTCAAACCGTCCCAGAGTTTATTCATGACACCCTTGCCGACTTCTACCATTTCCTCGATATTGAAAACGGCTTTGATTTTCTGCCAGATGTCGGAAAACCACTCGTAGATAGCATTCCACTTTTCTTCGATTGTTGCCTTTACCGCATCCCAGATTTCCGAAAGCTTATCCCTGAGTTCTCCAAACAAAGTACCCGCTAAGTCTTTAATCGCCCTCCAGAGAGCTGAGGCAAATGCTTTGATGTTATTCCAGATGGATTCCCACACTGCTTTTATCGACGCCAAAACGCCGCCCAGTGTGCGCAGCATTTGATCAAGAATAAGTGTGAAAACAGATTTAATTATCTCCCAGATTCCGCTGAAAATACCCTTGATGCCATCCCAGGCCATGCTCCAGTTGCCTGTAAAAACCCCTGTAATAAAATTCAAGAGGCCGTTGAGTGCCCCCATGACACCGTCCAAAACACCAACAGCACAATCCAGGAAATCAAAGAAAGCATCAGAAATCAACTGCAGAGCCGTGCCGACAAGAGGCGCAAGAGTATCAATAACCCATGCTATAAACGGGCAGAGCAAGTTTTCCCATAATACCCGGAGCCAGTCGATTATCGTTCCGATAAACTCTCCGATTTTCTGCATAAATGGCTGAATCTCAACCAGAAGATCAGCCAATCTGTCGGCGGCTGATTGCAACACCGGAAGAATGTACGCATTAAACGCATTCAAGAGATGGCCAGCTATATCCGAAATCCCATTTTTCACACTGACAATCAGCGGAGAAATATGCGTTTCATATAACTCAACTACCGTATCGACAAACACGGAAATCAGCTCGCTGATAGCTCCTGTTACTGTCTGAACCACTTCCAGTAAGCCGTCTAAGACCTCTTTAATCAGGTCAGCATTATCAATGAATGGGCTTAGAAGCAAATCCAGAATATCGGTTTTGAATGCGAAAGCCAGCTGCGTTGCTCCCATAAAGGCATCCGCATAAATCGCTATAATATCCGCAGTAATCTGTTTGGCCACAGGACCGCGAAAAACCGTAGATACTTCCGCAAGAGCCTCGGCAAAATTCCCACAAATCAAAGCCATATCCCCACCGATATCAAACATGGCAATCAGGTATTTCTTAATTCTGCCGGAATTTTGCTGCAGGTAAAGGTCAAGTCCACCGAGAAGATTATCTGCAATCGTAGCTCCTATGCTTGATACCGAACCTGCCACCTGCCCCATTGAATAGGCTAATTTATTGGCAAAATCAAGAGCGGATGCCTGCACATTCTTGTCAGCAAAAATATCTTTTATGCTTTTCTTGATAGAATCAATGCTTGCCTGGATAGAGTCAAATACTGCCGTGTCACCGAATGCATCCCAGAAACCAGAGGTGAATGAGCTTTTCAGCTGATTTAAAAGCTCGGCAATCTTTTTGAGTTTCTCGCTTACGATATCCTCATCATCCGGAAGGGTTCCCATGTCGAAATCGTCCGCATCGTAGCCACCGCCTCCACCAGAACCGCCAGAACCTCCTCCCCCGCTTTCGCTCGGTGCGCTGATGATATTCAGCTCATCAATTCCTGTAGATACTCCTTTGAGGTCCTTGGCTGCCTTTTTGGCTGCGCCTCCGGCTCCGGATGCGGCCGTCCCTGCCTTATCCGCTGATTTCGCAAGAGACTCCATGCCTGCTGCCGCGGCTGATACTCCACCGCCAGACCCTTTTTTGCCGGTAATAAGCTCAGTAAATGCCCTGAATGCATTTGCAAGGCTCATCAGCTTTCCGATAATCGTGTTGATCACGTGGATGACCGGAGACAGTACATTGATAAGCCCCTGGCCAATCGTAGCCTTTAAGCTCTCAAACTGCAGCTGCAGAATGCGCACCTGGTTTGCCCAACCGTCCGAAGTTCTGGAAAAGTCTCCTGCTGCCGTTGCCAGCTGATTCTGCACGAACTGATACCGCAGGGCAACCTTCTCCATCTCCGACATGTTTGCAGTAGTCTTACCGAAACCATTGGCTAAAGCATAGCTGTCAAGCGCTGCCTGAGTCATGACGATACCGAGGTCTTTAAGGCTTTCCGTCTCGCCCGTGAATACAGACTTCAACTTTGTGTAAGCCTCATCCTGGCTGATGTTATAAAATGATGCCACATCACCGGCCAGGCCGGTCAGAGCCGTAGACATGTCATAGGCTGCCTTTTCCCCGAAGCCAAATGCTTTTGCCATTGCTCCAAAAGTACCTGCAATGCGTTTTGTCATCGTTTCTGATAAACCAAACTGCTTTGCTGCATTCTGGGCAAACTGGTTGATCTGCCCAGACATGTGTGGAAAAGTCACATCCACCACGTTCTGGACTTCAGACAAATCAGAGCCAAGCTCAATACAGGACTTGCCAAAATCAACCAACTTCTTTATGGCAAATGCCCCAGCAAGGGCAGCACCTGCTTTTTTTGCCAGGCTCTGAATGCCGGTCATCTGCTTTTCAAAATCGTTTTTATTCACGACCAGGTCTAGCCCAATCTGGCCAACACTATCATTGCTTTCCTTTGCCATCTATTTCACCTGCCTTTGTAGTAAGACAGGCACATCGGCACAGCGTCTTAGATTCTCAGTTCAAATATTTTTCTACACTCTTTGTTCTTGCATTTAAAAAAGATGCCTTTACATACGGCATCCTCTGCTTGATTCGCATTAACCGGATGCCCACAGTAGGGGCACCGGACTTTTTTAGGTTTTATCTTTTCAATCTCAACCACCTCCACATAAAGCGGACATCATCCGTTCCAGTTCCGCCATCTGCTGGTCGTAGTCTTCGGCTGTCATGCGTTCGGCTCTCCTGATTCTCCAGGCATCGTGTATTCGCTTTTGGTCCTTCGTAAAGTGTTTTAGGATATCTTCATCCGTTTCAGACCGGATCGCCACCACTCGCCCAAGCGGAGTATCCGGAGACAAGCCGGACAGAAGGGAGCGGAACTCATCCCAGCTGACCGACTCAAATTCTTTTGTCCGGATTCGTAACCCGTACTGCGTCAGAAAACTGGAAATTATCAAATCCCAGTCCTCAAACAGATCGTAGTACGGGTCAATGCTCCCCCTGTGATACCCCTCCTGTAACCAGAGAAACAGCTTCCTGGATGATGATCACCATATCTCCGAATGAAGGTTTTAATGCTTCAATCTCTTTTTTTGCCTTTTCCGAGAAAATCAGATTGTATGCCTCGAGAATCTCATCGATTCCCGGCTCCTTATTTCCAAGAAGGCTCATAACCTTCAGTAAGGTAGGAGCATCCGCATTTACTTCCAGTTTCTTACCCTTAACTACCAGTGTTGGATTTTCATCAAAGCTCAGTTTATCTGTGATATCTACTACTCTTGCCATTTTTTCTCCTCCTGTTTACGCTGCTGCCGGTGTAAAAGTTGGTTTACCTTTACATTTGACTTCGAACTCTAATCCATCAACGTTTGTACTGTCTCCGCCTGCCGGAGTTGTCACGTTAATGATTGCCGTAAAAGATACTTTTGCACCAGACGGCATCTCCCACTCAAACGGAGCAACTACATCGTTACCAGATTTCCACGCAAGACCGGCAATAAAGTCGTTACCCGGATCGCCATAAGTACGCTTACCCTGGAAAGAAAAGCTAAGTTTTTTACTAGTCATCATGGCATCGCCCCAGCCTTCTGCCTCCATCGGGTTCCACTCCTCGATCCCGCCCTCGATAGACGGTGCGAAGTTGGTAAGATTCGCAATCACCGTAGTCGCAGACTCGCTGTTATCGATACCGACTTTAAATTTATTGTTATTTACCGGATATACTGTTCCTGCTGCCATATATTCGTCCTCACTTTCTTCGATAAATCAAATCCAGCCAAATCACGTATTCATATACCCCATTGTCATCCGTACCAACGTCCTGTGGTTCTGGTACCATTAGTCTCAGATAATCAATGTGGGTTTCTCCTATGTCCAGGCTGGATATGTGTTCAAATTTCTCATACAGCTCATATGCTGCTTTTTCGCTCTCTGACTTGCTTCGATTCCAGTGAACCAAAAGCGACAGCCGTCTGACTCCGTAGGTGGTGCACTCCAGGCCGCCAAGCGCGATCTCCGGAGGGCCGGAGCCATTTCTCGCATATACACCTATTGACTTTTGCTGTTTGTTGTCCAGCTTCCCGATGTATACATGCTCATCCGTGGCCACTCTAAATGATGCAATCCACTCTCTGATCGCCGCAATTGTCAGCATTACACATCACCCACTTCCTTATAAAATCTCTTGAATGCATTTGGGGCAAAGTCCGCTTTTGCTCCGCCCGGCAACCAATCCTCATACCATTTTCCTTTTGCATTCGGGTTTTCCTTTGTCTGGAAATTGTACTCCGGATGGTAATACAGCCTTCTGGCATATGGTGTGGATGAAACAAGGCTGACTTTACCGGATGATGATTCAGAATAATCCACAAAGGTGCTCTCATTCTGCAGGTTTCCTGTATCAAACGGGAGTACCTGCGCCTGTACAACTTCTGTATGCAGTGCCTCGCCCGTCATCTCTAGGGCCTTCACTGCTGCCTGTGTCAGCTCTTTAATACGATGCATATTTAACTTTACGGTTGATTTAATCTGCATCAGATCACCTCCAGGCTACAGTAATTTACCGTGCCATCCGGATTCCGGTTCTTACAGCCTTGCTCAATCCGTCTCTCTTCACCAAATACCGTGATGGTTCCCCCGCTGAGAGACGGCATCTGTGGGGCAATGTCTCCTGGGAAGAGGGCTGTCCCTGTAATCTGGATCAACTTTTTCTCAGCCGTCAGGATTGTCTTTGCTTTATCCTGCCAGTTGCAAAGCAAATCAGCATCTAGGAAGTATTTCGGGTTTCCGAGGTTGTTAATATCTTCTGACTCCAAATGTACGTGCACAGGTGTCTTGCAAAGGCGCTTTGGCACTAAGCATGGATATTTCATGGCCTCACCTCGCTAACCGGCAGCACAGGCCCGTCTGACACAACAGAGCGTATGTATCGCGCTTCATGGCTATGCCCTTATCCGTAAACACATTCCAGGAGCTACCAAATTGTGCCGACACTCCGTTGATACTGTATCCCTGCAGGATGGTGTTGATTTCGTCGGCGTTCTCCGCTTCAAAATCTGCCTGCTGACACACAACTTCCCGAATTATGTCCTGCTGAAACTGTGTTAGATTAGAAAATCCCTGACCTACAATCCGGTTGTAAGTCAGGGAATCAATGTGGCGGGAGGCCTGGCGGAGAGCTTTTAAAAGCTCATCCTCAGGCACGGTGTTGCCGGCATACTCTGTCAGATAATATTCGGTGGTTACATACGGCTCATAGGCCATAAGATCACCTCCAATCAGGCTCCAAACTCTGCTGTATCCACGTCAACAAATACACTGTCCACCTTATTATCTTTGCCATTCGGGAATACAAACACATCAGACAAGGAACGGTTCTGATACAAATAGCCATCACCTTCCGTATGCGCGCCAGGCTCGAAATAATAGATACTGGAGATTTTCGGAACGGTCTTACAGGTCTGACCGCAGGCAACCAGAACATTAATCTTGTGTGCGCCTGCCTTTGCGGTACCGGAAGCCACTTTTTTCTGCGGCTCAAAACCACCTGCTTCCGGCTCCCAGTCAAATGCATCATAGAATCTCTCGTCATCCACAACTTCCATGACTGCCACACCATCAATGTCAGTAACACGGGTCTCGATGCCAATACCGCCCTCTGCGATCTGGGTCAGTTCAATCTTTCTGGTAAACTCTGTGGACTGCTCCAGCGCATCCATGATAGCACTGGAAACATACATCACAAGGCTTCCATTTGCTTTGTATCTTCTCAGCTTGCCTTTTGCCAGGATATCTTTCAACATTCCGAAGACCTTTGCTTTAGTATAGGCCGCAATCGCAGTAGTAGAATGATAACCCTCTTCTTTCTGAGCTGCCTGAGCAACCTTAGAGAAGAACAGTGCATCCGTCTCCGGCACTACCTGAGTCTGTTCAAAGGTTCTGGAGATATTCTGGATAGATGCTGTTGCGTTCGTCTCATCCACATCCGCTTTATCTACCAGGAAGGAAATATCGCGGTCATGAGTAACTGTAAACGGCACATCTTTCTGCACGTAATTACCTTTATTCCATCCGCCATTGCGATTATGATTCTTGTATCCGGATGTGGACATCTGGGTAAAATGGAAGGTTTTGGCATCCAGCCATCTTACGTTAGTAGTTACAAATGGGGACGTTAATGCTCCCTGCATAAGGATTTCTAAAAGTTCCGGCTCCCATACCTGGGCATAGTTTAAATTCGGCATATATTCACCTTATCCTTTCTTAGTTGTTGAAGCGGTTCCAACGTTTAGTCGGTACGCTCGCCTGCGGTGTCTGTGTTCCTGGCTGAGGCTCTCCGATGGTTCCACTAGATGCCCCAACTTGCACGAAACCCGTAGCCCCTGCCTGAGGTTTCAGTCCTGGAACGTCTTCCAGAACCTTATTGATGGCAGCTTTTAAAGCCTCACCGTTGATTTTTCCATCCTGCCCGATAACCTGGCTCAGATCTGCCATTTTCAGGACATATGGAATCGTTTTAGAATCAATCCCCAGTTCAACTGCCGCCAGCACTCCGGCACTCTGAATCTGGGCCTCCTGAGCCGCTGTCTGCGCCTTAGCAAGCTGTGACTGCATAGCACCTACATCTGGCTGATTCTTTGCTTTCTCAGCCTTAAAAGCTGCGATTGCCTGTTCAACCTCCTCCTGGCTAAGCCCCTGCTGTTTAAAATAGGCTTTCAATGCCGTATCTTCCTTAGCAGCCAGAGTACCATCCAACATCTGCTGAATCTTTCCATAGTCAATTGTCGGCGGTGTCGGCTGTGGTTCTGGCGGTGTTGGCTGTGGCTCCGGTGGTGTCGGATTACCAGGTTCAGCAAAAAGCTGTAAGTTCATCGGGAATTTCTTTCTCATGTCTTCGTGCTCCTTTCCATTTATGAGAGTGTCTCTCTTGTTACCTGTCCATTTTCATCGGTGTCACCGGCCGCGCAGAGTTTAGAGCCATACTCGCGTTTGGGCATAAAAATAACACGCATTTCTGCGTGCTTATAACCGTTGCGACGTCGCAACAAAACATATGCAAAACATCAATCCCTGTGACTTATGCTTGCATATTTTCTAAAAAAATGGTATAAAACAATTAAGAAAAGACCATTTCCCGTCCCCATTGTCCCACTCGATGAGTGGTTGACCGGATGGATAAATGGTCTTTTTATTTTCTCATATACACCTTTTCTATTTTGCCATCTTTCATCACAACAATTTTTTCTATAAACCTAGTATGATGCGAACTATAAAGACCATTTATCTGCCGCTCTATCTCTTCCGCGGATAACGGACATTCCGTAATATCGAAAATGAAATTGGGTGATTGTTTCTTTTTCTTCGCAATCATATTGTAAAATACATTTTTCCCAGAACTTTTAAAAGTTTTTAAATCAAATCGCTCCCCATTAATCAAATAGTCCGGTGTTTGTATGCCTTGTGGGTACATTATCTGAGGGACAAATTCAACAATCTTTCCATACTTTTTGCTCAATACCGCAGCAACAGACCGTTCCTGTTCCGTAGGATGAAGTGTAACCCTTTTTCCATCCACTTTATAAGTCACTCCGTTGACATCATATTCTTTCATGTCAATAAGAGAGCCGTCCGTGTTCTTTTTAGTCCATTCATCTGTAATTTCATCTGGCATGCCAAAAAACTGCTCTTCCCGCTTCTGCTCTATGTAATCGCTCGCATCTAAATTGCCAGTCTTAAACCGAACATTTCTCCACTCTGAAGCCTTTCTCCCATAGATCTGTTTGTTATCCGGATCCAGTGAATATTCAGCCAACCGACTATACTTCTCTTCCTGGCGCTTTGTGTACTGCTGCCGGACTTCCTGCTGGCTCTGTAGACCTACATTCTCCAGTTCCTCTTTTGTCCAGGTATCGTCTGCTGTGGAGATGCCAGGGAAATATGTAGTATGAGAGTCCTTACAGCGGGGATGATACAGCCCCTTACTGATAGCGTAGCTCATAAGCGGATACCGCTTCCCGGTCTCCGGATCCACACCATCCTTGCTGCCACCGCTCCACACATCATCAATCAGCACCTTGCCGACAAAGGGCAGGCACTTCGGACACGGGTTTCCACGCTTTGCCATGATAACAGTGGCAACGCCCCACTCCTGCCGTTTCTCGCCCTCTCCCTGCAGGTATGCCCGCTTGCTGGCCGTCCTGATCGCCATATCAGCATAATCAGAGAGTGTGTGGCGTGCACCGTTGGCGTACATCACACAATTAAGGCCACGGGACAGCATGTCCTTCGTAGCCATATCAACAGCCTTTTCGTATGTGCCTGCTCCGGTATTGGCATACACCTGCGCGTTGAATATGGCTTTGCGGTAATCATCGTTGGCCTTGCGGAGCACTGCTGTTTCCGCAGCTTCCATATCGTGCGTAGTGGCTTCGATCAGCGCATCCAACTTCCGGTCATTCAGCTTAAAGAACTCTGCCGTCATTGCATCATGCGCCGGTGTCCCGTTCCTGCCGTGGGTCTTCCATCCTTTCCTGATAGCCTGCAAGATTCTGATTTCCTGCTTCATATTGCCTCTCATGCGTGCCTGGCGGATCAGATGCTCAATCTGGCTATTGATGCTTTTAAACTGCTTTTGGTACTTCTTCTGGTTCTTCCGCTTGTACTTTTCCAGGGCTTTCAGCTGTTCCACCTGCCACATGGACCAGTTGTAACCTTCCTTGGTCTCTTCCGCCCTGTGCCGATCCATATTCCGGATCATGGATGCAATCAGTTCGTTTTCGATGCGCCGGAAGGCCTCAGCAAGATCGTACTCATCAGGTTGCACTCATCAGCGCCCCTTCCATAGCATCCTGTCCTGCAGGCTGCAGTATCTGGCCGTCGTTTGAGAGTACCTTGAATCCCTGTGCCTTGAATCCGTGAATCAGCTTTTTTAACTGGCTCATGCTCTTGCATTTGTCATTCCGGAGTTCCGCGTATCCTTTTTTCTCGATAGCGTACACGCCAAACGGTACCTGATCACTTGCCATCTTTAACAGCCCTTGGTACTCCTCCTGGCTCATTCTGTACACTCGGTTCATCACCTTCACCTGCATCTCCGTCACCTCCCAGATTAACATTAAAAAGCCCGGCAGCCATATTGACTCCCGGTTCATCTACTTCTACAATTCCCTGCTCTGTTTTCAACCTTGCGACTTCTTCTTTCTTCCATTTATCATCCCTAGAATCACCGTATAACTCTTCCACCTGAGCTTCTATGCTCATCAAAGCGGTTCCCGGTCTTGCTTTCGACAAGGTCTCCACCTGGCTTTCAAAAGACGGGTTGGCATACTCTCCAAACGGAATGTCAACCTTTACTTCTTCGACCGGCCGACCAATCAAGATATTATAGGCATTTACAGCGGCACTAACCACTTCTGGAAGTGTTTCCTGCAATGCCTCTACGATAGCATTTCTGGTGTAAAGGGTTGTCTTCTCTTTCTCCCTCTGCGCTTCTGCATTATCCAGCTTCTTGGTATCAATCCCCAATGTACTTGGACTAATGATTCCTTGCAGACACAGGTCCAGGGCTGTGATATAAGACGCAAGATAGCCATCATGAGGAATTACAGGTTGTTCTGTGGTGATCTGGTTCTTTCCATCCTCCGCCATATTGTCATTCCCGGCGATGTAGCGGTTATCAAATGCGTTCGGCTTCAGTAGCATGCCATTCTGTGGGTCGCGCGGCAAAAAAGCCTCTGGAATGAACGTTCTGGCTCTTCCAGCCCTGAGCGCATCCATCCACTGAGACCACGTCTCATCAAACGCATCGAAACTGTCCAGTTTTCCATCAAAGATTGAGCCGCCACGGCCTTTCCACTTCGCTGATTCATAAACCTTTATTGGCACAGCCAAGATTGTTTTTCTGTCAAATGTGAAATCCTGCAGATTCTTTGTTTCTTCCAACACACTCAAATCAACGTGCTTCTCACCCTGATACAGTTCGTTGATGATATAGCCATACCCATAGCGCTCGTTAAGTACATACTGCTTTCCTTTGGCCTCATATGACTTTTTAAAGATTACTTCTCTCAATCGGCCTCTCTGGCGAATTATCTCTATTTGTTCCCCTGGATACCACTCCAAGATGGGGTACTGGCTTACAGATGTATCAATTGTTACCTTGTAGGCTCCATCTCCGATATAGAGCGCCTCTTTTAAAGCTTCCTCGAATCCCTTCCGGAACTTGTTTTCCTGCTCGATCTCTTTCCAGAGCTGTTCCTGGGCACCGTTCTCAAACTCAAAGTCATTCATGTCAGATAGAACAACAGAAGAAAGAACACGCACAATCAGCCCGGGAAGGCCTGTATGGATCTTTCTCATTTCCATTCCCGGGCTGCACCTGGATGCCCAGAACTTATATCTATCTACCATCTCCGGACTCTGCTGATACATCTGCTCCAATTCGTTTCCATCTCCGCGATACCAGATACGGTTTCTTATAGCCGATAACTCATAATCCATTACTTCTTGGATTCGAATTGTTGTCGGGCTGGCCCCTTGGACATTCAGCCAACTCCGTATTCCTCTTTTCACGCCCTCACTCAAATTTGATATCCACCTCACTTTTATGCCTCCTCTTCGAATCCGATTAAATGCTTATACGGAATCCAGCTATACTGATTTGCGTTGATTGTATGATCGTTTCCATCCTCTGGTTCGTCCTTATCTTCCTTCCAGCTGTATTTTTCCATCTCAGCCAGATGGTTCTCACACTCATCGACTACCAGATAGCAGCCCTGCTGTATCCATCCAAGCTGCAGTTTGATACGGTCAACAATTCCAAACTTTTTGTAGGCATCCCAGAAATTATAAAGGCAACCATGCAGGCGCTTGTATTTCTTAAGCTCTGTCATGGTTGCCTGGTCAGCATTGTCCACATATACGTCTTTGGCAAATCCCCACTCGTTCCGGCACTGTTCCAAGAAGCCGACTAACTTAACTGCCGTGTCGCTGGGTGCTATCGGGGTTTCTAAATCTCGGTTGTTATACACCTTTTCTTTTAGGGTGATGAGTCTCCGGTCTGTTGTGATGCCCTGGAAGATAAAGGAAATTGTATCTGGGGACTTACTGGAGTAAGCCGTATCGACTCCGCAAGTGAATTTCTTCCATCGGATCCGCCCTGCTCTCACTTCTGCCTGCACCCATGCGGATGTCACCACATGCTTCTTCCGGTCGAAATTCGGGAAAATAAGTCCAGATGCTTTTCCTCTGAGTCCCTGAATCTTGTTCTTCCAGATCTTCGTACCCTTCGGTGTGTTCTGGATGATCCGCTGCTTCTTTTCTTCCGGAAGACCGGCATTATCGTCAAAAGAAAAGAACCAATGCACCCAGCTGGGCTTTGGTTCTTCTTTTAGTTCGTCTTTAATTTCCTGCGGAGTCTCCGACTCCCACTCTGGAAGCGGTCTGCTGCAGTTAATATATTCTTTGTACACATCCAAGCTTGGATCATCCGGATTCAGAGTCGCCATCAAGTAATCGCACCTCATGGATGCCTCACGTACAAAATCAATATCTGCAGTGTTGATCTCATCAACGTATAGGCATCCATACTGACCACCCAAAGCGTCTTTCCATTTCCGTTTATTCCCGTAGCCTACTACAAAGATGATCTTGTCGCCGCCGGATGTATGGAACAGGATATGCGGCATCTTGTATTCTCCGGATCCGTTGCCCTTATATTCCACTAAGATTCCAAAATCATCCAGGATTCCCAGATCCTTGTTGATGATATTCTTCTCAGCCGCTCCGGTATCATCCGCTGCCAGAATATGCAGCTTCTTCGGTGACTCTGCCACCTTCAACATAAATTTGAACAGCCCTACTGTCGTCTTTCCGGCCGCCGTCGTGCCTTCCAGAAACTCTGCCGGAGCATTACACTGAAGGAATGCCTTGTACTTGTCTGACAGTACCAGACGTTCAGCACTCACTAGCCACCACCTCGCATCTGCTGCAGAATATCGTCCAGCTTAGCCTTCTCATCATCCAGGCCGGAGACCTCTATTCGATCCTTGAACATTCCCAAGTGACGTCCCAGCAACTCCAAAGCTTTCTCTTTGTCATTCAGCTTCAACTCTATTCCGTTCTTGCCTTTTTTTATCCCGGCTATTGCCTTCATCTGCCCTTCCGACAGATCTGCTGTATTTGTCAGGATCACTCTATTATTCACGATCTGAGCGAAGTCCGTAGCATTGGCAAATGCAATGGCAGCCAGTTCCTGCAGCACCATGTCCTGGGTGATTTCTGTCCGTTTCTGCCGATCCTGCATCCGCTTCTCGACATACGCCGCAACCTTAACATTCCTTAACAGTCGTGCCGCCGCAGCTGCTGCAGTCTCATCGCTCTTGACCCGCGGATATGCGACCTTGTAAGCCCGGGTGGCATTCAGGTCAATCAGATATTCATCCGCAAAAATCTTCTGTTTTTCTGTCACTCGTGCTCACCTCTCTTTCTAAAATACGATCCCACCGGCACCATAGGAGACAGCCTGGCGCTGCCTCTCGGAGGTGTTGCTTGCTGGTGCCGTGTGCGCCGCATGAAAATCGACATAACAAAAGCACCTATCTTTTCGACAGGTGCCCTCGGGAGAAAATCAATTATGGTCATGAAACCATCGGGGCGGAAGGAATTGAACCCTCGACACGCTGGATATAAGCCAGCTGCTCTAACCGACTGAGCTACGCCCCAGGGGGATTCCCCGCCGGGGTCACTGTCCAGCGGGGATTGAAGTATATACGGAGGAGTATTCAACGCTCTTGCAAGCGTGTCCGTTGAAGCTGTCAGCTATAAGCCTTTAGCTTCATGATACACTATATCATGTTGATTCGTAACATACGTAACAATCGTAACAAACTTTACTTTTCATCCATAAATCTCAAGTATTCCATTTTGACGCTTGCCTCGGTAGCCCCGCGCCCCATGCGTATAGCTACCTGCTCCCATGTCATTCCCTCGAAAATCCGGTACCGGATAATACGCTGCGTCCGCACCGGAATCGTATTGATCCACACTTCCACATCCTGTTTTATCCGCGCCGCATTCCGCAGGCGCTCTTTTAACACTTCTTCCAGACGATCCTCTGCACCTGGCTCTTGCATTGATGCATACGCAAGTCCCTCAATCCGATACGTCTGCATCGTATATGGAAAATCATGTGATGAGCCTTTGACGGCATCCTGCTCCTGCCGCTTTTTTGCTCTCCTAATCTTTTCCAACTCTGCTTCTGTCTCCTTGACCTGGGCGCAGGCATCTATGTACTGCTCCAATATCCGCTTGTCCAACGGCACCACCTCCCTACGCCTCCCACTGTATTTTGCATTTCCAGACACTGTTTAGACATCCTGTGTGGAAAAACCATTCCGTATTTCTCTTCGTCTTCACGTATTCGATACCCGAAAGCTCGCCGTCCGGATCCAGCTCCCCGCCGCAGCCTTGGCAGAATACTTTGCCTGCCTTGCGCTGCCGCCGCATCGTCATTCGCATCTGACGTTCTGTCACTTCGCCATTTCTCGGATTTTTCGAATCCTTGCTTTTAACGACTCCATTACCCAATTCTGCACATCCTCCTTGCGCTGTAAGGCCTGCATCACGTCCTCGTCACGGGTTCCGCTGGTTATCAGGTGATGGATGATTACCTTCTCCTGCTGCCCCTGCCGATGCAGTCTTTTATTTGCCTGTGTGTATAACTCATAATTCCATGTCAGACCGAACCAAATCACATGGTTTCCGCCTTGCTGTAGGTTCAAGCCATATGCACTACTGGCCGGATGCGTCAGAAGTACATCGATTTTTCCGGCGTTCCAGTCGTCCTCGTCCTGTGTTGTTTTCAGTTCCCGGACCCGCAGATGCATCTTCCCCAAGGCTTCTAAAATCCTCGTCCGGTCATGCTGGTAATTATAAAAAACCAATGCCGGTTTTCCCTGCAAGGACTCGATCAGCTCTATAAATGCCTCTATCTTGCAGTTATGTATTTCATGTACGCTGTGATCCTCGTCATACAGCGCCCCGTTTGCAAGCTGTAAAAGTTTATTGCTGAGGGCCGCCGCGCTGGTAACGCTGATATCCGCCTCATCTTCCGGAAGCTGTAAAACCATCATCCGTTCCAGTTCGTCATAGGCTTTCCGGGATTTGGCATCCAGCTCCACCGGGATTTCGTGGTATGTGATGTCCGGAAGCTGCAGATAGTCCTCCGCTTTCATGCTGATGCAGATGTCAGATATCCGGTCAAGGATTCTTTGCTCACTGCCTGGCTTCGCTTCATAGCTGTACACCATACCGTCCGCGCCGCGCTTGTCCGGCTGGAAATACCGTTCACGGAACTGTGTATACCTCTTTCCAAGCCGCTCGCCGCCATCCAGCAGATAGACCTGACTCCACAAATCATCCAGCCCGTTAGGTGATGGCGTACCAGTCAGTTCGACCATGCGGTCGATTTTATCTCCCATGCTCGCCAATGCTTTAAAACGCTTCGCACTGTGGTTTTTAAAACTGCTTGACTCATCCACAACCACCATATCGAACGGCCAGGCATTCCGGTAATAATCCACCAGCCACACCACGTTTTCTCGGTTGACGATATATAAATCCGCCGGTGTATTTAACGCTTTGATTCTTTTCGCCTGGCTTCCGAGAACAGGGGACACCCGCAGCATACGGGTATGGTCCCATTTGGCTGCCTCCTTGCTCCACGTCCCCTCTGCCACCTTCTTAGGGGCTATGATTAAAACCCTGCGTACCTGAAAACGGTTATATTTCAGCTCCTTGACCGCTGTCAGCGTCGTAACGGTCTTGCCAAGACCCATATCCAAAAATAAGCCTATTTTTTTAACCGCCAGAATCCGGTTTATACAATGCTGCTGATAGGCGTGCGGCTTAAATTCCATCTACCTGCACCTCCGTTCACGCTTTGCACTTGATCGCTATCCTGGTTGCCGCTCTCACGTACCCATATGATTCAAAAAAAGCTCTCAATCCTTCCACTCCGTAAACCACCTCTACCTCCTGTCCTAAATCCCGAAGACGCATCATCTGCACAACCTGCAGGGGACTTAAACTCCCGCTCTCCGTTTTCAGTTCCACGAACACCGGTTTCCTGTTCGGAAAAATCACAATCCGGTCTGGCACACCTGCGTTCCCCGGGCTTGTCCACTTATATGCCCTGCCACCCTCGCGCTTCACTTCCTCGGTCAGAATCTTCTCGATGTCTCTTTCTCTCATGTTCTCGCCGCCTTTATATATTTTTATTTATAAAATATTTTGTTTACGCGTGCGTAACGCGTGTATATAACCCCTCGTATTATGTACGCCATGTACGCCACGCTATCTATATTTTATTTATTTTTACACTCTCTATAGTAAGTTTGTAGTTTTGTAGTTGTTTTATAAAATTGTTAGGTTTTATGCGGTTTTAAGGGTGCTACAACCCCCACTACATTCCGACTACATTGAAAACTACAAAACTACATAAACTACAAAGAATCTACAAACTTTTTCGGCACTATGTAGCCGGTCTTGCGAACCCTCTTTGCTGTCCGTAGGGTCCAAAATTTCGTGGTGTGCTTATCCGCTGCCATTTGCCGTGTAGAAGAATATTATTGATCTCCATGCTGTCGGACCGCTTCATGAACTTCAAATCCCCACCAAAGCACTCCGCCCATATTTCTACAGCGCAGATTCTATCCCTTATATGCAATGCACCTTCTATGTGCAAACCTCCCGAAAGGAACATCCGTCTCTTCGTCAGGTCCATCTGTTCCCAATTTTCCGGCACCGGCTTATTTAAAAAGTCCATTATAAGGCCTTCTTTTCCGGATGCCTCCCTGTGGGTCTCCTGCTGCTCTACGACCGCCGCCTCAAGGTTCTTCGGCATATACAGTTCTTCCCCCGCCGCCCAGCGGGCATATGCCTCCGCCCACACCTGATCTACTTCCTGCGGCAGCTCTCTCCATACAGATTTTTTCGCTGGATGCAGTCCAACATCTATCGGCCAGAAACGCCGGTTCCCTGTCATATCTTTTAAAAACTCGCTGTCATTGGACGTTCCGAAAAACACGCAGCGCCGCGGGTACTTGTCCGTCCGGCGACCGTATGCCGCCCTGTAGATATCCTCTGTCTTACTTAAAAACTGCTTAACTACCTGCGTCTCCTGCTTCGTGAACGCGCTCAGTTCTCCGACCTCATTAATCCATGTCCCTTGAATTAGCTCCGCCGCCTCTTTCCCCTCAAAAGTTGTGAGGCTGTCGGAGAACCACTGCCTCCCCAGAATCGCAAGAAACGTACTCTTACCAATCCCCTGCGGTCCGGTAAAAATCGGCATGTAATCGTATTTGATGCCTCCGACTACCGCCCTTGCCACCGCCGCGCAGAGTGCTTTTCTAATAACCGCCCTGGTGTACGGTGTGTCATCTGCGCCCAGATAGTCCGCCAACAGGGTATCCACCCTTGGCACGCCGTCCCATTCCAGCTCCTGCAGATAATGCTTCACGTCATTAATTTTATTCTGGGCGCTGACGATCAGCAGCGCATGGTCCAGTTTTTCCCGCCCCGTAAGTCCGTAGAACACCTCTACGTATCGGTAAAAGCCCGCGTCATCCACGTCCGTCCAGCGCCGTTTTTCGTCCCTCTGGTCCCACGGCACGCGCCCCAGAACCATACCGCAGGATGCGAATTCATCCGTCACGATTCTTCCCTTTAAAAGCGGGTCGTTTTCCAGGACGATCACCGCGTTGTTTATGGTCTTCTCATATCTTCCATTGCCATCCTTGGTCAGCTTCGAAAGCCAGGACAAATCATAATCCGGTACCGATGCCTCCGTCCCTGTCGCGGGTGTCTCAAATGCCGACCTTGCCTGTTCATAACGCTCCTTTGAGAGTAATTCAGACACAGGCTTATCGTCCTGGGCTAACCGGCTCATCAGAACAAACGACGGTAATTTAGCAGCCGGCGTCCCGTCTTTGGCGTCGTTATCTTTATCGCCGAACATATGAAGCCGGACTAAATCGAACGCGTTTACCAGCTGACCGCTACACGGATCCGTTGCGTGATGGGAATACAGGAACAAGTCCCCATCGTAAACCACGGCACCGCCGACCGTAGAACCACCTGTGTAGGTGTATCGCCCCGGCATCGCAGTTTCCTCGTACATCCCCGGAATGAACTTTTCCATCGCCTGTGTGATGGTATACGTCCGGCAAAAGGCGCCAATAATACCGCGCTTAGACAACGGATTTTCCTGTTTTGCCAGCCTCCGGCGCTCGATTGCATCCGCCCCCGGAACCTGCGGCCACTGACTGATATCCCGCCAGTCCCCATACATACCAAGTACACCGTCAAGGCTGCAGAACGGTTTATCGTAAACTTCTGCCACATACTGGCTGTCGCTGCAGCAGCTCGGCCAGTACATCAGTCTGGATGCCTCAAAGGTCGTCGGATCGCAGAACTCGATGCCAATGAGCGCAGCCAGTTTCCTTGCTGCCGGCTCATACTCATCCGCAGTACCTGTCCTATCCACCGGGATGATCACGCGGAGCCGCGGTGCGTAGCCGGAGTGCTTCCGGGTACTATAAACCGCAGCGGCGCACCCAAGACCATCCACGCGCCGCAGAATGTCATCCGTCTGCCCTGCGGGGATATTGTCCAGGTCCAGTGTAATTAAATCCCTTCCTGTTACGTCCGCGGCTTTCCGGCGGTCACCTTTCAGGGTACCCCCCCCACAAAACCGCCCACGTCCTTCAGCTCATCCTGCTGAGATTTTGGAAGGGCAAGGTACTGCTCCAGCGTTTCTGTTCCGCGCACCGGGGTTTTCAGTTTTTCTGCAAATTCAGACCACATGATATCAGATTTCAGCCAATGTGTAGCCTTCCTGCTGCCTGCCGTGCTGATCTGCAGCTTTCTGTTATATTGCATTCCTGCCCCTCCTAATCCTTCATGTAATAATTACTTTCAAACCCCGCGCCTTTCAGAATCAACCCCTGCGCCCAGGGAATCGGTTCTGCCATCAGGTCGCATATCTCATCGACGGTAGTACTCATCGGCGCGTCGATAATTACCTCATCATGTACGTGGAATACCACCTGTAGATGCCTGGATGATATCCGTTCCAATGTGACCGCTAGGCAGTCCCTGGCAATCGCCTGGATGATATTCTCCGTCATTTTCCCGCCGTATGTAGATGTTATCTCCCACTTCCGGCTCTGCTGACCGATCGAGTAGTAATGCAGCGCCAGTTTTCCAAACTGATTCTCCCTTAAAAATGGCTTCGGGTAATAAAGTTTCCGTCCGCTTGGTAGCCGTACTGTTAAAAAGGACTGACCGTAAACCAAATCCCCCTCCAGCGCAAATATCAGCCCGTAAATAGCCTGCGGCTGAGCTGTCCGCATAACTGCGAGCGCTGCATTTTCCACCGCATACCATAAATCACGGATGCGCGGGTTCGCCTGCCGCCAGCGCTGGACAATATCCGGAAGTTCATCTTCTGTTAACCCCATCTGCAACGCGCCCATCGCTATCAGCGCCGCGGTACCGCCCTGATAGCCGAGGGCAAGTGTCGCAACCTTCCCCTTCTGCCTCAGGGCGTATTCCGGGTTTCCTTTTGCAATTCGGTCAACTGGCACGCCAAACATCTGGGACGCCGTCGCTTCATAGATTTTCCCGTGGGTAGCAAATACTTCATTAACCCACTGTTCACCCGCCAGCCAGGCAATCACACGCGCCTCAATTGCCGAGAAATCCGCCACCACAAATTTATTCCCGTCCGACGGGATAAAAGCGGTACGGATCAGCTGGGACAGCGTATCTGGAACATTCCCATAAAGCAGCTTCAAACCATCATAGTTTTTTGCTTTGACAACTTTCCTCGCATAGTCCAATGTCTTAATGTAATTACGCGGGAGATTCTGCATCTGTACCAGCCTTCCCGCCCAGCGTCCCGTCCGGTTCGCCCCGTAATACTGCGTCAGTCCGCGCACCCGATCGCCTTCTCCCTTCGCTGTCGCCATCGTGACATATTTTTTAATGGACGTTTTTCCAAGCTGTTGCCGGATCCTTAACATCTGCTGTACCTCTTCCGGAAGCGCATCCGCCGCTTCCAGTGCTTTCGATACGGTCTCCTTCCGGATATCCTGGAAGCGATCTGGATCTTCCGGGTTTCTCCGGCTGTGCTCATTCAGCCAGGGAAGCAACTGCGGACCACTGTTCGGGTTAGCCAGTCCAGTCAAACGGATGGCTTCGTCCGTTAATCTCTGCGTACTAATCTCATCGATATACAGCGCGCCAGTGATCAGTTCCGTGTCCACCCGGACACCGTATGCATTCATAAGGATATCCATCTGCCATTGCTTCTGTTCCGCATCTGGCATCGGGAACTGACTGAGCCTTGAGAGTATCGCGCGTTCCGTCACAACATCCTGCTTACAGTATTCCTTGAACAGTTCCCATTTGTCCTGATCGTGCCAAGGCTGATTCCACGTCCTGTTTCCGTTACGTTTTGTAGGTTTACAAGGAACACAGAAATATCGAATCAGCGCCTTACCGGTGGCAAGTTTACGTTTATCCTGAGGAAGCCCGATCGCCTTGCCGGTTGCATCCAGTCCGGCAGTGTACCCACAATAAAGACCATGAACCATCGTACAGCGCCACTGCTCTATCGGGGTTTCACACACCGCTCTATTAAGGCAGTACCATTCAAACGCTGCGTTATATGCGTGTTTCAACGTCCCTGGATCCGACAGTGCTTTAACGATTTCATCCGGAATTTTTTCTCCGCTCATGAGGTCTACAATTTCAACCGGCGCATCGTCCATCTGATAGGCGAACAGCAGTATCTGAAAGTCCGGGGACTGTGCATATCTATAAGCCCCTGCTTCGGCGATACCCACGCTGCTCCGCGTCTCTATATCAATGTTCAGATGTCTTATCATCACGGTTCCTCCTGTTCAAAACGGGGGCTCTATAGCCCCCGATAGTTCTAGTACGGCATCCCGGTTAATGGGTTCACACTGATTCCCGGCTGCGGTGTGTATGCCTGTGGCTGTACATACTGCTGCTGTGGCTGCGCATATGCTTGAGCTGTCGGCTGTGGCTGCCCCATCGGTGCGGGGGAGCCAAACGCCTGTGCTGCGGAGATAGAGCCGCCGCCCAGCGCTTCCCCATCCCTTAATTTCTGCACCGGTCCCAGACCACAGCCGATGCCTTTCTTTCCGCCAAACATATACGGATAAAACGTTACATTTACGCGACCGTACATACCGCTGTACACCTCCGACTGGTTGATAATCGGGTTCCCCATACGATCCACAACCTCCGGCGGATAATCCGCTTTCGCGCTGGCGGTAAATACCCAATGTCCTTTACACTCCGCCCCAAACGGCATGCCGTCGGATGGTCTCACACCATCGCCATCATAAACTGGTGTCGGTACAATCGGCGGGCACACACCGTTCCACTTATCCGAAATGCCTCTCTGCTTCGCCGCTTCAACCGCCGCATCGATACGGCTCTTGGTATCGGTATCCGTTTTCGGTACCAGCACCGTCACGCTGAACTTTTCCTCCTGCCCCTGCATCGCTGCGTATGGCTTGAATAAGTGTGTATAACTGAATCTTACTTCTCCAGTTGTAACGTTAGTCATTTCATTCATGTCCCTTTTCCTCCTTAAATGCTTCTGCGGCGCTAACTGTGTTTGTGATAGCCGGGCGCTTATCGGATTCCTCTACCAATGCCGGTTTTCCCTGCTTCTTGGTAATAAATTCCCCTACGCTCTCGGCAAACTCCTTTTTACCTACTATCTTTTCTACCTGAGCGAGAGTGAGCGGCTTTCTCTCCCACAAAACTTCTGACTGGACGCCATCGGATTCGAGTTTTGCGAATGCCGCGTCCATATCTGTCCATTCCCGTACACTTCGTCCGGCAACCGCTTTCCAACCCGGGATCTCTTTCCCGGAAAGGCAGGCTTTCAGGGCAGCATCCTCCACATCTTTCAGCCATTTGGCTACGTCCTGTCCCTTTTTCAGGTATTCTCCCATCTGCTCATCCGTCAGCAGCGCAGGATCTGTCCCGGTCATAAATGCCAGCTCTACGTTCTTTTCTGCCCGTGCCCGGCACCGCCCCCGCGCCCGACAATACTTACACGTTTTGACCCCAGGCGCGAAATCTCCGCTTCCGTGGATTGCGAGATCAGCACGTTTCTTTACCTTTTCCCCGAATGCCAGAAGTTCCTCTAAGCTGCATTCCCATTCAGAGATAGCATCTGACAGTCTCGGCTGAACAATACTCATACGGACCGTATGTACGTTGTAAAGAATCTTGTACGCTTCATATGCCCCCAGTGCGTAAAGCATCATCTGTGGGTTATGCTCCGCATTCACGCGACCATCCGGACTCTTGCCGTACTTGAAATCTATCACATGAATGATGCCATCCCCCAACAGAATACAGTCAGCGCTTCCGGAAGCCGGATCCTCATCTGGCAGATGGGGGATATATGCATCCAGGCTTACCCTGCGTTCGATATCGACGTGCGGCGACGCCTGAAACTTCAATGCTACGGACTTGATGTAATCCAGATAATCATCCGTATAGCCCATCATTTCATCGTCCCAAATCTCTTTCGTTTTTAACTTCTTGATTTCGGCGTTCAGTTTCCGCTTCCCGAAATCCGTGGTGAAGAAATAGTTCCGTACCTTGAGCTCTGCCAGTTCGTGCGCCAGCGTACCCTCTTCCGCCGCCGAAGAAGATGGATCCGGGAACTGCAGTCCCAGAATCACACTTGGCGTGCACTCCATCCACTGGTATGCATTCGACGGGCTTAAGGTCGAATGGTTCCGTAATGCATGATCTCCCATTAAATCTGTGCCCCCATATCCCTTAATGCTGTCGCAAACGCCCCGTACTGCAGCGGCTGTAAAGCCGGAATCGAGTTCACACCGAACTGCTGAAGGAGCGACAGAAGCTCATTCTGTCTGCCCGAATCCATCAGCTGCATCGCCGCGCCTGCAAGTTCATCCGGCGTGTATGTATGGGTACTTGTCGGTACCGATGCCTGTACGGGTGCTGTCACCCCGACCGGAGCCGTCGGTACTACCGGCGTAGCAGGTGCCTGTGCTACAGGTACCGCCGCCGTAACTGGTACAGCAGGTGCTGTTGGGATAACAGGTGCAGCCGATGCAACTGGCTTAGACTGTACCGTCGGTTCCACAGGCGTAACCGTCCTTGGAGACTCTGCAAGGCCTGCATTCTTCTCTGCTACTGCCGCATCCGGCTTAGCACAAGAAGTGCAACCGCCAAACATAGAAACAAACTCCTCCACTTCTTGACAGCTGGTAAAAGTTACTGAAATATTCATGGATAATTCCTCCTAAAATTTAATATTTGAAAGCTCGTCCTGTAAGGTCAGCAGCTCTTCTTTCGTCAATGTAATCCCTTTCGTCATTTTTGAACGGTCATCGTTCCAACGCCGAAGGTCGTACTTCGGTTCGTTTTCTCCCCACTTAACTAAATTCAGCTCTAAGTGGTACCCGCGACTCTCAGGAAACTCTATAAACGTTTCCAGAATCTCGCACCTGACGTTCCCCTCCAACTTCCATCACCTCCTCGCAGTCGCACTTTTCATCCGGATCCAGATGCGCCCCGCAGCGCGGGCAGATTTTAAAATATCTCATTTTTCTTCCTCCCGTGCTGCTTCTGCAGCTGAATGAAATGCCGTATGGAAATCTGCATACGCTTTCTCCAGCTCTTTCCCCGAAAAATACGTTTTCAGAAGCGTCACCGCCATTCCTGCCAGGACTCCCGGAAGAATTGAACGTTTAACATCACCGATGATAAACACCTCTGAATTTCTGATTGCATCATACAGGATTGTGATACCAAGGATCACATCCCCTTCCAGCTCTATCGGCTCCCTTTTACCTTTAATTGCCGCTTTTACCATTGCATCCTCCCGAATCTCTTGATATAATCAAGCTGTTAATATTTTTATTAATGTGACCGTTCAGCTCTGCCAAGCTGGCGGTCTTTTTCTTTGGTTTCCCATAACCGGTGTACCGGCTGGCATTCAACATCGCACCGGCTCTGTTCGTTCCGTTGGTTCTTCTACTCATGTCGCGCCCTCTCCTGGTCTTTCTCTTCATTACTGATAAGAATGTTAACTAGTATCCCAACAACGAAACTGTTTGAATCTTTTTCTGCGATATAGTCGAACACATCCACGTATATGGGACCAAGCTGATCCCAAGTATCCTCATCAAAAATATCTTTATACCGCTTAATTATTTCATCTCTGACTTTCGGAAGCAGCTTCTCCAGTCTTTCTATCTGCTCATCCGTAACCGGAATATTTACGTTCATCGTACGTTTTTTCACCTTATCGCCTCCTGTTACTCTGTGTAAGCCAGCGCGTCTGCTTTCTTCTGCCCCTCCATCAAACGGGTTCCGTAATCACTTACCGCCATATTAATTACGTGAGACATCGTCACATTAAATGGAGTTTCACAGCTCGCTGCTAAAATGCCAAGTTCTTTTACTTCCCTTTCCAAAGCAGTATAAACTTCGTCACTCACAACGACACAATCGATTTCAATCGTCCTCATTGTCCCCTCCTTAAAATACTTCCAGACAACGCAGCACTATTAAAAGTGTCATCGTCGAACCTCCCGCGACTGCCGCCGCCATCATCAGTAATTTGGTCATAAACTCCAGATGCTCATACCACTGCTCTTGTTCTGCTTCCAGCTCTCTAAGCCTCTGCTTGTGCTGGCTGCGCAGGTTCATGCACTCGATGTTTCTTTCCTCTCTCATCACGCTTCCTCACTTTCTTCTTATAATCTTTGCACGGGTATTCCCGATCGGATTCCATACACCGCCAGCAACTCCGGCAGGTACTGCACGACTTTCTCATGAGCCAAAAACCTGCTCCGCCATGCCCACAGCTTTTTTCGGCTTCGGCGCCTGTCTGCATTTCAAAGTCTGCGAATTATCCGCATCCATGAACTGGCTCATCGGGATGCGGGGATCCCCCAGTTTCCGGGTTGCCTGAATCTCCCCATTTCGAATCTTCCGGTGCACGTTCTGGACACTGCAATGCATAATTTCAGCAAGCTCCTTAACGCTTACAAAACGGGTCAGTCCACATTTCTCCAGCGTTTCAAGCTGGAGCATGAGTTTCTTATTCTGCTCCTCTAAGCGAGAAACACGCTCTTCCAAATACATCTGTCCACCTCCAGTTCTATTCAGCCTCTGCAAAGTACTCCACCGGAACGTCGAAGTATTTTGCAAGAATCAGAAGCTTGTCGAACTTCGGCGCATAGTTTCCATTCTTCCAATTAGAAAGTGTTGCTGTCGAAATTCCAGTATCTGCTGCGACTCTATAGTCTGTTATATTTCTCTTATCTCGCAGCTCTGCATATTTTTTATACAAAATAGACACCTCCTTCTTTAAAATCTATTGACTTTAGCTAAGGTTTCTTATATAATCAAAGTACCACCTAAGTTATTTAAGAAACCAAAGCCTATGTCATTGTTTGTAGCTTAGATTTCTTAGCTACATTCATACAATAGCATAGTTATCTTAGCTTGTCAATATTTTTAGCTAATTTTTCTAAGCTATTTAGGCGGAAAGGAATATAATGTATGAGATTTTTGAACAGCTACTTTCCAAGTATGGAATAACCGCCTATAAAGTAGCTAAGGAAACTGGTATTACTACTGCAACACTGTCTAATTGGAAACAAGGGAAATACACTCCCAAGCAGGATAAGCTACAGAAAATTGCAGATTATTTCGGCGTGTCTTTAGAGTATCTGATGACCGGAAAAGAAGATGTCGTAAAAGAAAAAGCCCCAGAGCTTACCGCTCGAGACGAACGGGATATAGAAAAAATACTGAACAACACCCGAGAGCAGTTGCTCTCCCAAGAGGGATTAATGTTCGATGGTGATCCCGCCAGTCCCGAAGCAATCGAGTCGATTCTATCCGCGATGCAGATCGGCATGGAAATGGCGAAAAAGAAAAATAAAGAGAAGTACACTCCTAAAAAATATAAGAAGGAATAGCTTATGGATATTAAGAAAAAGGCGGATTCTCTGGTACGAAAGCACCAGACAAGAAACCCTTTCGAAATTATTCAAGGAATGAATGTTATCGTGGTATTTGCTCCACTCTGTGGAGTACGCGGATTTTATCAGTACTTCCAGCGGAACAATATCATCTATATTGATGAGAATCTTCCGGAGCACGAAAAAAAATTTGTCTGCGCTCACGAACTCGGGCATATGCTGCTCCACAAAAAAGCCAATGCCCTATTTATGGATAGCCGGACTCACCTAAATACCCATCGTTATGAGGTGGAGGCAGATACGTTTGCTATGGATCTCTTAATCGATGATGATATGATCGCTGAATATGAACCATACACCGCAGATCAGATATCCCACTTACTGGGATATCGTAAAGACTTAGTCAAATTGCGTTTCCAGCAAAAATAACAAAAGGAGAAAACTATGGGATTATTTGATACTTTTAAAGGGAATCAATATAAGGCTGAACTTGAAAAGTCTCAAGCTGAATGTGAACGGTTAAAAAGTTTATTCACACCCGAAATGCAGCAGGCTGATGCCTTGCAAAGGAAAATTGAAGAACTCCAAAACGAAATTTCCACAAAAGAAAATGAAATTGCTTCGCTTTCTTCTGATATATCCAAGAAAAACAATGAAATCAATTCGCTGAATGATACAATACATAAAAAACATTCCGAAATATCATGGATGGACGATGAAATCATTGTACAGGAGTTTGGACTGTACCAGCCGCATTATGATTTTGCCAGTGCTTTAGACTATAAGGAAGAATTAGCAAAAATACGCGCTAAACAAAAAGAATTAATAAAGAATAAGAATGCGGTTTCCGGAAGTACCGAATGGACTGTAAATGGTAGCGTCTCTAAAGGCAAGAAAATGGTCTCTGATACTCAGAAATTGCTCATGCGAGCTTTTAATAGCGAATGTGATGATTTAATATCCCGTGTTAAATACACCAATTTTGACGCAACATTAGATCGTATCTATAAATCGGCTGAGGCTATTTCAAAACTAGGAACCATTATGAGTATTTCCATAACTCAACCCTATTTAAATGCCAAAGTTAAAGAACTCCGTTTAGCTTTCGAATATCAGCAGAAAAAACAACAGGAAAAAGAAGAACTAAAAGCTGCCCGCGCAGAACAACGCGAACAGGCTCGTATCCAAAAGGAAATTGAAGAACAGCGAAAAAGAATCGAAAAAGAGCAAACACATTACCAAACTGCTTATGAGCATTTACAGTTGCAGCTCCAGCAAAAACCTGGCGATGCGGATCTCTTAGAGAAGAAAGCGCAGCTTGAGTCTCATATCAAAGATATAGAAAAAGCCATTGCAGATATTGATTACCGTCAGGCGAATATGAAAGCTGGTTACGTTTACGTAATTTCAAATATTGGTTCTTTCGGTCCTAATGTTTATAAAATTGGAATGACCCGAAGATTAGACCCTCAAGACCGCGTGGATGAACTTGGCGATGCTTCTGTTCCGTTTAATTTTGATGTACACGCAATGATTTTTTCTGATGATGCTCCTGCTCTGGAAGCTGCTTTACATAGGGCATTTGAAGATCGTAAGATAAATATGGTAAATACACGCCGAGAATTTTTCAATGTAACCCTGGATGAAATCAAAGAAGTAGTTAAGAAAAACTTTGATAAAACAGTAGAATTTATAGACGTTCCAGACGCCGAACAATTCCGCATCAGCCAGCGAATGCATTCTGAAGAAAATGCTCATTAAAGCATAAAGTGGTCGATTTCGACCACTTTAAATAGCAAAACCGCCCGGTATTGGCGTACCGAACGGCTTCACATAGATTTTCTCTTGCGGATTGCTCCAGAAGATATAAATCAAATTCGACACTTGAATTATATCATTCTCCGGGCGTCCTGGCAAGAGGCGCTATTTTTATACCCATCTAATGGGATAGAGGAAAGGATGATGATATGAGTATACAAAAAAACAGCTACACATCCAAGAAAACGAGGAAAACCAAGGTGCAATACTACGCATCCGTCTGGTACGCTGAAGAAAAAAGGTCAATCACCGGTCCGATGCGAACCACTGAAAAGCAGGCAAGACAAGATCATACCGATATCGAAAGAGAGATTGAGCGTGGCCGCGCCAAGGCAAGGCCGAAGCTTCGTGCAACTAAAATCGACCAGATATTCGAAGAGTGGCATAAAGCCACCAAACCACCAGTTTACGCAAATAATACCTGGCAGGTCTACGGACGGTTCTATAAGGACTATATAAAGCCGGTATTCGGGAACCGGAGTGTTTCGGAAATATCTGCGCTTCACATTCAAAAGTACATGAACCTCATGAAAGAAAAGTACAGCCCGGAGACGGTGAATAAATGCCTGAACATCCTGGTTGACATCTTTAACTTTGCGAAGGACGTTCTGAAGTGCCGACCGGATAATCCTACCAATGGAATTAAACGCTGCAAGGTGATAACAAAATCAAAAGTAACCTGGACAGATGAACAGTTCTCCTATTTCCTATCCCTTCCAGAAGTCCAGGCGAGTCACTATTATCCGATGTTATGCCTTTCTGCGGCTCTCGGTGCACGGCCTGGCGAAGTGTGCGGCCTGCGGGAAGGCTGCCTATCCACAGAGCCGTGCTATCTTATCAACTTTGACCGCGGGTACGACAATTTTGCGTATGAAACAGATCTAAAAACGAAAAAGTCTCACCGCACTCCACCGATTCCACGGTATCTGTATGATCTTCTTCAGCAGCGCCAGAGCTGGAAACAGGAGTTGCATCTGCAGCATCCAAAGTGGGGCGACAATGATTATTTATTTGTATCGCAAAACGGGAATCCAATTAAGCCCCGTCAGTACGCGGTTGGATTTAAGAGGCTCCTGATAGCGCACAACAAAAGAATGCAAGACTATAAAGATAAACACCAGGCAGTACCACAAGGAGAACAAGAGCTGCCGTATATACCGCTCTACGGCTTTCGGACCTCTTTCGCCACCAATAACATGCGCAAGAAGCCAAATGCAGCACTGATATCTTCCATCATGGGAAATAGCCCAAAAACGCTTCTGCAGTTCTACGCACAATCTGATATTGATATGCAAACTGATATTATAAGTAACTATGTTAAACCAATACGGGGAATTTTAGGAACCCAGACTCGGGCTGAGCATACGAAAACTTTCAGTAAAAACTTTCAGTAAATTGCATTATGTAAACTAAAAGCGGGCTCCGAAAACCTCGGAACCCGCATAAATCCTAGAAATAAAAAGAGCGCGAGACGGGACTCGAACCCGCGGCCTCGACCTTGGCAAGGTCGCGCTCCACCAACTGAGCCACTCGCGCATATTTGTAAGAATCGGGGT